>CAJICH010000046.1_pt1 | contig 70913 bp, 65 predicted proteins | sample 9199591 | NCBI WGS metagenome assembly CAJICH01 (sample SAMEA7708332, study PRJEB35096) | sediment metagenome | biome: marine neritic benthic zone biome [ENVO:01000025]; feature: sediment [ENVO:00002007]; material: shallow marine sediment [ENVO:03000034] sea grass bed [ENVO_01000059] ...
CGATCAAAGGCCCAATTGAGAACGCTAACACCTTGAATTTCGCCGGAGCGAAATCCGGGGCGGCGCGGTCGAGATAGGCCGACACCGACGCTCGGGCACGGCGGTCGGCAACCGCCGGTTTCCGTGCCTTCGAACGGTCCAGGTTTAGTGCTTACTTTGTGCCAAAGGCGGACGATTTAGAGACGTTCTCTTGCATCCGCTCAATCGATCCGTAAAGTCTTGATCCTTCCGAGCATGAGTGGTTTCGAAACTGGGACGTTACTGTGCGGCAAAGCCTGAACGGTTTCTCAAACGCCCTAAAAACTGGCCTCTGTGGCCGGACATTTATGGGTGCGGTTTTACTGGTTGCGCTCTTTTCGACTCCATCTAGAGCCCTTGCCACTGATTGCAGCATTGCGACGTATGGTGAACCAGCCTATGAGCGCGTCAAAGAAAAAATAAGGGATAAGTTTCCAAAAGTAGAGCAATTTACATTTCAACCATACAATCAAGTAGAAATATCTGAAGAGCGAAACTGCAAACTGGACCTAAATGGTCGCTTCAGCTTCAAGAAAGCGCGTAATAATGTTACAAAATTGTTCTCCGCCACGCTTACGCCCAAGGCTGGCGCGCCTCAGGGCGTCAAGATCTTGAAGCTTAAAATAAGAAACCAATAGCCATCCTTTGCGTCGCCCCTGCGACCTAAGCTACGAAGTTCCAACGGTCGTCTTCGGCCCTGAGCAGAAGTTCTTTCTCGCCGCAGCGAAAGCCCGCTTTGAGCCCAAACCGACAGATGCTGCGCCGCATTCAAACGGCTGCAATGCCGGACAAACCTGCCGTTCGAGGAAAATCTCAAATGTCCGGTTTGATCGCGATTGCTGCCGTTGAGGCTATGTCAACGAAGTGCCAAGAGCCGATCTCGATGCGCCTCGCATTTAGTTTAGAACGGAATCTTGATCCCAACGTTCCCGCCCAGTCCGGGCGCGTCCGAGAACAGACCAGATCCATAGACATTCGCGAAGAACTGGCTCTCGGTGCCGGCGATCGTGAAGTCGAACCCGAGTTCGACACGGCCCCCGATCCGGTCGTCGTCATAGTCCGTTAGGAGCAGCGGAACCGTCCCGCTCGGCTCATTGGTCGCAATAAACTCTCCACCGAGGATGGTGTAGGTATGTAGCGATCCAGTGTTAAGCAGTTCGACATCATGCGACAGTTCGATGCCGGCGCGGCCGATCAGAAACTCCAAATCATCGCCACTACCTGACGTGTCGAGGTGTTCCCAGCCACCGGCCAAGAACCCGACGGGACTAATCGACGTTTGCTCGTCAAGCGGCACGTCATAGGCGAAAGTGAGTGAACCCGTGAACCGGTCACCGCTATCGATGACACCTGTGGAGTCGTCGTAATCCGTATACGTATAGGCAACGCTGGCCACTGCAGTGATCGGACCAGAAATATAGGCCACATAGGGTTGGACAAAGAGCGCTTCGCCATCCAGGTTTTCAGTGCCGATCTCCGACGACGTTGTGCCGCCACCAACGCCGACGCCAACTGCGAAGCCACCTTCTAAGCCAAACTCCACACCGGCCTGGCCGTAGAAGTGAGTCACGTCCATCGAACTACCGAAATCGGCATTCACAGTGCCGCCACCGACCTTCGCCCAGACGCTGAAGTCTGACGTCGAAGGGCCGTTTCGGCTCATCGCGATGGTGTTCTCGCCCTTGGCGACTTCTTGCCTGGCGCTGTGATTAGCGCGCACGACATGGCGCAGATCCTGTACCTGCGCCTGGGTCATCGCCGCAGCCGACTCGGTCGCCGCAATGGCTGAGTCGTCACCGGTTCCGATGATCGCGCCGGTCAGGGTTACCATATTGGACAAGATTGCGGAGTCCCATGGATCCCAGTATACGCTCGGAAATGCCACTGGCACATAGGTGAACGTATAGGTGCCGGGAGCCAGGCCGCCGAAGGTCGTGCCTTGCCAGTTCTCGGGCCCACCCGCGATCCCGGGATCGGTTCCGATCAGTGATGGGGGAGACCCTCCATCAGTGTAGAAGTTCGAAACGCCGTCGATCAGGCCACCAGGCTTGATACCGGATGTGAGATTGAAAGGAACCGTGATACTCGTGCCGGGCCCAACCAAGTTGAGAGAACCCTCGTTAAAGGGCGCTGAGCCATGATAGCTACCGTACCAGAAATTGACCGCGCCCGGCCCGGCATTCTCATAGCCGATAGAAGTCGTATGTGCTGTCGCCGACGAGACAAGCGCAGTTGACACCAGCAGCCCCGCTGCGGTGGTCCCCCAAGGGTTCTTCAGGTTCATGATGGATTGCTCAACTTGGTTGCGGTTCTCCGCGCATCATGAACCTATCGGCTGGATCACCGATTCTGCAAACCTTAATGCCTCGCGGCTGAATGGAGTGCATCTATTGTGGTCCGCATACAAACTCGTGCGACCATGTTGGTTCATTAGATTGGTGATCTTGCGGTCATGGCGTGTTATCGACGAACCGGACCAGATGGCTCTGCCGATAAATCCGTTCCGTGTCTGTTTTGGCTCAACCAATACAACCACACCCGCCCCCATCAGGCGCTGAACATGCGATCGCCAGCCCCGGAAACTCTACTCAGAAATGGCCCATGAATATGGGGCTGGACACATGATCAAGCTCGGCTCGCAGATGGCCGGCCTAAACGGCGTCTATGGTGAAGCCGACCTCGACTTCGACTATGGCAGTGCTGATACCTATGGCGGCTGCGATGGCGGCCTGAACTCGGTCGTCGATAACGGCGCTGGCAGCAACGTCTATGTCACCGACGGAGCGGGATCAGGAGGCGCGACCATTCTCGTGCGTTAGGCCTGGACGATACAGGTTGGACGCTACAAATTGGCCTCCTGAAACGAAAATCAGATTGCTGGCGAGGTCCCCCAGATCCACTCGCCAGTAAGCGCCGAAAAGCAATCGCCGCCCCTCGACGCTCCCTTGTCGTCGAGAGCGGCGAAAGCCAAGACCGCTCCGAGCCCACACCTCGGAGCGGCCTTTCGATTTTGTCGCTTCGCTGAGTCGCGAGGCGGCCGAGACACGGACGTTGTTTGCTTGTTGCTAACGGCCTTCAATGTCTTGGCGTCTATTCTGTGCTCGTCTGAACCACGCTCTCTGAATACATCTCTGAAATTCGCAATCGGCTCGAATGTCGGCCTTGGGTCAGGAATACTCACAGCGCACACTCTCCAAACGTTCGGATTGCCCCGCTTTTCTGCCGCTCGAATGCGGCGCAGCATCTGTAAGTTTGGGCTCACAGCGGGCCTTCGCTGCGGCATTCACCAATGGCCGGTTTTGGCTCAGTCCGAACCTTCGCTATTCAGCGCCTGAAGGTCCCTTTACCAGCATATTTCGGGCGCTCGGTCCAAGAGGTCTTCATTGGGGTGGGAACACGGAGGGTCAATTCGGACAAATGCCAAGCCGCTCGACGACGGCCGTAATTAGCCGGCGCGAGGCCGACCCTCAACGGTCGATCATCAACTTATTTCCCTGAGTGCTCGATCCGCTGCTCCAGCGCATCACATGCGATCTGCATCGCCGGGCGCAACGCATCGAGGGAAGGCCGCGCATATCGCTGCCCGGTGATCGAGATCGGCGTGTGATTGAGCAGCCGCCCGCCGATCTCTTCCAGAACGCCAGCCTCCATCGCGACCGTTGCAAATGTCCGCCTGTGAGCATGGGGCGACCACTTGATGCGGGCGGGACATTCAAGGTGGCCCGAGCGCGACTTCGGGGTTGGGAACACCCACTCACGGCTAAGCGAGCGCATCGGCTCCAGGATCTCCTGATGGGTGTCGATAATCGGTAGGTCGAACGATCGGCCATTCTTTGTGACCGGCAGGTGGATCCGATCGGTATGCACATCTCGCCAACGTAGCGTCAGTGCCTCAGACCTGCGAAAGCCCGTGAACAGCAGGAGACGGTAAAAGGCAGCGTGTATCGGGTTCTCGAGTTCGTCGATGCACCAACGCCAAACGCGCAGATCATCGATGATCCGGCCGTCGGGGGTCTCCTCGTACCACTCGATTGCGAGGGTAGGCGCCTCGGGCAGGTTGTGGGTCCGCCGCGCATGGTTCCAGACAGCTCGGAAATTGCGCAGCGTATGGTTTGCAGCAGAGGGCACGTTCGCCATCTCTCCGTGACGTGCCGCAACCATGCCTTTGGTGATTTCGTCCAGAGGTAGACGCAGCCAATCGCCGAGATGCTTTTGGAACTGCCTTTCGAGATCGTACCGTGCGCGCTCAGAACGGAGTTTCGGTCTGGCAAGATAGGCTTTCATCGCCTGCTCAAGGGTTGGTGCCCCGGCTTGATAAACCTTGCCTGCACCACGAGACATCTCGAGCGCGAGCGTCTGCGCGGCCTGGCGTGCTGACGCCGATGAGATGAGTGGATAACGCCCGATCAGGATACGCTTCGTTCGGCCTCCAATGTCCTTCTGGAAGTACCAGGTCTTGGTGCGTTTGCCGACGAAGAGGCCAAGTCCTTTGACCTCAGAGTCCCAGTGTTTCCGGGGCCCGCTGGAGGGGTGGGAAGCCTTCTTTGCAAACGTTTCAGTGAGCCTGGACATTGTCGGTATTTTGCAGGTAATGGTGTGATATTGCATGCTACTAGATGCAGCTCAGTGCAATTGATTATCAAATGAAATGAAACTCTTAGCAAGTCCACGCAACTCAGTGAAACTCAAACACTCTGTTTCCCATGCTGGACGTGCGGGTTCGATTCCCGCTACCCGCTCCAAACATTTTCGCTAGAAATTTTTTTGCAAAATACCTGCAATTTCCGCACAAATGAAATGAGATACGATTGGTTTTCAAAGGAAATATTGAAATTACGAAAAAGCTTGGGAAGCTTCAGTTACGGGTTCGATTCCCGTTACCGCTCCACATCTGCTCGCTTCCCCCTCCCGCGCCCGCCTCCCCGCCCAACCACCGATGTCAATCTGGTGAATGATCGGTGGTTGGGCGGGGAGGCGGGCGCGGGAGGGGGAGGGGATTGAAAACAATGCAGTCTGGAACTCAGGCCTGCACGAACTCGCCGATCAGCGCATCGACCACGGAACACAGTGCTTCGTGCTGCTCGGCGCCGCCGGCCAGCGCTTTTTCATAGACCGCGCGTTGGCGGTCGGCCGAGGTGCCCTCGCGGGCGATCCGACGCGCATGAAGCAGTTCGGCCTTGCAGCCCAGCGCCTCGGCATCGGCACCGAACAGGTCAATCATCTCCTCGATCAGGTCGGCGAACGGCGCCAGCACCGACCGGCCATGATCGACAAGCTTGTCGTTGGTGCCATACCGCTGCGCTCGCCAGCGGTTCTCTCGGATCAGCGTTGCCGGGTAGATCCGCCAGCGCTGGTTCCGGGTGCGCAGCCGGAACAGAAAGGCCATCAGCGACTGGAACACGGCGGCAATGCAGGCGGCATCCTCGACCCGCGAGCATACATCGGTCACCCGCTGCTCCAACGTCGGAAACTTGGCCGAGGGGCGTATGTCCCACCAAATCTTGGTCGCGTCCTCGATGCAACCGGCAGAGACCAGCTGATCCACCAGCCGCCGATACTCGCCGAACGACGCCAGGCTGTCGGGCAACCCGGTGCGCGGCAAAGCGTCGAATACGGTCAGGCGGTAACTGGCGAGCCCGGTATCCTCGCCGCCCCAGAATGGCGAGGAACATGACATCGCTAGCAGATGCGGCAAGAAATACGCCGCCTGGGCCATCATATCGATCCTCAGATCGTCGTCCTCGACGCAAACATGCACGTGGCAGCCGCAGATCAGGAGCCGGCGCACGGCGGCGCCCAGGTCGGCGCGCAAGTCGTCATAGCGCTGCTTGCGGGTATGGGTTTGAGCGCGCCACTGCGCGAACGGATGGGTCGAGGCGGCGATCGGGGCATAGCCGAACTCGGCCGCTGCCTCCGCCACGCCGGCCCGCATCTTCGCCAGGTCCGCCCTGGCCTCGCCGACACTGCCGTGGGGCTTGGTGCCGACCTCGACCTGGCATTGCAGGTATTCCGGCGTGACCTGGCTGCCCAGCAGCTCGCCACAGCGTTCAATGAATCTCGGGTCGGGCTCGCGCACCAGATCGCGGCTTTCGCGCTCGACGATCAGGTATTCCTCCTCGATCCCGACGGTGAAGCTGGGCCTTTCGATCATCGGCGCCTCCCTCGCAGACCAACATGGTCCGGCACGCGCGTTTGGGTCAATCCCCGGGAAGCCAAGCCTCCGCCTTCCTCCGCCTTCCTCCGCCTCCCTCACACCCACCTCCCCGCCCAACCACCAATTGTCCACCATTGGTATGATTGGTGGTTGGGCGGGGAGGTGGGTGTGAGGGAGGCGGAGGGAGCAAGCAGGCCAAAGGTTGACACCTTCCTGCGCCCGGTGTGGAACGGTTCATATCGTAGAAAAGGGAGCGCACGCATGAGCCGGACCGGCGGGGAACTTCTGATCGACTGCCTCGAGGCCCAGGGGGTGAGCACCGTCTTCGGCGTGCCGGGGGAAAGCTACCTCGCCGTGCTGGACGCGCTCCATGACAGCGCGATCCGCTTCGTCCTCTGCCGCCAGGAGGGGGGCGCCGCCTTCATGGCCGAGGCCTGGGGCAAATTGGACGGGCGTCCTGGGGTGGCTTTCGTCACGCGCGGCCCTGGCGCCACCAATGCCTCGATCGGGGTCCACACCGCAAAGCAGGGCTCGACGCCGATGGTCCTGTTCGTCGGCCAGGTGGCCCGCGAGATGCGTGACCGCGAGGCGTTCCAGGAGGTCAACTACCGTGATTTCTTCGGCACGGTCGCCAAATGGTCGGTCGAGATCGACGACCCGGCGCGTGTGCCCGAGATCGTCAGCCGCGCCTTCCACGTGGCCATGTCCGGCCGCCCGGGCCCGGTCGTGGTCGGCCTGCCGGAAGACATGCTGACCGAAGCGACGGATGCCGCGCCATGTGGCCGGGCCGAGCCAGCGGCGGCCGGAGCCGACCCAGCCACGATGGACACACTGGCACAGCGCCTGACCGCAGCCGAGCGTCCGATGCTTTTCGTTGGCGGCGGGGGCTGGAGTGCCGATGGCCGCGCCGACCTGAAGCGCTTCGCCGAGGCCTGGGATCTGCCGGTCGTCGCCTCGTTCCGGTGCCAGGACCTAGTCGACAACCACTCGCCAAGTTACGTGGGCGACGCGGGCACGGGCATGCTGCCCGCCACCAAGGCGTTGTTCCGCGACTCGGACCTGGTGCTGGCGGTCGGAGTCGGCTTCTCCGAGATCGAAACGGATTCCTACACGATCTTCGACATCCCCGAGCCGAAGCAGCCGGTTGTCCACGTTCACGGATCGGACCTGGAAATCGGCAAGGTGGTCCGGCCCACGCTGGCGATCCACGCGGGCGTCAACGGCTTCGTCGCGGCGGCCGCGGAATTGCCGCCCACCAACCGGCCCTGGGGCCAGTGGCGCGCCGATGCCCGCGCGGCCTACGAGGCCTCGCTGACCTGCCCGCCCCAGCCCGGCGGCGTGGACATGGGCGCGATCTCGGCGCATCTGAGGGACGTGCTGCCTGGGGACGCGATCGTGACCAACGGCGCCGGCAACTTCACGGTCTGGCCGAACAAGTTCCTGACCTATGGCGCCGATGGCAGGCTAGTGGCACCGCAGGCGGGTGCGATGGGATACGGGCTTCCGGCGGGCATCGCCGCCCGTCTTTGGGACCCGAAGCGCACGGTGGTCAGCTTCGTCGGCGACGGCGAGATCCAGATGACGATGAACGAGATGGGCACCGCCATGCAGGCGGGCGCCATGCCGGTGCTGCTGATCCTCAACAACGGCACCTACGGCACGATCCGCATGCATCAGGAACGGGAATACCCTGAACGGGTCAGCGGCACGGATTTGCAGAACCCGGACTTCGTGGCGATCGGCAAGGCCTACGGCTTCCACGCCGAGAAGGTTGAGGAAACCGGCCAGTTCGCCGATGCCTTCGAGCGCACCCGCGCGGCAGGCGGTGGCGTCATCGAACTGACCATTGACACCGAGGCCCTGACCCCCCGGGCGACGCTGAGCCAGATCAGGGAAGCGGCCCTGGCGGGGTAGCGCGGTAGGGTGGGGTTTCACCCCACCATATCACTTTTGGCGAGCGCCGAATGGTGGGATGAAACCCCACCTACCCCAACCGTTCCGCATGCCAGCGCACATGGTCCTCCATGAAGCTCGCCACGAAAAAATAGCTGTGGTCGTAGCCGGGCTGCATCCGCGCCATGTGCGGAGTCCGGGTCTCGGTCAATGCGGCGGCCAGCGCCTCGGGCTTCAGGAGGTCCATGAACTGGTCCTCCGCGCCGGTATCGATAAGGATGTCGCCGTCCCACCCGGTCTCGCGCAGCAGCATCACCGAGTCATGCGGCGCCCATTTTGCTTCGTCGCCCCCCAGATACGCCGATAGCTGCTTGCGGCCCCAATCGCTCGCCGTCGGATGGGCGATCGGCGCGAATGCGGAGACAGATCGGTAGAGCCCCGGGTTCCTTAGCGCCATGGTGATAGCACCGTGCCCGCCCATGGAATGGCCGGTAATGCCCTGGGCTTCGGCGTCGACCGGGAACTCGGCGGTGACCAGCGCCTGCAATTCCTCGGTCACGTAGGAATACATGCTGAAATGCGGCGCCCAGGGGTTCTCGGTCGCGTCCACATAGAATCCTGCGCCCTGGCCCAGATCGTAGGCCTCGTCGTCAGCCACGCCCTCGCCCCGGGGCGACGTGTCAGGGAAGACCAGCGCCAGCCCCTCCTCGGCTGCCCAGGCCTGGGCGCCGGCCTTGGTCATGGCGTTCTCGTGCGTGCAGGTCAGCCCCGAGAGATACCAGAGCACCGGCACCGAGCCATCTATCGCCTGCGGTGGCAGATAGACGGCGAAGGTCATCTCGCAGCCGGTGGTCTTGGCCTCATGTTTGTAGACCCCCTGAACGCCGCCGAAGCAGCGGTTCTCGGAGACGGTTTCCATCAGGATCTCCCGGTAGGGTGGGTTTTCGACCCACCATGTTTCTTGGGCAATGGTGGGTCGAAACCCACCCTACCACTCAATAGCTATATTCGCTGTAGATCCGGCCGAGGTCGCCCTCCCATTCGCCGTGGTAGCGCTCCAATAGCTCATCCGCGGCTGTCCGGCCGGTGGCGACGGTTTCCTTCAGCACGTTAAGGAAGTGGCTCTCGTCACGGTCGAAATCGCTGGCGCGGGCGCGGGCCTTCAGCCCCATCTCGGCGATCTCCAAAACCTCGCCGGCCAATGCCTGCATCGACCGCCCGCCGACTTCGGCCTTCAGCCCGAGCAGTCCTGCGTCGCGGCGCAATTGCTCGCGCTGCTCGGCGGTCCAGTTCTTCGCCAGATCCCAGGCAGCGTCGAGCGCGCCCTGATCGTAGGTCAGCCCGACCCAAAGCGCCGGCAGCGCGCAGAGGCGGCGCCACGGTCCGCCATCGGCCCCGCGCATTTCGATGAACTTCTTGATCCGCGCCTCGGGGAAGATGGTTGTCAGGTGATCGGCCCAGTCGGACAGCGTCGGCGTCTCGCCCGGCAGCGTCGGCAACTTGCCCGCCAGGAAATCACGGAACGACTGACCGGCCGCGTCGAGGTATTCCCCGTCGCGGTAGACGAAATACATCGGCACATCCAACGCGTAGTCGACCCAGGCCTCGAACCCGAACCCGTCCTCGAAAACGAAAGGCAGCATCCCTGTCCGGTCCGCATCCAGATCCTGCCAGCAATAGCTACGGTAGCTCAGCCGCTCCGCCGGCTGGCCCTCCCAGAACGGCGAATTGGCGAAAAGCGCAGTCGCCACCGGCTGCAACGCCAAGGCAACGCGCAGCTTCTGCACCATGTCGGCCTCGGACCCGAAATCCAGGTTCACCTGCACGGTGCAGGTGCGGAACATCATATGCAGCCCCCGGCCGCCCACCGTCGGCATGTAGCGCTTCATGATGCCGTAGCGACCCTTGGGCATGGTATCCATTTCTTCGTGCCGCCAGACCGGGGCCGCGCCCAGCCCGATGAAACCGGCACCGATCGAATCCGCCACCTCGCGCACTTCGGCCAGATGTGCATTCACCTCGTCGCAGGTCTGGTGGATCGTCTCCAAGGGCGCGCCCGACAGCTCCAACTGTCCGCCCGGCTCCAGGCTGACATTGGCCCCGTCCTTTTGCAGCCCGATGATGTTCTCGCCCTCGCGGATCGGCTCCCAGCCGAAACGCTGGCTAAGCCCCTCGAGCATCGCGCGGATCGAGCAGGCGCCGTCGTAGCGCAGTGGCGTATGGTCATCCAAGTGGTAGCCGAACTTCTCGTGCTCGGTGCCGATGCGCCAATTCTCCTTCGGCTTGCAACCCGAGGACAGGTATCCAACCAGATCGTCGCGGCTCTCGATCGGGCCGCCGCCCTGTTGCGGGATCGACATGGTGCCGGGTCCTTTCGCTTGCCGATCGTAGAGGATCGCCGAATCTATCGGACAGGACTATGCGGGCGCCGCAAGAAACAGCAAGACCATGCGATGCGGCCTGGGTGCGTGGGCTAGGTAATTGAGACGACCGGTCATGGCTCTACTGGCATTTCATGTAGAACGCGGATTGTACCGTCAGGCCCAGATATTCCAACAAGCCGCGCTCGGTCCCGTCGATCGTCGCCTTCCAAAAGGTCAATTCATGGGTCGGCGTGCCATCGATCGAGAACTGTAACGCCATACGGCCGTCGTCCAGCCTGCCGCCGCGCACCTGGTCGTCGAATTCCCAAGCATCGAGCAACTCGCCGCCCTCCCATGCCTCCATGGCGAAACTTTCCGCATTGGCCCCGATCACCAGGCCTCGCCCGGCGCCGAATTGCGGATCGGTGCAGACGGCGTCTGCCTGGGCCGCGCTCTCGGTATCAGTGGCGCGCTGGCTCTGCTCGATCAGCGCCCAGTTGCCGATCAGGGCCTCGCGCAGACTTTCGGCCATCACACCGGACGGGGCCAGCGCGAGGGCCAAGAAGAGTGCGGCTCGGATCAATAAACCACCACCGAGCGGATCGACTTGCCAGCATGCATCAGATCGAAGCCATCATTGATGGTATCGAGCGTCAGCGTGTGGGTGATCATCGGATCGATCTCGATCTTGCCCTCCATATACCAGTCGACGATCTTCGGCACGTCCGTACGCCCGCTGGCGCCGCCGAATGCGGTGCCGCGCCAGACCCGGCCGGTGACCAGCTGGAAGGGACGCGTCGCGATCTCGGCCCCTGCCGGGGCAACACCGATGATCACGCTCTCGCCCCAGCCCTTGTGCGCGCATTCCAACGCGTCTCGCATCACCTGAACGTTGCCGGTGGCATCGAAGGAATAGTCCGCACCGCCGCCGGTCAGGTCGACCAGATACGGCACCAGATCGCCCTCGACCTCCTTGGGATTCACGAAATCGGTCATGCCGAACTTGGAGGCCTGCTCCTTGCGCGCCGGATTGATGTCGACGCCGACAATCTGGTCGCAGCCCGCCAGCCGCAGCCCCTGGATCACGTTAAGGCCGATGCCGCCCAGACCGAAGACCACGCAGCGGCTGCCGATCTCGACCTTGGCGGTGTTGATCACCGCGCCAATGCCGGTCGTGACGCCGCAGCCGATATAGCAGATCTTGTCGAACGGCGCGTCGTCGCGGACCTTGGCCAGCGCGATCTCGGGCAGGACCGTGTGGTTCGAGAAGGTCGAGCAGCCCATGTAGTGGAGGATCGGCTCGCCATCGAGGGTGGTAAAGCGCGAGGTGCCGTCGGGCATCACACCAGCGCCCTGGGTCGCGCGGATTGCCTGGCAGAGGTTGGTCTTCGGGTTCAGGCAATAGTCGCATTCGCGGCATTCCGGCGTATAGAGCGGGATCACATGGTCACCGGGTTTCAGGCTTTTCACCCCCTCGCCCACCTCGACCACGACGCCCGCGCCCTCGTGGCCCAGGATCGCCGGGAAGGCGCCTTCCGGGTCCGCGCCCGAGAGGGTAAATTCGTCCGTGTGGCAGATGCCGGTGGCCTTGATCTCGACCATCACCTCGCCGGCCTTAGGGCCGTCCAGGTTAACGTCGGTGATCTCCAATGGCTTGCCCGCCTCGAAGGCAACCGCGGCACGTGTTCTCATTTCTCCCTCCCCGTCTCGGTTCGCGGCAATTCGCGAAAAATCGAGGCGAGTTTAGCGGCTTGGCCGGTTGGGCCAAGCCCCTCAAGCGACATTTTCGGGAGAATTTCCGCGCCCGGGCCGGGGGGATTCAAAGGGGATTCCGGGGGCTTCCGGAGGAATTGGCACCGGACGCGGAGTAGGCAGAAGGGACACTACCCAAGAAGGATTGGTTACTCGGCCGCCAGCTTCAGGGCGGCCGAGCGGCCACGGTAATATGCCTGGGCCGCGGCGACGCCCGAGCCGAGCTCAACCTTGGCACCGGCATCCAACAGCGCCATCTCGGCGATCGAGACCGCGGTCAGGCACGTGCCTTCGTTCAAGTCGCCCAGATGGCCGATGCGGAAAACGTTGCCCATGACCTTGCTGAGTCCGGTGCCGAACGAGGCGCGGTAGGTCTCATACCCGATCCGGATCACGTCGCGGGCGTCGACGGTCTCGGGCACGACGATCGCGCTGACCGTGTCCGAGTGCCATTTCGGTTCCATGGCGCAAAGCCGGCAGCCGGCCCAGGCGTCGACCGCCCGGCGCACGCCCTCGGCCAGCCGGTAGTGGCGGGCAAAGACATTCTCCAGCCCCTCGGCCTCGAGCCGCGCCAGCGAGACCTTCAGGCCGTGGAACAGCTGGGTCGGCGGCGTGTAAGGAAAGAAGCCGTCGTCGTTGACCTTCATCATGTCGGCGAAGTCGAAATAGCACCGCCGCATGGTCGAGGACTTGGATGCCTCCAGCGCCTTCTCGCTGACGCCCAGCATCGAAAGGCCCGCGGGCAGCATGAAACCCTTCTGCGACCCGGCCACCGCCAGATCTACGCCCCACTCGTCCATGCGGAAGTCGACCGAAGCGATCGACGAGACCCCGTCGACGAACAGCATCGCCGGGTGGCCACAGGCATCGAGCGCGGCGCGGACGCCAGCAATCTCCGAGGCGACGCCGGTCGCGGTCTCGTTCTGGGTGGCAAAGACCGCCTTGATCTGGTGCTGTGTGTCCGCCTCGAGGCTGCGGGCATACTCATCCAACGGCACGCCGGTACCCCAGTCGCACTCGCAGAGCACCACGTCCAGGCCGAGGCGCTCGGCCATGTCGACCCAGAGATGGCTGAACTGGCCGAACCGGCTCATCAGAACCTTGTCGCCTGGATTCAGCGTGTTGGTGATCGCGGCTTCCCAAGCGCCAGTGCCGGACGAGGGATACATGAAGACCCGGCTGGTCTCGGTCTTGAAGACCCGCTTCAGGCCTTCGAACAGCGGCTTGGTCAGATCGCCGAAATCCGATGCGCGCATGTCCTCCATGGGCACGTTCATCGCTTGGCGCACGTCCTCGGGTATATTGGTCGGGCCCGGGATGAACAGATGAGTCTGGCCGGTGGTCATATCTATCCCCTTGATCCTGCTTTGTGATTGAGATTCTGCGGCTCTCGGCCTCGGATGCCGGTTAGCACGGCTATCAGGCCGGACGTGAGCAAAACCGAGTCACGCAGTTGTAAATGTAATTTGCAAACTTAAATTTTGTTACTAATGTAAATAAACTTCCACACAGCGGAATGCCCGGAGGTGCCGTTTCGTGAAGCCGCAAAAGAATTTCGTCGGCCCGCGGCTCCGCCAGCTCCGGCGCGAGCACGGCCAGACCCAGGCCGAGATGGCCGCGGCGCTGGGCCTCAGCCCCGCTTACATCAACTTGCTGGAAAACAACCAGCGCAGCCTGTCGGTGCAGGTTCTGCTCGGGCTCACCGACGTCTATGGCGTCGACTGGCGCAATATCTTGAAGGACGACACGCCCGCCGCGCTGGCGGATCTGCGCAATGCCGTCCAGGACCCGATATTCGCCGCCGACCGGCCCGACCTCGAGGAGCTGCGCGCCGCGCTTGACCATTGCCCCAACCTCGCGCGCAGCCTGTTGACCCTGCACAAGACCCACCGCGCCATGTCCGAGCGGCTGCTGGCAGTGACCGGCGGCGACGCCGAAGCAGCACAGCGGGCGGTGAGCTCGAACCCGGAGACGGTGGTCCATGATCTATTCCGGGCGAACCAGAACCATTTCGACGCGCTCGAGCGCGCGGCGGATGCGTTCCGCGGCGGCGAGGAGATCGAGACCGGCGAGTTCTACGGCTGGCTGAAGCGCCGCCTGGATGCGCGCCTGGGGATATCGGTCCAGGCGGCCGCGATCACCGCCATGCGCAACGCGCTGCGTTACTATGACGAGCGCGAGCGGGTCATCATGCTGTCGGACGGGCTGGACTACCCGAACAAGGTCTTCCAGCTAACCCATGTGGCTGGGCTGCTCGAGCAGCGCGAAACGATCGACAGCTTGATCGCCAATGCGGGCGTGACCGGCGCCCGGGCCGAGGCGCGCTGCCGGGTCGAGCTGGCGAACTATTTCGCCGCCGCGGTACTGATGCCCTATGCCCTATTCCTGGCCGAGGCCGAGGCGACGCGTTACGACATCGACCACCTTGCCGCCCGCTTCGGAGTGTCGTTCGAGCAGGTCTGCCACCGGCTGACGACACTCCAGCGCAAGGGCGCCCCGGGGGTGCCGTTCTTCTTCCTGCGCATCGACAAGGCGGGGAACGTGACCAAACGGTTCAACGCCACCGCTTTCCACCTGGCCCAGTATGGTGGCGCCTGCCCGCGCTGGGACATCCACATGTCGTTCCGCACGCCTGGCCGGGTGATCCCGCAATTTGTCGAGATGCCGGATGGCACGCGCTATTTCACCGTGAACCGCACGGTCGACCGTCCGGTTCTGGGGCGCATGAGCCAGGACAATCGCCTGGCCGTGACGCTGGGCTGCGCCATCGAACATGCCAGCAAGATCGTCTATGCACGCCCGTTTCAGATCGGCGATCCCGACCTGATCGCGCCCATCGGCATCAACTGCCGCCTGTGCCCCCGCCAAGCCTGTGCCCAGCGCGCCCACCAGCCCTTGCACCTGGAACTGCCCATCGACGAACACCGGAGAGGCGAGACGCGGTTCGAGAGTTGAGGGAGGAAGCAGAAACGGATTTGCCGCCGCCGTTTCCTAGCAGATTGGTCTGACATCGGCTCTGGTGTCGCTGTCCAGTAGTTGTCTTTTGATCTGAAAGACGCGTTAAGAAACTTCGGGCACAAAGGTCTGATCACCGATTGGCGGGCGGATATAGCCACCGGACTCCTGGCGCGGGGGCAGCTCGATCAGTTCCGGCGTCAGATCCTCGTAGGGGATCATACTGAGTAGATGGCTGATGCAATTGAGCCGCGCGAGCTTCTTCACATCCGCATCAACGACGTACCAGGGCGCTTGCTTAATGTCGGTATGCGCAAACATCGCATCCTTGGCCTTGGAATACTCAACCCAGCGCTTCCTCGACTCCAGATCCATCGGGGACAATTTCCAACGTTTGGTCCGGTCGGTAATCCTTCCTTGGAAGCGACGCTCTTGCTCTTCGTCGCTAACCGAGAACCAATATTTGATCAGGATAACGCCAGAGCGCACAAGCATGCGTTCGAATTCAGGGCAGCTGCGTAGAAACTCGTCGTACTCCTCATCGGTGCAGAAGCCCATAACGCGCTCAACGCCGGCGCGGTTGTACCAAGAGCGATCAAAGAGAACCATCTCGCCAGCGGACGGCAGGTAGGGAACGTAGCGCTGAAAATACCATTGAGTCTGTTCGCGCTCCGTCGGCGTGCCCAGAGCAACCACGTGGCAAATTCGGGGGTTGAGGCTCTGCGTGATCCTCTTGATCACTCCACCCTTTCCCGCCGCGTCGCGGCCCTCGAAGAGGACGACGACCTTGAGCCCTTTCTCCTTGATCCACTCCTGTAGCTTTACAAGCTCCACCTGGAGTTCGGCTAGTTTCGTTTCGTAGACCTTCGTCTTGATCCGGCGCCTCTCTCCTGTCCCATCGCCTGTCTTCGACGATAAGTGGTCATTGTCCGCGCGATCGGCCATGGTGCTTCCTCCCTGCGGTGTCATCGCAGCGCGTGGGTGTGTAGCCCACGTCAGTGCTTTTTGAAGACGATACCCCCTATTCTTTCTTCGGCCCAGGGATATGATCAGAGCTCGGTTGTAGGAGGCTTCGATATGTCGATCGAGGGGATCTGGACTGGTGAGATCTACGGCCCGTTTGGTTGGGAAACGCGCGGCGTCTTCGTCTTTGAGAAAGGTCGGATCGTCGGTGGCGACAACCGCCAGTACACGACCGGCAGTTACAGCCATTCGGGCAAGAAGGTGACGGCCGAGCTGACAATCCACTACTACGGCCCGCCTCGAACGGCCTTCGGCGAAGCAACCGAAGAGTTCTCCGTAAAGATAATAGGAAAATTAAAGGACGACGAGATAACAGGGACGATCGAGCGGCCTGACAAAAAACAATTCGATCTGCAGATTAGGCTCACAAAACGTTTGGACATGCCAAAATGAACAGCGTTGCCGGCGAGGTCTGCTTCAGGCCATGTGCCGACCGTCGGCACAGCTTTGCGTTACGACTGGAACGCTTCGGCGAGTCGACATTTCCTGCCCTCCCCAACGAGGGGGATGCCAAGCACGCAAGATTCAAAAATGGCTCACATGCCCGCCGTCGACCACCAGGACGTGGCCGGTGACGAACGACGCGGCATCCGAGGCGAGGAACACCGCCGCGCCGCCGATCTCCTCGGCCCTGCCCCAGCGACCAAGCGAGGTGCGGGTCTTCAACCAGGCACCGATCGCGGGGTCCTCGACCATCTGCGCGTTCGACTCGGTGGCGAAGAAGCCGGGCGCTATGGCGTTGACGGTTGTCCCGTCCGGCCCCAGCTCGGCGGCCAGCGCCCGGGTCAGGCCGATCAGCCCCGCCTTCGCGGCCGTATAGGCAGCGTCCCCGCCCCGCGCGATGGGCCCCGCGATCGAGGCGATGTTGATCATCCGACCGCGCCCGCGCGCGCGCATCATCGGGGCGGCCAGGCGGCAAAGCTCGAACGGGGCGAAGACGTTGCCTTCGGTAACCCTCTCTAAATCTCCCGGAGCGAAGTCCGCGAGAGGCTTGCGGGCCCGCGCACCCGCATTGTTGATCAGGATGTCGAGCCCGCCGTGATCGGCCTCGATCCGGGCAAACAGCGCCTCGCGGCTCGCCGCGTCCGTGATATCGGCAATTGCCGCATGGCCGCCGGTGACCTCGGCCGCCTCGTCCAACACGGCTTGCGAACGACCGTTGATCAGGACAGTTGCCCCATGCGCGGCCAGGGCCGTCGCCATGGCGCGCCCCAGCCCGCGCGCGCCGCCGGTCACCAGCGCCACCCTGCCGCTCAGATCGAAGCTTGCCATCCCGTTCCCCGAAAAATGTCCGGAATTTTGCCGGGTCGAATTGATCCGAAACTGGACGGGGTTGCAAACTTCATGGGATGAAGGCCGCAATCAGTAACAACCAATGGGGAGACTGCCATGGATATGGGCATCAGGGGCCGAAAGGCGATCGTCTGCGCTGCGTCAAAGGGGCTTGGCCGGGGATGTGCCGAGGCACTGGCCGCGGAAGGTGTCGACCTGGTGATCTGCTCGCGCACCAAGGAGGATGTCGAGAAGACCGCCAGCGAGATCGCCGCCGAATACGGTGTCAGCGTCACGCCGGTCGCCTGCGACATCACCACCGATGAAGGCCGCGCCGCGGTGCTGGCCACGTGCCCAGAGCCGGACATCCTGGTCAACAACGCTGGCGGCCCGCCACCGGGCGATTTCAAGGATTTCGGCCTGGATGATTGGCGCCAGGCCGTCGAGGGCAACATGATCACGCCGATCTCGCTGATCCATGACACGGTCTACGGCATGATGGACCGGGGCTTCGGACGGATCATCAACATCACCTCGTTCTCGGTGAAGGCGCCGATCCCGACGCTGGAACTTTCGAACGGCGCCCGGGCCGGGCTAACCGGGGCGGTCGCGGCCTTGGCGCGCAAGGTCTCGCCGAAGAACGTCACCATCAACAACATGCTGCCCGGGCCTTTCGCCACCGACCGGCTGCGCAACACGTCGAAGGCGATCGCCGAGAAAACCGGCAAGACCATGGAAGAGGTCCAGGCGGCCCGCGCCGCCGAGAACCCGACGGGCAGGTTCGGGACCACGGAAGAATTTGGCGCCACCTGCGCGTTCCTCTGCTCGCAATATGCGGGCTACATCACCGGCCAGAACATCGTCCTGGACGGCGGTGCGCTGAACGCAACGATTTGACGGAACGGTGCCCGCGAAAGGTTGGCGATCCGCGCTTTCGGGCCGAGTATGGCTCGGCAGGTACGCCTGATCCACCCAGCAGAGGAGAATGGCGTGACTGGCGACTCTTTCACGAATTGCCCGGATATGGCCATCAATCTTGTCGATCTGGATCGTTATCCTATCGAAAACCTCGATCGGGGAAGGGGGGCCGAGTTTCTGCGCGCCTGCCAGGAGCATATGGAGGAACACGGCTGGTGCAATTTCGATGGGTTTATCCGGCCTGGCGCCCTCGCGGCCCTGACGGCAGAAGCAAACGAATTGCTGCCAACCGCCGAGACCCTGACGATCAAGCGAAATATCTACCAGGGCAAGGTTGACCCCTCCGTTCCCGAAGGGGACCCCAGGCGTCGTGAGTATGTGCACAGCGCGGTGCAACTGGCTGACGACCAGATCCCCGCAGAGACGCTGATCCAACAGCTCTACAAATCGCCATTGCTGACGGATTTTATCCGCCGCGTGCAGAAAAAGGCGGAGCTATATCGTTGCGCCGACGAGTTTCAGGCGCTGAACGTGGTGGCGCTGCAACCGGGGAGCTGGCATGCGTGGCACTATGATACCACCGAGTGCACAGTGACCTTGTTGCTGCAGGCTGCCGAACGTGGCGGCGAGTTCACCTTCATCCCGGACTCGCGCACGGATGAGTTGGAAGACCGCGAAACCGTCGATCAATTTCTTGTAGGGGACATGTCAAAGGCGCGGACCTTCGGCCGTGGCGCGGGTACCTTTACCCTGTTTCGCGGCGGATATTCCCTGCATGGTGTGACCAAGGTCGAAGGCAGCCAGCCAAGGGTCACGGCCATTTTGACCTACGATGAGAGGCCGGCGCACGTCATCAGCGATGATATCAACATTCGCATCTACGGCCCGAGGGTCGAAAAGATACTAGCCGAGAGAAGGTCGCCCCAGACAACCGTCGTGCGGCCATAGTGTGTTTCGCGCTCATCCTGGGTTTCGGCACTCGATCGTTTCCGCCCGCGCGGGGATGAAGCTTTCGGGGGGGGCGATCAAAGCGCCGTAGAAGGCGGGCAGATGCAAACAGCGCCATTGGCCGCCAAATCGTGGGTTCGGAGGACCCACTCCGCGGGCTGCGCTTTTGCGGGGATTAATTCTCAATTCCAGTATTTTCTGGTTCTCATGGGATCGGATGGCGCTATCTCCGTGGACAGGTGAAATGCCATGTCCAGGTGCGGAGACCGCCCCATGAATCAGATGATCCCGGAAATCACTGCCGACGAGACCTTCGCCGGCACTTGGCCGTTTCGCGCCCGCTACATCGATGCTCCGGGCTTTCGTATGCATTTCGTGGACGAAGGTTCCGGACCCGAGACACTTCTGCTGCTGCATGGCGAGCCAACTTGGGGTTATCTGTTTCGACACCAGATCGTCAGATGGGCCGAGCAAAATCGGGTGATCGCCATCGATCACATGGGCTTCGGCAAAAGCGACACTCCTCGGCATCGCACCTACTGGCTGCAGGACCATATCGACAATCTCGAGCGCTTCGTTTTGGCTCAGGATCTGCGCAACCTGACGCTGGTCATGCACGATTTCGGCGGCCCCGTCGGCATGGGGCTGGCGATCCGGCACCCGGACCGGATCAGGCGGATTGTGTCGGTCAATGGCCCGACGCCGCTTGGACAGCCGGACCTGATTGACCGGCTGATGGCCAATGCCGCGATCTCTCCCTGGTTTCAGTGGATCCTGAAAGCCGAGGCGGATGGATCGCTGGAGCCGCTACTTGGGCAGCTCGACTATACCATCCTTTCGACGCTCAAGCTCAACGGGTTCGAGCGCAACGAGATCATCAACGAAAGCTGGCTCGCGGCCTATCGCGCACCGTTTTCAACGCCCGGGCAAGCGGCCGGCGCGATCGGCTGGGCGAAGGGCTTCGCGACGGGCGCGCACCAATTCGAAACGCCCGATGCGGCCGCGGCCCGAGCCCTGGCGCGCAAACCGGCGCTTGCGCTTTGGGGCGCAGCCGATCGGACGCTGCATGCGGATCACTTCCTTCCGCTCTTTCGCCAGGCCTTCCCGGACGGAGACGTGCGCCTGTTGGCCGGCGCCGCGCACTACAGCCCGGAGGACGCGCCGGTTGAGGTCGCGCACGCCGTCTCCCAGTTCGTCGGGACGTCTGCCTAGAGGGTGCAGCCGAACTGACCCAGATCAACCCTCCGCGCCTCCAATCACGCTTTCTAGTTTGTCAGCGCGCGCATGCAGGCCGCGACGATCGGAGGCGGGAATGAGAGCATTGATCAGACTTCGCACACTGCGCATTCAGACACTCACGACGATCATCTGCGCGTCCGCCTTGGTCTTCATCGCGGCGGCGCCCGGCACCGCGCAGGCGCAAGACTGCAAGATCAAGGACATCGACCGCGGCACATCCATCGACCGGATCCGCCTGCGCTCGAAGGCGAACTTCAGATGCCTCGAGCTCCACATCGACGCCCTGCGCGCGGCGCAGGGCGAGATGCGCGCCGAGATCGAAAGACTCAAAGCCGCGGCAATGCCCGCAAAGTCCATGACGGCGTTTCGTGACGTCGACGGAGCGCCCGACATGGATGGCCGCCTTGTCGGCCCCGCGACCTTCGTCCTGTCGGGAGACCGCGGCGGCAAGCCGACGAGCCTCGAGATCGAGGAGCACCAACTTGAAGGCTTGTGCGCGGACGAGGACGGGTGCCTGGTGACCCTTGGCCTTGAGGGCGTCGTGGTCGATGGCGAGCAAATTCAAACGCGTTTCTCTCGCGGCCCATGCAACTTCCATATCGACGCGGAAACCGGGACCTGGGCGCTCTCTGGACTATGCGCCGCAGAGGACCTGCCACGCACGGGAGCAGAGCCGGAGTCCGGCAATCCGAGTGCCGCATGGGGACGCGACGGTGACGCCGTTCCCCTCAGCAATGCGCGTCAGGACGGCCGAGTCATCCTCGGATTCGCCAATGCGTGCCTCATTGCCGAGTCGCTGCCGCAGCGGCCAAGCCTGGCGCGGCGCGAGGCCAGGCTCCAGCCCGATGCCAGGCGTGACCTTTACCTGGTCACGCCGGATCAGAATGGGCGCTGCTCAATGGCTTTCCGCGCGAAGCGCTTACGTTGGGATTGACCGACCTACCATTCCGGTGCCGCCTGACGATCCGCGACTGACCCGCATTCGCGCCGCGCGGCTAAGCCTAAGGGTGGGCGGACCCGCCCACCGCGATAGCCGCTCAATGGACCGTCAGCCCCCGCGCCGTCGCGTGGGCGGCCTCGGCCCGGGCGCCCTGCCCCCCGTCAGCCAGGCATTCGGCGTAGTGCTCCCACCCCCAAGCTGAGTGCGGTTTGCGCGCGGTGCGCTCGGCCAGAAGCGCCAACGCCAGCTTTGGGTCCGAACCCTTGGACGCAGCATCGGTCAGCATCATCCAAAAGATGTCGCGCTGAGCATGGCTGCCGCCCAGCGGGTCCATCTCGTAGCGCACCGCGTAGAGTTCCTTGACCGCCCGGTCGTAGTTCCGGCGCCTCAGCTCCAACATCCCCCGGGCAACGCTCAGCCCTGCCCGCCTGGTGATCCGGCCCTGGGTTGTCGGCCGCTCGGCCCACTCCTCCAGATGCGCCATCATGGCACTCACATCGGCCTCGGCCCCGGCCGAAACCAGGGCCATGAAATAGTGCAGGCTAACGAAGATCAGCTCGTCATCTTGGATTCGCTTGGCGGCGATATCCGCCAGCGTTTGCCAGCGTGTGCCCACATCCGCCCCGAACATCTCGAGCCGCCACAGCATCGAGGTAGCGTTGACCATGTCCAGGTAGTAGGGCGTGTCGACGTCACGCCCGAAATGGTTGTCGTAGAGCTCCAGCACCTCGGCGAACTCGCCCCGCTCGATATGGTAGAGCCCCCGGTGCCAATGCAGGTGGTAGCGGAAGTTATTGACCTTTGACCACGAGGGTTCCAGGTCGCGGGTGAACGCGATCCCCTCCACGTGGCGCTCGGTCATTTCGAGGCAATGGGCGACGGAATGAACCGACCAGGCGTCTTCCGGGTTGATCTCGACCGCCCGGCGGCCGAACTGCTCGGCCTTCGCATAGTTGCCGGATTCCTCCAGCCCGAAGCCATACATTCCGAGCAAATACCCGTAGCAGGGATGATCCTCGGGCCAGTTCGGCAGGGCGTGCGCCATCGAGTCGCGCAGCTTGCGCCCGTCGCCCGAATAGAAATGGGTGAAGTGGGCGAGCCTAAGCGCCAGCGGGTCGAGCGGGGTTTCGCGCAAGAGCGCCTCCCAGGTCTCGGTCGCCCCGTCCATGTCGCCGTCGCACCATTGGCCAAGTGCGGTCAGATGCATCGTCTCGCGCGGGTTCAGGCGGCCCGCCATCCCGGTGACCAGAGCGTGCTGCTGATCGGCGATGGGTGTCAATTCCTTCGCCCCGGACATCTTCATGAAATATCCCTTGGCCAAGTCCGCCATGGGCATCTCCGGATCAGCCTCCAACAGCGCCGCCAGGTCCTTCATCATCTCGCGCCGGAAGCCCAGGAACTTGGGCATCAGCGCCTCGTAGGCGGAGATCGAGTCGACACTGTTGGCGGTGAAGGACACGCCGAAGCTGTCGTTGAAGGATGTCATTGGGCGCTCCCGGGACTGTCTGGCTGGACCGCACTATAGCCCCGGCAGCCTGATTGTCGACGGGCTCTGCCGTCGCGGTCCTTGACACGCCTGATGCAAACAGGACGCAATAGGAACGAACGTGTACGTGGTGGAGTGTTTCGGTCCCAACGCCTATCAGGACGGCTCCTGAAGCGCGATCGGAGAGCAGGGTCATGCAACATCAGGCCTTCGCCAAACCGGGGCAGTTCTACAAGGGCAATCTGCACACCCATTGCACCGCCTCCGACGGCGCGCTGGACGCCGGCGAGGTTTGCCGCCGCTACGCCGATGCGGGCTACGACTTCTTGTGTATGTCTGACCATTTCGTCGGGCTCTACGATTACCCGGTGACCGACACGACGGGGCTCAGAACCAACCGCTTTACCACCATTCTGGGCGCCGAGGTCCATTCGGGCCGCATGAGCAATGGCGAGCTTTGGCACATCGTCGCTGCCGGTTTGCCGCTGGATTTCGCGCCCTCCGGCCAGGAGAATTTCCAACCCAACGACACGGCCGAGGACCCGGCCGGCCTGGCGCGCCGCTGCGCCGAGGCGGGCGCGTTCGTCGCTATTGCCCATCCGGAATGGAACGGCATGACGCCCGATGATGCCCGCCTGATCGAGGTGGCGCATGCAGTCGAGATTTACAATCACGGCTGCCATGTGGAATCGGACCGCGGCTTTGGCATCGCGGTCTGGGACACGCTATTGAACGAAGGCTGGCGGGTAACGGCCTGTGCGACCGACGATGCCCATTTCAAGGGCCCGGACTTCTTTGGCGGCTGGGTTATGGTCAAGGCCGAGGCGAACGAGCCCTCGGCTCTGTTGGCGGCGCTGAAGGCGGGGGAATACTACGCCTCAACCGGTCCCGAGATTTACGATTTCCGGATCGAGGATGGCCACGCGGTGATCGAAAGCTCGCCGGCGCAGCGGATCATCGCCGTCGGCTATGGCGCGGCCTCGAAATACGCCCATGGCCAAGGAGTCACCCGGGCCGTACTACCGCTGACCGGCAGGTTCGAGACCAGCAATTGGGTCCGTGCGGCCGTGCAGGACGCGGCAGGCAAACGCGCCTGGAGCAATCCGATCTGGTCCGACTGAGCGCCCGAGCAATGCCCCGGACGCGATCCGGGGCCTCGGGCAGTTCATCCACGTCCCGGCTCGAGGCCGGGACGTAGGGCCTCAACTCATCCCCGGCTCACATCGATATCCGGCGCATCCTCGGCCTTCATGCCGACGACATGGTAGCCGCAATCCACGTGGTGACATTCGCCGGTGACGCCCGAGGAGAGGTCCGACAGCAGGTAGAATCCCGCCTTGCCCACATCCTCCTGGCTGACATTGCGGCGCAAGGGCGAGTTCAGTTCGTTCCATTTCAGGATATAGCGAAAATCGCCGATGCCGGAGGCCGCCAGCGTCTTGATCGGTCCGGCCGACAGGCTGTTGACCCGGATGCCCTTCGGGCCCAGGTCCATCGCCATGTAGCGGACGCTGGTCTCCAGCGCAGCCTTGGCGACGCCCATGACATTGTAGTGCGGCATCACCTTCTCGGCGCCGTAATAGGTCAGCGTCAGCATCGATCCGCCGTCGGTCATCAGCTTCTCGGCGCGCTGCGCCAGCGCCGTGAAAGAATAACATGAGATGTTCATCGACATCTCGAAATTGGCCGCGCTGGTATCCACGTAGCGGCCTTTCAACTCGGCCTTGTCCGCATAGGCGATGGCATGGAGCAGAAAGTCGAGCCGGCCCCATTTGCCCGCCAGAGCCTCGAAGACCGCGTCCATTGACTCCGTATCGGTAACATCGCAGGGCAACACGATGTCCGATCCAACCGACGAGGCCAACGGCTCGACGCGCTTCTTCAGCGCGTCGCCCTGATAGGTAAAGGCCAACTCGGCACCTTGGGAACTGCAGGCCTGTGCGATGCCCCAGGCGATCGACTTGTCGTTGGCCACGCCCATGATCAGGCCGCGCTTTCCCGTCATCAATCCACCCGACATGCGCGCTTCTCCTGATCCCGTTTTCCCAATGCTGGGTGTTAGGAGAATTCGCAGGTCTCATCAAGGGCGGGCCGTCGTCCGCCCTGGCTTTTCTTTGGGGTTTTTCCCGTCGCCAAGCCGGGCTAGGTAAGCTTGAAGAAGCAACCGATCGAACACGGACCGATCAACGATGGTGGAACTGACGACCGGCGGGCGTCTCGGCGGCATCTTCGCCTCCGAAGATCCCTACAGCCTCGCCCGCGCGTGGCTAAGCGAGGCCGAGGGCAGCGAACCCGAGGATGCGAACGCGGTGGCGCTGGCAACCGTAGATGCGCGCGGCCTGCCCAATGTACGGATGGTATTGTTGAAGGAGATCGAGGCCAGCCAGAACCGCGGCGGCTTCGTTTTCTACACCAATTTCGACAGCGCCAAGGGACAGGAATTAAAGGCCAATTCCAAGGCGGCGATGGTGTTTCATTGGAAAACGTTGCGCCGATCGATCCGCGTGCGTGGCTCTGTCGAGCGGGTCCAGGACAAGCAGGCGGACGCCTATTATGCAAGCCGCGCCTATCAAAGCCGCATCGGCGCTTGGGCCTCGAAACAGTCGAGGCCGTTGGCGAACCGCCGCAGCCTTTTGGCCGAGGTCGCGAAGCTGGCGGCCAAATACCCGCGCAACCCGCCGCGGCCACCTCATTGGGGCGGGTTCCGGATCCGCCCCGTCGAGATCGAGTTCTGGTCACATGGCGATTTCCGGCTGCACGACCGGTTCCGCTGGACCCGGCTGAATCCCGATGCCGCGAAATGGACCGTGCAGCGGCTGAGCCCGTGACGCTGACGATCTGGTATATCGACGGCTCGCCCTTTGCCCGGATCATTCGGGCGACGCTGATCGAGTTCGGCGTGGATCACCAAGCGGTCAAGCTTGCCAGCTATCCGCCCGCGGGCATCGCGGAGCTGACCCCCGCCTGGCAGGTGCCCGTGATTGAGGATGACTTGATCGAGGGTCGGGACCGCCGCCTGTTCGGCTCGTCACTGATCCGGGACTACCTGCATCAGACCTATGGGACCGATGCGGGCGGTTACTCCGCCCGCCTCACCCGCGAGAGTGATCACTGGCGGGACGCCCAGGTGCTAACCGCAATCGAGACCCTGACAAACGCACTGGTCCACAATTTCCACGCGCGGTGGGCCGGGGTGCGGCAGGAGGGCGAGAACCGCCTCGGCGGCGTCGATATCGCCGAGCGCGAGATGGCGCGGGCGATGTCGCTGCTGGATTGGCTGGAGGACCAGGCGGTCGAGGACGGATTCTGGCCCGGCGCCGTCTCCCCCGCCGACATGGCACTGGCCGCCGCGCTCCTCTGGACCGAGGCGCGCGAGGAGATCGCGTGGCGCGGACGGCACAGGCTCGAACGCATTGTCGAGAGGATGGACATGCGCGAGAGCTTCCAGAAAACCGCGCCCCGGCCCTGGCCTGGATCACCGAAGGGCGGCGCACAGACTTGATCCCGCAAACGCTGCCGGGCGAAGCTGCGGCAGAACCGAAAGGCTGATCCAGATGGCCGACACCACCGACCGCAAGAACCTGCTCCTCACCGGCGCCAGCCGGGGCATCGGGCATGCCACCGTCAAGCGTTTCGCCACGGCCGGTTGGCGGGTTTTCACCTGCTCGCGCCATCCGTTCCCCGACGATTGCCCGTGGGAAGCCGGACCCGAGGACCACATCCAGGTCGATCTCTCGGACCCCAACAGCACCATCGCGGCGGTCGACGAGATCAAGGGCCGCCTGGCCAACGGCCGGCTCGAGGCGCTGGTCAACAATGCGGGGATATCCCCGAAGGGCACCGACGGCGAGCGGCTGAACACCATCACCACCGATCTCAAAACCTGGGGCCAGGTCTTCCACGTTAATTTCTTCGCCTCTGTCGTGCTGGCGCGGGGGCTGATCGACGAATTGAAGGCGGCCAAGGGCGCGGTGGTGAATGTGACCTCGATCGCGGGCGCGCGCGTCCATCCCTTCGCGGGTGCCGCTTATTCCACCTCGAAGGCGGCGCTCGCCGCGCTGACCCGAGAAATGGCGCACGATTTCGGGCCGCACGGCATCCGGGTCAACGCCATCGCCCCGGGCGAGATTGAGACCGCGATCCTCTCACCCGGCACCCAGAAGCTGGTCGACGAAATCCCACTCCGCCGCCTGGGTCAACCGGATGAAGTGGCGCGCACGATCTACTACCTCTGCACCGACGAGAGCTCTTACGTCACCGGCGTCGAGATTGAGATCAACGGCGGCCAGCATGTGTGAGGCGGGCAACCGCGTCGGCCTTCCGGAGGCATTCTGAGGAATTCCATCCCTTGGGTTTGCCGCATCGGCATTCGGCCCTAGACTTTCGCTCACCTGCCCTGACCGCTCCCCAAACCCGCGAGGATCCCGATGATCGATCTCTACACCTGGACCACCCCGAACGGCCGCAAGGTCTCGATCATGCTCGAAGAGCTGGGGGTGGACTACCAGGTTCACGCCGTGAACATCGGCCAGGACGAGCAGCACGATCCGGCTTTCCTGAAAATCTCTCCCAACAACAAGATCCCCGCCATCGTCGACCGCGAGACCGGGGTCGAGCTGATGGAATCGGGCGCGATCATGATTTATCTGGCCGAGAAATTCGGCCAGTTCCTGGAGGTCGGCGAGGGCCGCCTGCGCGTCCTCGAATGGCTGATGTGGCAAATGGGCGGGATCGGCCCGATCCTAGGTCAGGTCCACCACTTCGTGAAGTTCAACCCCGGAAACGCACCCTATGCCGAGGAGCGCTTCACCAAGGAGGCGCACCGGCTCTACGGCGTGCTCGACCGGCGGCTCGAGGGGCGCGCTTTCGTCGCCGGAGACTATTCGATCGCCGATATGGCCATTTGGCCCTGGATCAGCCGCTTCGAGTGGCAACAAATCGACCTGAACCAGCATCCGAACGTGCGCGATTGGTATGTGCGCATCGCCGAACGCCCGGCGGTGCAGAAGGGCTATCAGGTGCCGAAATTCATGAACGACGTGCCGATGCCCTGAGGGCACCGGAAAGGCCCGCAGAACCTGCACGTGCCCTGCACCGATCGGCCATCTGTGATCCGCGCCCGGATGTTCTCTTCCGCCCGAGGCTTCAAACGGGGGTGGACATGCGGCTCGAACAGATCCGAACCATCATCGCGGTCGCGGCAGGCAGCGCGCTGGTCGCCGCGGTGCCAATCTTTTACGAGGCACTCAACAGCCCGCGTGCGGTCTTCTCCGAGATCAGCATCCTGATCCCGCTCTGCGCGGCTATCGGCGGGTCGGTGGCGGGTGTGCTGGTCCGGCCGACGCTGGGTATGGCGGACTGGACCGGTTGGGTCACCAGCACCGCCTTCGCGATGATCGCGCTGTTGATCGCCGCGCCGGTCGGCGGGTTCGTGCTGGTTGCCGTCTTCATCGGAGACATCGGCGAGCCAAGCGTCTTGCAGCGCCTGACCCATTCGCTCGAGGGCGCGATGTTCGCGATCCTCTATTTGGTCCAATTGGCGCCAACCTTGCTTGGCATCACCGCAATCGCGGGGCACGTGGCACTTGTCCACCTGACCGCCCGAAAGGCGCGCGCCGTCACGTAGGGTGGGTTTTCAACCCACCAAGTCTTCGGCCAGTCGAACAATGGGGTGAATCCCCACCCTACCGCGGCTCCAACGTCCGCAGCACGTGAATCACCGCCTCGGGCAGTCCTGCACGGTCCTCGGGCGCCAGCGCATCCAGCGCGCTCTCCACGTCCTTGACCAGGATGCCGACCGTGTTGTCCGGGTCATAACCGTCGCGCGAGAATTCAATCGCCTCGAAGTTCGAGCCGAACCAGGTCTGGCCGGAACTGTCATGCATCACCGCGAGCAATCTTTTCTGGTCGACCCCCAATCGGTCGGCCCAATCGAGCACCCGGCGCACCACCGCGGTCGACGTCGCGGCGGCGACGTTGTTCAAGACCTTCGCGGTCATGCCCGCGCCGGCGCCGCCCATGCGGTGAAACTTGGTCCCCATCGCCCGCAGCATCGGGTCGATCAGGTCCAGATCGGTTTGCCTCCCGCCCAGCATGAAGGAAAGCCGCGCTTCCTCCGCGGCAACTTGCGCGCCGGACATGGGCGCGTCGACCAGGCTCACGCTCTGGGGCAAACGTTCGGCCAGGTCGCGGACATAGCGCGGCGACAGGGTCGACGAGATCACGACCAGGCGCATCGCGCCGCCCCCCGTTAGACTACGGGCCAGCAGCGCCTGATCGTCGAACAGCAGATCCTCGGTCTGGCGCTGATCGCGCACCACGCTGAAGACGATCTCCGCATGGTTCGCAAACTCGACCGGGTCAGGGATCATCCGCGGCGCAAACGCGCCGAACTCCGCCACCGGCCGAATATCGAAGCCACGCACATCGAAACCGGCGGCTGCCAGGGCCTGCGCCATCGGCAGGCCCATCCGCCCGCATCCGGCGACCCCGACACGGACCGCGTCGCGCATCAGGTGGCCCCGTCAGGCGACACGGCAGGCGCGCTCACGCACCACGCCCCGGCTCGCCGCAGACCGGCTCGCGTTTGTCACGGCCCGTAATGCGCAATTCCAGCCCCGCATCCGGCCCATCGCCCAGAAGCCGCGCCAGCATCCCCTGGTCGTCGCGCAGCATTCGCCAGCACATAACCTCGGCACCCTCGCCATAGAAGAAACAGACCTGCGCGCCGTGGGGCCGCCAGACGCCAGCCAGGCACGATCCGTCGGACGAGCGCCAAAGCGTCTTGCCTCCCGGCTCGAAGGCCTCGGACCCGAACGGCTTTCCATCTCGGTCGAAATAAATCGTGTAACCCTCAGCATAATCGCGAAATTCTGATGGGCTAATTGGTTCTTCCGCCGCGACTGGCAGGGCCAGCAGGGCGAAGAAAAGGGATGCAAGCAGCTTCGTTCTCATAGGCCGGATCATGCCCAAGCTTCGCCTGTCACCGCAACCGGAATATTGCGGTTTCAGGTTCCAGGCACAGACTGTCCGAGCATACTTGGATGGTCAGCGCCAGCGTCCCGCCGCTGGGCCTCAACGCCAGGTCCAGTTCGCCGTCGTAGATCTGCAACTTGTCCTCGGTGAAGCCCAACGCCACCACGCGGCCCTCGGGCCAATCAGCCTCCGCCCCCTCGACCGAGGCGCCAATTAGCCAGTCGGGCCCAGGCCGGTGGGCGTTCAGATGCCAGCCGTATTCGATCTCGATTGCCAGGCGCCGGCCCTGGTCGCTCAGATGAGCGCGCACCGTGCCCTGGGCCAGCGCACGGCGATGCGTGCTCTCCCCCTCCTCCATGATCCGGCTGGCGACCAAGGCGTCGGGGCGCAGCAGCGGCGCCCGACTCAACTGACCCGACAGCGCTCCGCGCAGACGTTCGGCATGCGAGCGGATCTCCGGGTCGGGCAGCCGCCGCGCCAACCGCGCCAAAAGCTCCAGCATCGCGCTCTCGCCCGACGGCGTCGCCCCATCGGCGCTGTCGTAGATCGGCCCGGTCGGCCCGTCGGCGGCGGCCATCTTCAGCCGCCCCTTGCCGTCGCCGAACCGGCCAAGCGCGCTGCGGGCCAAGGCCAGCGCCTTGTCGCGCCAGGCCGTCTCGCCGGTCGCGTCCGCCAGCGCCAACATCCCCAGCCCCAGCCAGGCATAGTCGTCCAGCGTGCCGTCTTCATGCGCGCGGCCTTGCGAGCCAGCGGTTTTAGCGCCCGCGGCCCAAAGCCGCATCAGCCGGTCGCCAGTCCAAAGCCGCGACCAAATCGCCTCGGCCGCCCGCGCAGCCGCTTGCGCGTAACCTGGCGTCTCAAACGCCACCGATCCCTCGGCCAGGGCCCGGATCATCAATCCGTTCCATCCGGCGATGATCTTCTCGTCGCGCAGCGGCCGGGCGCGGGCATCCCGCGCCACGCGCAAGCGTTCCAGAACCGGATCGAGCCGGGTGAAATCGATCGCCTCCGCGGCCGGGTCCAAATGCGCGACCGGCCCTGCCTCCAGCGTCGGGTTCTGCTCGAGACCCAGGGTTTCGATTGCATAGGCCGCGTCCGCGCCCAAGGACGCGCGGGCAGCATCCGGCGGCCAGACGTAGAAAGCCCCCTCTTCCAACTCGCCGGACGCATCGCTGCTGTCCGCATCCTCGGCGGTGTAAAAGGCGCCCTCCCCGTCGGTCATGTCGCGCGCGACATAGGCAAACGTGCGCTCCACCGCCCGGCGCCAGGCGGGGTTCCCGGTGATCTCCCATCCCTCGATGAAGGCCCGCGCCAGTTGGCCCTGGTTGTAGAGCATCTTTTCGAAATGCGGGGTGCGCCAATTAGGATCGACCGTGTAGCGATGAAAGCCACCGCCCACATGGTCGTGAATTCCGCCCGCCGCCATCGCATTCAGGCCGTCGGTGGCAATCGTCAGCGCATCGACCTCACCGGTCCGCCGCCAATGGTCGAGCAGGAACAGGACGAAGCCCTCTTGCGGGAATTGCTGCGAATTCGAGAACCCGCCTTCCAGCGCGTTGTGCATGTTTGCGAGCTGCGCGAGGGCGGCGGTGAACTCCGCCTCTCCCGGCGGCGGAGCGCTGACCAGCTCGGCCGGGGCGAAACGCTGAATCGCATCGGACAGTTTGCCAGCCACTCCCTCTATCTCAGCCCGCTTGCCACCGCGCCAAGCCTGCGCCACCGCCTGCAGGACCTGCATGAATTGAGGCCTCGGAAAGTAGGTCCCGGTATGGAAGGGCCGCCCGTCCGGCAACAGGAAGACGGAATTCGGCCAGCCCGCATGGCCCTGCTGCAACTGGGTCGCGGTGATGAAGATCTGATCCAGGTCCGGCCGCTGCTCGCGGTCGATCTTGATCGGGATGAATTGGGCGTTCAGGATCTGAGCCACCGCTTCGTTGTCGAAGCTCTCCTCCTCCATCACATGGCACCAATGGCAGGTGGCGTAGCCGACCGAGAGGAAGATCGGCCGGTCGAGTGCTGCCGCTTCGGCCAATGCCTCTGGCCCCCAGGCGCGCCAATCGACCGGATTGTGGGCGTGCTGCACCAGATAGGGCGACGCTTCCAGGATCAGCCGGTTGACGTAACGTGCGGTGCCATCGGCGTTCAGCAGCCCGGTGCGCGGCACATAGCCGGCCCCGCGTTCCGCATAGGCCCGCTCCAACCGCTCGGTCAGCGCTGCATCGCGGGTCACGGCCGGCGGGTCGCTGGTGCTGATGCCGCTAGCGTCGGTTTCGGCGGCCATGACGATCCCTCCGGCTGTGGCGAGGGCCAGCCCAGCGGCGGCGGGGGCGGCCTTGCGCAGCGCCCTGGCCAATTTCCGCCGAATCTCTCCTGCCATCACAATCTGCTGCCCAATCTGGTATCTGGACCCGCTCCTACCATATAATCCTGTAGGACACAGGAGCCCAGAAATGCGCCGGTTCTATCCGATTTTCGCAATGCTGATGCTGGCGGCGACCGCCGCCTCCTTTGCCCCAGAGGCCAAAGCTGGTCAGTTTTCGGTCTTCGTCGGCACACCCAATGTGCAATTGCATCTTGGCAGCGGCGGTAATCGCGGAAGTATTTTCCTCGGCAATCCGGGACGCTTTCACCGGTTTGGACGCCATCGCGACCGGCTTCACCGGCCGCGCCGCGACCACCTGAGCAGCGATGCGACGTGGGGTGAGCCCGAGGCGCTTCGTCCAGATCGCCCGCGCCGCGATCGTCCGCGCCGGCGGCTGCGCCGACTTCACCCATTCTTCCTTTATCCGAACGGCCTTCGCTATCGCGAGGACCGGGTCGAGCGCGCCGACCCGCCACCGGCGCCACCGCCCGACCCCGCCGCCGAGAGCGAACCGCCGGACCCGCGCGGGCCAGCCCGCCGCGCCATCGCGCGCGGCTTGACGCCAGCGGCCGAAACCTTCCCGATCGGCGAGGCGCTGCCCGCGGGCCTGCCGCACGTGACGCTCGACTGGCGCTATTACGACCTGCCCGAGCCGCCAGCCGGGCGCATCTATGCCCGGGTTGGACGGACCATCTTGCTGATCACGCCCGGGGACCGGATCGTCGAACGGATTGTCGAGCCCGGCTGACGGGGTCGATCCCGGCTGACGGGCGGAAAATGCACCCGTCCTGTCGCATGTTCACTACAGGCTGGCGCCGAACGCACTCTATGCTATAGCCCTGACTGGTATACCAGAGGCGCGTGGATTGGCCTGGAGGAACGCATGAGCCCGCTCGACGAGAAAACTGGCGGCGAAACCGGCGGCAAGCCTGGGGTCTGGAAATCGGGGCGCGGCAAGGGGCGTCACACGCCCAAGGGCCGGCAGCTGGACGACCAGGCGCTGGCCGAGGTGCTGGCGCTCCTGGGCGACCGGCCACGGCGGCGCGACCTCTTGATCGAGCATCTGCACCTGATCCAGGACAAGTATGGCCACCTCTCGGCGGCACATCTGCGGGCGCTGGCCGAAGAGATGAAGCTGGCCCAGGCCGAGGTCTACGAGGTCGCCACTTTCTACGCCCATTTCGATGTCGTGAAGGAGGGCGAGGACGCGCCACCCGCGATCACCATCCGGGTCTGCGATTCCTTGAGCTGCGACCTGGCCGGGGCCCAGGAACTGATGGCCGACCTGGCCAAGCGTTACAATGGCGGCGGCGAGGTGCGGGTCCTCCGCGCGCCCTGCATGGGCCGCTGCGACACCGCGCCTACGCTCGAGATCGGGCACAACCACATCGACCACGCCACCACGGACAAGGTTCGCACGGCCATCGAGTCGCAGGATTTCCACGCCAATCCCCCCGTCTATGAGGCCTTCGAGGAATACGTGGATGGCGGCGGCTATCAGACTCTGAATGGCCTGCGTGGCGGAGACCGGACCCCGGACGAGGTCCAGCAGACGGTTCTGGACTCCGGGCTGCGCGGTCTCGGCGGCGCGGGCTTCCAAAGCGGCAGAAAGTGGTCTTTCGTGCGCGGCGCCGAAGGCACTAAGTATCTGGCGGTCAACGGCGACGAGGGTGAGCCTGGCACCTTCAAGGACCGCTACTACCTCGAGCGCGAGCCGCATGTATTCATCGAAGGCATGCTGATCGCCGCCTGGGTGGTCGAGGCCGAGACCTGCTTCATCTACATGCGCGACGAATATCCGGCAGTGCTGAAGATCCTGGCCGACGAGATCGCGGCGCTGGAGAAAGCGGGCATCGTCAAGCCCGGCTACATCGATCTGCGCCGTGGCGCCGGCGCCTATATTTGCGGCGAAGAAAGCGCGATGATCGAGTCGATCGAAGGCAAGCGCGGCCTGCCCCGCCACCGGCCGCCCTACGTGGCCCAGGTTGGTGTCTTCGACCGCCCTACGCTGGTCCATAATGTCGAGACGCTATACTGGGTCGCCAAGGTCGTGCGCGACGGGCCACAGATCCTGACGAACCACGAGAAGAACGGACGCACGGGCCTGCGCTCCTACTCGATCTCGGGCCGGGTGCGGCATCCTGGCATGAGGCTGCTGCCGGCGGGTTCGACGGTCATGGATCTGATCGAGGCCTGCGGTGGCATGGAGCCAGGCCACGAATTCAAGGCCTATCAGCCGGGCGGGCCGTCCGCCGGCCTGCTACCCGCCAGCATGTCCGACATCCCGATGGATTTCGACACCCTGCAGCCGCATGGGAGCTTCATCGGCTCGGCCGCGGTGGTAATCCTCAGCGACCGCGACAGTGCGCGCGGCGCAGCCCTCAACATGCTGCGCTTCTTCGAGGACGAAAGCTGCGGCCAGTGCACCCCCTGCCGGGTCGGCTGCGAAAAGGCCGTCAAACTGATGCAGGCGGACAAGTGGGACCAAGGGCTGCTGGAAGAACTTTGCGAGGCCATGATGGACGCCTCGATCTGCGGCCTGGGCCAAGCGGCACCGAACCCGATCTTGCTGACCATGAAGCATTTCCCAGACGAGGTTTGAAGCACCGAATTAGATCGAGAAAGGCGGGTTCTGGAAACCCGCCCCTGCGAACATGCATGCGCTCAAGCACGATCAAAAAATTGATTTAAAACGAAATAATCACTAACGCAACAAACATAACGGACTTCGTGAACGCATCCTACAGACTGAATGTCGGCTCAACACTGCCTGCCGGACCTGCCAAGGACCGACGGCGAATGCGCACATTTGACCCAAATCCGACCTAGCGTCTACGCCCGGGTAAGCCCCAGACGCGACTATCTCATAGAAACGCGGAACCGATGAAGTGTGACCCCACCTGGTGCATTTCCCGCGCCAGAAATTGACAAGTGCTGTCCGTTCCCGGTCATTTGTCGTGCAAGCGTCGGCACCGTCGGCGGATGGGAATGTGAGGCGAGACACAATATGAACCTGGATTGCTGCGGGCCGGGCTATGCCTCGCCTGCGGAGGCCATGAATGCTCCGCGGGAGAACCTGCTTTATACGATCGCGCTCTATGTCGGCACTGGGCTTCAAAAGCCCGACTATCTGGCGACCATTGATGCCGATCCGGACAGCCCGACCTATTCCCAGGTGATCTCGCGCTGCGAGATGCCCGGGATCGGGGATGAGCTGCATCATATGGGCTGGAATGCCTGCTCATCCTGCCACGGTGATGCCTCGATGGAGCGGCGCTTTCTGATCGTGCCCGGCGTGCGGTCCTCGAACATCCACATCGTCGACACCGGCATCGACCCGCGCGCGCCGCGCTTGCATAAGGTGATCGAGGGAGCCGAGATCAAGGCGAAGACGAACCTGAGCGCGCCTCATACAGTCCACTGCCTTGGCTCTGAGATCATCATCTCGATGCTGGGCGATGCCCAGGGCAACGCGCCTGGCGGGTATCTACACCTCGACAAGGATTTCAACGTCATCGGGCGGTGGGAGAATTCAATGGGGGACATCCCCTTCAGCTACGACTTCTGGTACCAGCCGCGCCACAACGTGATGGCCTCCAGCGAATGGGCCGCGCCCAATACGTTCATGCCGGGCTTCGATCTCGAGGAAGTCGGCCACCTCAAATATGGGCGCCGCATTCATCTCTGGGACTTCGAGAAGAGAGAGCCGCGCGAGACTTTCTATCTGGGCGAGGACGGGCTGGTCCCGCTCGAGGTGCGGTTCCATCACAATCCGGACTCGACCCACGGCTTCTGCGGCGCGGCTCTCAGTGCGAATATTATCCACTGGTGGAAGGATGATTCCGGCAGCTGGAAGTGGGAGAAGATCATCGACGTCGCGAACGAGCCGCATCCGGAGTGGCCCATCCCCATTCCCGGCGTGATTTCCGTCATCCTGCTATCGATGGACGACCGGTTCCTCTACCTGTGCAACTGGCTGCACGGGGATATCCGGCAATACGACATCTCGGATCCGCATCATCCGGTTATGACCGGACAGGTCTGGATGGGTGGGCTGTTAAACAAGGCCCCAGTGGTGAACGGCTGCAAGGTTACGGGCGGCCCGCAGATGATCCAGCTTTCGCTCGACGGCAGGCGGCTCTATGTCACGACGTCGCTGTTCTCGACCTGGGACAATCAGTTTTACCCGGAGATTCGCACCAATGGCGGTGTGATGCTGATGGTAGATTGCGACACCGAGAATGGCGGCATGTCGATCAACCCCGACTTCATGGTAGATTTCGGCAAGGAGCCCAACGGGCCGAGCCGTTGTCACGAGACCCGCTATCCCGGTGGTGATTGTACGTCGGACATCTGGTTGTGACCGAGCAAATCGTAACGCTCGCCAACCGGGGTGGTGCCACATACCGTGTAGATGGCCGCAAGCCGTTACTGGATAGCCTGCGCGACCAGGGGGTCGACCTGCCTTATGGCTGCCAGTATGGCGGGTGCATCACATGCGCGGCCAAGCTGATCAAGGGTAGTGTCAACCAGGCCCCGCAGGTCGCGCTGAACAACCGCCAGATCAACGACGGCTATGTCATCCTATGCGTTGCCCGCCCGCTGACCGACTGTGTGTTGGAGATTGGCGTAGACAGCCATGACAAGCTCTACCGCAACCCCTTCTTGGACCCCTTGCAGCCGCACGAGCTCAAGGCCGACATCGCCACGCCGCAGGAGGACACGTCATGAACGCCCCGGTCTTCATGAACCACGACGACGACTATCCTGCGGGCTACCTCGCCGAAATTCTGAGAGAGATCAAAACCATCGCCATGGTCGGCGCGTCACCGGACCCGACCAAGTTCTCCTACGGCGTCCTGCGCGTGCTGCACGAGACGGGCTATGACATGATCCCAGTCAACCCGCGCCCAGACGTCACCGAGATCCGCGGGTTGAAGGTTTATCCTTCGCTCGCCGCCATCGACCGACCTGTCGATATGGTGCAGGTGTTCCGGGACAAGTCCGCGCTCTACGGGATCGCCGAAGAGGCCATCGAAATCGGGGCCAAGGTGCTCTGGGGGCAGATAAACGTCGTCGACGCGGAGGCAGCCCAACTGGCAGAGGCTGCGGGCCTGAAAGTGGTGATGAACCGCTGCCCAAAGATCGAGCTCTTCCGGCCGTTCTGGAAGCCAAAACTCGGACAAAAAATCTGAAACTGCGCCTGGCTGATCGCTGCGATCAGCAGAAGCTTTCTGAAGATGTTTCGCCTCCGAGGATGCATCCCGTCGGGAAGGTTTGCTCGTCAGCGCATCGCTGACACTCGTGTCTCATACCCGGTCGGCGCGGGTCACCGGAGCTGTGAACGGGGGGCCGATGTGCGCCCGGCGCACGGACACCTACCCGACATCCCCCTCAATCCTGCGCCACCTCGACGGCCGCCTCGCGTCTCGGCGAGGCCGGCATGGCGGCATGGCGCATCCGGTTCATGTGATGCTGGATACGCCACATGTGGTAGGCCACGCGCTGCAGCCAGCGCACCGCGTCGAGACGCAACAGCGCCGCCTCGTCCTCCAGCCGCCCGGTCGAGGCCAGTGTGATGGTCCGGTTCCGGTAGAGCTCACGTTGCCGGCGAAGGATCCGGCGCAACTTGTTGAGACGGCTCTCGGCCCCGGCCGGGTCGGCCTGGACCGCCGCCTCCGCCGCCAGGCTGCGCATGATCCCGCGCAGGCGTCTTAGCCGCGGTTCGGTCCCCATCGTCGCCAAACGCTCGGTCTGAGTGCAACGGTAGTAAAGCCGCAGCATGTGATCGAGCATATGCAATGCCGCGGCGATCCGGTTTGCGCGATGATGGTCTGACGCTCCCTCGGCGATGTCGCCGGTAAAATCGCGCGTGGCGGCCAGCGCGTCGGCTATATCGCGCAAGTCGGTCACGTCGGCGCGGCTTGGACGGCCGTGGCCCAGGCGCCGGTCGAGAAAGGCGAAATGGGCGCGGGCAATCTCCTCGGCGGTCGCGGCGGCGGCGTCGGTCGCGGCGTCCGGGTCGCGGAGGATCGGTTTGCCCAGGCGCCGGGTCAGCGTCGGGCCGCGCTCCCGCACCAACCGGGTTATCAGCCCGGCGAAGGGTTCGGCGAACGGCAGGAACAGCACGACTCCGAGCAGGTTGAAAACGGTGTGGAAGGTCACGACCGCGATCAGCCCGTCGTCGCTAAGCCCAATTCGACTCATGGCCGCCGTGAAGGGGCCGAGCAGCAGGAAGGCCACGAACCCGGTGACCAAGTTGAAGATCAGATGCGCATAGCCAGTGCGCCGCATCGCGGCCGAGCCACCCAGGGTTGCGATGAGCGCGGTCAGCGTGGTGCCGACGTTCATGCCTATGACCATGACCGCGGCCTGAGGGAAGTTGATCGTGCCGGCCCCAAGCGCGGCCAGCGCGGCAGCCACCCCGGCGCTGGAGGATTGGGTGACCGCAGTGACGGCCGCTCCGATCAGCAACAGCTGCAGCCGGCCGATCAGCGTGTCTCCCGGAAAATCGGCAGGCGTCACAGTGCCCTCCAGCGCGTTCAGCCCCTCGCGCATGGCATCGATACCGATGAAGAGCAGGCTGAACCCGGCCAGCGCCGTCCCCAGCATGTCGAGCCGCGGCGAGCCGAAGAGCCGCATCAGGGCCGCGGCAAAAACCATCGGCAACGCGATCGCGCCCAGTTGCAGCTTGAAGCCCAACAGGGCCACCAGCCAACCTGTCGTCGTGGTGCCTAGATTGGCCCCAAAGATGATTCCCAGCGCCTGCGGAAATGTGATCAGCCCGGCGCCGACAAAGCCCACGGCGGTGACTGTTGTCGCGCTGGAGGATTGAACCACCGCCGTCGTCAGCGCGCCGGTGACCGCGCCGCTGAGCGGGGTGGCGGTGAACCGGGCCAAGACCCGGCGCAAAGCGCGGCCGGCAAGCCCTTTCAGCCCCTCGGTCAGCATGATCATGCCGACCAGGAACAGGCCGATCCCACCGACAGCGAGCAACAAATCCCCGGTCATGCACTCACTATGCGGATGCGTAGGCACGACATCAACGCGCGTAGCGTCGCGGGCGCGGCCAAAGGGCGGGGCGCGGGGAGGGGGGTGGCGGCGGACCGGCGCGGCACCTATGATCGGCCCCATGGATTTCATCGGCGAGATTGCCACCATCCAGCAGCGTCTCGCCGCCTGTCAGGAGATGGCGGCGCGGCGCCATGCGGTGCTGCAGGAACTCGCGCCCCGGCGCGGCGAGCGGGTGATCGAGGTCGGTTGCGGCGCGGGGTTCCTGTTGCGCGAGATCGGCCTGGCACTGGGTCCCCACGGGCTGGCCGCCGGGGTCGATATCTCCGCGGACCAGATCGCTGCGGCGGCGCGGGAATGCGCGCATGTCCCGGCAGTCAAGCCGATGGTCGGAGACATCCGGTTGCTCGACTATCCCGACGAGGTCTTCGACGCTGCGGTCGCGGTCCAGGTGGTGGAATATATCGAGGACGTGCCGGGCGCGCTGGCCGAGCTGCGCCGGGTGTTGAAATCCGGCGGACGGTTCCACTGCCTGGCCACCAATTGGGACAGCGCCTTCTGGCATGGGCCCGAGGCCACGCTGACCGCCCAGATTGCGCGCTCCTGGGATGCCCACGCGCCTTGGCCGAACCTGCCCGCCCGATTGCCGCCAATGCTGGCGACCGCCGGGTTCGGCAACATCCGCACCCTGCCGGTGCCGGTCGTGAACCCGAACCTGCACGAGAACACCTTCGCCTATTGGGCCGCTCGGCTGATGGCGGCCTATGCGGTCGAGCGGGGAGTCGACAAGGCCCATGCGCAGGCCTGGCTCGACGCCCTTGACGAGGCCGAGCAGGCGGACGAGTTCTTTTTCTCGTCGGTGCCGATCCTGACCACCGCCATCGCCGTCTGAGGAGCCCGCCCATGCACCCCAACCCCGCCTTCCGACAGGAGCCGGAGGCGCGTGCCTCGGGGCTTGCGCGCGACCGCGGCTTCGGGGCGCTGACCGTCGCCGGTTCGGACGGCGTGCTGGCCGCCCATGTGCCCTTCCTGCTCGAGGGCAGCGTCCTGGCCGCGCATCTGGTGCGCTCAAACCCGCTGGCGCGCCTGCTGAGGTCAGGCCCGACCCAGGCACTGATGATCGTCTGGGGCCCGGACGCCTACATCTCGCCCGACTGGTATGGCGAGGAGGACAAGGTCCCCACATGGAACTACGCCTCGGTGCATCTGCGGGGCGAGTTGCGCCTGATCGACGAGAGCCTGCTGAAGGCGCATCTCGATCGGTTGTCCGAGAATTTCGAGACCCGGTTGGCGCCAAAACCTGTCTGGCGGTCGGACAAGATGACCCCCGGCGTGATGGAAAAGATGATGCGCCAGATCGTGCCGGTCGAGATGGCAATCGCCTCGATCGACAGCACCTTCAAGCTGAACCAGAACCGCGAGGAGGCGGCCCGCCGGAATGTGGCGACCGAGCTTGCCAAGGGGGGCACGCCAGGCCTGGAAACCCAGGCGGTAGCCCGGATGATGCGCGAGGCGGATAGTGGCTGAGCGCCTGAAAGGTTTCTTCCACGCCCCCGACCTCCAAGGCGCCGACCCGGTGCGCCACCACTACTACGAGGCCCAGACCGACGACCCCGACGAGCCACAGATCTGGGCCTATACCGGCGCCCACGCCTATTCGCCCGGCGAGACGCTGGCGCTCCACGTCTCGACCACCTGCCCCAACTACCGGGTGACGATCCGCCGCGATGGCGCAGACAGCGACACGGTCTGGGAAAGCGATGACATGCCCGGTGCTTTCCACCCGGCCCCCGCCGATTGTTCGGTCGAGGGTTGCGGCTGGCCGGTCGCGCTCGAGATTTCCGTCGGCGAGGACTGGCCGTCAGGCGGCTATCTATTGATCCTCGAAGGGATCCATCCCGGCGGCCCCGCGCGCCACATCCATATCGTGCGGATTCGGGGGCGGCCGAGGAAACCCGCGCCGCTGCTGCTGATCGCCTGCACCGGCACCTGGACCGCCTATAACGAATGGGGTGGGTCAAACCACTACGAAGGCATCACCGGCCCCGCCGGCGACCAGTTCTCACCCATCCTCTCGACCCAGCGCCCCTGGACCAAGGGGTTTGCCGAACAACCGGCCGAAGCCCCGCGCATCCCCTGCGACCCGCCACCTATGGGCCAGGCGCCGACCTACCCGCATATGCGCTGGGCCCATGCCAACGGCTATTCGAAGAAATACGCGTCCTCTGGCTGGGCCCACTACGAACGCCCGTTCGTCAATTGGCTGACGCAGGCGGGCTACCGGTTCGACATTGCCACCCAGGGCGACTTGCAATTCGACCCCGGGCTTCTGGACCGCTACCGGGCGGCGGTGATCGTGGGCCACGACGAATACTGGTCATGGGAGATGCGCGACGCGCTCGACGCATGGCTCGACGCAGGTGGTCGGCTGGCCCGCTTTGCCGGAAACTTATACTGGCAGATCCGGCTGGAAGACCAAGGCCGGCGACAGGTTTGCTACAAATACCGCGCGCCCGGGGAAGACCCCCTCAGCGGCACCGAGCGCATGACACATGTCTGGGAATCGGTCGGGCGACCCGGAGCCGCCACCATGGGCCTCAGCGGCGCCTTCGGCATCTATTCCGGCTGGGCCGGCTGCGTCGCGCGCGGCGCGGGCGGCTTCACGGTCTATCGGCCCGGGCACTGGGTCTTCGAAGGCACCGGCCTCGGCTATGGCGACATGCTGGGCGCCGGGGCGCGCATCTTCGGCTACGAGGTCGACGGCGTGGACTAAGAGATCCGCAGCGGCCTGCCCCATCCGGTCGACGTCGACAACCTGGAAATCCTCGCCATGGCCCCTGCCACCACGGTCGAAGCCAGCCCCGAACCCGAGCCCTTCATCGGCCTGAGCGACGCCCGCGCGGTGGCCCGCGCCCTGCATGGCGCGGACACTGACGAGGCGATCGACAAGGTGGCGCGCGGAGCCGGCATGATCGCCCACTACCGGTGCGGGTCGGGCGAGGTGCTGAACGCCGCAAGCTGCAACTGGGTGGCCGGCCTGATCGCCCGCGATCCGCTGGTCGAACGGGTCACGCGCAACATCCTGGACCATGCGATGGCCGACCGGTGATTGAACGCGCTGCGAAGCCCGGGGGTGCTGACTCCTGACCCGGCCTATCTACCCGCGGTCTCGGGCCCTTCGCCGCCCAGCCGGGTCGCGGCAAAGCCGATGATCAAGCCCACCACCGCCCCCTCGGCGACAAACCAGAAGGGCGACGTGAACATCCCGTCGGCACCAAACAATGCCAGGCCGAAGGCGGCGAGCTGGTCAAAAATCAACAGCGTCAGAACGAAGTTCATCCACGCGCCCAAAAGCGGCGCCCGGAACCACCAGGGCATCGGCAAACGCAGGATCGGATGGAAATCGAATACCCCGAAGATGGCGACGATGGCGCCCAGTGTCGTGTACCAAAGCAGAAATCCCCACGCCAGCATCGGGCCCGCCTCGGGCAGCATATAGGGCATCATCAGGAACCCGATTAGTCCGAAGATGAACCCCACCGTTTTGCCGACGGCGATGCGGGTCACCATCGACGGGCTGGTAAACATCGGTGCCTCTCGATTCAACACATCCATCACAGCGCCCGGCCCAGCGGGCGTCCGCGGTTCTGGGCCCGCGAATCTGAATAGCGCAAATCAACGCCCCGCGCTTTGACCCATGTCATGCGGCGGCAAAGCCGTCGAGCGCCGTTTGACCCACGGCTCTAGCCACGGTTTGACCCACGATTTGACCCGGGCGCCCCGGGCGCTATAGAGGGCGCTCGGAGATCGGAGACATCCATGGCGCGCATCCTCATTACCTCGGCCTTGCCGTATATCAACGGCGTCAAGCACCTGGGCAACCTGGTGGGCTCGATGCTGCCGGCCGACGCCTATGCCCGCTATATGAGGGCACAGGGTCACGAGGTTCTGCTGATCTGCGCCACGGACGAGCACGGCACGCCCGCCGAATTGGCCGCGGCGGCGGCGGGTAAATCGGTGGCGGACTATTGCGCCGAGCTTTGGGCAATCCAGAAGCGCCTCGGCGACGGCTTTCGGCTCAGCTTCGACCATTTCGGCCGCTCGTCGTCGGATCGCAACCACACGCTGACCCAGCACCTGGCCGGCCGCCTGGCCGATGCCGGCCTGATCGAGGAGCGCGAGGAAGAGCAGGTCTTTTCCCACGCCGACGGCCGCTTTCTGCCGGACCGCTATATCGAGGGCACCTGCCCCAATTGCGGCTACGAGCGCGCCCGTGGCGACCAGTGCGAGAACTGCACCAAGCAGCTCAATCCGACCGATCTGATCGACCCGCGCTCGGCGATCTCGGACTCCACCGATCTGGAGGTGCGCAAGACCAAGCACCTCTATCTGAAGCAATCGGCCATGCGCGAACGGCTGGCGGAATGGATCGACTCGAAGAAAGATTGGCCGCTCCTGACCACCTCGATCGCCAAGAAATGGCTGAACGACGGCGACGGGCTGCAGGACCGGGGCATCACCCGTGATCTGGACTGGGGCATCCCGGTCAAGCGCGGAGACCAGACCTGGCCGGGCATGCAGGGCAAGGTCTTCTACGTCTGGTTCGATGCGCCCATCGAATATATCGCCGCCACCGCCGAATGGGCGGATGCCACCGGCCAGGACGATGCCGCCTGGCAGCGCTGGTGGCGCGAGGATCTGGGCGCGGATGATGTGCGCTACGTCCAGTTCATGGCCAAGGACAACGTGCCCTTCCACACGCTCTCGTTCCCGGTGACCATCATGGGCGCGAACCATGACGGCCACGAACCGTGGAAGCTGGTCGACTACATCAAGGGCTTCAACTGGCTCACCTATGAGGGCGGCAAGTTCTCGACCTCCCAGGGCCGTGGCGTCTTCATGGACCAGGCCCTGGACATCCTGCCCAGCGACTACTGGCGCTGGTGGTTGCTGTCGAACGCGCCCGAGGGCTCGGACAGCGACTTCACTTGGGGCGGCTTCCAGACCGGCGTCAACAAGGACCTGGCGGACGTGCTGGGCAACTTCGTCAGCCGGGTCACCAAGTTCTGCCGCTCGAAATTCGGCGAGCAGGTGCCCGAGGGCGGCGCTTACGGGGACGCCGAGGCGGCGGTCGTGGCGGAACTGACCAAGCGGCTGAAGGCCTACGAGGGCCATTGGGAGACGATGGAGGTCCGCAAGGCCGCCGCCGAGCTGCGCGCGATTTGGGTCGCCGGCAACGAATATCTGCAATCTGCCGCCCCCTGGGCCACGTTCAAGGAAGACCCCGAGCAGGCCACGGCGACGGTGCGCTTCGCGCTCAATCTGATCCGGCTCTACGCCGCGCTCTCGCACCCGTTCCTGCCCGACACCGCCGAGGCGATGCTGGCGGCGCTTGGGCTGGAGGCGGCGGAGTGGCCAAAGAATATCGGCGCGGCACTGGACGCCCTGCCCCCCGGCCACGCCTTCACGGTGCCGGAGAACCTCTTCAACAAGATCTCGGACGAAATGCGCGCCGAGATGGAGGACCGCTTCGCGGGCGAATAGGCACCAGATGTCCCGGCCCCAAGCCGGGACCTCAATCGGTTGGACATTGCGGCGCCGGCCCCCGGATCAAGTCCGGGGCATTGGAAGGATGCTCTCCCTGCACTAAACTCCTTTTATGTCGCACAACTCCCTCATCGCCGAGATCGAGACCTGGCTGATTGGCAAGGCGCTGGGCGATCCCGAAATCCTCGCGCTTTTCGAGGCGCTGTGCCAGCGGCTGCACGGAGTCGGAATTCCGGTCGAGCGGGCGGTGCTCAGCTGGCCGACCCTGCATCCGCTGTTCCGGGCCGAGCAGGTCTTCTGGTGGCTGGGCAAAGGCGCCAGGCTCGAACAATACTACCATTCGAACGCCGGGAACGAGCACTGGCTGAGAAGCCCGTTCCACCGGGTGCAATCGCGCAATCTGCCGCGCCTCAGGCGCCGGCTGACCGGCGAGAACGCCTTTCTGGATTTCGAGGTGCTGAAGGAGTTCGCCGAACAGGGTTACACCGATTACCTGCTGACCGCGTCGCGGTTCGGGATCGCGGACTTCACCGAGTTCGCCGACGGTGCGACGGGCATCATGGCAAGCTGGACCACGGCGCGGCCAGGCGGCTTTACCGACATGGACCTGGACGCGCTCAGCCGGATCCAGACCTTCTTCGCCGTCGCCTGCCGCGCCGCGATCCAGAAGCGGGTCATGGCCAACCTGGCGGCCGCCTATCTGGGGCCGACCGCCGGGTGGCGGGTCCTGTCAGGCGACATCCAGCGCGGCGATGGCGACCATATTCCGGCGGTGGTCTGGTTCTCGGACATGCGCGGCTCGACCCGGCTGTCGGACGAGATGGATCCGGACGACTACCTGGCATTGCTGAACCGCTACTTCGAATGCACCGCTGCGCCGGTGATCTCCCATGGCGGCGAGATCCTGAACTTCATCGGCGACGGGGTGCTGGCGATCTTCCCGGTCGCCGAGGACGAGGACGCGGCGGCGGCGGCGCGCCGGGCCACCTCGGCGGCGGGACGCGCGCTCGAGCTGCAGGCCGAGGCGATCTCCGCCGGAACGCCGGCCGACGCGCCGCTCGACTTCGGCATCGGGCTCGATATCGGCAATCTAAAATTCGGCAATATTGGCGTGCCCGAGCGCCTGGCCTTCTCCGGCATCGGCCGGGTCGTCAATGGCGTGCAGCGGATCGAATCCGCGACCAAGGACGCAGGCCACCAGGTGCTGGCAACCGGCAAGGTCGCCGAAGCGGTGCCCGAGCATTGGGTGTCAGCGGGCCAACGCTGCCTGGCCGACTTCCAAAGCAAGGTCGAGCTCTTCACCTACCGCGCGGCGGACGCGAAGGCGGCGGAGTGAGGGTGGGTCGGCAGTGAGTGTGTCGGACGTAGTTGAGCCGTTCGATGCAAATCGCTTGAATGTCCGGAATTGCACGGATTGCAGATGTCCTGCGCTGCGAAAGTGAGCGCGCGCTTTGTGCCATGAAACGACGTTTGAGCCCCATGGATGGAATGCTTCTCCGTCGCTAGATGACCGAACAAGGTTTTTCACGACGCGCAGAAGCGGGTAATAGGTTCTGGTCTGATCATCGCTCCCAGCGTGCAGGAAAAGGTGACCGTTTCTTTTCATTGGGAGCGAAGCGGCCACTGTGCGCATGACGCACGCGTGCGCATCACAACCTAATCTCAAGCGATCTCGAAAAAATCCTTGGAGTTCTAGCGGTTTCGATCACTACGGTCGGGGCGAAAACTAGCCTGACTCCCCTGGCGAGTCTCGTTCCGAGTGGATCTCTTTAACTCCGTGACCGAGATCATCGGGCTACGATGTGAAGTTGATCACCTCAAATTTAGAAGGGTGAGGTGACCACCCTATCCACGGAGAATAGCATCATAGTTGGTCGAAGTTGGGGCCCGTTTCGGCAAAAGGAGGCAGGAAAAGATCGTCGCTCGGTGCCAGTTGGACATGGTCCGGGCATTTGATTGAGCGAGGAAGGTGCCGTTGATACGACTATTGGTTGCAAAACCATAAGAATGAAAAATTCTAATCTCTCATTAGAAAGATTTTTGCGAGCCAAGGGTTCTCGCTATGAATGTGCGCTGGGTTGACCAGCAATCAGTTGCTTAAGAGGGGGTAGCTTATGAGTAGCGTGCGCTTTGTCACGACACTTGATCAGAGTCTCACTGCCGGTGCCAGGTTTCGGCAACAGCGGTGGATTGTTGGTATGTCCCGTGAATATCTCGCAAGCGTGACCAATGTGAGTGTGGAGCAGATCACGCAATTCGAGGACGGCAAGCGCTACCTCGGTCGAGCTAAGCTGATCCGTCTCGCCCTAGCGATTGGTGTCGCACCACGGGTTTTGGCGAATGTTGTTCCGTCGGCTGGGTTGTGCCACCTCCCAGCCATTCAGGGGCTGCAGAGGGAAGTTTACGCGAGCAACGTCATTCCTCTGCGCCGTTGACTATGCGAGCGCGATAAACCACACGAGATTACGTCTGATCTGCCCGGACCGACACACCTGGGTAATGTCACGCAACTCGACGCTGGAAGAAGACACACCACACCACGCCTTCCTGCTTCGTCTCAAGATCAGACTCTCACCGCCCGGCCGTTTACACTCGCGGCCGGGCGGATGCTTTTTATCAGCCGGCTTTCTCCGTCCGGAACCGTTGGCACCAGTGCAGCGGCGATTCAATCGATGCCGCCAACCGGCGTAGTGGCCACCCCATTGAGTGCGAACTTTCGCTTCTCAGTGTTGACCGTCCACATTGGGTCAAATGCACGCGCTCACGACCATCCGCGAGAAGGTCTGCTTTGAGGGATGAAATGAATGTTCACCGGCACTCGGCCGGACAGCAGCTTTGGGTCGAAACCCCACCACCACGTCACACTTCCTCGGCTATTCTACCCAGCCCTAAATTCTACATGGCGCCGTTCGAGGCTGCGGTCAGTCCGGCGCAAATCGCGTTGCGTCAATTAACGCATCACCGCGCGCCAACTGTGAAAGAACGGCAAACGTCCAAAATATTGCCTTTCTTCCAACCGCTTAAAGCCCCTCTCACATGTGAGAGCCCCCGGATTCTCACACCCCTCAAAGTCGGTCGCGCAGGCTATACCAGGTCATCGCCAGGGCCAGCAGCGGCGCCCGGAACCAGTCTCCGCCCGGAAATTCCGGGGTCGGCAGGCGGGCCATCAGATCCCATCGCTCCATGGTCCCGGCCACCGCCTCGGCCGCGATCTGCCCGCCCATGGTCGCCATGTGGATGCCCGAGCCCGACCAGCCCGAGACCGCCAGGGTCCGCTCGTCCAGCCGCTGGAATGCCGGAAACCGGGTGCCGGTGATTGCCAGCGTGCCGCCCCAGGCATGAGTGATCGCGACATCTGAAAGCTGAGGGAACACCTCGAGCATCTTGCCGCGCACCAGCCCGGCAATGTCGCGCGGGAAGCGCCGCCCATAGCTCTCGCCCCCGCCCCACAGCATCCGGTGATCGGGCGAGAACCGGTAGTAGTTCAGCACGAACTTGGTGTCGCAGACGCAGACTGGGTCGCGGATGACCGAGCGGGCCCGGCCCGGGTCCAGGGGCTCGGTCGCGATGATGAAATTGTTGATCGACATGGTCCGCCGGGCGACCCGGGGCGCCAGCCCGTCCAGGTATCCGTTGCAGGCCAGGATCACATGCTCGGCTGTGATGCTCCCCGCCTCTGTCGTCACCCGGCCGGGAGAGATCGCAGTGACCCGGCTCCGCTCGTAGATCCGCGTCCCGGCAGCCACCGCCGCCCGGGCAAGGCCCAGCGCATAGCGCAGCGGATGCAGATGAGCACCAGCCATATCCAGATAGCCGCCGTGATAGCGCGTGGTGCCCAACATCCCAGCCATCTCGTCCCGGTCGACGGGTCTGCAATCGTGGTGATCGTAGTGGCGCGCCAGGTGGTCTGGATAGTCCATGACCTCGGCCACATGTGACGCCTTCCAGCACGCCTCCAGATATCCGGGCGTCAGATCGCAGTCGATCCCATGGCGCTGGACCAGATCCTTGACCAATTGGTTGGCAGCAATGGCGATGTCCCAGGCCTTGCGCGCATCGTCGTGCCCGACTGCGCGTTCGTATTTCTGCATCTCGGCGCGCGGACCGATACCAACCTGCCCGCCATTGCGCCCCGAGGCGCCCCAGCCCGCCCGGTTCGCCTCGACAAGGACCACGTCGAAGCCCCGCTCGGCCAAGTGGAGCGCCGTCGAGAGGCCAGCATAGCCGCCACCGATCACGCAGACATCCGCCCGGGTCTCGCCCTCCAGCGCCGGATGATCCGGCACTTCGCCCGCCGTCGCCGCATACCAGCTATCGGCATGGCGTCCGGGTTGGTCATTGGTGGTGAGGTAACCGGTCAAGGCCCTGACCCCTCATCCGGCACGGGCGTGCCTTGGTGGAAGACAATGCGCCACTCGCCCTGGCGTTTCACCCAAAGCGAGCTGCGCAGCGTTCGGCCCCGCGGGCCAATGCTCTGGTAGGTGCAATGGACGATCTCATCGCCAACAAACCGCGCCTCGACCCCCGCCAACTCGAGCGCGGCCGGAGCCGGTGCATCCAAAGCCCCAACGATGTCGTCTCGGCACCAGACCTTGCCGGATCGGCCGAATTCGAGGAATTCCGCAGCGATCAGTTTCTCAAGCCCCGCCCCCAGGCACCGGGCAAGCCGTTCCTCCAGCTCGATGACAGTCCCGAGATCGTGGTCCACTGGTCGGTGCGCCGGCTGCGTCACCCGATCGCAATGCCTTCGCGGGTCAATTCATCCGCCATGTCATCCAGCGACTTTCGGGCGCGGGCGACGAGTTCGTCGCACTCTTCCTGGCTGATCACCAGAGGCGGCGAGATCACCATCGTGTCGCCGACCGCGCGCATCACCAGTCCGTGCTGCCCGACCGCAATGTCCCGGCAGCGGCGCCCGGCCTCGGCGTCTCCGTCGAACCGCTCCATGGTCTTCTTGTCCCGCACAATCTCGAACCCTCCCATCAACCCGACCATGCGCGCCTCGCCCACGAGGGGATGATCGGCCAGGCTCGCCCAACGCGATTGCAGGTAGGGGCCGGTCCGGTCGCGAACCTGCTCGACCAACTTCTCCTCCTGCATGATCCGCAGCGAGGCCAGGCCCGCGGCGCAAGCGGCCGGGTGGCCGGAATAGGTATAGCCGTGGTAGATCTCGCCCGCTTTCTCCATCAGCGGCTCGGCGACGCGGTCCGAGATAAAGACACCACCCATCGGCACGTAGCCCGAGGTCAGGCCCTTGGCGATCGGCATCAGGTCGGGCTCGATCCCGAATGTCTCCGACCCCCACCAATTGCCAGTTCGGCCGAAGCCGCAGATCACCTCGTCGGCCACCAGCAGAATGTTACGCTCGGCGCAGATGCGGGCGATCTCGGGGAAATAACTCTCGGGCGGAATGATGACGCCGCCCGCGCCCTGGACCGGCTCGGCGATGAAGGCGGCCACGTTGTCTTCGCCCAACCAGTCGATCGCCTCTTCCAGCTCACGGGCGCGCATCCGGCCAAATTCTTCGGCGTTCGTGTCGCGCCCCTCGCCGAACCAATAGGGCTGGCCGATATGATGAATGCCCTGAATCGGCAGCCCGCCTTGACGGTGAGGCGCGGCCATGCCGCCCAGCGACGCGCCGCAAATGGTCGATCCGTGATAGGCGTTCTTGCGCGAGATGAAGGTTTTCTTCGTGGGCTTGTCCAGGCATTCCCAATAGACCCGGGCCAACCTGAAGACGGTGTCGTTCGATTCCGATCCGGAATTGGTAAAGAAGACCCGGTTCAGGTGATCCGGCGCGGCTTCAGTCAGCGCCTCGGCAAACTCGGCCGCCGGCGGGTGGGTGCACTGGAAGAAGGTGTTGTAATAGGGCAGATCGCGCATCTGACGCGCAACCGCGTCGGCCACCTCTCGCCGACCGTAGCCGATATTGACGCACCAAAGCCCGGCCATGCCGTCGAGGATGCGGTTGCCGTCCGAGTCGGTCAGCCAAACGCCCTCGGCCCCCGTAAAGACCCTGGCCCCTTTGGCATTCAGCGCTGCCGTATCGGTGAAGGGGTGCCAGTGATGGGCCGCGTCCATCGCCTGGTATTCGGCGGTCGAGCGGAGATTGGTGGAGATATTCATGGCTGTCCGGTCCTCAATGGAATCGAGCGCGTTTGCGCGCAATGTCTCGGCAACTTTGTGATCACAAATCCACGAGGTCAAGAGAAACCTGCGCCACCAGCGCCGCGCCCTGCCCCACATCGTCGCGGATCGCCTGGGCGAGTGCTTCGGCATTGCGTGCCGCCAAGGCCACCAGCGCCGTTTCGTGGTAGTCGGTCAGCGCTTGGGTGCCCAGCCGCCCATAGACCCGGCGCATCACCGGCGCAGTCTGCAGCCAGACACTCTCGACCAGGGCCATCAGCGCCGGCGCGCCGGCGCGCGCGTAGAGAGTGGTGTGGAAGGTATTGTTCGCCCGCACATAACCGGCCACATCGCCCGCGGCCACGTGGCGGCCAAGGGCATCATCGCAGCGCCTAAGCGCATCGATCAGACGTGTATCCATATTCGGAAGCGCGCGGATTGCCAATTCCGGCTCAAGTAAAGCGCGCGCTCGGAACAGCTCATCCAGCTGTGCGGGCCCGGGCGTCGGCACCAAAATGCGCCCGGAGGGGGTCATCTCCAGCGCCCGTTCGGCCGCCAGGCGGCGCACCGCCTCACGCGCAGGCGTCATCGAAACCTCCAACGCCTCCGCCACCCCGCGCAGGGTCAGCGAGTCGCCTGGCGCCATGCCGCCCGACAGGATCCGCGCACGCAATGCCCGATAGACCCGCTCGTGGGCGGGCTGCGTCTCGTCGTGTTCCGGCTGGAGCGCGGAAGGCATGTGCATTCGATCCCTTGCAACGCGAACTAATTTGTGATCACAATTGCCCCCTGTCAATGCTCCAATCCCGAGACACCCGATGACCGACCCCTACCGCAAGGACTACGCCTTCCTGGCCGAGGACAATCGCGCCGTCACCCATGACGAGGAGATGTTCTCGGGCGCGCTCAGCTTTTGCCGCCGTCGCTATGCCCGTGACCTGGCCGGCGCCGACCTGGCGGTGATCGGAGTGCCGTCTGACACCGCGACGACGGGCCGTCCGGGTTGCCGGCTGGGGCCTCGGGGCATCCGCGCCGCCTCGGCGAACCTCGCATGGAGCCATTGCTGGCCCTCACCCTTCGATCCCTTCGAGCGGTTGGGCGTGGTTGATTGGGGGGACATCAATTTCGACCTGGGCAACCCGGCTGGGGTGCCAGCTCAAATCGAGGCGGCCATCGCCCATGTGCTGAATCAAGGCGCCGCCGCGCTGTGCCTGGGCGGCGACCATTTCGTGACCTACCCGATCCTGAAGGCCCACGCTGCAAAGCATGGACCCGGGATCAGCCTGATCCAGTTCGACGCCCATTGCGACACGTCAGAGGACGGCGCGGGCCATATCAACCACGGCACCATGCTCTACCACGCGGTCCAGGACGGCACCCTGGACCCGGCGCGCTCGATCCAGGTCGGCATCCGCACCACTTATACCGACCCCTCGGACTTCGTGATCCACGACGCCAACAGCGTCCACGAGCAGGGCATCGATGCCGCGGTTTCACGTATCCGGGAGGTCGTCGGCGGCAACCGCTGCTATATCACCTTCGATATCGACTGCCTGGACCCGGCCTATGCGCCGGGCACCGGGACCCCGGTCTGCGGGGGCCTTAGCACCTGGCAGGCCAAGGAAATCATCCGGCGCCTCGACGGCATCGACCTGATCGGCATGGACGTGGTCGAGGTCGCGCCGCCCTTTGATCACGCCGAGATCACTTCGCTGGCCGGCGCGACCATCGCGCTGGAGCTCATTTGTCTGATGGCGCGGTTGAGAGGCTGACCAATGAGTTATGCCGAACAGCTCGCGGCCTTCCGCGCCGCGCATCAGGATATCGAGACCGCCGAGGTCTACGTGACCGACCTCAACGGGGTCGCGCGCGGCAAGCTGGTGCTCGCCGCGATGCAGGAAAAGCTGAGCGGCGGCGGCATGAAAATGCCCACCTCGACCCTGGGCCTGGATATCTTCGGCGCCGATTGCGAGGCAGCAGGCATCGCGCTCGACAAGGGCGATCCTGATGGAAACCTGATTCCGGTGGGGCCGAGCTTGGCGCCCTTGGCTTGGGCCAAACGCCCGACCGCGCAGATCCAATGCATGTTGAGCGCTCCTGATGGTGAGGGGGTCTGCGGCTATGACCCGCGTGGCGTGCTGGCCCGGGTGGCCGAACGCGCGGCGTCGATGGACCTGACCCCGGTCATGGCGTTGGAACTGGAATTCTACCTGATCGACCCGGAAGAACCTGCGCCGCCCGTGAACCCAGAGGCTGGCGGACGGTTGGAGCGCGCGCAGATCTACGACATGGGCGTCATGCGGTCATTCGAGCCAGTGATCGCCGGGATTACGGAGGCCGCCCGAGCCCTGGGCGCCCCCGCCGAGACCGCGATCTGCGAGTTCGGCGCAGGCCAGTTCGAGATGAACCTGGTGCACACGGCCGATTCTCTGGCCGCCGCCGATCACCTGGTCGCGCTCAAGCGTGCGATCCGGGGCGTGGCGCGCGCCCACGGGATGGATGCGACCTTCATGCCGAAACCCTATGGCGACATGTCCGGCTCGGGGATGCATATCCATCTGAGCCTCACCGACCGCGACGGCCGCAACATCTTTGACGGCGATGGCACCGAGCCGAACAACATGATCAAGGCGGCGACCGGCGGCATGATGCAGGCGATGCCGGATTGCATGTTGATCTTCGCGCCGCACCAGAACAGCTATCGCCGATTCATGCCGGGCTCCTATGCGCCGCTGGTCGCCGCCTGGGGGCTCGATAATCGGGGCACCGCGCTGAGGCTACCCGAGATCGCGGGCAAGGGTGCCCGGATCGAGCACCGGGTGGCTGGTTCCGACGCCAACCCGTATTTGCTTGCGGCAGCGGTGCTGGCCGCGGCCTTGGATGGGATCGAGCGCGGCGCCGATCCTGGCGCGCCGGTCACCGGCGAAGCCTCCAGCACTGATGGCACCACATTGCCGCTCAACTGGGCCATGGCCGAGCAGGCGCTATCCGGATCGCGCTTCGTGGCCGATTGGCTGGGCGAGGAGTTCCAGACGGTCTTCTCGGCGGTCAAGCGGCAGGAGCGCGCGACGCTGCTGGCACGCATTCCGGACGTGGAATACGCTGCTTATCTGCGCACCTTGTGAAGTCGCTCAGAACCGCTGCAGGTCCACCGTGCCGATCGACGCTTCGCGCATTCCCATCTGCTCGGCCGACAGGAGACCAGAGGTGGTGTCGAGCGCGCCGACCACCGAGGCCGCGTTGATCGCCGCCTGCAACATCGCCTCAGCGGGGTCTACCCTCTCGGCCAGTGCGGCCGTCAGGGTCGAGGTGTAGGAATCGCCCGCCCCGGCCGTGCCCTGCACCGTCACCGGCAGCGCCGGGCGCCAGAAAATCCCCTCAGGAGCGGCCAGATAGGCGCCTTTGGTCCCGTCCGTCACCAACACCCAGCGCGGGCCGAGCGCGCGCAGCGCCTGCATGAAGGGCGCCAGGCCGATCTCGAACCCGCCAAAGCTCAGGCCGTGCTGCATCAGATCAGGCCCATCGCCCGGCGGCGGCCCGGCATCCTCCGGCGCACCGCGCGCCACGATCGCGGGGACCAGCGTTTCGGCCTCGACCCGGTTGACCGACAGCAGGTCGATATCGGCGAGTGCGTCAATGAACGCCTGGGTCCGCGAGGCCAGGTGGCGGATGCCCGGATTGACCGCGACCAGCGCACTGGCGCGCTTGGCCCGGGCCGCCAGATCCGGAAGGCAATCGGCCGAGCCGCTGGAGAGCGGCGCCACATAGACCAGATCCAACCCGGCGAAAATCTCATCCGGCAAGTCGCAGGGCGCGAGCGTTTCGTTGGCGCCACGATGCACGAAGATCGAGGCGTTGCGGTCGTGGCTGGCCACCATCACCGCCGTCCCGGTCGCCAGCCGCTGGGCGGTGATCAGATGCGCGGTCGAGACGCCGTTCAGCTCCAAGTGCTCGCGCACCGCGTCGGCATTCAGGTCGTCGCCGGTCTTCGCCAGAACCTCCGTCCGCCAGCCCCGCCGGGCCAGACCGACGGCGGTGTTGCAGGCCCCGCCGCCCACATGGTTGGTGATCGACTCGGCGGCGAGCTTGCGCCCAGTCTCGACCATCAGGAAAGCCTTGCCCTCGTTGGTGAAGGTCATGCGCTCGATATTCTCGGCCGCAACGATGCAGATGATGTCGATCATCGCCGATCCGACATGAAGCGATCGCATGGGCTGGACTGGCATCGTAACCTCGTTTCCCCTGGCATCCCGGCCATCGCCAGCATAGGGCGCATGGGCAGACGTTCACACCGGAATGTGACCCGCCGGGATCGGCCGGCATTTGGTGGCCGAGGCCCGTCCGCGCTATGCTGCGCCATGGCCTGGGACCGCGAGATAGCCGCCGCCCGGCCGCTGCGTCTTTCCTGGCGGATCGGGCTGGCGGCCCTGACACTGGTGCTGCTGATCGGCCTGGGCGTCGCGCTGGCATTCACCGAGATGGGCACCGATCTCGACCCGGCCGTTCTGGCGGACCGGATCCGCGGATACGGGGAATGGGGCCTGGTCGTGGTGGTTGCGCTGATGGTGCTGCATTGCTTCGTGCCGTTTCCGGCCGAGATCCTGGCGCTTTGCGCGGGCGCGGTCTACGGCACGGTTTGGGGCACCGCGATGGTCTGGCTGGGTGCGATGATCGGAGCGGGCCTGTCGTTCGGGCTCTCGCGCTGGCTCGGGCGGCCCTTTGTCGGCGCGGTTCTGGGTGCGGGCGCGAACGCGAAGCTCGACCGCTGGACCGAGGAGCTCGGCCCCGCGACCCTGCTGATCGCGCGGTTCATCCCGGTGATCGCCTTCAACCTGATCAATTACGCCGCTGGCCTGACGCGCGTCGGCTGGGGCACGTTCTTGTGGACAACGGGGCTCGGGATCCTACCCCTGACGATCCTGATGGTTTGGATGGGCGCCCGGATGATGGACCTGACCTGGCCCTGGCTGATCGCGGTCTCGGGCGCCGGGATCGCAACAGTTTTGTTGTGCCATCTTTGGCTTCGGTCGCGACATAAAACCTAAAAATCATTGAAAAATTCCCGTTATTGGGGTGTTATAGGGACGGTGCTCGCCTGATCGCCTAATGAGGCTTTCGGTGCGCCCGCCGGGTGGGCTGGCTCGACTGGCCACTGAGTTCCGGCCAGTCAGTATGGTCGCGTAAGCGTGACAGAATGTGTGAAGGGTGAATTGAAATGTCAGACACCGAGGTCGATCTGGTGGCGGTCGCCATCGAACTGCGTGACGAATTGATCTCCGAGGTCGCCAGGCTCGATTCCTTTATCGACACGGCGGGCGATCTGAACGGCGACCCCGTTTCGTCCCTCGATCTGAGCCGCGTCACAACCGCGATCGAGTCCCAAAAGATCCACTAGGCTCCCAAGACCTTACGGAGACTCGACGACTCTAGTGCCTGCGCCGGGCTCGGCGCGGGCACTAATTCCGTGGGGGCAGCCGTCTTTGACGCACGGCCCGACGAATTGCCAGCAAGACCCCAGGCTTGCAGTATGGCGGCGGAACCTGGAACGCGGGAGGAGATGCCATGAAAGCGCGGGTCAAATGGGCGGGCGAGCGGACCTTCGTCGGTGAAGCGGGCAGCGGCCACGCTGTCGTCCTGGGAACCGCGCACGGGGACCAAGGGCAGAAACCGGGCCCGAGCCCGATGGAGCTTGTACTGATCGGCACCGGCGGCTGCTCGGCCTACGACATCGTCCATATCCTGGAGAAGGGGCGCGAGCCGGTCGAGGATTGCGTCGTGGAACTCGACGCCGAGCGGGCTGAGACCGACCCCAAGGTCTTCACCCGCATCCACATGCATTTCATCGTCAAGGGCCGGGGCCTGAGCGCGAAAAAGGTCGAGCGCGCGGTCAACCTCTCGGTCGAGAAATACTGCTCGGCCTCGGCGATGATGGCCAAGACAGCCGATATGACCCACGATTTCGAGGTGGTGGATACGGGGGCGTAGGGTGGGTTTTCAACCCACCGTTCACGACGATTGCGCGCGATTGGTGGGTTGAAAACCCACCCTACATGGTCGACGGCTCACGCAGAGTGGCGGCAAATCGGACAGAGCGCACCTTACGGGTTAGGAAAATAATCCTCACACCCGCCCTCGCGATACACGTCCGCCGTGCAGCAGTGCAGCCCGCCGCCGAAGGCATAGGCGTCGCGGAGCTCGATCGGGACCACCTCCAGTCCCAGCTTGTCCATCTGTTCGGCCTGCCAGACTTCGCTCGCCTCGACGCAGACGGTCTTGGGATCGAGGACCAGCACGTTCATGCTCAGCCAGGTGCTTGAATAGCAGAGCGGCGGGGGCTGGTTGTGGGCCGGCTGGGCCGCATCCACGATCTCCCAACCATTGCGCTTGAACATCTCGCGCTGGTCCTCGGGCAGCCGTCTCTGGGGGTTGTTCAGGATCAGGCCCGGGCGCAGTGGTGTGAACGTCGCGTCGATGTGGATCGGATAGGGATCGCCCGGAAAGTTGACCGCATGGACCCGGTGGTCAGGAAAATGCCGGCGCAGCCACTCGATGCCCCTGAGGTTCGTCGTGAACCCGTGCTGCACAACCAGATCGCGGCCAAAGCGCAGCACGTCGGCAGCGTCGAATAGCGGCTCTTCCTCAGTCGTCACGAAGAATTTCTCCGCCGTCCATTCCAGCCGCTTCGCGTCGCCGATCTGTTCGCTGAGGTAATCGGGCCGATAGTCCGCATCCGTCAGCCGGGGCTTCGGCGCCGCCTCGTGGCGAAAGTTCGGATCCTCGTCCCAATAGCGCTGCATCAGGGGCCGGTAACAGAGATATTCAAACCACCGGCAGCGGTAGCTCATGGTGGCTTCCAGGATCTCCGAGCCCACGGTCAGCAGCACGTCGCGCGGCGGCATGCAGCCGAATTGGCTGTCTGTGTGGAAATCCGGCGTGGTCGCGGGCTGCGAGAAATCGATCGGGGTCGGGCGGTCGACCCGGATGCCGCGGCGCTCGAGCAGCGCGGCGAAGTTGTCCAACAGCTCGTTCGCCCGGTCGATCGTCTCCTGCGGGCGCATCCCCCACTGGCCGCGCATGTCCGAATCCTCGGGGACTTTTGCGTCCAGCGCCGGCTCGGGCGGCGGGATGTGGCACATATCGGCGCGCCCAACGATGACGTGCTTCAGCGGATCCCACTCGTTCCAAGAATTGACCACCGTATTCGTGGTCGCACCGGCCCGGTCCATCACCTTATCCATCCAAGTCCCCTGTCGATCGGCGTCGAGACTGATTTGCGAGCGGATAGCGCGGCACGGCTGAAAACACAAACCCTCACGGGATGTCACGGGCCCGTGCGGTGAATTGCAGGACCCGTGATCGGCGGCGGCGTTAGATTCCGCGAGCGATCAGGGGAGTTTAAGCCTATGCAAATAATGAGATATTTCGCCTTCGCGGCCGTAGCAGCTTTGAGCGGATGCATCGGGCTGGGGTCGAAAATCCCAGCCAGCACTGTCGACAAGGATTACGCGGTCGGCGACGGCAACCTGCAATACGGCGATACCATCATTGCCGCGATCGATGCCTTCGAAAGTTCGGGCAAGCTGGCGTTCTGCGGCGTCTGGACTGTGCGCGACTCCACCGGTATGGGCGAGGGCATGCACGAATACTTCGTCGATACCGGCATCGTGCGCCTGGACGGACGCAACCGGCACTACAATCTGGGCATTGCGCGCCGGGTCGAATACCAGCCCAATCTCAGCGGCGAGAGCGCGAACTGCATCCGCACCACAACCGATTGGCGGAATAGTTTCGACACAGCGCGGGTCGAGGTGGTGTTCCCGCCCCAAAGCGTCGGCGCGGGAGAGATGGAGGACACCAAATACCACTTCCGCCCGGTCATGGTGGAGGACGTCACCCGATAGGCTCGCCATCGCCCGGCGGCGTTTGATCGCACATGCCGACCGCTTCGGCCTTCAGCGGCCCCGAATTCGCGGGTCTAGCGCGTCGCGCAGGCCGTCGCCCATGTAGTTCACGCTCAGCACGGTCAGCGAGATCGCCAGGCCCGGCCAGATCACCCGGCTGGGGGTAATGTCCATGAAATCGCGCCCGTCAATCAGCAGGCGTCCCCAGGTCGGGAAGTCCGAGGGGAATCCGAGGCCCAGAAATGACAACGCGGATTCGGTGATGATGGCGCTCGCCAGCCCCAGCGTCGCCGAGACCATTACCGGCGACAGCACGTTCGGGAAGATGTGCCGCCCGATGATCCGGTGTTGTCTTGTGCCGATCGAGCGCGCGGCCAGCACGAATTCCCGCTCCTTGATCGACAAAACATCGCCGCGCACGATCCGCGCGGTCTGCATCCACGAGGTGATGCCAATGGCCGAGACCACCAGGATGAAGATCCCCTCTTCCGGCCCGAATGCCGCCCTAAGCGTCTCGCGGAACAACATGATCATGACCAGCAGAAGCGGCAGGATCGGCAGTGCCAAGAACAGGTCGGTCAGCCGCATCAGCGGCCCGTCGAGCCAGCGGAAGAACCCCGACAGCACTCCGATCAGCGCACCCAGCACGATCGACAGCGCCATCGCCGTGACGCCCACCGCCAAGCTGACGCGCCCGCCTGCCATCAGCTGGGCCAGCGTGTCTCGTCCATAATTGTCGGTCCCCAGCGGGTGCGTCCAGTTTACCTTGACCCGCTTAGCCGTCAGCTCGGCGAACCCGGCAGGATCGGTGAAGCAGCTCCAAGTGGTCCAGGCGCCGGCATTCTCGGCCGCCTCGGGCACTTCGAAATAGAAGCACGAGAACATGTGCAGCGTGTTCTTGGCTCGGTAGTCGATAAAGGTCGGGTCGGTCGTGTGGAAGAACGGTCCGATGATCACGCCCAACACGATAAACAGGAAGACGAAAGTGCCGACGACCGCACCGGTATGGGTGCGGTACTGCAGCCAGACGTCGCGCCAAAGCGAGCGGTGCGTACCCATCTCGGCGGCTTCGGCTCCGGCCACGGCGCTGGCTGTCAGCTGCTCAGTCATAGCGGATCCTCGGGTCCAGGATGCCGTAGAGGATGTCGGCGACCAGGTTGAACAGCACGATCAGCACCGCGAAGATGAAGGTAAGCGTCTGGACCAGAGGCAAATCTCCTGCCTCGATCCCGCCGATCAAGAGGGCGCCGATGCCGTTCACCTTGAAAATCTGTTCGGTGATGATCGCGCCGCCGAAGATGCTCGGCACCGCCAGTGCGATCACGGTGATCACCGGGATCATCGAGTTGCGCAGTACATGCAACAGCACCACTGCCTGCTCGCTCATTCCCTTGGCGCGGGCGGTGCGCACGTAGTCCTGGTTCAGATTGTCGAGCATCGAGGCGCGCATGAAGCGCGTCAGTTGCGCCGTGATCTGAAGTGCCAGAACCATAACCGGCAGGATCATCTGGTTGATCTGCTTGACGAAACTGTCCCAGTCAGTGACCACGTGTGTGGTGTCGTAGATCGATGGGAACCAGCCCAGATTGACCGAGAAAATGACGATCACCAAGACGCCCGAGAAGAACGGCGGGATCGAGAACCCGATCATGGTTATGAAGGTTCCGGCTTGGTCGAAGATCGAATACTGCCGGTAGGCCGAGATCACGCCAACGGGCAAAGCGATTGCGATACCCACCACATAGGCCATGCCGACAACCCAAAGCGTCTGCGGCATCCGCTCGACGATCAGATCGACGACTGGCGAGCGGGTCGACCAGGAGAGAACGCGCAGCCGGTTTTCGGAATCCCCGATCGTGACGCCGAACCACTGCTCCAGGATGTTTAACGGTTCGTTGACGAAGAACTGCTGCATCCACAGCCCGTAGCGCACGTAGAAAGGCTCGCCGAGGCCCAGCGCCTCGCGGATCTTCGCGCGCACCTCGGCGGGGATGTTGATCGGCAGCTGTGAGGTCGGGTCGCCGGGCGCAAGGTCTAAAAGGGCAAAAATAATGAACGAAATGACCAGCAGGGTCGGAACCGCAAACAGCAGCCGCCTGATCGTGTATCGGAACATGTCCGCCCCCTGCCTGGAGTTGCGGCCCCCGGTATCCGGGGGCCGCGAGGATCACGTCACTTGGCGCGATGCCAGTTCTCGATGTTGTGGATTTCGCTGTCCCAGGCGGTCATATCGACACCGCCAAGCGTGTTGGAGTGGGCAGCGACCCGACCGCGGTGGATCAGCGGCACGATCGCGCCGTCTTCCATCAGCATGTCGTTCAGCTTCTTGGCGATGGCTTGACGCTCGGCCGGCTCGGCCGTGACGGCGTATTTGGCCACCAACGTGTCATATTCTTCGTTGCAGTAGCGCGGCATGTTGTTGGCCACCCACTGGTTGTCCGGCGATGGGATCTGAGCGCAGGTCCACGAGCCCATATAGGCTTCCGGATCGGTGCCATTGAAGTTGTTCGTGTACATCTCGATGTCCGCGAAGAACTTCTGGAACGTGTCCGGGCTGGACTGGTCGCCCCCGAAGAAGACCGATGCCGAGATGTTCTTCAGCTCGGTTTCCACGCCGATTTCCGCCCACATCTGCTTGATCAGTGCCTGGGTGCCCTGACGGACCGAGTTGGTCGAGGTCTGGTAGATTACCGAAAGCTTCACGCCGTCCTTTTCCCGGACGCCGTCGCCGTCGGTGTCGTTCCAGCCCGCCTCGTCCAGCAGCGCCTTGGCCTGCTCGACGTCCTGGGTCTTGCACCAGTCGTTGTTGGTCGAGGCATAGGCATCGGGCGCCGGTAGTACATTGCAGGTCACCTTGCCTGCGGCGCCGTAGCCGGCTTCGACCAGGATGTCGCGCTCGATCGCCAACGACAGGGCGCGCACCACTTTGGCGTCGGTCAGGAATGGATGCGGATGCTTGACAGTGCCACGCTCGTCGCCCAGCGCCGGGTCGGGGTTGGTCTTATTGATCATCAGACGCTCGACCGAGGGACCGAAGGCCGCGATCACCGTGCCCTTGCCTGCGGCTTCCATCTGGCTGAGAATCTCGGGCTCGACCTGCAGGTTCCAGGCATAGTCGAACTCACCCGTCTCCAGCACGGAACGCGCCGCGGCGGCAGCGTCACCGCCCCCTTTGAACAGCACCGACGAGAAGTGCGGTTTGCCTTCCTCGCGGTATTGCTCGTTCATGACATATTGGATTGTGTCATTCGCCTTGAAGTCTTTCACCATAAACGGACCAGTGCCGATCGGGCCAAAGTTCTCGGTTGTGCATTCCGGTGCCTTCGCGCCGATGCAGCTCTCGAACTGGGCCTTCTGGATGATCGGCGAGTCGTTGCCGACGAACGGGCCATAGGGGAAGGGCTTGGCAACCCCGAACGTGATCTTGACGGTGTGGTCGTCAAGTGCCTCGACGCTGGTTACATCCGCGAATTTGGGCGTCGCGTTGCAGCCGCCTTCCGGATGCAGGCAATACTCGGCGGAAAAGACCACGTCGTGTGCCGTGAATGGCGTGCCGTCCGACCAGACGACGCCCTGCTTCAGCTTCCAGGTGATCGACGTCAGATCTTCCGAGACGCCGCCATTGTCGAGCGTCGGGATCTCCGCCGCCAAGGTTGGCAGCATTTCACCGGCAGGGTCGTAATTCGCCAGTGGCTCGAGCACCAGCGAGGAGCTCTCGATGTCCTTGGTGCCGCCCGAGAGATACGGGTTCTGGGTCGACGGTGCCTGCCAGTAGAGGATGTTGACCTGGCCGTCCGCTCCGCGCTCGGCCGCCAGCGCCGGTGACGCCAACAGCGCGCCCGCGGCGGCGCCCAGCAGATACTTCCTGGAAAGTTTCATGGGTCTTCTCCCTGAGTTGAATGGACCACCATCCCGAATTTGGGAAAGGAAGTCCGGGCCGGAATGGTCTGCGGCCCGGGCGGCGCATTGTGCTCCGCGGGCTGCGGCGATGCCTGGTCCGGGTTCTCAATCGGCATCGCTGCGGGTCCCCTCATTCCGCCAGGTGACAGGCAACATGGCGCCCATCCCCCAGCTTTCGCCAATTCGGTTCGACCGAATGGCATTTCTCGATCGCGTCCGGGCAACGGGTGCAGAACCGGCAACCCGACGGCGGGTTGGCGGGGCTGGGTACATCGCCCTTCAAGATAATCCTTGTGCGCTTGGTCTCGACCTCCGGGTTCGGGATCGGCACGGCGGACAGCAGCGCCCGTGTGTATGGGTGCTTGGGATCGGCATAGAGCTGCTCGCGGTCGGCCAACTCGACGACCTTGCCCAGATACATCACCGCCACGCGGTCAGCGATGTGGCGCACCATCGAGAGGTCATGGCTGATGAACAGGTAAGTCAGCCCCAATTTCGACTGCAGGTCCTCGAGCAGGTTTACCACCTGCGCCTGGATCGAAACGTCCAGCGCCGCGATCGGCTCGTCGCAAACGATGAAATCGGGGTCCAGTGCCAGGGCCCGAGCGATGCCGATCCGTTGGCGCTGGCCGCCTGAGAACTCGTGCGGATAGCGGTTTGCAAACCGCGGGTTCATGCCAACCGCATCGAGCAATTCGCTGACCCTGTCTTGCTTTGCGCGTCCTCTGACAGTGGCGTGTTCGTCCAACGGCTCGGCGATGATCGAGCTGACCGTCATCCGCGGATTGAGACACGCCTGCGGATCCTGGAAAATCATCTGCATTCGCGGCCGGATCCGGCGCAGCGCATCGCCCGACAGCTCGGCGACATTCTGGCCGCTGAACGTGATCGTGCCCTCGGTCGCGTCATAGAGGCGCAGAATTGTGCGGCCGGCGGTGGATTTGCCACAGCCCGACTCGCCCACCAGACCCAGGGTCTCGCCCTTGCGGATGTCGAAGCTGATCCCATCGACCGCCTTGATCACGCCCACCTGGTGGCGGATGATTCCCTTGTAAATCGGGAAATGTTTGCTGAGGTTCTGGACGCTGAGCAGGGTTTCGTCGCTGACGGCATGATCAAGCATCGGCGTGGACCTCGCTCTCGGAGGCTTGCTCCGGCGGGCGCCACCAACAGGCGACGTCATGGCCTGGGGCCGCCTCGACCAGCGGCGGATTTTCAGCCAGACAACGGTCGTGCACATGGGTGCAGCGCGGCGCGAACGGGCAGGCGCTTGGTGCTCGCGTCATATGCGGCGGCTGACCGGCGATCGAGCGCAAGCGCTCGGTTCGGGTGCTGTCGACGCTCGGCAGTGTCTCCAACAATGCCCTGGTATAGGGGTGCAATGGCCGCGCATAGAGTTCCGATACCCGCGCATGTTCGACCACAAGCCCCCCATACATCACCATCACCCGGTCGGCGATCCCGGCGACGACGCCCAGGTCATGGGTGATCCAGACGATCCCCATGCCCAACTCCTGGCGCAGTGACTTCACCAATTCCAGGATCTGCGCCTGAATGGTCACGTCCAGCGCGGTCGTCGGCTCGTCGGCGATCAGCACTTTGGGATCGCAAGCGAGCGCGATGGCGATCATCACCCGCTGACGCATACCACCCGAGAATTGGTGCGGGAAATCGTTCAGCCGATCTTCGGGCGTGGGGATGCCGACCAGGCTAAGAAGATCGATAGCGCGGGCGCGGGCCTCCGATTTGCTCATGCCCAGATGCTCGCGCAGCGGCTCGGTCAACTGGTATCCGATGGTGAAGACCGGATTGAGCGAGGTCATCGGATCCTGAAACACGAACCCGATCTCGCCGCCACGGACATGGCGCAGAGCACTCGGCTCGAGCCGCAGCAGGTCGCGCCCTTCCAGCAGGGCGGTGCCGCCGACGATCTCGGCCGGGGGCTCGGGCAACAGCTTCATCAGCGACATCATGGTCACCGACTTGCCGGAGCCCGACTCGCCGACAACGCCGACCAACTCGCCAGCGCGCAGGTAGAAGCTCACGCCGTTTACGGCGTGGATCATGCCCTCCGACGTGTGGAAGACTGTTCTAAGCCCCTGGACCTCGAGGACCGGAGCTTCCGAATCGGTGATCGCGGGTGCGTCCACGCCACCTCCCTGTCGTTTTTTCTCGCGTGGCCCTTCTGCGCGGCCATCGGGCGACCATAAAAAACCCATCTTGCAGGGCACCGCAACAGCAAGTTTTCGTGACGGCGTTCAACCGCTTGCCAACGCAGGGGCTGCTTGACCTCGCGGAAAGGACGCGCAAGTAAGGCCTGGGAACGGCATCGAAAAGCGATCCGCCGACTGGGAGGCCCGAGGGCATGGGAGATCACTACACCGCGCGCGAGATGTTGGCCAAATTGGTCGCCTTCCCGACCGTGTCACGCGATTCCAACCTCGATCTTGTCGGGTTCGTCCGCGATTACCTTGCGGGACACGGCGTCGAGAGCCGGATTGTCGAGAGCCCGATCGAACCAAAGGCCAACCTCTATGCCCAAATCGGCCCAGACGCGCCCGGCGGGGTCGTGCTGTCGGGCCACACGGACGTGGTTCCAGTCGACGGGCAGACCTGGTCGACGGATCCCTTCGAGCTGACCGAACGCGGCGGCAAGCTTTTTGGCCGGGGAACCTGCGACATGAAGGGGTTCAACGCGCTGGGCTTGGCGCTAGTGCCCGACATGCTGAAGACAGGATTGAAACGCCCGATCCAGATTGCGCTGTCCTATGACGAGGAGGTTGGTCATCAAGGGGTGCCGTATCTGATCGACCAGATGGTCGAGAACCTGCCGAAGGCGTCCGCGGTTTTTGTGGGCGAGCCGACCTCAATGAAGGTGGTGACGCAGCACAAGGGCGGCTGCAGCCTGACGACCCGGGTACGGGGCTTCGAAGTGCATTCCAGCCTGGTCCATACTGGTGTTTCGGCGGTGATGAGCGCGGCCAAGCTGATCAACTGGCACGCCGAGCGCATGGAGGAGAACCGGCTGGCCGCCGAGGCTCTGCCCCCGGATGCGCCCGAGCGGCTGTTCACCCCGCCCTACACGACGCTGCATAACGGCCTGATCGAGGGCGGCACAGCCGGGAACATCACCGCGAAGGATTGCTGGTTCACGAGCGATATTCGATGCCTGCCGACCGAGGACGGCCAGGACTGGTTCGACCGCTATCGCGCGGAATGCGACCGGGTCCAGGCTCAGATGCAAGCGGTGCGGCCCGAAACCGGTGTCGAGATTGACGTGCGCCTGCTGGCGCCCGGCTGCCGCAAGGAGACGGACGGCGAGGCCGAACGGCTGGCCCGGCAGCTGACCGGCGACAACGGCGAGCACGCGGTGTCTTACGGGACCGAGGCCGGCCATTTCCAGAACGAAGGCGGCTATTCCACCTGCGTCGTCGGTCCGGGCTCGATTTCGCAAGCGCACCAGGCCGACGAATTCATCGAGATCAGCCAGCTCGAGGCCGGCGAAGCCTTCATGCGCCGGCTGATCCAGACACTCAGCACCTGACCGAACCGGGGAGCTTCCCATGCCCATCATCAACCGCATCGCCGATCTGCATGACGAGGTGACCGCCTGGCGCCGCGACATTCACGAGAACCCGGAATTGCTGTTCGACGTTCACCGCACCGCCGGCGTCGTGGCCGAGAAGCTACGCGAGTTCGGGGTCGACGAGGTCGTCGAGGGCATTGGCCAGACCGGGGTCGTGGGCGTAATCCAAGGCCGCGGCAATGGCTCGGGCAAGGTCGTCGGCATGCGCGCCGACATGGACGCTTTGCCAATCGACGAGAAAACCGGCCTGCCCCATGCCTCGAAGGTGCCCGGCAAGATGCATGCCTGTGGCCATGACGGGCACACGGCGATGCTGCTAGGAGCGGCGAAATACCTCTCCGAGACCCGCAATTTCGACGGCACCGCGGTCTTGATCTTCCAACCGGCCGAGGAAGGCGGCGGCGGCGGCAACGAGATGGTCAAGGACGGGCTGATGGAGCGCTTCAGCATCAATGAGGTCTATGGGATGCACAACGCGCCAGGCGTCCCAGTCGGCACGTTTGCGATCCGGCCGGGACCGACCATGGCGGCAACGACCCAGTTCACCATCGACATCGTGGGCAAGGGCGGCCACGCGGCCAAGCCGCACGACTGCATCGACACGACGCTGGTGGCCTCGCAGCTGATGCAGGGGGTGCAGTCCATTGTTGCCCGCAATGTGGACCCGATCGAATCCGCCGTGCTGTCGATCACCTCGCTCCATACCGGCGGCGATGCCTTCAACGTGATCCCGCAGACCGTGCATATGAAGGGCACAATCCGGACGCTGAAGGACGAGGTGCGCGACGTGGTCAAGGCGCGCTTCCAGGCGATGGCCGATGGGCTGGCCACCGCGTTCGACGCGAAGATCGACCTGCAGTTTCTGGGCGGCTATCCGGTGACGGTCAACAGCGAGGCCGAGACGGCGTTCGCCGCCGGCGTGGCCGAGACCGTGGCGCTGGAGAACGGGGTTGACCGGGACCAGCCGCCGCTGATGGGCGGCGAGGACTTCTCCTACATGCTGAACGAGCGGCCCGGCGCGATGATCTGGCTGGGCAATGGGGACACCCAGATGGTCCACCACCCGGAGTACGACTTCAACGACGAGGCGATCCCCTACGGCGTCTCGTTCTGGGCGAAACTGGCCGAGACTGCGATGCCGGCGGGGGATTGAGCAAGGCTCTCACATGTGAGAATCTTGTTAAACAACTGGAATTAAACAGTAAATTTATCCGGTTTATCAACAATCTACGGATGGCGCGCGCTCGCCGAAAATTTTTCGCAACGGGTGCGTAGAGTGATCGCTCCTTCCCGGCGTCGCAGCATGATGATCTTGTCAGCGCGCCTTGGGCGGACCCTCGGCAGGGCGCGCGAGCACCGTCTCGATTTCCGCCATGATAGCCTCGGGCAGCGGGCCGTGATCGAGCGCACGGGCATTCTCCTGCGCCTGCGTGGCGTTCTTGGCCCAGGGCAAGGGCACCGTGCGGGGCGATCTCGCCAGCAGCCAGCACAGCGCGCCTTGAGCCAACGAACGCCCGCCAACGGTGATCAGTTCGCGCACGGCGTCTAGCTGCCGCACGAATTCTGGTGACGCGGCCGAGTTCGTGAAATAGCCCTGCCAGTCGGAGCCATTGCTGCGCACGTCATCGGCGGCAACGGACCGCCCGCCCGAATACGTTCCCGTCAGAACCCCCATGGCTAGGGGCGAGCGGTTGAGCTGGATCAGATCGTGTCGATCGGCGACGCCGCAAAGGGACGGCGCATCGAAGAAGAGGTTCATCGCATGTTGAACCGCCGCAAAACCGACGCGGCTGCCGACCTGGTCCAGGCTGTCGGGAAAATCTGTGCTCCAACCGAAACTCGCGATCTGCCCGACCGATCGCAGGTCTTCGAGCACGTCGAAGGCGAATTCCGCGTCCTCGACCGGCAGGTCGTTCAGGTGAAGCAATATCACGTCGATCTGGTCCCGGCGGAGGCGCAGCCGGCTCTGCTCGACCGAATCCCTGATATAGGCGGGATCGAATTTCGGCCCCGTCATCTGCTTCGACGCCGCGTCGAAGGAATGGCCGAATTTCGAGACAATGACCGCCTCCGGCCGGTCGCCGAGCGTCTGGCCGAGCAATTCCTCGGAATGCCCTGCACCATAGACCGCTGAGGTATCGAAAATACGGATGCCAGCATCCCATTCCTAGGCGCGGGGCCGCCGATAGCCTCGTGATCATCAGACTCTCACTTTCATTTTTGAACTTGAAAACATCAGTATTTCAGACGCATCGTTGTGGGAAGTCAAAGAAACTGAAAGGATCGTTCTGATTTTGAAATGAAACTGGATTGGTCGGATCTAAACCTGTTCCTCGCCACCGCGCGGGGTGGTGGACTGGCCGCGGGGGCCCGGATCTCGGGGATCAGCGCGCCAACACTCGGCCGTCATATGGTTGCGCTCGAGCGCGCGATCGGCGCGGTTCTATTCAAACGACTGCCGCGCGGATACGAACTCACCGAGGCCGGCCAGGAACTGTTCACCGAAGCGGAGGCGGTCGAGACGCAGATCATCGGGATCGAGCGTCGGCGGGACAGGGGCAGCCGCGACATGCCGGTGCACATTTCCGCCGGAACATGGATGATCTGGTTTTTGACGCAGAATGTGGGCGCGCTTGGCGGAGACCCCACGCGTCTGGGCTTTCATACTTCGGAGTCCCGCCATCACCTGTCGCGCCGCAAAGCGACCATAGGATTGAGAAACGCGCGTCCCGGCGAGTCGGCCCTCGCCGCCAGGAAGACGACCCACGTCGTCTTCGCCTCTTACGCCGCGCCATCGGCGGCGGCGCGCGAGGACTGGATCGCGGCGATCGCGCAGACACCGTCGGCAAACTGGGTGAGAAGCAACAAAGCCCAGCAGATCCGGCACGAGGCCGCGAGCCCGCGGTCCTTGCTCGACCTTGCCCTTCAGGGAGCGGGCCACGCGGTGCTGCCCTGTTTCGTAGGAGATCGTCATCCAGACTTGATCCGGACCGGCCCGATCATCAAGAGCCTGTCGCATGACCAGTGGCTGGTCGTGCACGGCGAGGAGCGCCACCAGCCGGCCGTGCGAAAGGTCGTCAACGCAATTTACAAACTTTTCGTATCGCACCGTCCCGCGTTCGAGGGGACCCTGTCCAGCGAGCGCGAGCAGGGCACGATGAATCCAAGGCCTTCCGGCGGCGTGTGATTCCAATAAGTTCGGCACATCGAACGCATGGGAGACCCGCCATGGACACCCCGCGCCTGCAGCGCCTGCCCGGCGACATGCCGATCCGTCGGGATCCGAAGTCCTCTTACACCTTGCCAGCGCGGTTCTACACCGACCCGGCGATTCACGAAGCCGAGAAGCCAGCGATCTTCTATCGAAGCTGGCACTATGCAGGCCATGTGAGCCAAGTTGCCGAGCCTGGCGCCTATCTGACCACGCGCATTCACGACCAGAACCTGTTCGTCGCCAGGGGCCGCGATGGCGAGTTGCGCGCGTTCTTCAATGTCTGCGCCCATCGCGGGCATGAATTGCTGGAGGGTACCGGGCGCAAGAACGTGATCACCTGCCCCTATCACGCCTGGGCCTACGATTTCGACGGGCGGCTGGTCAGTGCGCGCAATTCCGAGAACGTGGCCGGGTTCGAGAAATGCGACTTCTCGCTGAAACAGGTCCGGGCTGAAGTGTTCTGCGGGCTGGTCCTGGTCAACCTCGACCCGGAAGCCCGACCCTTTGCCGACGAGATGGCGGGGCTTGAGGACGAAATGCGGCAGTATCTGCCGCGCGTTGATGAGCTGGCCTTTGCCCAGCGCGACGCTTACGACGTCGCGGCAAACTGGAAGGTTCTCGTCGACAATTTCCTCGAATGCTACCACTGCGCGCCGGCGCATAGAGATTTCGTCGATCTGGTCGATATGAACTCCTACCGGACGATCACTCACAAGCGCTATTCCTCACAATGCGCCGCGGCGCCGCGCACGACCAATTCGAAGGCTTTCTCGTTCGAGCGCGGCGACGTGGATTTCGGATATGCGGGCTTCTTCGTCTGGCCCAACTTCACCATCTGGATCTACCCGGGCGAGCCCAACCTGTCGGTCCTGCAAATGAACCCGGACGGACCTGAGACCTGCATTGAATACCAGGACTGGTTTACGTTGGAGGGCGAGTTGACCGATCAGCTCGCCGACGCGATCGCCTATCAAAAAGATGTGCTGCAGCCCGAGGATATCGGGCTTTGCGAAAGCGTGCAGCGCGGGCTGAAGTCGCTCGGCTACAACCAGGGCCGCTTCATCGTCGACGAAGGCCTGACCGAGCTATCCGAGCACGCCGTGCACCATTTCCAGACGATGGTCGCCCAGGCATTGTCGGTGGAGTTGGAGTGAGACCCGTGCCCCGGCCCGCGAGCCGGGGCCTCGTGGAGATTTCGGAGCGGTGTCCAACGAGGTCCCGGATCAAGTCCGGGAAATTCGGATTGGACCCTACGGCTGAGCGCCGATCTCGGCGATCAAGTTGCATAGAATCCGCGCCACCGCTTTCGCCGCCAGGCCGCGTGGGTCGC
>CAJICH010000092.1_pt1 | contig 70509 bp, 64 predicted proteins | sample 9199591 | NCBI WGS metagenome assembly CAJICH01 (sample SAMEA7708332, study PRJEB35096) | sediment metagenome | biome: marine neritic benthic zone biome [ENVO:01000025]; feature: sediment [ENVO:00002007]; material: shallow marine sediment [ENVO:03000034] sea grass bed [ENVO_01000059] ...
CAAGCGGATGCCACGTCACTGCCCTCAGCAAGCTTCAGCTCGATCTCGCGCAGCAGCTTCAGGATATCCTCGTCAGAATACCGTTTCCGAGCCATCTCATGTCCCCCTTCCAGGCCAATCTAGCGGCACAGTTCTAGGGGGGAAGGACACTCACTGTAGTGACCGAACAAGTAGGCCATTGCTCAGCCGGTCACCATCAGAATCCATGGCGTCCCGATGATCATGAAGATCAGGAGGTTGGCGAAGGTGACAATCCCGCCATTGCGTTAGACTTCACCTGGCGTCAAGTATCCGCTGCCGACGAAGATCACGTTCGCACTCGACCCCTGAGGGGTAATGACCGAAAAGAAATTCGTGGCAAACAAAAGCATCAAGGCGATCAGCACTGGCGGCACGCCCGATTCAATTGCAACGCCCACGAAGATCCCAAAGAGTGCCAGCATCTGCGCCGTCTGACTGACGAAGAGATAGTGGATGAGCACATAAAGGGTGACGAGTGACACATAGACCACCGGCCAACTCAGGCCCTCGACCCGAGCGCCCAGACGCTCGCCCAAAAATCCGATAAAGCCGAATTTGTTCAGGTAGGAGCTCATGGTGTAGAGCATGGCGAACCAAATCAGTGTCGACAGCGCGTCCCCGGAGGACTTCATATCCTCCGGCGTAAAGATCCCGGCGAGCATCAGGATCCCCAGACCAAGGAAAGCAATCGCCGTATTGTCGGTGCCGAGCTGTTTCGACAGCGCCCAGCAAAGAACCATGCCGACGAATGTGATGCCGGTGATTCACTCCTGTCGTGAAAGGGGGCCCATCGCCTCGAGCTTTTGCGCGGCCTCCCGTGGCGCCTCAGGGGTGTCTTTAACGTGACCTGCTCCCCTCTTCTGCAGCCGGTTTGATGATAATGATCGACTGGTCGAAGTCGGTTCTTGGCACAAACCGGACCCTCAGAGGCGTACTCATGAATGTCTGGAAACCGGCACAAAGCCCCCGCCCGAAGGCGAGGGCCAACTGCGGAATCTCCGCTGTTCACGCGCCCGCTTGCCGAGCCCTCACATGCCGCATAGCCGGGTGGCAATTGATCTAAACACTGAAACTTCCGAGTAACCGTTCCGTCCAAGCATTGCCCGTAGCTGTTCTATCTGCGGCAGTTCATCATTGTGCCCTCAAATGCTTCAGCCTTAGAGTACCCTCATGCTTGGCATCGCTTCGTCGCAGTGAGGGTCGCAGCCACCCAATCTGGCTCCGCTGGGCTGAAGAGACCGGTGTTGTATCCCATCTCAACCGATGCATCTGCCTTGCTTCCCCCGGTCGCCACGGGGACAACATGCTTGGGAGTGCAGGCCATGAGAGTAGCCACCATGGCGACTATGGTTCCGGTGCGCAGATTTGATCGTCTCAAAAGCCGCCCCCCATCGATCATCGGTCCAATTTATTATCTCACGAAAAACCTACGGCTTCCAAACGCGAAATCGACTCACAATGTTGTTGATATTGCGCCTTCGTGCTCAGCCCTGAGGCTGAGCACTTTCAGACGTGCGCTGAGACGGCGAGGGATGTCAACGAAAGGCCGCCAAAGTCCGTCGCCGTGCAGCCTTGGATATTGGACATTTTTTGGACAGAAGCGATGGGTGTATCACTAAGTTATTGAAATATTTGGTACGCCCTACGGGACTCGAACCCGTGTTTCCGCCGTGAAAGGGCGGCGTCCTAGACCGCTAGACGAAGGGCGCGCGGTTCTGCTGAATTTGGTACGCCCTACGGGACTCGAACCCGTGTTTTCGCCGTGAGAGGGCGATGTCCTAGACCGCTAGACGAAGGGCGCGCCGTATCAGTCGGAGTGGCGGAGTAGATAGCGGCACCTCGCACGCCATGCAAGCCCCTGAGGCGCCGCACAGGATCGTATTTCGCGTGACCGGTGGTCGCGGTGGGGCTAGCAATCTACGGCGGATTTCAGGGAGGTATGAATGCAGATCGACGGACAGTGCCATTGCGGTGCCATAAAATACCGCGCCGACGTTGACCCGAAGGGCGCGTATGTCTGCCACTGCACCGATTGTCAGGCGATCTCGGGCGGGACGTTCCGCTGGGCCGTCCCAGTCGCTGAAGCGGATTTCAAACTGATCTCCGGCACGCCCAAGACTTACGTGAAAACCGGCGCCAGCGGGCAGCCGAACCATCAACTCTTTTGCGGCGATTGTGCCGCGCCGCTCTATGCGATGACGCCGATGGCCTCGCCAATGGTCTATCGCCTCAGGCTCGGCACCGCGCGGCAACGGGACAAGCTGGTCCCCAAGGTGCAGTATTGGCACGGCTCGGGCCAACCGTGGGCATGCGATCTGCCGGGAACGCGCTGCTTGGACGGCCAATAGGGTCAGGCCGGCTGGCTTGCATCCTCGACGCGCAGCTTCGGCTTGCGCCGCCCGCCCCAATCGTCGACTTCCAGCCGCCCGGCCACATGGAGAGGAGCGCGCGAGGCAGCCGCAGCCTCGAAAAGCTCCGCCAGCCCGGTCTCGGCGGCGCGAAAGGCAATCGCCGCTAGATGAGGCCCGTCGCGCCCAGCAAGGCGCAACTGGCAATGGCCGTTGCCGACGATCCTGACCCCTTGGACGATGACCGCGGAAAAGGCCATGCGCGGGGCCGGGTTGGCCTGCCCGAATGGACCCGCGGCTTCGAGCCTTTCGATCAGATCAATTGTCGCGCCACCCGGTGCCAACGCTCCGTCAAGTTGCAGGCCGGCCGGACCTTCCGAGCCTGCGCCTTGCGCAACCAATTTCTCGGTCAGCGCTGCCATCGCGCCGGGCATCGCATCCTCGGCCACCGTCAGACCGGCGGCCATCATGTGCCCGCCGCCCTTGAGCAGAACCCCCTCGCGCGAAAGCGCCGCCACCGCAGAGCCCAGATCGACGCCAGGAACCGAACGGCCAGAGCCCTTCCCCTCGCTATCGGCAAGCCCGATGACAACGGCGGGGCGGTTGAACCGGTCCTTGAGCCGGCCGGCGACAATGCCAACGACGCCGGGGTGCCAGTCCTTGCCTGCTGCCCAGACCAGCGGCGCCGTGGGGTCGCCCGCCTCGATCTGGGCGGTGGCGGCGTCCAGCACCACCTGCTCCAACTCCTGGCGCTCGCGATTGAGCACGTTCAACTTCTCGGCCAGGGCGGTGGCTTCGTGTGGGTCCGCGGTCGAGAGCAAACGCTGGCCCAGATCCGCGGCGCCGACCCGGCCACCCGCATTGATCCGGGGGCCAATCGCAAAGCCCAGATCGCGCGCCGTCGGGGGCGCGGTCAGCCCGGCTGCATCGGCCAGGGCCACCAGGCCCGGCCGGCGGCGCTGGCCCATCACGCCCAGGCCGCGGCGCACCAGCGCGCGGTTCAGCCCGACCAGTGGCGCCACATCGGCGATGGTGGCGACGGCGACCAAGTCGAGCGCGGCCATCAGGTCCGGCTCGGCCCGCGCGCCAAAGGCCCCCTGCCTGCGCAGAACGCGATTGGTCGCTACCAGCATCAGAAACACAACGCCGGCAGCGCAAAGAAAACCCATGCCGGACGCGTCATCCTGGCGGTTCGGATTCACCACCGCAAAGGCCTCGGGCAGGGTCTCGTCAGCGAGATGGTGATCGGCGACGATCACATCGGCGCCCATCGCCCGCGCCGCCGCGATTGGCTCGAAGCTGAGCGTTCCGCAATCGACGCAAACTATCAGATCATGGGCGGCAGCCAGTGCCTCCATGGCAGGCACGTTCGGCCCATAGCCTTCATCGATCCGGTCGGGGATGTAGGGCGTGGCGCCGAGGCCAATCTGGCCCAGCCAATCCTGGATCAGCGCGACCGATGCGCCGCCATCGACGTCATAATCGCCAAAGATCGCGATCCGCTCGCCCTTCGTGACGGCCTTGGCCAAGCGCTCAGCGGCCAAATCCATACCGGCCAGGGTGCTCGGATCCGGCATCAGCGCTTTCAGAGTGGGGTCCAGAAAATCCGGCGCATCCTCGGGCGTCACTCCTCGCGCGGCAAGGACGCGCCCGACGATCTCGGGCAAGCCGTGCGCCTGTGCGATCGCCAGCCCCATCCGCTCGATCTCGGCGCTTGGCCCCGTCCAGCGCCGCCCGGTTGCCGAGCGTTCAACGCCGAGGAATGGGGCGGACGTCATTCGGGCGGTGCCTTCGGCGCGGCGCGGAGCGCGCGGACCAGGATCAGCAAAATCCAAATGCCAAAAAGCCAGCCCAGCACAGCGAAGGTCAGCCAGAGAAACAGGAAGAGCGGCGGCTGCGATTGCTCAATAAGCGTCGAGACCGCGAACCCGATCCCCGCCATCCAACCGACAAGCCAAAAACTTAGAAAGCTGATGACGACCCAGATGACGGGGCGCCGCTGCCCCGCATAATAGGCTTTCGGCACGGGCACCGCTAACCGGAGGCCTCGCCGCCGTGGGTGATCCTGCAGATCAGGCGCAGGCTCGGCTTGGGGCGGTGCCGCGTTGCCGGCTTGGTCGTCGTTGAAACCGACCCGGCGGACCATGCTTAGAAATTCTGCGTCTTGTAGCGCAGCCGTCTGACCGAGCCGGTGCGCGAGCGCATGAGAAGGGTTTCGGTCTCGAGATATTTGCCCACCCGGTGCGCGCCCCTCAGGATCGAACCATTGGTGACACCGGTGGCCGAGAACAACACATCCGCCTTGATCATGTCGTCGCGGGTATATTTCGCATCCAGATCCTCGATTCCGGCGCTGCGGGCCCGCCCAACCTCATCGTCGTTTCGAAACATGAGCTTTCCCTGGATCTGCCCGCCCATGCATTTCAGCGCGGCCGCCGCCAGCACTCCCTCAGGCGCGCCGCCCGAGCCCATATACATGTCGATCCCGGTCTCGTCCGGCTGAGCGCAGTGCATGACGCCGGCCACGTCGCCGTCGGTGATCAGGCGGATCGACGCGCCGGTCTGGCGCACCTCGGAGATCATGTCCTGATGGCGCGGGCGCTCGAGAATGCAGACCGTAACGTCCTCGGATTTGCAGCCCTTGGCCTCGGCGAAGACCCGGATACGCTCGGTGGGCGCCATATCCAGATCGACAAGTCCGTCCGGGAAACCCGGCCCGATGGCGAGTTTGTCCATATAGACGTCCGGGGCATGCAACATCGAGTAACGCGGACCCATCGCGACGACGGTCAGCGCATTCGGCATAGCCTTCGCGGTCAGGGTGGTGCCTTCCAACGGGTCCAGGGCGATATCCACCTCATCGCCGTTTCCGGTTCCAACCTCCTCGCCGATGAAAAGCATTGGCGCCTCGTCGCGTTCGCCCTCGCCGATCACCACCGTGCCCTTGATGTCCAGCATGTTGAGTTGGGTGCGCATCGCCTCGACCGCGGCCGCGTCTGCCGCCTTTTCGTCCCCACGACCGATCAGGCGCGACGATGCGATCGCCGCCGCTTCCGACACTCGCGCCAGCCCCAGGCTGAGCATTCGGTCCTGGAATGAGGCTTGATTGTCGGTGGTCATGGACGGTGCTCCCTCGATCAAATGCGCGCGGCTTGGATGGCCGCGACCCCTTCGGTGCCTTCTACGGATATGTCGCAATCCGCGCAACAATCGTGCGCGGGAACAGAATGCTACACCTCTTCGATCCGGATCGCGACCGGCGGCGCCTGGCTGACCGGCAGATTCGAGATCGATGCGACTGCAGTGTCGATGGCGTCGCGGCGTGCGTCGTGGGTCTCGATCACGACCGGCACCGGGTCTCCCTGACCGTATTGGCGCATGCGATGGATCGAAACGCCGCTCTCGCCGAGCGCTGAGGCGATGGCAGCGAGTGCACCTGGCCGGTCGGCCAGCATGAAACGCAGGTAATACGGCGAGTGCTCTTTCCCATGCTGCAGCCTCGGTGCGGGCGTCAGGCTTGCCGCCGGGCGCCCGAAGGCAGGCGACACAACGCCGCGCGCTGCGTCCAGCACGTCCGAGATGATTGCAGATGCGGTCGGCCCCTCGCCCGCGCCAGGGCCGGTGAAGACGCAAGATCCAACAAAATCGCCCTCAGCCACGGCCGCATTGGTGACACCCGTCAGCGCACCGATGGGCGTCGTCTCGGCGACCATGCAGGGGCGCACCCGTTGCTCGAGCCCGGTCTCGTGCATTCGGGCGAGGCCGAGGAGCTTGATCGCATATCCCATGTCGCGCGCGGTCTTGATGTCGGCCAGTGTGATCTGCTCGATCCCCTCGGTCACCACGCCCTCGAAGTCGATCCGCGTGCCGAAGGCGAGCGCTGCGAGGATCGCCAGCTTGTGGGCCGCGTCAATCCCGCCTACGTCGAAACTGGGATCGGCCTCGGCGTAGCCGAGCCGCTGAGCGTCGGCAAGAACATCGCCATAATCCGCCTCGGATGTCTCCATCTCGGAGAGGATGTAGTTGCATGTGCCGTTGAGCACGCCGAAGACCCGAGTCAATTGGTTCGCCGCCAGGCCCTCGCCAATCGCTTTCAGCACCGGGATGCCGCCTGCAACGCCCGCCTCGAAGCGAAGTGCCACACCGGCGGCCTCGGCCGCTTCCGCCAGCGCCTGTCCGTGATGGGCTATCAACGCCTTGTTGGCGGTGACCACATGCTTGCCATTGGCGAGCGCCAGTTCCGCCAGTGCCTTGGCCGGGCCGTTCGAGCCGCCGATCACTTCGACGATACAATCCACGTCGTCGCGGGCAGCCAGCCGGGTCGCGTCATCCTCCCAAGCATAGGCCGAAAGATCGACCCCGCGGTCCAGAGACCTGTTCCGGGCAGAAACTGCCGCGATCTCGACGGGGCGCCCAGCCTTTGCCGCAAGGGCGGCGCCATGGGTCTGGGCTATCTTGACGACGCCCGTGCCGACCGTCCCTAGCCCGGCGATGCCCAGACGGAATGGCGCGTTCATTCGCCTGCTCCTCGTATGGGAGATGTGAACATGCGCCCTCTACCCGATGATTCCAATGCGCTCCGCAAGCACGGGCGCAGGAATAGCGGGGGCGAGAAGATCGGGCAACAGGCCGTGTCAGGGCTTGCCGGTAAGACGGCGGCGTTCGGCGTCGGTGAGCACCGGCACTTGGAGAGGTTCGGCACGGACGGCCGCATCTTTGGAGGCTTGGCTGAGTTCAGCCGTCAACGCTTCGCCGCGCGCTGGGTCCGGCACACTCGCCGAATACCCGCCCTTCGCCGGCGCATCGGGCGTGTCGACAAGCCGTGGCCAGGACTTGCCGGAGGCCGTATCGGATTCGGTCAGCGGATGAGCATCGAAAAGCCTGGCGCTGCCACAGCCGGCCAGCAGCACCGCGAGGGCGAAACCCATGAAAACTTGTCGCAATCCCATCATTCGCGACCAAACGTCCTGTTGAACCGTGCTAAACTGCCACTTAATGCAGCACTCAATAGGGACCATAGCTGCCGGGCGAAGAGCTGGCCAGCGCCAACAGATCGATCAAGGTGGACCATGAGCAAAGAGAGTGCGTTCCCGAACCCGCACGAGGTCGACGAGATGACCGATCGCCTCGCCGGCCTGGTCGAGCGCAGTCAGAAGGTGTGGGCCGAGTCGCTCGACCGTTCGGTCGAGGATGCCTCGACCAGCAATCCCGATCCACTCAACACACTGCCGGCCATCACCCATCTAGCGAAGGAATACCTGGACCATCCGCAGAAACTGCTTGAGGCGACGGTCGACTACTGGACCCAACAGGCGGAAATCTGGACCGACGTCATGCAGCAGAGCCTGGGCGCGGGCGACGCGCAGCAGGCACAACTCAATGAGAAGCGCTTCCAGGACGAGACCTGGGAGATCCCGATCTTCAAATACCTGAAGCAGTCCTATTTGATGACCGGCAAATGGTTGAAGGAACGGCTGGACGATATCGAGGGATTGGACCCGAGGGAGCGTCGCAAGCTGGAGTTTCTGACCCGGAACTATATCGAGGCGCTGTCTCCGGCAAACTATGCGGTCACCAATCCAGAAGTCCTTAAGGCAACGGTGGAGGAAAAGGGCGAGAACCTTCTGCGTGGGCTAGAAAATCTGCTCCGCGACCTCGAGCGTGGCAAAGGCAATCTTCTGATTCGGCAAACGGACATGGACGCCTTCGAGGTAGGCCGCAACATGGCCGTGACGCCTGGCAAGGTGATCTATCAGAACGAGGTGATGCAGCTTCTCCAATACACGCCGACCACCGAGAAGGTACACGCCCTGCCGCTGCTGATCGTACCGCCCTGGATCAACAAGTTCTATATCCTGGACCTGAACGAGAAGAAGTCCTTGATCCGCTGGCTGGTAGCCCAGGGTCACACAGTCTTCGTCATCTCGTGGATCAACCCGGATGAACACCAGCGCGATGAGACCTGGGCGAGCTACATGCAGAAAGGCCCGCTGACCGCGATCGCCAAGGCGCTGGAGGAGACAGGCGCCGAAAAGCTCAATCTGGCCGGCTATTGCATCGGCGGCACCATGACCGGCACGGCCCTGGCCTATATGGCGGCTAAGGGGGATACGCGCGTCGCCAGCGCGACGTTCTTCACAACGCAACTCGATTTTTCAGACGCAGGCGAATTGCAGACCTTCGTCGATGACGCCACGGTCGAGACAATCCGGGCCAAGGTCGATGACCAGGGATACCTGGAAGCCGAGAACATGGCGAGCGCTTTCAATTCCCTGCGCTCAACCGATCTGATCTGGGGATTTGTCGTCAACAACTATCTGTTGGGGAAGGAGAATTTCCCCTTCGATCTACTCTATTGGAACTCGGATTCGACCTGCATGCCGGGCGGAGTGCATGTCTACTATCTCGACCAGTTCTATAACCGAAACACGCTCGCCAAGGGCGAGATGGAACTGGACGGGGTAAAATTGGACCTGAAATCGGTCAAGCTGCCAATCTATCACGTGGCAACGATCGAAGATCACATCGCGCCCGCGCCCAGCGCTTATCGGGCCGCCAAGCTGCTCGGCTCGCGCAGTCAGCGCTTCGTGCTCGCCGGTTCGGGCCATATAGCGGGGGTGATCAACCCGCCGGACGCCGGCAAGTACCAGTATTGGACCAAGATCGGCTTGGCCGGAAAGACGCTCGACAAATGGCGCGAGGGCGCGGCCGAGACCCCCGGTTCGTGGTGGCCCGATTGGGACAAATGGCTGGCGAAGTTCTCCAAGCGCAAGAAGGTGGTGGCGCGCGATCCAGGCGCGGTGCTGGGCCAGATCGAGGACGCGCCCGGATCTTACGTAAAGGCCCGCTTCGACGAACGCTAAGCCGCACGGCTTCGCTTCCACGCAAAAAAAGGCTACACTCTCCTTTCGATGGGCGTGCAGATCATGCCACCATTCAGGGGGATAAAGGCGATGCGCGGATTGGTCTTACGTCTGTTTCTTGTCGCGACGCTTGGGCTGGGATTGGCGGCAAACCAAGCGCAGGCTCAGGGCCGGGTCGCGACCTGCGATTTTTCAGGCTTCGATAAGCCCTGCGCGGTGCAGGGCGGCGTATACCGCGCGATCGTGCCGGAAGGCGATGGTCCTTTCCCGGCGATGGTCTATCTCTATGGCTCGGGCGGGCACAGCGCGACAATCGCCAATCACCCGGTTTTTGCCGCCTCCATCGTCGAGCGCGGATATGCGCTGATCGTCCCGGCGGCACGTAACATGGAATACCGCCCGGGCACGGTCATGACCGGCTGGAACTTGCGCCACGAACCCGAGGGCCGCCGCGACGATCCTGGCTTTGTCGCGCGGGTCATCGACGATGCCAGCCGCCGCTTCCGGCTGGACCGCGACCGGATCCTACTGGCCGGCCAATCCCGCGGCGGTTTCCTGGTTTGGGAAATCTCATGCCACGAGCCGCAGATCGCGGCTGGCTACGCGGTTCATGCGGGCGGCTATTTGGGGCGGATGCCCCAGACTTGCGTTGAACCCGTGCGCATACTGCACAGCCACGGACTCGAGGATGACATAGTGCCTTATTCGGGCGCTCCGCTGGTGTCAGGCGGGGTCGCAATGGCGCGGATCGAATCCAGCATGGCGGCAATGGCGCGGACCAATGATTGCGCCACCGGGCCGGTCGAGGCCAAGCCGATGCTCGGTTTGGTGCGGACCCAATGGACTGGCTGCCTGACTGGCAGTTCACTGGACTTGCTACTGCACGAGGGCGGACACACGATGCCGATCGAATGGTTCCGGGCTGTGGTCGATTGGTTCGAGGAGACCCCCGAGGCACGGCCCGAAATCGCGCCGGTGAAACTTGGCCTGGGGACACGCAGCGAGGGCAGGTTCAAGGCATTGCCCGAGGCCGGCACGCTGTTGGGTGGAAGCGCCGCGTCGCCTGGCGCCAAACGGCTGCGTCCGCCGAAGAAGAACGCGTCGAAATAGGGCATAAATGGAAGAGGGCCCCGCCACCAAGGCCAGGCCCTCAAGCTTCGCCGTGGGGCGGGGTCAGGCCATCCGGTTTGTCGGATTGCCAATGATGTCCATGAACTCCTTGCGGGTGCGCGGGTCGTCGCGGAAGGCGCCTAGCATGGTCGAGGTGACCATCGAGACGCCCGGTTTGTGCACGCCGCGTGTCGACATGCAATGGTGCTCGCCCTCCATCACGACCGCCGCACCCTCTGGCTTCAGGACCTCCATCAGCGTGTTGGCGACCTGCGCGGTCAGCTTTTCCTGCACCTGCATCCGCTTGGCATAGGCATCGACCAGGCGCGCCAGCTTCGAGATGCCGACAACGCGGTCGGTCGGGATATAGCCCACATGGGCCTTGCCGATGATCGGGGCCAGGTGATGCTCGCAATAGCTCTCGAAGCGGATGTCGCGCAGGACCACCATCTCGTCATAGCCCTCGACCTCCTCGAAGGTGCGCTGAAGCATGGCGATCGGGTCTTCTTCGTAGCCACGAAACCACTGGCGGTAGGCCCGCGCCACCCGGCCGGGCGTGTCGAGCAGGCCCTCGCGGCTCGGGTCTTCGCCGGCCCAACGCAGCAACGTGCGTACCGCCTCCTCGGCATCATCCTTGGTCGGACGCTCGATTGGCTTTGCGTCCAATGTCATCACCGAAGTCGTGTCGATCTTGTTCATGGCGTCTCTCTCACGTTGTGGCTCCGCCGCCTCCCTCCGCGTCTTGCCGAGGCCGCTTCCAGGGGTTGATTGAGACATCTAGGATCAACCGAGGTTAATGACAGGTTAAGAAGGGTTACCAAATCATAAACCGCTGGTAAATCAGACAACTGCCAGCGCCGATTCAAGATCATCGCGCAGGTCTTGCGTATCCTCGAGTCCAACCGAGAGCCGCACCAGGCCTGGGGTGATTCCCAAATCCAGGCGCGCTTCCTCGGCGAGACGCTGATGGGTGGTGGTCGTGGGATGGGTCACCAGGCTCTTCGCATCGCCCAGATTGTTCGAGATGCGGATCAGCTTGAGCGCGTTCAGGAAACGGAACGCACCCGCCTGCCCGCCCGTCACTTCCAGCGACAGGATCGTGCCTGGCCGTTCCATCTGCGCCAGCGCCAGATTGTGCTGTGGATGACAGGGCAGGCCCGGATAGAGCACGCGTTCCAGGTTGCCCGCGCCCGACATGGCGCCGGCCAATGCCTCGGCACTGTCGGTCTGGGCGTTGACGCGCAGGGTCAGTGTTTCCAGCCCCTTCAGCATGACCCAGGCATTGAAAGGGCTGAGAGCGGGGCCGGTATGCTTTACGAACAGCTCGACTTCGTCGCGAATGAACCGCTCGCTGCCCAGTATCACCCCGCCAAGGCACCGTCCCTGCCCGTCGATATGCTTGGTCGCGGAATACACGACGATATCGGCGCCGAGCGCCAGGGGGTGCTGAAACATCGGCGTTGCGAAAACATTGTCGACCACCAGGCGCGCACCCGCTTCATGCGCGACCTCGGCCACCGCCCGAATATCGATGATCTCGAGCGTCGGGTTCGAGGGCGTCTCGAGGAAACAGACCTTTGTCTCGGGCCGTATGGCGTCGCGCCATTGGTCCGGATCGGTGCCGTCGACCAAGGTGACATCGATCCCGAAGCGTGGACAGAGCGTCTCGACGATATAGAGGCACGAGCCGAAGAGGGCACGCGAAGCCACCAGGTGATCGCCCGCCCGAAGCTGGCACATCAGCGCCGCATTGACCGCGGCCATGCCGCTGGCTGTGGCGAAGGCGGCCTCGGCGCCCTCGAGCGCTGCGATCCGATCCTCGAACATGGCCACGGTTGGGTTGCCATAGCGGGCGTAGACGAAACCCTCACCACCTTCTGGCACCTCGCCCTTGAACCGGGCCGCGGCTGATTCGGCATCCGGATAGACGAAGCCTTGCGTCAGATAGATCGCTTCGGAGGTCTCGCCGTAATCGCTACGGCGGTGCCCCTCGTGAACCAGCCGCGTGCGCGGACGGTAACTGCTGTCGCTCATGCGTCTTTCCGGGGGAATGCCCGGTCCCTCAATCTCATGGACCGGAACGGAAGGGCGGCTATTCGCCTGCCACGACCTCTTTAGCGGAGTGTTTTACGTGGCCCGCAAGCCGGCCCGACAAATCGCCACGTCCATTCGCCCATACGCCTTTTGTTCGAGCCCGTCAATTCCAGACTTCGGCGTTGCAGCCCTTGCCATCCCTCTGAATCCGCTACATTCAAGGCCTCCCGCCGCCTGGAAGGATTCTTAGATGCCCGCACCTATCGACCTCCACTACTGGCCGACGCCGAATGGTTACAAGATCTCCATCGCGCTCGAAGAGATGGGGCTGCCCTATAATGTTAAATTCGTCGATATCGGACGGGGCGAGCAATTCACGCCAGAGTTCCTGGCGATCAGCCCAAACAACCGCATGCCGGCCATCGCCGATCCGGAGGGGCCGGACGGCCAGCCGGTCTCGATCTTCGAATCCGGAGCCATCCTGCAATATCTGGCGCGCAAGACCGGCACGTTCTGCGGCGGGACCGAGCGTGAGCGCATCGAGATCGATCAGTGGCTGTTTTGGCAGGTGGCTAATGTTGGACCAATGGCGGGCCAGGCACATCACTTCCTAAACTATTCGGCCGAGCGGATCGATTACGCCCGCCAGCGCTACACCAACGAGGTCAACCGACTCTACGGCATCCTGAACGAGCGGCTTGCATCGCGCGACTATGTAGCCGGCCCCTACTCGATCGCGGACATGGCGATCTGGCCCTGGGCCTGGGGGTGGGAGCGCCAGAACCAGGACATCGCCGAATTCCCGCACATGAAGGCCTGGCTCGACCGGCTGTGGGAGCGCCCGGCGGTCCAGACCGGCTGGGGCCTGGGGCAGGAGAGACGCCGGAATCTCGCCACCGATAAAGAGGCCCAGGCAATCCTGTTCGGCCAACGCGCGCGTAAGGCGTCGTAGGCGGTCAGAACACCAGCGCCCGCGCCTCGCGCACCTGGGGCAGTGCCCGAATCTGGGCCACGGTTTCGGGCGCCAGACGCTCGTCGACGCCAACCAACGCGATCGCGTCGCCCCCCCGCTCGGCGCGGCCCAGCGCGAAGGTGGCAATGTTGATACCCAGATCACCCAGCTTCGACCCCAGTGCCCCGATATAGCCGGGCATGTCCGCGTTACGGGTATAGAGCATGAAGGGCTGCGGCTCGGCCTCCAGATCGATGCCCCGGATCTGGATGAAGCGCGGCTTGCCGTCCGAGAAAACCGTGCCAGCCACCGAGCGCGTCTTGGCCACCGATTTGACCGAGAGCCGCATGTAGGAGCCGTAGGCACCCTGCGCATCGCGCCTTGTCTCGGAAATCTGGATGCCCCTCTCGCGCGCCATGATCGGGGCCGAGACCATGTTAACGGTGCCCTCGCCCATCGCAGGCGTCAGCAGCGACGCGGTCAAGGCGGCGGTCAGAGGCTTCAGGTTCAGGTCTGCGACCCGGCCCACATATTCGATGTCGATCTCCTCGATCGCCTCGTGGGTCAACTGCCCGGCAAAGGCGCCCAAGACCTCGGCCACCCGGCACCAGGGGCGCAGAAGCGGTGCCTCCTCGGCGGTGATCGAAGGGGCATTGATCGCGTTGGCGATTGCGCCATCGATCAAATAGTCCGACATCTGCTCGGCGACTTGCAGCGCCACGTTCTCCTGTGCCTCGTTTGTCGCCGCGCCCAGATGTGGGGTGACGACCACGTTCGGCAGTCCAAAGAGCGGGTTCTCATGCGCCGGCTCGGTGGCGAAGACATCGAAGGCGGCGGCGGCCAGATGTCCCGACTTGAGCGCCTCAGCGACGGCGGCCTCGTCCACCAGCCCGCCCCGGGCGCAGTTGATCAGGCGCGCGCCGGGCTTCATCGCCGCGATCCGCTCGGCCGAGAGGATGTTGGCGGTCGTCTCGGTCTTCGGCAGATGCAGGGTGACGAAGTCGGCGCGCGCGAGCAGGTCTTCGACCTCATCGATCTTCTCGACGCCAAGTTCCCGCGCCCGCTGTTCCGAGAGGAACGGATCGAAGGCAACCACCCGCATCTTCAGCCCGATCGCGCGCGCCGCGACAACCGAGCCGATATTGCCGCAGCCAATCAGACCCAGCGTCTTTCCGGTGATTTCGACCCCCATGAATTTGGATTTCTCCCACTTGCCCTCATGGGTCGAGGCATTGGCTTGGGGGATCATCCGGGCGACCGCGAACATCATTGCGATGGCATGCTCGGCGGTGGTGATCGAGTTGCCGAAGGGTGTGTTCATCACCACGATTCCGCGCGCCGAAGCAGAGGGCAGATCGATGTTGTCGACCCCGATCCCGGCGCGGCCGATCACCTTCAGGTTATCAGCCTTGGCGATGATCTGGGGCGTGGCCTTGGTCGCCGAACGCACTGCAAGGCCGTCGTACTGACCTATGATCTCGGCGAGCTTTTCCGGGTTCTTGCCGAGGTCGGGTTGGAAATCCACTTCGACACCGCGACGCTTGAAGATATCGACCGCCTGGTCAGATAGTTTATCGGAAATCAAAACCTTAGCCATCTCTCTTCACTCCCTTCACGCTGCCATCCGGTCGGCTTTCGCCGCTGCGAAAGCCCAATCGAGCCAGGGGGTCAGGGCCGCGATATCGGCGGTCTCGACCGTGGCTCCGCACCAGATACGCAGGCCCGGTGGGGCATCGCGATGAGCACCAATATCAAACGCAGCGCCCTCCGCTTCCAGCTTGCCCGTCATTGCTTTGACGAAGGCGCGTTGCGCAGGCTCGTCGAGGGTTGTGACGGCGGGATCCACGATCTTCAGACAGACCGAGGTATTCGAGCGGGCAGCCGGGTCGACGACCAGGTTTTCGACCCAAGGCGTGCCGTCGGTCCACTCTTGAAGCACCGAGAAGCTGGCGTCCGCGCGGGCGATCAACGCTGGCAATCCGCCGATCCCCTCGGCCCAATCGAGCGCAGTGAGAAAGTCGGCAACGCAAAGCATCGAGGGCGTGTTGATGGTCTCGCCCTCAAAGACCCCGTCAATCACCTTCGCATCCTTGGTCAGCCGGAAGATCTTGGGCAAGGGCCGGTCGGGGGCGTAGCTCTCGAGCCGCTCGACCGCGCGCGGGCTCAGCACGATCATTCCGTGGGCGGCCTCGCCTCCCAGGACTTTCTGCCAAGAGAAGGTGACCACATCCAGCTTCGCCCAGTCGAGCACCTGAGCGAAGGCGGCCGAGGTCGCGTCACAGATCATGAGCCCCGCCCGGTCCGCCGCTATCCAATCCGCGTGCGGCACCCGCGCGCCCGAGGTCGTGCCATTCCAAGTAAAGACGACATCGGCTTCCCGGCGCACTGCGGTCAAGTCCGGCAGCACGCCATACTCGGCTTCGACGACCCGGCAATCTTCCAGCTTCAGTTGCTTGATTGCATCCGTGGCCCAGGTCTTGCCAAAGCTCTCCCAGACCAACATGTCGACTGAGCACGTCCCCAGCAGCGACCACATGGCCATCTCGACCGCGCCAGTATCCGAGGCAGGCACAATGGCCAGCCGATAGTCGCCGGGGATGTCCAGCAGGGTGGCGGTTCGCTCGATCGCCTCTTTGATCTGCGCCTTCGGGCCGGGGGCCCTGTGCGAGCGGCCCAAATATGCTTTGGTCATAACCTTTTCGGCCGACCAGCCGGGATGCTTCGCGCAGGGACCAGAGGAGAATTCGGGGCGGGCAGGCTTCATAGATGGTTTGGCTGCCTCCGCAGGCGTGGCCTGCGGGTTTTGGGGGAACGTCATGGGACGCGCTCCATCGTCAGGGCGAAATTTCTGAGCCAGCCGCCGTTCGCCCTTACCCGGCGACAGACCCAGGTGCGGGATACGGCGATCAGGGATCGAGGTCAACGGACGCGCTGCCGCAGGGTGGTCTTTGCGAATTATGCCGCTCGGTTCTAGGCTGCGTGCCTCTGAGAATAGCGCCCATTCGAGAACGGACCCATGGTCGATCTGAACCCACCCCTGCGCCGCGCGATGCCGGGTGACTCGGCCGAGCTTGCCGATCTGGTGAATTTCGCCGGCGAGGGAATGCCGCTCTATCTCTGGCAAGGCAAGGCCGATCCCGGCGAGGATCCCTGGCAAATCGGCCGCGCGCGCCAGGCCAAGAAAGCCGCCGCGGGTCAGATCTATGTGGTTGACCAGGGAGGCCGCGCGATCGCGGGCCTGACCGGATATGTGATCGGGCCTAACCCGGAAGCGGTCGCTGATGACATGCCGGCTCTGGTCAAGCCCTTACAAGAGCTGGAGAATTTAGCTCTGTCCAGCTGGTATGTGAACGTGCTGGCCGCATATCCAGAGTACCGGGGAATGGGGCACGGCTCCCGGCTATTGTCGTTGGCAGAAGATCTGGCCACCGAGGCCGGGCTCTTGTGCATGTCGATCATCGTCGCGAATGCGAATTTGGGTGCCAGGCGGCTCTACGAGCGGAGCGGTTATCGCGAGACTGCGCGGCGGCCGATCTTCAACGGCGACTTCCAGATAGACAGCACCGAATGGGTGCTATTGTTGAAGGAATTGTCACCACGGGCGAGGTGAAGGTGCTTTTGACCGCGCCCGCGACACGGGGCATTCTGGCAGCGATTTCACACTTCTCAGGCGGGGCTCCATGGAACTCTTCACCCATCCGGATTTCGACGGCCACGAACAGGTGGTGTTTTCGCAGAACGAGCGCGACGGCCTAAAATCGATAATCGCGATCCACTCCTCGCATCTTGGGCCGGCGCTGGGCGGTTGCCGGGTCTGGGATTATGCCACCGAGGCCGAGGCACTGACCGATGTCCTGCGCCTCTCGCGCGGCATGAGCTACAAGGCGGCCTTGGCCGGATTGCCCCTGGGCGGCGGCAAATCGGTGATCCTGGCCGACCGTTCCGAAAAGACGCCCGAGATGATGCGCGCCATGGGCCGCGCAGTCGAGCGGCTGGGCGGGCGTTACATCATCGCCGAGGATGTGGGCGTCGAGGTCGCCGACATGGACGAGGTGGCGAAGGAGACCCGCCATGTTTCCGGCATCTCCGGTGGTGTCGGCGACCCGTCACCCTGGACCGCCGAGGGTGTGTTTCTGTCGCTGCAAGCCGCGGTGAAGCGTCGGCTCGGGCGCGATCTGGACGGGATTACGGTGTCGGTAAAGGGGCTGGGCCATGTGGGCTCGAACCTCTGCGGGCTGCTGGCCCAGGCGGGCGCAAGGCTGGTTGTTTCGGATATCCGCGAGGAGGCCGTCAAGAGGATGACCGACGCCCACGGCGCGAGCCCGATTGGAGTCGATGACGCCCACGCGGCGGAGGTGGATGTCTTCGCCCCATGTGCGTTGGGGGGCGGATTGAATGAGGAGACGATCCCGCAAATCAACGCCAAGGTGGTCTGCGGCGCGGCAAACAACCAACTCGGCGTGGCCGAGGACGATAGTCGCCTGGCCGCACGTAACATTCTTTACGCGCCCGACTACCTGGTGAATGCGGGCGGGTTGATCTCGGTCGCCCGGCCATCGACCGGCCTCAGAAACGAGGAAGCACGGGCCAAGCTGGAGGGCATCCCCGGGACACTCACCCGCGTCTTTGAATTGGCCGAGAACGAAGGCATCGGCCCGGGCGCCGCCGCTGACCGTCTGGCACGGAAGACGCTAGAGCCAATGTAGACCCTCGTCTGCGGCGGATTGCTGGGTGCATTTTCAAGCACACCGTTGATCTCGGGATGAAGCGCGCATGAATGCGCACCCTACGTCTCGTTGTCCCACCGATACCGGAAATCACAATGGCTGGCGCCTTGCATGATGGTCTGGGTCCGTTTAAGCGAGATCTTCGGATTGTAGCCGGTGCAGAACGTGCCGTCGCGCCCGCAGCTCAGGATATGGCCAATCTCAGCCAGGCCCATCTCGCGATACATCTCAGCATATTTGCAGCGGGTGACGTTGTAGTGGACCTCGTTCTCGGTCTCTTTCAGCATCTCCACTTCCAGGGCACCGTCGGCCTTCCACTGTGGCAACAGGGCGTGGAAGCTATCCAGAGTCGGCTCGGCGTTATGCGCCTCGGCATAGGCAGCGCCTTGCGCAATGGCATTCTTCACGATCGCGGCGCGCAGGATCTCGGCGGCCTGTTGCTTGCCCAGCCGCGCCATCATCTCCTCGAAGATCGGCTTAATGATGTTCGCCTCGATACGGCGCTGCTCGAGGATCGGCAGATCTGTCTTGGCCATCGGGTCTCTCGCTGACTGACCCTGACATTTGGAGCGCGCGGCGCAACCTGCGTCAAGCCTTGACCTTCCCGTAGCTGGAAGCCCCATTTAACCGGAAACCAGCTTGGGACGAGGGCGGAAAATGGACAAAGCCGAGGTGATCACGCTCGATCCGGTTTGCGGCATGACCGTGGACCCTGACGCGGGCAAACCGCGGCACAAGCACGATGGTCAGGTTTTCCATTTCTGCAATCCGCGCTGTCTCGAGAAATTCGCGGCGGCGCCCAGCGACTACGTGTCCGCCACCGACCCGGTATGCGGTATGAGCGTAGATCGAGCCACGGCGCGGCACTTGGCCAAACACGCTGGCGAGCGGTTCTACTTCTGCTCGGCCGGTTGTCACCAGAAGTTCGAGGCAGCGCCGGACAATTATCTGGGCGACCGGCCCGCGCCCGAGCCGATGCCCGAAGGCACGCTCTACACCTGCCCGATGGATCCGGAGATCGTCCAGGAGGGCCCCGGCGATTGCCCGATCTGCGGCATGGCGCTGGAGCCGATGATGCCGACGGCCGATCAAGGCCCGAACCCGGAATTGATCGATTTCAAACGCCGTCTCCGGATCGGCGGGCCGTTGGCGCTGGCGGTCCTGGTGCTCGAGATGGGCGGGCATCTGGGCCTTCCATGGGGCGAATGGCTGGGCCACCGCCCGGTGCAGTGGCTGCAATTCCTGCTGGCGACACCTGTTGTAATCTGGGTCGCCCAACCCTTCTTCAAGCGCGGCTGGGCCTCGATCGTCAGTGGCAACTTCAACATGTGGACGCTGATCGCGCTCGGCACGGGCGCGGCCTATGCGTTCAGCGTTGTGGCGGTGCTGCTGCCGGGGCTCTTCCCCGCGGGACTGCGCGATGCCCACGGCCTGGCCCCGGTCTATTTCGAGGCCGCCGCGGTGATCCTGATCCTGGTCTTGATCGGCCAAATCATGGAGCTTGCAGCGCGCGAGCGCACCGGCGACGCGATCCGGGCGCTGATGGACTTGGCACCGAAGACCGCGCGGCGGGTCAAGGACGGCAATGAAGAGGACGTGCCTCTGGACCAGGTTCGCTCGGGAGACATTTTGCGGGTACGCCCAGGCGAGTCCGTGCCCGTCGATGGTGTCGTGACACAGGGACACTCGGCCGTCGACGAGAGTATGCTGACGGGCGAGCCCGTGCCCGTTGAAAAAGCGGCTGAAGACGCCGTCACCGGCGGCACGCTCAACCGCACCGGCAGCTTCCTGATGCGGGCCGAAAAGGTTGGCGCCGATACCATGCTGGCGCACATCGTTCAGATGGTCGCCAATGCGCAACGCTCGCGCGCGCCGATCCAGGCGCTAGCCGACCGGGTGGCGGGCTATTTCGTGCCCGCGGTCGTTGCCGCCGCTATCCTCGCCTTCGTGGTCTGGCTCGCGGTCGGACCGTCGCCCGCGCTCTCCTACGCTTTCGTCGCCGCGGTCAGCGTTCTGATCATTGCCTGCCCCTGTGCGCTGGGGTTGGCCACACCGATGTCGATCATGGTCGCGACCGGGCGCGGCGCCCAGTCGGGTGTGTTGATCCGCGATGCCGAAGCCCTGGAACGACTGGCCAAAGTAGAGGTGCTGATCCTGGACAAGACCGGAACGCTGACCAAAGGCAAACCGGTTCTGACTGACGTGATCGCCGCAGACGGCTTCGAGGAGACAGAGATATTGCGCCTGGCCGCGAGCCTCGAACGCGGTTCCGAGCATCCGCTGGCCGAGGCCATTTTGGCTGGTGCCGAAGAACGGGGCGTTCCGACCGGCGAGGTCGAAGGGTTCGAAGCCGTTGTCGGCCAGGGCGTGACCGGCAAGATCGACGGGAGCGATGTGGCACTGGGCAACCTCGCGATGCTGCAGACGGCGGGAACTGGCACGGCCGGCCTCTCGGCGACCGCCGAGGCGCTGCGTCGCGACGGCAAGACGGCGATATTCCTGGCAATCGACGGCGCGGCGGCGGGCGTCGTCGCGGTCGCCGACGCGGTCAAACCGACGACGCCCAATGCGATTGCCGCGCTGCGCCGTGCTGGCCTGCACATTGTCATGGCGACCGGCGACAATCCGGTCACCGCGCGCGCGGTCGGCAAGGCGCTGGGGATCGACGAGATCAGGGCCGAGGTCAGCCCCAGCGAAAAAGCCGCGATGGTGGCGGAGTTCCAGGGCCAGGGCCGCGCCGTCGCGATGGCCGGTGACGGGATCAACGACGCCCCGGCCCTTGCCGCTGCCGATGTGGGCATCGCCATGGGCGCGGGCGCGGATGTGGCGGTGGAAAGTGCCGGGGTCACGCTGATCACGGGCGACCTGACCGCCCTGGTGCGCGCGCGGCTTTTGGCGCTGGCGACGATGCGCAACATCCGCCAAAATCTGTTTTTCGCTTTTGTCTACAATGCCGCCGGAGTGCCATTGGCCGCCGGGATCCTCTATCCGGTTTTCGGGCTTTTGCTGTCACCCATTTTCGCGGCGGCTGCGATGAGCCTGTCGTCGGTTTCGGTGATCGGCAACGCGCTGCGCCTGGGGCGGATCCGGCTCTAAACCAATACCTGGGATCAGGTTGGTCAGTCTGAAGCGGTTTTGCTCTCGGATGGCGCTGCGCCTTCGCGCGGTATGGTGCGGTAATCCTCGAGCCCGCTCTGCTCGGTCAGGCCACGGAACTCGCGCACTGTACCCGGCCAGATGATCGGGTTGCGGCCGTCGGCGTCCTTATACCACGAGGTGCAGCCGCCGGTCTGCCAAACGGTCTTCGCCAGGCGTCCTTGAACCATGTCGTCATGGGCTTTCTGACGCTCGGGCTTCGGCTCGACCACATCGATCTGGCGATCGCGCATGGCCGCGAGCACGCGCACGATATGCTCGGCCTGCGCCTCGGCCATCAAAAGGATCGAGTTGTGCCCCAGCGCCGTGTTGGGCCCCAGCATGAAGAAGAGATTGGGGAAGCCAGCGGCCGCGGCGCCCAAAAAGGCCGAGGGCCACTCGGCCCAGTGGTCGGACAGCTGGAGCGCGTCGCGCCCCTGGAATGGCAGGTGCGCCAACGCGCCGGTTGCGTCGAATCCTGTCGCCAGGATCAGAACCTCCGCAGGCCGCGCGATGCCATCAGTGCCGATGATCTTGTCGGCCTCGACGGATTTGATAGGGCCGGTAACGACCTCGACATTGGACCTTTTCAGGGCCGGATACCAATCGTTTGACAAAAGGATACGCTTGCAGCCGATCTGGTAGTCGGGCGTCAGACGTTTTTGCAGCGCCGGGTCGCGCAGACCGCGCCGGATGTGTCGCCGTGCGATCCGGCGCGCCAGTGAAACGGCCGTGGGATCGCCGCGGAAAACCCGATGCGTTGTTTCTTGCAGTCGGAAGGTCAGGGCCCGGTCCAGACGCACCAGCCAAGCCCAGCGGCCATAGAGGCGCCGGAGCCAGCGCGGGATCGCGCCGTTAAAAAGCGGCAGAACCCAAGGGGCCGTGCGCTGGTAGACGGTCAGCCGGGCGGCGTCGCGCGCCACGTGGGGCACCAGTTGCGCAGCACTCGCCCCGGTTCCGATCACCGCCACATCGCGCGACGAAATCTGGGTCTCCGGATCCCATTCGGCCGAATGGAAGCAAGTGCCTTTGAAGGAATCGAGCCCCGGCAGGTCGGGGATGCGCGGCACGTGCAGCGGTCCCATTGCCGAGACCAGGACGCGGCATTGGAACACTTCGCCCTCGGCAGTCTCGACCCGCCAAAGCCGGGTCTCGGCGTCCCATGTGGCACCCGTGAAACGGCGCTCGAAACGGGTCGCGGGATAGAGATGCTCGCTTCGTGCCACTTCGCGCAGGTAGTCCCAGATCTCCACGCCGGCAGCATAGCGCCGCCGCCAGTTCGGCTTTGGATGATGCGCCAGCGTATAGAGATGGCAGGGAATATCGCAGGCCACGCCCGGATAGGCATTCTCGCGCCAGGTGCCGCCCAGGTCGGACGCCTTCTCCAGGATCACGATGTCTTCGAATCCGTGCCGCCGCGCCTCTAGCGCCATTATGACGCCGGAAAAACCGCCGCCGATTATCAGGATATCGGTCCTGATCACCCGACAGCCCGCTCGGCCGCCCGTTCAACCGCGGTGCATATCTCGCCGACCACCTCTTCCAGAAGGTCGGGGTCCTCCGCCTCGCCCATCACCCGGATCACCGGCTCGGTGCCCGACTTGCGGATCACTAGGCGGCCCGATCCCTGAAGCCGCGCTTCGCCGGCAGTGATCGACGCGCGCACCGCGTCGTCTTCAAGCGGCGCCGCCGCGCGATCGAAACCAATCGAGAAGAGCCGTTGCGGGAAAGGCTGGAACAAGCGGCAAAGCTCGGAGGCCGGACGCCGCTCATCGACAAGAACCGCTAGAACCTGCAGCGCCGCCAGCAGGCCGTCGCCCGTCGTGACAAAATCCGACAGGATCAGATGCCCGGACTGCTCGCCGCCCAGATTACACCCTTTCGCACGCATCTCCTCGACGACGTAGCGGTCACCAACCTGCGTGCGCACCAGCGCAATGCCCTGATCCGCCAGCATTTTCTCGAGCCCCAGATTGGACATGACGGTCGTGACCAACGTGTTGTGCGCCAGCCGTCCCTGCGCCGCCCAACGGGTGGCGATGAGCCCCATGATCTGATCGCCATCGACCACTTCGCCCTTCTCGTCAATTATGTGCACGCGATCCGCGTCACCATCGAGGGCGATGCCCAGATCGGCACGCGCCTCGAGCACCGCTTTGCGGCAGGCCTCGGAATCGGTGGAGCCACAGCCTTTGTTGATGTTGGCGCCGTTCGGCTGGACACCCAGCTTGATCACGTCCGCGCCCAGCTCCCACAGAACCTCGGGCGCGGTGGCGTAAGCCGCGCCGTGGGCGCAGTCGATCACGACCTTGAGCCCGCCGAGGGACAAGCCCTTCGGGAAACTGGCCTTACAGAATTCGATGTAGCGGCCGCGCCCGTCATCCAATCGCCGCGCCATGCCGACCTGCGCCGGCGGCACGAGTTCCGGTTCAGCCTCCATCAGCGCCTCGATCTCGGCCTCGACCTCGTCGGACAATTTGAAGCCATCCGGACCAAAGAGCTTAATCCCATTGTCCTCGAACGGGTTATGCGAGGCAGATATCATCACTCCCATATCCGCGCGTACCGAGCGGGTGAGCATCCCGACTGCCGGGGTTGGCATCGGCCCCAGTTGCACAACGTCCATGCCGACCGATGTGAACCCGGCTGTGAGCGCGGTTTCGATCATGTAGCCCGAGCGTCGCGTATCCTTGCCGATAACCGCCGAGTGACGGTGCGGCCCGCAGGTGAAATACCGACCGGCCGCCATGCCGAGGCGCATGGCGATCTCGGCGGTCATCGGCCAATCGTTGGCCCGCCCCCGTATCCCATCGGTGCCGAATAATCTGCGGCTCATTGGGTCGCCTCGTTCAATTCACGCACCCGGTCCATCTTTCCTTCACGGGCGATTGCCCGCCAGACATCAATTGCCTGTCGTGTCTGGGCCACGTCATGGACGCGCAGGATCTGCGCACCTTGCTCTAGCCCAGCCAGCCCCGCCGCGATCGAGCCGTAAACCCTTTCGCGCGCCTGATCGACCCCCGACAGCGTACCGATGAAGCGCTTGCGCGAGACGCCGAGAAGGATCGGACAGCCGAGACCGTGGAGAAGGGATAACCGCCGGATCAGGGCAAGATTATGGTCGAGCGTCTTCCCGAACCCGATCCCGGGGTCGATGACGATCCTATGCCGCGCGACACCTTCTGCCTCCGCAGCGGCGATCCGCAGCTCGAGAAAATCGTAGATGTCCAGCAGCACGTCACCGTATCGCGGATTCTCCTGCATCGTGCGCGGGTCGCCCTGAGCATGCATCAGGCAAAGCGCCGACGCCTGTGCGGCAACCTCGGCGCTGGCACGGTCATACGTCAGGGCAGAGACGTCGTTGAAAAGCACCGCACCTGCGGCAATCGCCGCCTCGGCGACCTTGGCCTTGCGGGTGTCAATCGAGATCGGCACCTCGCATCCCGCGTCAATCAGGCCCTTGATGACCGGCATGACCCGGTTGAGCTCTTCCTCAACCGAAACTGGCTGGGCGCCAGGCCGCGTCGACTCGCCACCGATATCCAGGATGTCCGCACCCGCCTCGGCCAACCTTAGGCCCTGAGCGATGGCGGCCTTCGCATCTTCGAGCAGTCCCCCGTCGGAGAAGCTGTCCGGCGTGACGTTGACGACGCCCATGACCTTGGGACTGGAGAGATCGAGTCCGGCCAAGGGCGCGCGGGGCTGCGAGAGGCGCCGAAAGGTCGAGATTTCACCCGGGTAAAGCGCTACCGCCGCATCGACCGGCAACACCTCGGACGCCGCGCCCCGTCGCAGAAGCTCGACCATCGCGAAGCCGAACAACCCGCCGGCCAGTGGCCATGCACCCGGGTGGACGATCGGGCACGGCACGGGCCGCGGATAGATGCGCCAGGTGTCGTTTGTCATGTGCGCGGAATAGCGCAGGGCAATCTCTGCCGCAACCTGGCAATAATACGGTAAAATCTTGTTTATTTTTCAATTATGGATTTTTATATGTGATTTATTGATTAACTACCAACCATGCGCTAAATCTAAAATACCACGATCGAATGGAGTAATTGCGATGAGCCCTGCCGAATTCATCTCGCCGATGGCGACGCAGGAGACCGACGTGCTTATCATTGGCGCGGGACCGGTGGGTCTGTTCGCTGTCTTCGAGTTGGGCCTTTTGGGTCTGAATGCGCGTCTGATCGACACGCTGGACCGCCCCGGCGGGCAGTGCGCCGAGCTCTATCCGGAAAAGCCGATCTACGACATACCCGGCCTCCCCAAGGTCTCGGGCCAGGAGCTTACCGACCGGCTGATGCAACAGGCGGCGCCCTTCGAGCCCGACTTTCGATTCAACCAGCGGGTTGAGCATCTCGGCAGGCGCCCGGATGGCCGCTTTCAGGTCGTGACGGACGCGGGCGACGTGCATGTGGCACCGGTTGTCTTCATCGCCGCGGGCGCCGGCAGCTTCACGCCGCGCAAGCCGAAGATCGATGGTCTGTCGCCCTACGAAGGAAAGTCGCTGTTCTACGCGGTGCGCAGCCGCGCCGATTTCAAAGGCCGCGACCTAGTGATCATCGGCGGCGGCGATTCCGCGCTCGACTGGACCCTGGACCTCTTGCACGACGTGAAGTCGCTGACCCTGGTCCACCGCCGCGACAAGTTCCGCGCGGCGCCGCATTCGGTCGCCGCCATGGAGCAGGCGGTCGCCGAGGGCCGGATGAACTTCGTCCTCGGCGAGCTCGACAACTTTGCGGGCGAGGACGGCGAGATCTCCACGGTCACGGTCCGCAACAGAGATCAGATGACGACCATAGAAGCCGACCGCCTGCTGACCTTCTTCGGGCTCAATATCGAGCTTGGACCCATCGCCGAATGGTCGCTTGATCTCGAGGACGGCAAACAGATCAAGGTCGATACCGAGAAGTTCCAGACCTCGACCCCGGGCATCTTCGCCATCGGCGATATCAACTGGTACCCGGGCAAGCTGAAGCTGATCCTGAGCGGGTTCCACGAGGGCGCGCTGGCCGCTCAGGAGGCATTCCGCATCGCCCGTCCGGACGAAAAGCTGCGGTTCCAGTACACGACCTCGTCGTCGGAATTGCAGAAGCGCCTGAAGGTGGCGTGATGGCGAACTTCCGCGTCACTAGCCGCACAGGCGAGGCCCAGACACTTGAGGGCGTCGACGGATGGCGCCTGATGGAGCTTCTGCGCGACTACAAGATGGGCGTCGAAGGCATCTGCGGCGGCCAGGCCGATTGCGCGAGTTGCCACATCTACGTCGAGCCCGCCTGGGCAGACCGCCTGCCGGCGCCCCGCGGGGAAGAGGAAGACAAGCTCGACGAATTGCCGGGCCTGGCGGAGACGTCACGCCTCTCATGCCAGATCATCTGGGGCGAGGGTCTCGACGGCCTCACCCTGACAGTAGCCCCGGAATAACGGAGAGATTGATGGCGAAGGAATTCAAGCCGGTGGTCGTGACCGCCAATGACCTGATCGACGGCTACTCGGTGTTCCTGAGCACCCAGGGCTGGGTTCGCGATGTCGCCCGTGCGTGGGTTGCCCATGACGTGGAAGCAGCCGAGGAGCTGGAAGCCGATGGCCTGGCGGGCGAGACGGCAAACATCGTCGTCGGCCCCTACCTGGTCGAAGTATTGCTGGCGACGGGCGCGCCTGTCCCAGTGCTGCGCCGCGAGCAAATCCGGGCCGACGGCATGCCGACGGTTCCAGTGGGGCTGGAGGCACCGGCCCCGGAACGCGCCGCGGCGTAGTGCCGGGCCCAAGATGTGCGCAGCGGATTTTGGAACAGGCGTGAGGCGATCAGGATGTGCGGCTACGACGAATTGGACGACCTTGTCGTCGAGGAACGCCTCGCCGAGCTGCGCGACCAGCTCGGCCGCCGCCTGACCGGCGCGCTGAACGAGGCGGAATTCAAACCCTTGCGCCTGATGAACGGCCTCTATCTGCAGCTCCACGCCTATATGCTGCGGGTCGCGATCCCCTATGGCTCGCTGGATGCGCGTCAGATGCGGATGCTGGCCCATATCGCCGAGACCTGGGACAAGGGCTATGGCCATTTCACGACGCGCCAGAACATCCAGTTCAATTGGCCGAAGCTGAAGGACGTGCCCGATATTCTGGACGCACTCGCGTCGGTCGAGATGCACGCGATCCAGACCTCCGGCAACTGCATCCGGAACGTGACGTCCGACCCCTATGCCGGCCTTGCACCCGAGGAGATCGAGGATCCGCGCGTCACTGCCGAGATCCTGCGCCAATGGTCGAGCCTGCATCCCGAATTCACCTTCCTCGGGCGCAAATTCAAGATCGCGGTGACGGGCTCGGAACATGACCGCGCAGCGATCAAGGTTCACGATATCGGCCTTCAGATCGTAACGGACGACGCCGGCGATACGGGATTCCGCGTGCTGGTCGGCGGAGGCCTTGGCCGCACGCCGATGATTGGGAAGGTGATCCGCGACTTTCTGCCCAAAGCGGACCTTCTGCCTTATGTCGAGGCGATCCTGCGCGTCTATAATCTGCATGGGCGGCGCGACAACAAATACAAGGCCCGCATCAAGATCCTGGTCCACGAGACCGGCATCGACGAATTCCGCAGCCAGGTCGAGGCCGAGTTCGAGACGCTGGACCGCGACGCGGTCGCCGCACCGCCGGAGGAACTGGCCCGTATCGGCGCCTATTTCGCTCTGCCCGAGCTGCCCGAAAAGCCCGAGGCGCCGGTCGAGGTTGAGCGCATGAAAAAACTCGACCCGGATTTCGCCCAGTGGGTCGAGCGCAACACCTATCCCCACCGGGTTCCAGGCCATATGGCCGCGACCATCTCGCTGAAACCCATCGGCGGCGCGCCCGGCGACGCCACGGCCGAACAGATGCGGTCGATGGCGGACCTGGCCGAAAAATTCTCGGCCGACGAGCTGCGGATCACCCACGAGCAAAATGTGGTCTTGCCCCATGTGGCGGTCGGAGACCTCTACAAGGTCTATCGCGGTTTGGCGGCGATCGGGCTGGACGCACCGAACAAGGGGCTGGTGACGGACATCATCGCCTGCCCGGGGCTCGACTATTGCGCGCTGGCTACCGCGCGCTCGATCCCAGTCGCTCAGGCGATCTCGAAGCGGTTCGCAAGCAATGCGCGTCAGCGCGAGATCGGGCCATTGTCGATTAAAATCTCAGGCTGCATCAATGCCTGCGGGCACCACCATATCGGCCATATCGGCATCCTCGGCCTCGATAAGGCCGGCGTCGAAAGCTACCAGATCACGCTTGGCGGCGAATCGACCGAGGAGGCAGCGCTCGGCGACCGGACCGGGCCCGGCTTCGGTTACGACGAAGTGCCGGACGTGGTCGAGACGATTGTCGATACCTACCTGGCGGTTCGGGACGGACAGCGCGAAACGTTTCTCCAAACCTATCGCCGGGTCGGAATGGAACCGTTTAAGGAGGCGCTCTATGCCCCAGCTCATTGACCGTTTGGGCCAGGCCGAGGACATTTGGATCCAGATTGGCGACGCCGCGACGTTGCCCGGCACCGGCGCCGTGATCGTGGCTATGAACCGGATCGAAGAGGCCGCGGCGACGGGCCTGGAATTGGGTGTTCATCTGCCGAATGACATCGAGCCGGGGGCGGTGGCATCTTGGTTCGGTCGGCTCTCGCTGATTTCGATCGATTTTCCCAGCTTCGCGGATGGCCGCGGTTTCTCGATCGGCCAGCGCCTTCGGGCGCTGGGCTATGAGGGACGGCTGCGCGCATCGGGGCCGTTGATCTCGGATCAGTTCGACTTTCTCCTGGCCTGCGGTTTCGACGAGGTGCTGCTGCCAGACGACGTGGCGGACCGACAGCCGCCGGAACATTGGACCACGACCCCGGGCCGGATCACGCTCGGCTACCAGCGCGGGCTATCGGGCCGGGGGTCCATCCTGGACGCGCGCCGGGCCGCTGGAGGCGCTTGACCGGTTGGAAGGTGGAACAAATCCCGCCCTACGGGCGTTGTGCACGGCATCGTAGGATGCATCTTGATGCACCACCTCTGGGACCCGTCTCGCTATTCCTCGTCATCCTCACCCTGCTCGGCGATCCAGGCCACTGACACCACCTTCTCGTCCTCGGACGTGTTGAAGACCCTGACGCCCCCGGCCCCGCGTGAGCGGAACGAAATCCCCGAGACCGGACAGCGGATCGACTGGCCTGCATCGGTTACAAGCATGATTTGATCATCGATTTCGACCGGGAACGATGCCACCAGGCGCCCGCCGCGCATCTTCGAATCCATCGCCCAGACGCCCTGCCCGCCGCGCCCGCGCACCGGATAGCCGTGGCTTGACGAGAGTTTGCCCGAGCCGGTCTCGGTGATGGTCAGGATCAGGCTCTCGGCGGCCGACATCTCGGCATAGCGGCCCTCGGGCAACGCGATTTCAGCGACCTCCGCGTCCTCGCCCTGATCCGGCTCTTCGCCATCGTCGAGCGCGCCCGCGACGGCGCGGCGCATTTTGAGATAGGCCGCACGTTCCTCGGCGGTGGCATCGAAATCGGGGATCACCGACATCGAGACCACCTCATCGCCCTCAGCCAGCTTGATCCCACGCACGCCTGTCGAGCTTCGCCCAGCGAAGACCCTAACGGCGGTGGTCGGGAACCGGATCGCCTTTCCGAGCGCGGTCACAAGCATCACGTCGTCGCTCTCGTCGCAGATCCGCGCGCCGATCAGGCGCATTTCCGAACCTTCCTCGAACTTCATCGCGATCTTGCCATTGCGCATGACATTGGTGAAATCCGAGAGCTTGTTGCGCCGGACATCGCCGGTGGAGGTCGCAAAGACGATCTGCAGATTCTCCCACTCCTCCTCAGGCACATCCACCGGCATCATTGCGGCGATCGAGACGCCCTGCCCCACGGGCAATACGTTGATGATCGCCTTCCCGCGCGCGTTCCGTCCGCCGAGCGGCAGCCGCCAGGTCTTCAGCTTGTAGACGATGCCGTCAGTGGTGAAGAAAAGGATCGGGGTGTGGGTATTGGCAACGAACAGCCGGGTGACGAAGTCCTCGTCCTTCGTGGCCATGCCTTGCAGGCCCTTGCCGCCACGCCCCTGCGTGCGGAACTCGGCCAAGGGTGTGCGCTTGATGTAGCCGCCATGGGTGACGGTCACCACCATGTCCTCGCGCTCGATCAGATCCTCGTCCTCGAGATCCCCCTCCCAGTCGACGATCTCGGAGCGGCGCGGGGTGGCAAACTCCTCCCTCACCTCGGACAGTTCCTGCGAGATGATCGCCATGATCCGCTCGCGCGAGCGCAGGATGTCCAGGTAGTCCGTGATTTTCTCAGCCAGCCCTTCCAATTCATCACCGACCTCGGCGACGCCCAGCGCGGTCAGGCGTTGTAGGCGCAGATCCAGAATCGCCCGGGCCTGGATATCCGAAAGGTTGTAGGTTCCGTCCTCGTTGACCTTGTGATTTGGGTCGTCGATCAACGCCAGATAGGGAGCGATCTCGCCCGATGGCCAGGCGCGCGCCTTCAGGCGCTCGCGGGCCGTCGCTGGATCTTCCGAAGACCGGATCGTCGCCACGACCTCATCCACATTCTCGACAGCAACGGCCAGACCGCAGAGCACATGGGCGCGTTCCCGCGCCTTCATCAGCAGGTAGGCGGTGCGCCGTGCCACCACCTCCTCGCGGAAGGCGATAAAGGCCGTCAGAAAAGTCTTGAGGTCAAGCTGCTCGGGCCGGCCGTTGTTCAACGCCAGCATGTTGCAGCCGAAATGGGTCTGCAAAGGTGTGAACCGGTAGAGCTGGTTGAGCACCACATCGGCGGTTGCGTCGCGCTTCAGTTCGATGACCACGCGCACCCCGTGCCGGTCGGATTCATCCTGCACATGGGCAATGCCCTCGATCTTTTTCTCGCGGGCCAATTCGGCGATCTTCTCGATCATGGTTGACTTGTTGACCTGGTAGGGCACCTCGTCGACCACGATCGCCCAACGGTCCTTGCGGATCTCCTCGACCCGCGTCTTGGACCGAATGATCACCGAGCCGCGGCCAGTCATATAGGCCTTGCGGGCGCCTGACTGGCCCAGGATCTGGGCCCCGGTCGGGAAGTCCGGCGCCGGCACGTATTCCATCAGGTCCGCGACTTCCAGTTCCGGATTCTCGATTAGCGCCAACGTCGCGTCGATCACCTCGCCCAAGTTGTGCGGCGGAATGTTGGTCGCCATTCCGACCGCGATACCGCCCGCGCCATTGACCAGCATGTTCGGGAAGCGCGCCGGCAGCACCACCGGCTCGGTCTCGCGGCCGTCGTAGTTTGGAACGAAATCGACCGTCTCCTGGTCGATATCGGCCAGGATGGACTGCGCCACCTTGGCCATACGCACTTCGGTGTAGCGCTGGGCCGCGGGCGGGTCGCCATCCATCGAGCCGAAATTGCCTTGCGGATCCAACAATGGCACCCGCATTGAGAAATCTTGGGCCATGCGCACAAGCGCGTCATAGACAGCTTGCTCGCCATGGGGGTGCAGCGCGCCGATCACCGCGCCGACCACACGCGCGGATTTGTTATAGGCCCGGTCATGGGTCTGGTTATTGCTGTGCATCGAGTAGAGGATGCGCCGGTGCACCGGCTTCAGCCCGTCACGCAAATCCGGGATCGCGCGGCTCACGATCACGCTCATCGCGTAGTCCAGATAGCTGCGCCGCATTTCGTCCTCGACCGCTATGGTCGGGCCGTCATAGGGCACGCGATCGGGGCTTTGCGGCTCGTCGTCCTCGCCGTTCAGGTCGTCGTCGTCGCTCACAGAATTCTCCCGCCCGACACCCCGTTCCGGGGGCCCGTTTTCCTGGAGTTTTTAACTGGGTGAATATACGCGACCGGCCCTGACGGAGCAATCGCCAAAGGACACGAATCCACAATTTGTAGGGGGTGGGACCCCTTCAGACCGCAGGAAATAGCGTTTTCAGCAAGAATTGCCCATTCAGCAAACATCGCCCGCGACGCCCCTAAGCCCAAAGTGTTGCGACGACGCCGGCGCGCACGGAAAAGGATGGGCGGACAATGTTGTCCACCCTGTCATGCAAATGCCCGTTTGCGCGGGGCTTAGAAGGGGATTTCGTCGTCCTGCGCCCCGCCGCCGGAGTTGCGGTCGTCGAAGCCGCCACCACCGCCGGAGCCGCCGCCCGGACCACCACTGGGCCCGCCGCTGGGGCCACCTCCGCCCCCACCATTCTGGCGGCCATCGAGCATGGTCAGTTCCGAGCGGTAGGGTCTGAGCACAACCTCAGTCGAATAACGGTCTTGGCCCGACTGGTCCTGCCATTTCCGGGTCTCGAGTTGACCCTCGACATAGATCTTCGAGCCCTTGCGCAGATACTGCTCAGCAACCCGGATCAACGGCTCGGACCGGATCACCACATTGTGCCATTCGGTCCGCTCGCGCCGCTCGCCCGAGTCGCGGTCCCGCCAGCTTTCAGAGGTGGCGATCCGCAGATTGCACAGCTTGCCGCCGTCCTGGAAAGACCGCACCTCCGGGTCGGCACCCAGATTGCCAATCAGGATCACTTTGTTAACGCTGCCTGCCATTCATTTCAGTCCTTTTGCCCGCGAATCCTCACTGTCCGGCGCACCATAACGGGGCACCCCGGAACAGACCAGCAGCATGGTTAAGCCGTGGTTAAATTCGCCGAAACAGAGTGATTTGTCAGTGGGAATTGCGTGCGGGTATGGCGCTGCGGCAGAATTCTGTAAGCTTCCGATTCACGGGGCCCTGCTCGCGGGCGCCGCACAAACTAAATGGCCGTCATCGAATGGCCAGCACAATGCCAGGGGAGGAATAGGATGACACGCTGCATCGCTGTATTGGGGGCCGCAGGCACCGGCAAATCGACCTTGGTGGATGCGCTCTGCGCTCTGGAGAACAACGAGGCCACTTCGGCGACGCACTACGACACGCGGCCCGCCCGGTTCACGTTCCTGGGCGATGATTGGGTAGCGCTCGACTGCCCCGGCTCGCTGGAATTCATGCAGCAGGCACGCGACGCGATGCTTGTCGCCGATGCGGCCGTGATCTGCGTCTCGCCCCAGCCCGAGCAGGCGGTGCTGGCCGCTCCGTACATCCGGCTAGCCGAGCGCGCAGGCGTGCCGGCCTTCATCCTGATCAACCGGATCGACGAGGCCCAGTCCGGCGCCCGCGACATTATCGAGGCCATGCAGTCCTATTCCCGCCACCCAGTGGTGCTGCGCCAGATCCCAATGCGCGACGGCGGCAAGATCGTAGGCGCCGTCGACCTGGTTTCCGAGCGCGCCTGGCGCTACCGCCCCGGCGAACCCTCCGACCTGATCGAGATCCCCGACGATCTGGCCGACCGCGAGCAGGAGGCCCGCGGCGAGTTTCTGGAAAGTCTTTCCGACTACGACGACTGGCTGATGGAGGAGATCATCGAGGACCGCGAGCCGGCCAGCGATCAGGTCTACTCGATCTGCGCCCGTGTCCTGAAGGAGGGCGCGGTGACGCCGGCTTTCATCGGCTCGGCGCTGAACGGCAACGGCATGTTCCGGCTGATGAAGGCGTTGCGCCACGAAACGCCCGGTGTCGAGGCTCTGGCCGAGCGCATGGGCGGCCGGGCCAGCGCCGGCGTGTTCCTGGCGCGCCACCGCAAGCATGTAGGCAAAACCGCCTATTTGCGGGCCCTTAAGCCGCTGAAGCCGGGCGACGAATTGGGCGGCCACGCGCTGGGGCCGATCTCGACCGTAGGCGATGCCAAACCTGCGCAAGTGACCGAAGCGAGTGCCGGCGATGTGGTTGGCGCGATCAAGTCGGACCATCTGGGCTCGGGTCAGCTCTACGGTAAGGGCGAGGTTGCGGCGCCGGATTGGCATGGGGCGCTGACGCCTGTCTTCACGATAGGGATCAAGGCGGTCAGCGACCGGGACGACGCCAAGATGTCCGAGGCGCTGCACAAGCTGGCCTCCGAAGATCTGTCGCTAACGATTTCGACCGACCAGGAAACCGGTGCGCATGTGCTGGCTGGCCAGGGCGTCCTGCACCTGCGCCGGGCGCGCGAGACCCTGTCCGGCGACTTTGGCGTCGAGACCGCCGAGGCGGCTCTGGCCCCACCCTTGCGCGAGACGATCACGAAGAAGGCGGATGTGCATTTCCGGCACCGGAAACAGTCCGGCGGTTCCGGCCAATTCGCCGATGTGAAGCTGAAGGTCGCGCCCGCCGCGCGCGGCGAGGGGTTCTCGTTCGAGCAGACGATCCACGGCGGCTCGGTTCCCCGGAACTACATTCCGGCGGTCGAGAACGGCGCCAAGGATGCGACCGAGCGCGGGCCGCTGGGTTTTCTCGTCGTCGATATCTCGGTCAATCTCTATGATGGCCAGCACCATGCGGTGGACAGCTCGGACATGGCCTTCCGGATCGCGGGACGCGGCGGCGTGAAGGAAGCGCTGGAGAGCGCATCGCCAGTACTGCTCGAGCCGGTTTATGACGTGAAGTTCTCGGTCCCCTCTGTCTATACTGGCTCGCTGAACCCGCTCGTCTCGTCGCGCCGGGGCCAGGTCATGGGCTTCGACCGCGAGGCTGATTGCGAGGGCTGGGACCTGTTCCGCGCACAATTGCCGGGAACCGCGCTCGAAGGTCTGATCGCCGACCTACGCTCGATCACCCAAGGCGTCGGCCGCTACGAGGCCGAGTTCAGCCATTACAACGAGGTTTATGGCAAAGACGCCGATAAGATGATCGAAAAGCGGGCGGAGATGTTGGCAGACGCTTGAGGCGCCGTTGGTCGCGGCATTGGCAGTGTTGGCGGCACTCGTCTATCGTTCTTGAATGGCCGGGCAAAGCCGAGGGCGCCGATCCGACGAACTGCTTTTCGAGCGGGAACGTCAAGGCGTTGTCACGCTAACCATCGTGCGCGGAATATTCGTCACGATCTTCGTCGTGACTGTCTGGATTATCGGTGTCAGCCCGTTCGAAAAGCTTGCTACCACCGCGATCGGGGCACTTGTAATGCTTGCGATTGGTGTTTCGCTTTTTCTGCTGACGCGCCGCTTGGCCGTGGGCCGGGTTGGGCTGGCAGGCTGTGCAATCGACATCGCGGTCTTAGCCACGCTCCCGCTGATCTGGTACGTCTCGGTCGGCGGCAACGCGGTCGAGCCGGCGTATATGTTGAAGACACAGATTACGGTCGTCACACTGGCCATCGTCGTCCTCAACGCCCTGGCGTTTCGTCCGCTCTACCCCATCCTCTCCGCCACCGGGGGTGTCATTGTGCATCTCGCGCTACTCGCCTTCGTGTTGCGCGACCCACGCACGAACTTGTCATCGGACTTCGTCGACTCGGCGATGGGCCCTGCGCTCAGCCTGGAATTCGTCCTGGTCAGTGTGATCATCATCGCCACCGCAGGCGGCGCCTTGGGCTATTTGACACTGATTGCACGCCGGACCGTCGCGCAAGGCGTCGCGCTCGAAGTCGCAAATGCTCAGATCAGCCGATACTTCTCGCCCGGTGTCGCATCGCGCATCGCCGACGAGGCCGATGCGCTGCTGGGTGTCGGCGGGCGCAACCAGGACGTCGCCGTCATGTTTTGCGACATACGCGGTTTCACCACGATCACCGAGAACCTGCCGCCCTCGGAAGTCGTTGGATTCCTGTCGCAATATCACGAGCGCATGGTCGAGGTGATCTTCGAGTTCGGCGGCACGATCGACAAATTCATCGGTGACGCCATCATGGTCACTTTCGGCACACCAGACCCGCGCGATGACGACGCGGAGCGGTCGGTTCGTGCCGCGCTGGCGATGAACGCGGCGCTGGCGGATCTCAACACCGACCGCAAGCGCAAGGGTTTGACCGAGATCCGGCATGGAATTGGAATCCACTTCGGTTCTGTTGTCGCCGGCAATATCGGAACCGAGGACCGGCTCGAATACACCGTCATCGGCGACACAGTGAACGTTGCCAGCCGGATTCAGGATGCCTGCAAGGCCGTCGGCGAGGCATTGCTGATATCCGAGGCGGTCAGGCAACAATTGCCATCGGACATTCGCGTGCGCGCCTTGCCTGAACAAAGCGTCAAAGGGCGGGAAGCGCCGGTGCAGATATACGCGGTCGAACGGCCCGCGAATGATGACAAGGTTTGAGCGCGTGCATTGATCCAGAGCAAGGCGTGCGCGGCCATTCGGTGTTAAGGGTCCTCGGCTGATTCCAAGGGAGAGACCATGACCGACACTGCCGGACCCACACCAACCGGGCCCAAGTCGATCGAACCCAAATCGACCGAACCGGCCTCGACTGAACCGGCGCCGATCGAACCGATGCCGACCGAACCGATGCCGACTGAATCCTCGACGACGCCCGCTACCGAAGCAAAGCCCGAGCCGCCCCATAAACCCACCATCGCCGAGATGCGCCATGATTCAGAGGCGATCCGGCATGCGTTCGAGAGCGGGGAATACCCCTACAAGTCCAAGCTTCGCCGGCCCGAATACGAGCGCCGCAAGGCACGCCTTCAGGCCGAACTGCTCAAGGTCCAGCTGTGGGCCCAGGAAACCGGCCAGAGGTTCGTACTGATTTTCGAGGGCCGAGACGCAGCCGGAAAGGGCGGTACCATCAAGCGGTTCATGGAACATCTCAACCCGCGCACCGCCAGGGTTGTTGCCCTGTCGAAACCGTCCGAAGTCGAGCGGGGCCAGTGGTTCTTCCAGCGCTATGTCCAGCACCTGCCAACCGCAGGCGAAATGGTGTTCTTTGACCGCTCTTGGTACAATCGCGCCGGCGTCGAGCGGGTGATGGGTTTCTGCTCTCCCAACGAATATCTCGAATTCATGCGCCAGACACCGGAGGTCGAGCGGATGCTCGCCCGCGCAGGGATCCGGCTCTACAAGTATTGGTTCTCGGTCACCCAGAACGAGCAGCTCCGCCGGTTCAAGTCTCGCGAGACCGACCCGTTGAAGCAGTGGAAATTATCGCCCATCGACAAGGCGAGCCTCGAAAAGTGGGAGGATTACACCGAGGCCAAGGAGGCGATGTTCTTCTACACCGACACCGCCGACGCGCCTTGGACAATCATCAAGTCCGACGACAAAAAGCGCGCCCGTCTGAATTGCATGATGCATTTCCTGAACTCACTCGATTATCCCGGGAAGGACCGCCACTTTGTCCGCGCGCCGAACCCGCTGATCACGGGATCGACACATCATGTGATTCATAAGTCGAACCACATCCTGGGCACTGCATTGCACCCTGAGAAGCGGCGGTCAGGCAACGGTGCGGAGCCGGACGCGGGGGCGTCGGACCCGTCGGAATGAGACGGCCAGCCGCCCGGGCCTAATCACGCCGCGCGATTGTTTCGCTTCTAGCGGGAGACGTGAAGCTCTGGCACCCGGCCGGCCCAGGGCATGGCCTCTTCCAGCGCGGCGCCGAGTTGCAGCAGCACGTGCTCCTGTGCATGCGGCGCGCCAAGCTGCACTCCGATCGGCAAGCCGCTTGAATGCATCGCGAGCGGCAGGCTGAGTGCCGGTGTGCCGAGGATGTTGTGCGGCACCGTGAATTGGGCCGGGACGGCCAGGATTTCCTCGACATAGTTCTCGAAGGCAACGCCGCTGCGCCCGAGGTTGTAACGGCCATGGGTCTCCGAAACGCGAGCGGTGGTTGGCCCGAGCCAAATATCACAATCCTGGTAGACGCTAGCCAGGCGCCGACGCGCCTGGTTAAGCGCAGACATAGCGGACATGAAATCCGCGGGCCTCAAGCCTTGGGCGTGTTCGTAGAGCGCGTAAATCACTGGCTCGAGCGTCCGGTGGCTGATCGGATGGCCGGAAGTGGCCGAGTAGCCTTCCAAGCGGCTGTCGAGGCCAAAGAACCATATATTGCAGAAATCGCGGACGGCGTTCAGGCCATTGAATTGCGGGTCGATCTCGATCACCTCGTGACCCTGATCCGCCAGGAAGGTCGCCGTGGCGCGGACTGCGCCGGCGACCTCGGAATCGACCTCGACCCCCATCAGGGGTTTCAGTGAGACGCCTACCCGGCGCCGGGGCGCGGGCTCGCGCGCAAGCTCGGCATAGGGCCCGTCAGGCTTTGGAATTGTGAACGGATCGCCCACCTGCGGGATCGACATGCAATCCAGAAGCGCCGCGGTGTCGCGGATCGATTTCGTCTGCGCGAATCCGATCGAGAGGCCGAAGCCCCCTTCATCCAGCACCGGCCCAAAAGATGTCCTCCCGCGAGACGTCTTGAGCCCGACAGAGCCGCACCAGCTTGCCGGAATCCGGATCGAACCCGCGATATCGGTGCCGTGGGAGATCGGCACCATGCCCGACATCACCGCCGCCGCCGCGCCGCCGGACGAGCCCCCCGCGCAGTAGCCATGGCGCCAGGGTGTCGATGTTGCGCCATAAAGCTTGTTCTCAGTCGCCCCCGCCATCGAGTATTCGGGCGCGTTCGACCGGCCAAGAATATTCAGGCCTGCCGCGCGGAACAGCTCGCCGAAATAGGTTGTCTGCGCGACGCGCATTCCCTGGCAGAGACGGCTGCCGAATTCGACCAACCGGCCCTCCTCGTGGCCGAATACGTCTTTGACTAAGAAGGGTACGCCGCGGAACGGCCCGTCGCCCAGGCTGGCCTCGTCCAGGTCCTCGATCCGGTCATCATAGGTCTCGACCACTGCGTTGACGCGGGGATTGACGGCCTCGATGGCACGCATCGTTGTCAGTGCGGCTTCGCGTGCAGAGATCTCGCGCCGGACGATCAGATCGGCGATGCCGAGCGCATCGTGGCGTGCGTATTCCGTCAAGTCCATGGAGCCTCCCCCGTGATTTCCGGCCGCGAATCCCGTAACCGCAAGCAGATTAAGCGCGATGTCCGGCCCACGCCAGCAGCGCGCACACGCGCGGGTCAACCCATTCAGCCCGCAACCGATTGGCAGAATGCAGGAAAATCAGCCGCTCGGCACGGTTGTGTGGGCAATTCAGCACATCGAAACCGGTGACAAGCGATGATTTCCTGCTATCGTATTTCGGTTGGAAAGCTGTGAAAGGCGCAAATGAGCCACCACGAATCCTCTCTGAAGGCGCAATTCTATCTGACAGCGCCTCAACCCTGCGCCTATCTCGGCGGGCGCGAGGAGAGGAAGGTGTTCACCACACTCCAGGGCCCCTCGGCGGTCGGCGTCAATAACGCATTGTCGCTGAAAGGCTTCCGGCGCAGCCAATCGGTGATCTACCGGCCGGCCTGCGTGGGATGCTCGGCCTGCATGTCGATCCGGATCCCGGTGGCCCAGTTCCAACCCTCGCGGACGCAGCGCCGGATCCTCCGGCGCAACTCGGACATACTCCGCCGGCCGTGCGAGGCCTGGGCAACCGAGGCGCAGTACGATCTTTTCCGCCGCTACCTGGACAGCCGCCATGCCGCCGGCGGCATGGCGGACATGGACGCGTTCGATTTCGCCTCGATGGTTGACGAGACGCCGATCAATTCGACCGTGGTCGAATATGCGCTGGAGGATCGTGAGACCGGAACACAACAGCTGATCGCCGCGTGCCTCAGCGATATCCTGGGCGATGGTTTGTCGATGGTCTATTCGTTCTTCGAGCCGGATGTGGCGGATCGCAGCCTGGGTGCGTTCATGATCCTGGACCACATCGCGTTGGCAGCCGAAATGGGACTGCCCCACGTCTATCTGGGCTATTGGGTGCCGGGCAGCCCGAAGATGAATTACAAGGTAGACTATCGCCCGTTCGAGCTTTGCGATGGGGCAAATTGGCGCCGCTTTTGCGACCGCGACGAGTATCGGATCTGGCGAAGCCGGAACCAGCCGCCCGCGCGCGATCCACTGGACACCTGAAGCCGGGGTTCCACACCTCGACTTCGAGCAAAGCGCAGGAGGGTGGATCTTGATCCACCCAAATCATGCTCAATTCAGCAACGCCCCTAAAATCACCGCATCGACGACCAGCCGCGTGGCGGCACGGATCAGCACGATGTCCTCGTCCACATAGCCATAGAAGTGGCCCTGGGGCGGCGGTGCCAGCTCGTAGCGCTCGTAGTCGTAGACCGTGCGGTAACGCACATAATCCGGCAACCGGTGGCCGACCTGGTATTTCTTACGCTGGCCCGGCGGGATGCATCCCTTCTTGGCCAGCCCGGGCGGGCACCATTTCTGCGCCGCAGCGACTGGGCCCGGCATCGCGGCCAAAGCCAAGGCCAGCACCGAAGCGCCGCAAAGCGCGCCAATCATTCGGATCGGTTTCATTGTCACCCCTCGCAAGACAGCAATTTCTCCGCCGAATAGTGTATCATTTTCAGGCCCCAAGAGTCGAAAGCTGAATTTTCACGTGATCTTGGGGCCGGCGCGCCGGTACCGTGTCGTCATCGCGTAGTCCTTGGCCGGACCGTCGACCTCCCACAGGCTGAGCCACGTATCGGGTCCGAATTCGTAGCTGACGCGGTAGTGGTCGTCGCCGCAATGATGTTCGGCCTGGGGCTCATCAATTAGGAAGCCGTGGAAAGGGCGACCATCCTCGTAGCGCACGTCGATTTGCCCCCGACCAGGGAACCGCCAAAGCGAGACACGGCCGGAATGATAGTCGATGCCACGAAACCTGAGCACGCCTTCCTCGCGGCAGGTCAGGCCGTCGCCGTCGGGCACAAACTCACATTCGCCCCAGAACTCACCGATCACGCCTTCGGCGACGTTCTCGATGATCCGGACCATCTGCCAGGGGCCGCAGAACCAGGGCTCGGTTGCTATTGTCATGGGGCTTTGCTACCCCGCGCGCATCCGCTGTTGCAATGGAACCGGCGCCCATGATCCCACGCTATTCCCGCCCTCAGATGGCCGCGATCTGGTCGCCCGAGACCAAGTTCCGCATCTGGTTCGAGATCGAGGCCCATGCATGCGACGCCCAGGCCGAATTGGGCGTGATCCCGAAATCGGCGGCCGAGGCGGTGTGGAAAGCCAAGGACGTCGAGTTCGACGTGGCCCGGATCGACGAGATCGAGCGCGAGGTCAAGCACGACGTCATCGCCTTTCTGACCCATCTGGCCGAGCATGTGGGACCGGAGGCGCGGTTCGTGCACCAAGGCATGACCTCGTCGGACGTTCTGGATACTTGCTTCAATGTGCAGCTGGTACGTGCAGCCGATATTCTGTTGGAGGATCTGGACGGATTGCTGGCGGCGCTGAAGCGCCGGGCGCTGGAGCACAAGGACACGGTTTGCATCGGGCGCAGCCACGGCATCCATGCGGAGCCCGTGACCTTCGGTCTGAAGATGGCGCAGGCCTATGCCGAGATCGACCGCAATCGTGCGCGGCTGGCCGCCGCCCGGGCCGAGGTCGCGACCTGCGCGATCTCGGGCGCGGTCGGGACATTCGCCAATATCGACCCGGCCGTCGAGGAACATGTGGCGAAAGCCATGGACCTTAGCCCTGAACCCGCCTCGACCCAGGTAATCCCGCGCGACCGGCACGCGATGTTCTTCGTGGTGCTTGGCGTCATCGCCTCGTCGGTCGAGCGGATCGCCACCGAGATTCGGCATTTGCAGCGGACCGAAGTTCTGGAGGCGGAGGAGTATTTCTCGCCCGGGCAAAAGGGCTCGAGCGCGATGCCGCACAAGCGCAACCCGATCCTGACCGAGAACCTGACCGGACTGGCTCGGATGGTGCGCGCCTATGCCCTACCGGCGATGGAGAACGTGGCGCTCTGGCACGAGCGCGACATCTCTCATTCCTCAGTCGAGCGAAATATCGGGCCGGACGCAACCGTAACGCTGGATTTTGCCCTGGCCCGGTTGACCGGGGTCATCGATAAATTGTTGGTCTATCAAGAGAATATGACGGCCAACCTCGAAAAGTTCCGGGGCCTGATCCATTCCCAGCGCGTAATGCTTGCGCTCACACAGAAAGGAGTCAGCCGCGAGGACGCCTATCGCCTGGTCCAGCGCAACGCCATGAAGTTTTGGGAAGACGGTGCCGACTTCCTCGCCGAACTAAAGGCCGATCGTGAGGTCACGGAAGCTCTCAGCGACACAGAAATCGAGGAAAAATTCGACCTCGGCTATCACACCAAGCATGTGGATACGATCTTCGCACGCGTCTTTGGCGCTGCGTAGGCTGCGGTCTTAGCGGCTTGCTTCGTCGATTGGGATATACTGGCGCAGAACCAGCCGGTTGCCTTGAAACGAAACCTCGGCCAACCGGTCGAGAAAGCTGATCCCCAGAAGTCCCGTCTTGATCCGCCCAGGCTTCGCCACCGCAGCGGGCACGTCGAAGACCGCGATCGAGTTGATCCGGATCGACGAAAGCTCGATTGGCGCTACCGACGAGCGGCCATTCGCCGTGGTGACCGGAATCGAATATTCCAGCTTGCGCGGGTCGATCCCGATCCGAACCGCATCCTCGTAGGGGATCAGAACCATCGAGGCGCCGGTATCGATCAGTAGATTCAGATCAACGCCGTTGACCTCGGTCCGGGCGCTGAAATGACCGTCCCAGTCGCGGCGGAGTTCCTCCTCGCCCAGCGCGCGGGTCATGGCGACATGGGGAACGAGCTCAGCGCGCAACCCGGTGATCAGTGTCGCGGCCTCGTCACGGAACACGAAGGCGGTGATCAGCCCGCCGATCGCGCCGAGCCAGACCGCAGACGTGACCATGGTCCGGCGCCCGCCATGCAGAAGAACCCGGCTGAGCCCCGCGATCGCGATGCCCGCGGCCAGCACGGCCAGGTAGACGATGCGCATATCCGTTTGCTCGCCGCCCGCCAGACCGCTGCCGGTGCCGTTGGAGAAAATCAGCACCAAAATCGCGATCGCGATGATCAGAATCGGCCAGAACAGCATCAGGTCCACATGTCACGAACGGAAACACTTGATCCGCCCGGCCAAGAGCAGATAGCCAGGCTGCGCATGAGGCAAAGGATACCACGCTTTAATTTTGGCCGGTAGGTCGTTTTTGAGACAAGAGAATTGCCCGCTCGCCGCTGCCTCCCAGGATGAGCGCCTAGGCCTGATCGTTGCGTCGCGCTGCCCGCCGGGCACGGGCGCCACCGCCCCGCCGGCCAGGGCCCGGACTGCGCCCGGGAAGGTCTGCCAGAATTCGCGTGCGCTCCGCGTCGCTCATCCGCGACCAGCGGGCAATCTCGTCGGCGGTGCGGCTGCAGCCCAGGCAAATCCGCGATTCAGGGTGGATCATGCAGACCTTGACGCAAGGGCTGTCGATCTCGTCGCGCCGCCAGACGTCGTCCTCGATCGGACCGGTCATGGCGCGGCCCCGCCAAGGATGGCCAATCGGTCGAGTGCGCCCTGCAAAATCACCGCCGCGGCCACCTTGTCGATAACCTGGCGTCGCCGGGCGCGCGAGGCATCCGCCGCCAACAACGCCTGCTCGGCAGCAACCGTCGACAGGCGTTCGTCCCAAAGGGCGATCGGTAGCGGCAGGACACCGGCCAGATTGCGGGCGAATGCCCGGGTCGATTGGCAGCGCGGCCCCTCGGAGCCGTCCATGTTGCGCGGCAGGCCGAGCACGATGCCAGCGACGGCGCGATCGGCCACGATCTCTCTAAGCCGCGCCGCGTCGGCGGCAAACTTGGTCCTGCGGATCGTCTCGTGGGCTGTCGCGCCGATCCGCAGCCCGTCACTCAGCGCGATGCCGATCGTCTTGGTTCCAAGGTCGAGGCCCATCAGCGCACCCCTCGTTTCAGCCAGGGCCGCGACATCCTCGTGGATCGGCGCGCTCATTCCCCGATCAGCCCCATCAAAAGGGCCTGCTCGCGCAGGAAATCCGCCTCGGTCGAACTGCCGAAAGCCTCGATCCCCAGTCTTGCGGCGCGGGTCGCATCCTCGCGCCGGCCCAGCCGGTCGTAAGACGTCATCAACCTCAGCCATTCCTCCGCCGAGCCGCCCTCGCTCGTCAGACGTTCCTCGAGACCGGCGACCATGCCCTCGATCATCGCCTGGCGCTCTTCTGGGGTCATTTGACCAGCCGCTGCCACATCCTCGGCACTCGGGCCCGGTTCCGCCGTGGCCGGCGCAGGGTCGCCGCCGGTCTGCATGGCGCGCGCCTCGGCCAGCATGGTGTCGAGGAAGGCGCGGTAGGGCGCATTTGGCGGAGCCTCTGCGCGCAGCCCCTCCCAAATCATGATCGCTTCGCTGACCCGGCCGGTTTGTGCCGCCAAGAGGCCTGCATAGTAGCGCGCAATGGGCAGGGCGGCATCGCGTGCCAGCGCCTGGCCGATCGCCGTCTCGGCCTCGGGCGAGACATAGCCGTTGGCGGCCAGCACCATCGCCTCGGCCATGGCGCCATATTGCTCGGCAGTCGCCTGGTCGCCCATCAAATCGATCAGTTGCCGATAGGCGCGCCAAGCCTCGCCGTGGCGGCCGAGCCGCGCATAGCCCGGCGCCAGCAGCGCCAGCCCACGGGCATCGTCCGGCCGTTTCTCGAGCGTCGCCTCGAGTTGGCGGATCAGGTCAGCATAGCGCTCCTGTTCTTCTGTCAGTGGCAAGGCCGGCTCGGCTTGGACCGTCTCTTCGGCCTGAGCCTGGGCGGGGCGGGCCGCGGCCAGACGCTCGGCCAGCGGCAGATCCGGCTGGCCCGGCATGCCGAGTGTCAGATAGACCAGCGCGGCCACGGCGGGGGTGCCGATCAGCGCCACTCCGGCGACCAGTCCGTTGGCGGTCTGCGGTGTCTTCGCCGAGGCCGATGTATGTTCGTCCTGAGACGTCGCCGCCAGCAGCCGTCGCGAAACCTCGGCGCGGGCGCCCTCGGCCTCGGCCTCGCCGATCGTGCCGCGGGCCAGATCGCGATCGACCTCGTCAAGCTGATCCCGGTAAAGCTGGGCGTCCATCGCACCCCGGCTGGGCACGGCATCCCGCGCAGACAGGAGCGGGCGCACCAGAACCAGCGCGCAGATCGCCGCCATCAGACCGGCCAGGACGTAGAACAACACCATCGACGGGCCTCCTCCCGCGACTAGGTAGCCGTAGCCAGGGCCCGGTTCAATGTGCGCACATGTCGCCATCGCGCGTTCGATAGGCGGATTCCCCTAGTCAGGATGGCCCGCTCTGGTCTAAGTCTCCGGCCAAATCCGGCAGTAGCTTATTGTTCTGTTGGGATGGGAGACCTCGATGAAGCGCTATTCCGCCTTCGCCGTCGCGAAAGAGGCGTTCAGCTATCACCAGGGGTGGGAGCGCGCCTGGCGCAGCCCGGAGCCCAAGCCGCGTTATAACGTCGTGGTAATCGGCGCCGGCGGGCACGGACTGGCGACCGCCTACTACTTGGCAAAGAACCATGGGGTCACGAATGTGGCCGTCCTGGAGAAAGGTTGGCTGGGTGGCGGCAATACCGGACGCAACACCACGATCATCCGGTCAAACTATTTGCAGTCGCCTTCGGCCGCGATCTACGACCTGGCGCATTCGCTTTACGATGATCTGAGCCAGAAGCTGAACTTCAACATCATGTTCAGCCCCCGCGGCGTCCTGATGCTGGCCCAGACCGAGCACGAGCTGCGCGCCTGGAAGCGGACCGCGCACGCGAACCGGCTGGCCGGGATCAAAAGCGAGCTAGTCGACGCGGAACGGGTCAAGAAGCTCTGCCCGATCATCAATATCGAGGGCCCGCGCTATCCGGTTCTGGGCGGGCTGTGGCAGCCGCGCGGCGGCACCGCACGGCACGACGCGGTTGCCTGGGGCTATGCCCGCGCGGCGAGCGATCTGGGCGTCGACATCATCCAACAATGCGAGGTCACTGGCATCGACGTGACCGATGGCAAGGTCACGGGCGTCCAGACCTCGCGCGGCGCCATCGGCTGCGACAAACTGGCGATCGTGGTGGCCGGGCATTCGGGCGAGCTGGCGCGGATGTCCGGGTTCCGTCTGCCGATCGAGTCGGTTTCGCTGCAGGCCCTGGTGTCCGAGCCGATCAAGCCTTGCATGGACATAGTGGTCATGGCCAACACGGTGCATGGCTATATGAGCCAGTCCGACAAAGGCGAGATGGTGATCGGCGGCGGCTCGGACGGCTATAACGCCTTTACCCAGCGGGGCAGCTTCCAACACGCCGAGGAGACGGTCCGCGCGCTTTGCGAGACCTTCCCGATCCTCTCGCGCCTGAAGATGCTTCGCCAATGGGGCGGGATCGTGGATATGACTGGCGACCGCTCGCCCATCATCGGCACGACGCCGGTGGACGGCATTTTCATCAATTGCGGCTGGGGCACCGGCGGGTTCAAGGCAATCCCGGGTTCCGGCTGGGCGATGGCCGCCACGGTGGCCCGCGGCCAGCCAGACGAGATCGCCGGGCCGTTCGGGATGGACCGGTTTGCAGAGGGCCGCATGATCGACGAGTCGGTCGCTGCGGCGGTGGCGCATTGAGGATAGTGGTATGCTCCTCCTAACCTGCCCCAATTGCGGCGCCGAATGCGCCGAGACGGAACTGGCCCCTGGCGGCGAGGCGCATTTGAAGCGCTTTGGGCCGGGATCGGAGGATGGTGACTTCACCTCCTACCTCTTCACCCGCAAGAACCCGAAGGGCGTGCATTTCGAGCGCTGGCGCCATGCCTTCGGCTGCGGCAAGTGGTTCCACGCCGCCCGCTGCACGGTGACGCTGGAAGTCTTCGGCACCTATTCGGCGCAGACCACCGAGCCGCCGAAGGAGATCGTGGCGAAGATTATGGCCAAGAGGCCGGAATGGGAGGGTTGGTGATGGCCCATCGTCTGGCCGCTGGCGGGCGGTTCATCGACCGCACCACGCCGGTCTCGTTCACCTTCAACAACGAGACGCTGTCGGGCTATGAGGGCGACACGCTGGCCTCTGCCCTTCTGGCCAATGACAAGATTCTGGTCGGGCGCAGTTTCAAATACCACCGCCCGCGCGGCGTCATGGCCAGCGGGGCCGAGGAGCCGAATGCGCTGATGGGCGTCGGCGCAGGGCCGCGCTTCGAGCCGAATCAGCGCGCCACGACGACCGAGCTTTACCACAACCTGGCCGCACGCTCGCAGAACCACTGGCCGAGCCTGGATTTCGATGTCGGCGCGGTGAACGCAAAGATGGCCTCGCTGGCCCCGGTCTTCTCGGCCGGGTTCTACTACAAGACGTTCCTCTTCCCCCGCGCCGCCTGGAAGCATCTCTACGAACCGGTGATCCGCCACGCGGCGGGCCTCGGCCAGGCGCCGACCGAGGGTGATCCGGATATCTACGAGCACACTCATGCCCATTGCGACGTGCTGGTGATCGGCGGCGGCGTGGCTGGACTGGCGGCTGCGCGCGCTGCGGGCGAGGCCGGGGCGAAGGTCATGCTGGTCGAGCAGACCGCCCATTGGGGCGGCCGCGCCAATGCCGAGGCGGACATCGAGATAGGTGGCGAGGCTGCCGCTGACTGGGCCGAGAACCAGGTGGACGCGCTGGACGACATGGAGAATGTCACGCTGCGCGCCCGGACAATGGCGGCGGGGCTCTACGACCACGGCTATGCGCTGCTCTACGAGCGCGTCGCCGATCACCGCCCGGGCCTGGCTGGCGCGCCGCGGCACCGCCTGTGGCGGGTGCGGGCCAAGCGGATCATCGTGGCGACCGGCGCGCTGGAGCGGCCGCTGACTTTTGCCAACAACGACATGCCCGGCGTGATGCTGGCCTCGGCGGTGCGCGACTACATCCGGCTTTGGGGCGTGTTGCCGGGGCGGCACGTGGTGATCTGCGCGAATAACGACGACGCCTACCGCTCAGCAATCGCGATCCACGAGGCCGGCGGCACAGTCGCCGCGATTGTGGACGCCCGCGCCGAAGCGACGGGCGCCCTGCCCGATCAGGCGCGCGCGCTGGGGATCCCGGTCCATGCCGGGCACGGCATCGGCAATGTGGCGGGCGGAAAGCGCGTGACCGGCGTCGAGATCGGACGCATAACCGGTACCGGTCAACTTGGCGGGCGGGCCGAAATGATCGCCTGCGATCTGGTCGCCATGTCGGGCGGCTGGTCGCCGGTCGTCCACCTATATTCTCATTGCGGCGGCAAGCTGGCTTGGGACGACGCGAACGCGATGTTCCGCCCGGCGCCCGAGCGCGGCGCGCCGACGGGTGCCGATGGCACGGCCAACACCCTCTGCGCCGGCGCGGCCAATGGGCATATGGGCACAACCCAGATCCTGGCGGATGCAGTGACCGCCGGCCGGGCGGCCGCGGATGCCTGCGGCCACGACCGGGGCGGCTCGGCCGCGCCCAGCGCATCCGAACCCGCGATGGCGCCGATGGCCCCCCATTGGTTCACGCCCGCGCGCGGCAAATACGCCCACGGCACCAAGCATTTCGTCGATTTCCAGAACGACGTGACCGCTGCGGACGTGCGCCTGGCGGCCCGCGAGGGCTACGAGTCGGTCGAGCACACCAAGCGCTACACCACGCTGGGAATGGCGACCGACCAGGGCAAAACCTCGAACATCAATGGCCTGGCGCTGTTGGCGGACGAACTTGGCGCCGAGATCCCGGCGGTCGGAACAACCACATTCCGCCCGCCCTATACCCCGATCTCGTTCGGCGCCATCACCGGCTCGGCCAAGGGGCCACTATTCAAGGCGATCCGCAAGTCGCCGATGCATGAGTGGAGCGCCGCGAATGGTGCGGATTTCGAACCGGTGGGCGACTGGCAGCGGCCCTTCTGCTACCGGCACGGGGACGAGGACCGGCACGCGGCGGTCACTCGCGAGATCCTGAACGCGCGGCGGCAGGTCGGGCTGCTCGACGCCTCGACACTAGGCAAGATTGCGGTCAAGGGGCCCGACGCGGGTAAGTTCCTGGACCTGATCTACACCAACATGATGTCGACCTTGAAGCCAGGGCGCTGCCGCTACGGACTGATGTGCAACGAGAACGGCTTCCTGTTCGACGACGGTGTGGTGGTGCGCACGGGCGAGGATGAATTCCTGCTCCACACGACCTCTGGCGGCTCGGACCGGGTGCATGGACATCTGGAGGAATGGCTGCAGACCGAGTGGTGGGACTTCAACGTCTACACCACGAACGTCACCGACCAATGGGCGCAGGTGGCCGTCGCCGGCCCCAACGCCCGTAAGGTGCTGGAAGCGGCGGGAACCGACTTGGACATCTCCGCCGACGGGCTGCCCTTCATGGCTTACGTGGAAGGCGAATTGGCCGACTGCCCGGCGCGGATCTTCCGCATCTCTTTCTCTGGCGAGCTTTCCTACGAGATCGCGACCCCGGCGAACTATGGGATGGTGCTGTGGGACGCCCTGCTCGAGGCCGGGGCCGAGCACGGGATCATGCCCTATGGCACCGAGGCGTTGCATGTCATGCGCGCCGAAAAGGGTTTCATCATGATCGGCGACGAGACCGATGGCACGGTGATCCCCCAAGACCTAGGCCTCTCCTGGGCGATCTCGAAAAAAAAGGAAGACTTCCTGGGCAAGCGGGCGCAAGAGCGTGCCGACCTGACCCGGCCCGACCGCAAGCAGCTTGTGGGGCTCGAGACCGAGGAACCCAAGGAGGTGCTGCCCGACGGCGCCCATGCGGTCGCCGAGGTCAAAGCGGATGGCGAGAAGATGCGCACCATTGGCCATGTCACCTCGACATATTTCTCTCCGACGCTTGACCGCGCGATCGCCATGGCCCTGATCGAGGGCGGCGCGGGCCGCATGGGCGAGACGTTGAGTTTCCCCGTAGGCGAGGGCAAGGTGATGAAGGCGCGGGTCGTCGATCCGGTCTTCCTGGACAAGGAAGGAGCGCGGCAGAATGTCTGATCCCGTCTCCACGCTGAACCGCGCCGAGGCCGATACCGACCAGACCATCCGCATCGCCGACCGGGGTCCGGTCGGTCAGGTGACACTGCGCGGTGATCTGAGTTCGGCGAAACTGAAGAAGGCGGTCAAGGCCGGGGTCGGGGTTGACGTGCCCGGGGCCCTGTCAGCGGCTTTTGACGGCGAAAGAGGCGCGGTTTGGATGGCGCCGGACGAGTTGCTGCTGTTCACCGGCTACGATCAGGTGGGTGCCCTGGTTGAATCCCTGAGCCAAGCCCTGACGGGCGAGCACCACATGGCACTCGACGTCTCGGATGCCCGCGCAGTGATCGCCCTGGAAGGCGCGGGTATGGCCGAAGTCCTGGCTAAGGGCGCCCCGGTGGACATGGACAACTTCCCCGTCGGCCATGCCCGTAGGACCCATGTAGCGAATGTCGCCGTCGGCATCTGGCGGAAGACGGAAGCGGAATGGGAGATCGTCTGCTTCCGCTCCTTCGCCCGGCACATCTTCGATTGGCTGGTGATTTCGTCCCAAGAAGGGAGCGAGATCGACCCGAACTAAGCCACTCCCCGCGATCGAAACTCGGCGAAACCTACTGAATTCCTGAAAAATTCTCGCCCAAGTGGAATTGTGACGGCGCCTACCGCGCCATTTCGCACCTGCGAAAAGCCGATATGCAATTTTGGCCGGTCTCAATCGCCGTCTTCGTCCCTATCTTCCCGGCATCGGCAAGCGCACTGGCCCCGGCGAACGAGGCGCGGGCCTTGCCGGCAGCCAAGGAAAGGCGACAGAAATGACTGATTCCAAGAGGGAATTCGAAGCCTATCACCCAACCTACGACGAGCTGCAGGCGGCAATCGCCCGGGCACAGGTCATGCGGGCTCGCGCGATGCGCGATGGCGTCGCGAAGCTCGGAGCGATGCTGCGGCGCTTCCTGGCCGCGCGTCCGACCGGTCTGCGTATCGTCAAGCAGGGTGCCGCCCAGGCGTAAGCCGGGTGATCGTGCCGATTGTTCGGTGAAAGGACGGACCCCTCTTGGGCCCGCCCTTTTCCTCTACGCAGATCCGGGCTAGCACGAGGCACCTCAGCGGAGCCGCACGATGCCCCAATCTGATCGACCCGTCGTAAAACTTCGCCCAAAGCGGGGGCACCGTTTGGCCGGGGGGGCGCCTTGGGCATTTGCTGACGAGATCGCCATGGACCGGCGCACGCGCAATCTGACACCTGGCAGTTTGGTGACCCTGGCGGATGGCGAGCGAGCGATCGGCACCGCCGCGTTCAACCCGGGCTCGACCATCGCCGCGCGGCTGCTGGACCCGGACCCAGTGGCCGATATCTGCGAGGCCTGGCTGGCGGACCGGCTGACCCGCGCGCTGTCCCTGCGAGAATTACTGTTCGACGCCCCCTACTACCGGCTGGTCCATGCAGAGGGTGACGGCCTGCCTGGGATCGTGATCGACCGCTTCGGCGACGCGCTGGTCCTGCAGCCGAACGCCGCCTGGGCCGAGGAGCTGGTCGAGCCTCTGTCTGAGGCGGCGATGCGCGTGACCGGCGCCGGCGCGCTGGTTGTCAATGCCACATCGCGGGCCCGGAAGCTCGAAGGCCTGGACGAATACCTAAATGTCTCCCGAGGCACGGTCGAAGGACCCGTCGAGGTGCCCATGAACGGAGCGGCCTATCTGGCCGACCTGACGGGCGGCCAGAAGACCGGTTTTTTCTACGACCAGCGCGAGAACCATGCCTTCGCCCAGCGCCTGGCCAAGGGCGCCCGGGTGCTGGATGTCTTTTGTCATGTGGGTGGCTTCGCGCTGGCCACCATGACGGCGGGAGCGGCATCCGCGGTGGGTATCGACAGCTCCGCTCCGGCATTGGCCCTGGCCGAAGAGGGCGCGCGGCGGACCGGCGTTTCCGACAGGTTCGAAACTCACAAGGCGGGTGCCTTCGACGCACTCAAGGGCCTGGGCGAAGCCGATGAGCGGTTCGACATCGTTGTCTGCGACCCTCCCGCCTTCGCCCCCAACAAGGGCGCACTGGCAAACGGGCTGCGCGCCTATCAGCGGCTGGCACGCTTGGCGGCGTCCCTGGTGGCGCCGGGGGGCTGGCTGATGCTTTGTTCCTGTTCCCATGCTGCCGATCCGCAGGCATTCCATCAGGCGAATGTCCGAGGGCTGGCCCAGGCGGGCCGGGGTGCCGCGCTGATCCATTCGGGCCGCGCCGGGCCTGACCATCCGAGCCATGTGGCGCTGCCCGAGACCAGCTATCTGAAAGCAATGTTCTACCGGCTCGATGGATAGGACTGCCATCCACACAACGATGTCCAAGGCTAGACACCGGCCTTCGATGGTCCTGGCCGATTGGCGCGAGGCCCCGGATCATGTCCTGGGCATCGGGATTGTTCTTTGATGACGGTTCTTCGGCCAGTCGTCTTCCTGGACGCATGCGTCCTCTACCCGCCTTTCGTACGCGCGATCCTAATTGGGGCGGCGGGCACCGGGCTATTCGAGCCGCGTTGGTCACGCCGGGTCTTGGACGAGTGGCGGATCGCCGCGCTGCGCCGGGGGGCTATCGAGGCCGGCATCGACCGGTCGGTGGCTGAGATTGCAACGGCATTTCCAGGCGCGATGACCGCCCTGGATCCAGAGGTCGAAGCCGAACACACCCTGCCTGATCCGGCGGACGCCCATGTGCTGGCGGGCGCCATCGCTGCCGGGGCGGACGTGCTGCTGACCTTCAACCTGCGTGATTTCCCGGCCCGGAGGCTGGCGCCCCATGGGCTGGTGCCGCGCCACCCGGACGGGTTGCTGTGGGAATTGCTGAGCCACGCCCCTGAGACGATGGTTCCAGCAATCCGAGCCGCCGCCGCGCGGGCGGATGCCGGGACCCGGGCCGAGATTCGCCGCGCCCTGAAACGGGCCAAGCTGCCGCGGCTGGGCAAGGCCTTCGAGGCACTGGACGAGTCCGCGTAGGTCAGTTCCGAAGTGTGAGACGCCAGGACCCTCACATGTGAGATGGTTTTTAAGCGATTGCATTAACTGGATTATTTTAAAGATTTACCGATTTTTCACGATTGGCGTGCGCTGGCTTCTCGCCACGCGCAACGGAGTCAGGCCGTGCCACCGCGGCGCGTGATGGCGTCTCAATAAACATGATCACGGGGTCAGAACTTCGGACCTTGGCGGGATGAAGCAGAAATTCGCTGCAACCATCACGAATGGCAATGCTGCGGACGGCGTGGACATTGCCGCTCTGGCTCAACGGAGGGCCGCGCATGACCCCGGGTGTGCGCAGCAGCAATTGAGCTGCTTCCTTTATTGATCAAGAACTCCAAGCCCCTGAGCCGATTGTGAGGTCGCAAAAGCGCACGCCGGGGGGGCGGTCGTGCGCTGCCCGGCGGCACTACGCGCCTTGATTCCGGGCAAGGGAAGAAGAGTAGCGTGTCTGCAAAGGGCTCATTCCCGCCAATCGCCGCACGGCGCGCGAATGGCAGCTTACACGGAGTGTTCGGACGCGGTGCTCTCCTGCAGATGGCGCCGTTCGGTCAGCCACAATCCTACAAATCGCATCCAACGCATGGCGGGTTGAATACTCACAAACGGCTCGCCGTGCAGCGCCTTTGTCTCCGTCGTTCCCAATGCAGACGGAGGTTTTTGCGGCATCGTTCATAGGTCTCCGCCGGTGTGGAGATGACGGATGAGGCGGGGTGAACCCCGCCCTACGCTTCGCCCATCAGGCGGGCGAAGCCGGTGCCGTGTGCCTCGGCCAGGGTGGCGAGCGACAGGGCGGAATCGCCAAGAGTGATCTGATCTCCGCCCATCGCGCCTACGGCGCGGGCAGCGAGCCCGGCTTCCTTGGCGAAGGCGACAACTGCGTCAGGCTCCGCGCAGCCGACCAGATAGCGGCCCTGGTCTTCGCTGAAGAACCAAGCGACCGGGCGAATGTCCCCCGCTTGTTCGAGTGACACGCCCGTGCCGGATGCGATGGCCATTTCGGCCGCCGCGACCGCCAGGCCGCCGTCGGAGAGGTCGTGCGCCGAGGTGATCAGGTCACGCGCCTTCAGCGACCGGATCAGGTCCCCTGCCCTGCGCTCGGCTTCGAGGTCCACCGGCGGCGCGTCGCCCTCGTCCCTTCCGTGCAGTTCCCAAGCCCAAGCGGATTGGCCAAGATGTCCTTTGGACTGACCGATCAGGACCAGCGTGTCGCCCGCGTTGGGCGCCATCGGGATCATTTGGTCCAGGGTCTCCAACAATCCAACCGCGCCGATGGTGGGCGTGGGGAGAATCGCCTCGCCATTGGTCTCGTTGTAGAGGCTGACATTGCCCGAGACAATCGGCATGTCGAGCGCCTCGCAGGCGGCGCCGATCCCCTGGATGCAGCCGACGAACTGGCCCATGATCGCCGGGCGTTCCGGATTGCCGAAGTTCAGGTTGTCGGTCGTCGCCAAAGGTCTGGCGCCGGTGGCGGAGAGGTTCCGATAGGCCTCGGCCACCGCCTGCTTGCCGCCCTCGACCGGGTTGGCCTTGCAGTAGCGCGGCGTCACGTCCGAGGTGAAGGCAAGCGCCTTGCCCGACCCATGCACCCGCACGACCGCCGCGTCCGAGCCCGGCCGGACCACGGTGTCGGCCATGACCATGTGGTCGTATTGCCGCCAGACCCAGGCGCGCGAGCAAAGGTTGGGCGTGCCCATCAGGGCCAGCAGGTCCGATGCCGGATCACAGTCCGGCAGCTCGCCCAAGGGCGCGGGCGGCGGGGTCCCGACCCATGGCCGGTTATATTCCGGCGCGGTGCCGGAGAGCGCCTTCAGCGGAAGGTCTCCCTTGGTCTGGCCGCCGTGGCGGATCAGGAACCGATCCTCGGCGATCGTCTGGCCCACCACGGCGAAGTCGAGATCCCATTTGTCGAAGATTGCCCGGGCCGCGTCCTCCTTTTCAGGGCGCAGCACCATCAGCATCCGCTCCTGGGACTCGCTGAGCATCATCTCATACGCGTTCATCGCGTCCTCGCGGCAGGGCACGGCGTCGAGATCGAGCTCGACACCAAGCCCGCCCTTGTCGCCCATCTCGACGGCCGAGCAGGTGAGGCCTGCCGCGCCCATGTCCTGGATCGAGATCACCGCGCCCGAGGCCATGAGTTCCAGACACGCTTCCAAGAGCCGCTTCTCGGTGAAGGGATCGCCGACCTGCACGGTCGGGCGCTTCTCCTCGGCATCGTCCGAGAACTCGGCCGAGGCCATGGTGGCGCCGCCCACCCCGTCGCGCCCGGTCTTGGCGCCCAGATAGACCACCGGCATTCCGATGCCAGAGGCCGCCGAGTAGAAAATCTTGTCCGCGTCCGCCAGCCCCGCGGCAAACGCGTTCACTAGACAGTTGCCGTTATAGGCGGCGTGAAAACGCACCTCGCCACCAACCGTCGGCACGCCGAAGCAGTTGCCGTAGCCGCCGATTCCGGCCACCACGCCCGCAACCAGCGAACGGGTCTTGGGATGGTCCGGCGCACCGAAGCTGAGCGAGTTCATCGCCGCGATCGGCCGCGCGCCCATGGTGAAGACGTCGCGCAGGATGCCGCCAACGCCTGTCGCCGCGCCCTGATAGGGCTCGATATAGCTTGGGTGGTTGTGGCTCTCCATCTTGAAGATCACCGCCTGGCCGTCCCCGATGTCCACCACGCCCGCATTCTCACCCGGGCCGCAGATCACTTGGGGGCCACTGGTCGGCAGGGTGCGCAGCCATTTCTTCGAGGATTTGTAGGAGCAGTGCTCGTTCCACATGGCCGAGAAGATTCCGAGCTCGGTGAAACTCGGCGTGCGGCCCAACAGGTCGAGGATTCGCTGGTATTCGTCCGCGCTCAGTCCGTGATCGGCGGCAAGCGCCTGGTTGACCTGAGGTTCCTGGGCGGGGGCGGGCATCGGCTGGTCCATCATCGTCCTCGACAGGCCGTCACATCAACAGCCGGTATCGCCGCCGGCCTCGGCATGGCGCAGACGCGCCGCCAGGGCCTCGGCCTTTGCTTCATCCTCGGTCGCGAGGCCGCTGAGCACGACGCGGGTCTGGTCCGAGTTGATCCAGATCGGACGCGCCTCGACGAGGGTTTCGGTCTCGCCGACGATGACGACCCGGCCGGTCTTGCCGTCGACCACCATGGCGGCGCCGGCAAGCTCATGGTCCAGCCAGCAGCGGGCGGCGACCTCTTCAAGCAGGCGCCAAGCATCTGCTTGGGGCCGGGTCAGGACGACGCTGTGCTTCGGCTCCGGCGGCGGCGTGGCCGCCACCGGCGGCGGTTCGGACCCGCCGCAGGCAGCCAGGCTCATGCAGGCGATCAGGCTGAAGTGCTGCTTGGCCACTCAGGCGGCCTCGAGCGCGCAGGTTAGCCCGGCGAAAAGTTCGGCGCCGTCGTCGCCGCCCAACGCCGGATCAGCCAGACGCTCCGGATGCGGCATCATGCCAAGCACCCGGCGGTTCTCGCTGAGGATCCCGGCGATGTTGTCGATCGAGCCATTTGGGTTCGCGTCCGCTGTCGGGACGCCATCGGCATCCACATAGCGAAAGGCAACGCGGTCGTCATCCCTGAGGCGCGAAAGTGTCGTGTCATCGGCCACGTAGCAGCCGTCGTGGTGAGCGATCGGATAGGTGACCAGGTGCTGGTTGCCATAAGCCGAGGTAAACGGGCTGTCCGTCGTCTCGACCGAAAGGCGCACATCCGCGCAGACGAACTTCAGGCTGGCATTGCGCATCAAAACGCCCGGCAAAAGCCCGGTCTCGGTCAGCACCTGGAAGCCGTTGCAGACCCCCAGCACCATGCCACCGCGCTTTGCGAAGTCGATCACCGCCCTCATGATCGGCGACTGCGCGGCAATGGCGCCGCAGCGCAGGTAGTCGCCGAACGAGAAGCCGCCGGGAATTGCGACCATGTCGAGGCCAGCGGGCAGGTCAGCGTCCTTGTGCCAGACCATCCGGGCCTGGCGACCGCTCGCCTGGGTCAGGGCCACCGCAATATCACGGTCGCAGTTCGATCCCGGGAAGACGATGACGGCGGATTTCATGGACCTGCTTCCGATCTTTAGAGGATCTCAACGCGGTAGTTCTCGATGATCGTGTTGGCGAGCAGCTTTTCGCACATCTCGGCGGCGGCTGCTTCGGCTTTAGCCGGGTCAGCCTCGGCAAGCTCGAGGTCGATCACCTTGCCCTGGCGGACCCCCTCGACCCCTTTGAAGCCGAGCGTGCCGAGCGCGTGTCGGATCGCTTCGCCTTGGGGGTCTAGAACGCCGTTCTTGAGGGTGACGAAGACGCGGGCTTTCATGGGGCTGTCCTGCTCGATCTTTTGCCCGTGGTCTTAGCGCCGGGTGGGCGCGGGGACAATGGGAAACCCGGGCCTGTTCTCGAGGAAATGTAGCATCGGCAATAGATTTCCGCGTGCGCGTGAATGGCCGTTGCTATCTCATCCGTCTGACGGTCGGCTCGTGAGGCGGTTTCGGTTCGTGCACGTGGCCGTATTTCGAGAGGTCGGTTTCGGGGCGGTGCTCAGGCTTGGCGCTGCTAACGTTCGGCATTGCCACACGCGCCAGCTTCGCCCGGCGCGCCCTGCCGGCGATCCAGAGGATCAGAAGCATTACTGCGCTGGCTCCGGCGAAAATCAGTCCGGGGCCATAGAGCGAGAAGACCGAGTTGATCCGGACCTCGCCAGGGTCGCTGGGATGGAACAGGATCTCGACCCGCTCGCCGATCTGGTAGTTGTAACCGCTGGAGGAGATATGCGTGATGCCCTGGTAGAGCCGTCCATCGGCGCCGCGGTATTCAACAACTGGTGAGTAAGAGAGGCCGTCACCACTGTTATCCGCGATCAGCTCGATCACGTCGCCCTGGCCACGATGCGCGGTTTGGACGAATTGGACCGCATCGGCCAGAAGCCAGAGCCCAAGACCGAAGAAGGCAATGATGATCAAGCCGGCAATCGCGCCGATCCATCCCCCACGTTTTTCCGCACGGCCTTTCACGCCTCAATGCACCAGCTTCGGCCCCGTGACCTTGTTGCCGCTTTCGGGCAGGATACCGAGGCGTCTTGCAACCTCGGAATAGGCGTCCGACAGGTTGCCGAGGTCGCGGCGGAAGACGTCCTTGTCTAGCTTCTCGCCGGTCTTGATGTCCCAGAGGCGGCACGAATCCGGGCTGATCTCGTCGGCGACGATGATGCGCTGGAAGTCGCCTTCATAAATGCGGCCGCACTCGATCTTGAAATCGATCAGCTTGATCCCGACGCCGGTGAACAGGCCCGAGAGGAAGTCGTTGACGCGCAGCGCCAGCGCGATCATGTCGTCGATGTCCTGCTGCGTGGCCCAATTGAAGGCGATGACATGCTCCTCGGTGACCATCGGGTCATTGAGCTCGTCATCCTTGTAGTAGAACTCGATGATGGGGCGCGGCAGCGGCGTGCCCTCGTCGATCCCGAGGCGCTTCGACAGCGAGCCGGCGGCGACATTGCGTACCACCACTTCCAGCGGGATGATTTCGCAGGCGCGGATCAACTGCTCGCGCATATTGACCCGGCGGATGAAGTGGTTCGGCACGCCGATGCCGGTCAGCGCCGTCATGATGTGCTCGCAGATCCGATTGTTTAGGACGCCCTTGCCATCGATCACGTCCTTTTTCTGGGCGTTGAACGCCGTGGCATCGTCCTTAAAATACTGGATCAGGGTGCCGGGCTCCGGCCCCTCGTAGAGGATCTTGGCCTTGCCCTCATAGACCATTCTGCGGCGCGCCATGGCTGACTCCATCGGGGATCAGGGTGCCAAGCGGTGGGAGAGGTATCGGACCCCACCACTCGACCGCCCGTCTATAAGGCAGGGATGCGGGTTTTCACAAGAGGCGCATCTGACGCAGTGGCATTCGCTGGCCAATACGCATATATCGGAAACCGAGACACAATTGGCTGAATCGGGAGAACATACCCCATGTCCACTTTCGACGATCGCGAAAAGGCCTTCGAGAAGAAGTACGCCCACGACACCGAGATGCAGTTCAAGGCCGAGGCGCGGCGCAACAAGCTGTTGGGCCTATGGGCGGCCGGAAAAATGGGGCTGAGCGGCGACGCGGCCGAAGCCTATGCCAAATCGGTGGTCATCGCCGATTTGCAGGAGGCGGGCGATGAGGATGTCTACCGCAAGGTAGCTGGCGATCTGGACGATAAAGGCACCGGGGTGACCGAGGATGAGATCCGCGCCGAGATGCAGAGCCTGCTGGCAACGGCGAAAGATCAGATCCTAAGCGAAGCAGACTGATCAAGGCGGAATTTGGCCGCTTGGCCATGGTCTTGCCGCACTTTTTCTTTTATCCGCCAAGGCTTTAAAAAAAATTTCAAAAAAACACTTCTTCCTCGGAAGTTTTCCGGGGCGGGCGTGTTGTCTGGATGTGGCCAAGGGGGGTTCGGCCACTCGAATGTTCCGGCGCAAGGGGGGTTGCGCCAAGTGGCTTAAAGACCGGTCCGCTGAGTTTCGGACGCTTTTGACTCTGTTGATGGGTGGATGAGATTGGAACGATGATGACGATTGTAACTCAGTGTGTGGCACCGTGTGTGGCTGGTGTTTCCATGGCAGCCTCGACAACTGTTACCAGCCCGGTGTTGGTTGCCGTCCTCGTCCTGACGGCGATTGGTTTCGGATACGTAAGCTTTCCCGCCGGCAATCGGCTTATGCGCCGGCTCGTCGGTTCGCCGAGTTAGTCTCCGAGCTCAGGCTTACCGCGCAGTCTCCAGGCGCCGTGCCTCCCCGAGGGCACGGCGCCTTTTCTTATGGGACGAGCGCCGCTCGGTCGATTAGCGTTGCGCACGCAGTTTCTGCGATCGAATGGCGGGGATGATCATCGGTACCCGCTTCTCGTAATCCACGTACTCCGGAAACGTCGCGCGCAGGATGTTCTGCTCGTTTACCATCCGCCGGAACTGAAAGGCGACCGTGATCAGGATCACGACGGTTGCCTGCCACGAGAAATTGGCGATCGTCACGCCGAAGAGCGTAATCATCTCGGCCGCGTAAAGCGGATGGCGCACGATCGAATAAGGACCATAGGTGACCAGCTTGCGCGCATGAGCCATGACCGAAAACGATCGGCCCAAAAAATAGAGGCAATAGATCGACAAGATCGTCCCCGCCAGGATCAGAAATAGCGCCAGATATTTGGCCTCGACCGGGATCTCGCCCTTTGGCATGACAATCAGCGTCAGGGTCGTGAAAGTCCCCAGGATGGCTGAGATCCGCGGCTCGATCCCTGCTGCCGTGCCCTTGGCGGGCAGGCGAATGATCGTGGTCGCCGCCAGCAGCACGAGGAACGCGAACCCCGCGACCCGGATGATCAGGTCCAGGAGCCACGTCTCGGTCGACCAGGGCTTCGACAGCATTAGCTCCAGGCTGTGCATACCTTTAACGGCAAAAAAGCCGTAGATGAAGATGAGGACAGCCTGTCCAATCAGGCTTTCGAGTTTGTTGATCATTGGCTCCCCGCCTTCTCCGCCGCCGCGCCCGATTCAGGCTGCACGTCATCATCGCTGCTCTTGAGGAACGGATAGACAAATTGTTGGTGGTAGTAGCGCGGGATATCGTCTTCGATCCCGTACTTCTCTGGCAATTTCTTGCCTGGCATATAGAGCGTGCCGAAAAGCCAATCGATCAGCGGCACTTGCGCCGCGTAGTTCGTGTTGTAGGCCTCGGGCTTGTTGGCGTGGTGCCAGTGATGGAATTGCGGCGAAGCGACGATCCACCGGAGCGGCCCAAAGCTCAGCTTGGTGTTTGAATGGATCAGCAATGTTTGCCATTGGAAGATGAAGGCATAGATCAGGATCGCAGCACCTGAATAGCCCAGAACAAAGATCGGCAAGAGCGAGGCGATCTTGGCCACCGTCTGATCCAGGGGGTGGATCCGGAAGGCGGCCAGCCAGTCCATCTCCTCGACACTGTGGTGAATTGAATGGAACTTCCAAAGCACCGGCACCTCGTGGAAGGCCCGATGGGTCAGATAGTAACACGTGTCTGAAATCAGTATGACCTCGATCACCTGCAGCCACAAAGGCTGGCTTATGACGAACTCGCGGATCGAGCCTGGGATCAGGTCTGTGAGGGTGCCGAGGAAAAGTCCGAAAGTTGCGATCAAGCAAAGATTGATCAGCACCTTGTTGATCATGAAGGTAAGGACGTCGTTCTGCCAATGCTTGCGCAGAATCTTCTGGTCCCCGTGGAGCGCGGTCAGGCGCTCGAACGGGATGAAAATCAGCGCCGCGATGAGTAGCGCCTTCGGATTCAACAGATGCAGAAGGTCCACGCCAATCCCCAGACCAACCCCTTTGCCCGGGCCATTCCCGCTCCCACGAACGGCCGCGTGCGTACGTTAAGACAGCGGCAAATCTACATGAAAACGATGAAATTTTCCACTTTCTTGTTCAATCGGCCTGGCTTCCGGCGCCGAAGCCCGCGAATCCGGGGATGATCAGCGGCACGGACCCGGCATAGGCACCATATTCCGGGAACTCGGCGCGCAGCACACATTCTTCATTGTACATGCGGCGGAACTGAAAGGCGACCGTGAGGGCGATGACGGCGAGCGCGGCGGGCGAATAGTTCGAAATTCCCAAGCCCGCCAGCGTGACCATTTCGGCACCGTAGAGCGGGTGACGGACGACCGCGTAGGGTCCGCGCGTGACCAGGCGGCGCGCATGGGCCATGACCGAGAACGAACGGCCGAGCCATGCGAGGCAGTAGACCGACAGCGCCGTGCCGGTCAGCACCAGGGCGGTGCCGATGAATTTAGCGGTTACGCCCAGATCGCCCGTCGGCAGCACGACCAGGGTCAGGATTGCAAAACTGCCGATGATCGCCGACAGGCGCGGCTCGATCCCCTCCGCCGTGCGCCGTGCCGGCAGCCGCATTACCGTCGTCGCGACGACAAGCATCATGAAGATGTAGCTGGTCAGCCGGGTGACCACATCCAGCGCCCATTGCTCGTCGCCCGGCCTCGGGTCGTCGAAGAGCAGCGCCAATCGTCCCAACGCTGCCAGCGCAAAGACGAAGAAGACCGCCGACAGGACAAATCGCCCGATCTGATCCTCGGTTGGTAACCTCACCCCCACACCCTCTCATCTCCTTCGCGAATTGAACTGGTTCGGCCTGGATCCGCAACCGACATTTGTGCCGCGGCGCCGCATCGGATAGACTGACGCCGGGTGAAAAGAGCATTGCAAACGGGTGGATGCAATGACGGAACTTTGGCAACGCGTCGTCGAGGCCAGCCAGGAACTGGTCTGGGTGAGCGTGGCGTTCTTCCTATTCAGCTTGGTGATCAAGGGCCGGGCAACCTCGGAATGGATCAAGCGATCCTGGGGCGAGGCGCGGCTGAATCTGGTCTACTATTTCCTGGATCTGGTCTTGGTGGTGCCTGTGGGCGCCTTGATGATCGCCGGGATCAATTTTCTGATCGTGGATGGCGGACTAGCGGTCTACATGCCCGAGAGCTACGATACCTGGCCGCCGATCCTGGTGCTGCTGTTCTGCGTCGCCCTTTCCGATTTCGTCGGTTATTGGCGTCATAGGCTTCTGCATACCTGGGCGTTGTGGCCGGTTCACGCAATCCATCATTCGGATACCGAGATGACCTGGACGACGCTGGCGCGGTTCCATCCGATAAACCGGTTGATGACCACCGGACTGAACGCGACGGTTCTATCGATCCTTGGCGTGCCGCCCGGCTTTATCGCGCTGAACGGGATCTTCCGGCACTACTACGGGTATTTCATCCATGCTGATATTCCGTGGAGCTATGGACCGTTGCGGTTCGTCTTAGTCAGTCCGATCATGCATCGCTGGCATCATGTGCGCGAGGTTGAAGGATCTGGGTCAAACTTCGCTACCGTCTTCGCGCTATATGATCTGGTGTTTCGCAGTTTCTACATGCCGCCGCGCGGGGTGCCATCGCTCGGCATCACCGAACCTCGATTTCCGGAAACCTGGCTTGGCCAGACGCTCTATCCCTTCCGGATTTGGGCCGGGCGGATGTGGCCCGGGCGGCGCGAAGCGGCTGAGGCACAAGCGGCAGAGTAGCTGCTTGGCCCTGCCTTACGGGCGCTCCAGCCACATCTTAGGCGCGAAACTCCCGGCGATCTCGGGTCGGAAATAGACGATGGCGCGTGGAGCCGTCTCTGCAGACGCGCCCCAGGGGGCGACGCCATGGAGCGACAGGCGGTGGGCTAGGTAGGCCGCGCCTGGTTCGGCGTGGATCGGGACACGCGGACAGCGCACGAAGGCGTCGCGGCGCGCGGCAACGTAGGCCTCGGTGATGTCCTCTTCTCCCCAACGTTCGGGGGCGATCCCCCGAAACCGCGCGCGGAAGGCCTGGCGCATCAATTCATGTGATCCCTCGTAGATCGTGAAAGGCGCGACATCCGGCAGTGTTTGGGTGATCGGAATCCCAAGGATGAAGGCATGGGTCTCGCCCAGCTTGCGCCTGCGTCCGGGTTCGTGGCGCCTGAGACCGTCCACATGGGCGGCGTCCCGGTCCCGGCGGAAGCGGAAGGCGGCCTCGTTCTCGCCCTCCCAAGGTTGGGGGTAGCCCGGGAAGCAGATCGAGACCTGGGCCCGGTCCCAGGGCAGGCCGGTGAAGCCAAGCATCTCGCGTGCGAAATCGAGCGCCTGGCCCGCAAGCGGCGGCACGCCGGCCCCTGGGATCGCGCCGGCACCGTTATTTGGAAGTGCGTTAACCCCGGCAAACCAGGTGTCACCGCAGCGCAGCCAATCGGCGCGGAGCGCCGGGTCGTCGAGGGTGGCGAGCGCGACCTCGCGCACCGCCTCGACCCATTCTGCCAGCACCGGATCTTTGGGAAAGGCGCACCAGCCGCGCTGGAAAAACTGATCGGCTAGGTCATTCATTGGCTAGGCGACCGTGGCCTGCCGCCGGTCCTCGACACAGCTTAACGCCCGATCGACCACGTCGAGCCCGGCGCCGGGCTGATGCGCCTCGGCTGAGAGGATCTGGCGCCAGCGCCGGGCGCCCGGGCGGCCTGAGAAGGCCCCTAGCATGTGGCGGGTGATCTGCGCGAGCCGGGTGCCCGTCGCGATCTCGCGGGCGATATATGGGAACATGGCGCGGACTGCGTCTTCCGCCGTCGCTTGTGCTTTCGGCGCGCCGGTGATCAGCGCGTCAGCGCCCGCGAGCAGCCCCGCCGGGTCGTGATAAGCGGCGCGGCCGATCATCGCCCCGTCGACCCCCTGCGCCAGATGGTCCCGCGCTTCGGAAAGTGAAGTGATCCCGCCATTGATGATGATGCCAAGGTCTGGCCGGTCGCGCTTCAATGCATAGACCAGGTTATAGTCGAGCGGCGGAATGTCTCGATTCTGCTTCGGGCTCAGCCCTTCCAGCCACGCCATCCGTGCATGGACCGCGAAGACCCGGACACCCGCCGCGGCCACCCGGTCGACGAATTCCGGCAGCACCCGTGCCGGCACCTGGTCATCGACGCCGATCCGGCATTTGACCGTGATCTCGGGACCGTCCGCGCCTGCCGCCTCGATCATCGCGGCGGCGCATTCGGCGACCAGATCTGGCTCGCGCATCAGGCAGGCGCCGAACGTTCCCGACTGCACCCGGTCGGACGGACAGCCCACATTCAGGTTGATCTCGGCAAAGCCCATCGGTGCGGCGATCCGCACGGCCCGGGCCAGGTCGCCCGGCACCGAGCCACCCAGTTGCAGTGCCAGGGGGGACTCGGCCGGGTCGTGGCGTAAGAGATGTGCCGCGTCCCCATGCAAAATCGCGCTGGCGGTGATCATCTCGGTATAGAGCAGCGCATGGGCGGTGAACTGACGGTGGAACATCCGGCAATGCCGGTCGGTCCAATCCATCATCGGCGCGACGCAGAGGCGGCGTGCCTGGGCCAAGCTGTCTCGCGCGGCAATCATGGCCCTCATATAGCCCCGAGCCCCCTCCCCTTTCCAGAGCCGCCGGTCTGGGCCAGGATGCGGCATAACCGGAGGAGGACCAATGAACTTCGACCCCGCCACGCCCGATGGCGAGAATGCCAGCCTGACCAGCGCGATTTCACCCGATGGCACGCCCCAGCCGGGCACGCGCTATACCGTGCCCGCGCGTTGCGGGGTGGCGGTACGCCTGGCGGCCGGGCAAAGACTGACCGTCATCAACACCCACGGCACCCAGGTCGGTGATTTTTGGGCGTTCAATGCGGATGCGCTCGACGAATACATGTCGATGGAACATGTCCGGGTCGATTTGCGCTCGGTTTTCCCAAAGGCCAGCGACCGACTTTTCACCAACCGGCGACGGGCGATCCTGACTTTCGAGGAGGATACCTCGCCGGGCGTCCACGACACGGTGATGGCGGCCTGCGACAATGACCGCTACCAGTTATTGGATTACGACGGCTATCACGACAATTGCACCGACAACCTGCGCATGGCGCTGATCGCAATCGGCGAGCGGGCGCCGGCCATTCCCTCACCCTTCAATTTGTGGATGAACATTCCGGTGACCGCCGAGGGCGCGCTGGATTTTCTGCCGACCGTATCCGCGTCCGGCGACCGGGTGGTGTTCCGGGCCGAGATGCCCACGATCGCCGTCATCTCGGCCTGTCCGCAGGACATTCTGCCGGTCAACGGCACGGACGGTGCGATCCGGGACCTGGAATTCGAGGTCAATTGATCGGGCGCAGGAGCGACTCGTCCGCGACGAGACCGAGCCCCGTACCGCTGGGCGGCGTCACCACTCCCGCACGGCCGAAACGCAGGCTCGGCCGGGTTAGGTCATGGGCCAGCAGATAACCGCCATAGGCGCATTCCACCGCCTCGACAGACTCGCCTCCGGCCACCGCCAGTGTGAGCGCGGCGCGGGTCAGCAGGCTGGTTTCACCCACATGGCACCCGACGATGACGCCGAGCCCGCGCTCGCGCGCCACGCGCAGCATTCCGAGGCTGCGGATCAACCCGCCGAGCTTCGAGACACGCAGGTTCACGATCCATTGCGGGCCATCGATGCGTTCCAGGTCGGCAATGCGTGTCGCGCTCTCGTCCAGGATGATCCGCGCACCGGTCGCCTGAGCAATCGCCTCCATGCCTGCGAAGTCACGGGGGGCAAGCGGTTCCTCGATGGCCCAGACTGGGACGCTCAGCGCGCTCACATGGGCAATGCAGACGCCCGGATCGGAGAAAAGGTTATTGGCGTCGATCCGGATCCGCGCGTCGCTGCCGAGGATTTTCCGGATCAGCGACAGACGCGCGCGATCGGCGGCGTGATCGGGCGAAGCTTTCACCTTCGCGTCCGTCATGCCGAAGAGGCGATAGCCGATTGCCATCGCCGCCGCGGCCTTGCGGCCAGTGACGCCAAAGACCGCGGAAATCGCGGCGGTGCGCGCGGGAGGTAGGTCAAGATGCGCCTCGATCCCCTGACCCGCCCGCCGCGCGCAAAGGTCAATGATGGCGAGCTCGATGGACGCGAATGCGGCCGGGTTCCGCGAGATTTCGGCCTCGTTTTCCACGATCCAGGCCTTTAGCGCTGCCACGTCGCCGACGGCGCCGAGCGACGCCCGGTGCTTGGCGAAGAACCGTGCGGCGCTGGCGACAGTCTCACCGGTCACATATGCGCGGGGGCATCCCTCACCGGCACCCGCCAGCCCTTCTTCTTCCGCAACACAGATCACATTCTCGGTCTCGGCCCTGCTGGCCGAACCATGAGCGAACCGCATCCGGAACCGGGCCGGGAAGGTGGCGAGCGTCAGGCGCATTCCAGCATCCAGGGCCGCAGATCGAACGCCAATCGGCCCACCTCGACGAGCACCGGCAGTTTGAGCTGCGCCTCACGCTGGCCCGAGGCAATCGCGGCCGCCTTCATCGCCTCGTCGGTGCCCGGGCGAAGCGGCACCAACTCGACCGGCGCCAGCCGGCCCGAGCCGCGCTTGGCCGCGTATTCGATATTGGCGTCGGCTAGCGCGCGATCGAAGGCGTCGGCCAATCCGGGTCGGGTCTCCTCGCAGCATAGCCGGTATCCCGGCTTATCCGGATCGGCGATCACCAAGAAGAACCCCGGCGTCGCGCCAATCGACCGGGCTGCGGAGCGGACGGCGTCGATCACCTGGTCCTCATGTAGCTTCTCGCCTGTGATCGAGGTCATGCCTTGACCCTTACGGACGAAGGCAAGCGTGGGGCATCGCCCGATCCGGCCCGTCACCTCGACCACATCGTTGATGTTGTACCGATAGAGGCCCGATTGCGTGGTGGCGAAGATATAATAGCGCCGCCCCTCCTCGACCTGATCGAGCCAGAGGAAATCCCGCCGCTCCGCCTCCCAAGCGTCCTCCTCGACGAACTCGAAGACCGTATGGGTCAGGTCCGGCAGGCAGAGATTGTGCGCCGCGTCCACATTGATGGTGCCGACAAACTCGCTGGCGCGGTAGCCAATTTCGACGACACGCAGCCGTTCGGGCATTTGCGGCAACAGCCGGTTGAGCGCGGCGCGGCAATTGCCGCCGGTCCAGGTCGCCAGCGTGTCGAGCCGGGGCCAAAGCGCGGCGGGATCGTCGGGCAAATGTGGCAACAGCGACAAGAGCGTCGAGGGGTTCGCGGTAATGATCCCGGTCAGATCCGGTGCCGCCGCCATAGCCTCCGCATAGGCATGGTATTTCGCCGCCGGATCGGCGATGGAAAACACCTCCTCCGGCACCACGAAACGCTGGCGTAGAATGCGGGGTGCCGTGGCGTATGTCTGACCCGAAGCCGCGCCGTAGGGCTGACCGGAGACTAGATGACCCTCGATCCGCGCGCCGCCGAGCCCGGCGATCCGACCCGAAAAGAACCCGGTGCCGCGCGCCAAAGTCGCCGCCAGCACCCGCTGCGCGGCGCGCTGTGCCGCCTGGCCCGACGCGGTGAGGGCGAAATCGCGGGCGGGGGCGGTCGTGCCGCTGGTGCGCGCGTAATATAGGGGCCGTTCGGCGGTCAGCACCGGCGCGCCGGTTTCCGCCTGTCGCGTAATTGCCTCGGCCAATGTCTCGTAGGTCTGGACTGGCACCGCTGCGCGAAATGCGACGCGCCCGGCGATCTGGCCGAAACCATGGGAGGTACCGAACTCGGTCCGCGCATTGGCCGTCAAGATGCGCCCAAGCGCCCGCTCCTGCGCCCGGTCCGGATCGCGGGCCGCGCCAAGCAGCGGACGCCGGTATCCGAGATCGGCGCCGATCAGAGCGGCACGCAGCACGAGCGCTCCGATCATGGGTCGGACGGCCGGTTTGGGTCCGGCGCCAGTGTCTGAGCGAGGAAACCTTCCGGATAGGCACGATTGACCAGACCCAGTTCGCCGACCTCGCGCGGGGGCAAGAACCGGGTGCCGAAGACCGTGTCCCATAGGATCAGGTTATTGCCGAAATTGTGGTTCGACTCGGCGACGATCCGTGAATGGTGCCAGCGGTGCAGCTCGGGCCCGGCGATGATCCAGTTCAGATGCCCCAGGTGCACATCGGCGTTCGAGTGCTGGAAGAACCCGTTGACCGCATAGAAGACAAAATAGGCGGCGACCACTTCTTGGCTGATGCCCAGCAGGATGAAGGGCGCGGCATCGAGCAGGAATTGGATCGACTTCTCGAGCGGATGGAACCGGCCGACATTAAGGAAATAGAGCTCGCCCGGGGAATGGTGCACCGCGTGGAGACGCCAGAGGGCAGGCCAGCCGTGGCAGGCGCGATGCAACCAGTATCGCAGGAAATCGGCCGAGACTAACATCAGGGCCGCTTGCGCGGCGATCGGCCAGTTGGTCGGCCAGAGCCCTGCACCGCCACCGACAGCCTGGGCCGCAAGCCCGGCAATCGCGAGCGTCAGTGCCGACGGCAGGGCCACCTGGACCACGATCAGGTAGACCGCGTCCTGCAGCACCACCTCGCGGTCCGGTAGCCACTGGCGGCGATAGGGAGCGGCAAGCTCCATCACCAGGATCGCCGAGGCGCCGAGGATCACCGGCAGATAGGCCGAGAACGCGACCGGTGCGCCATGGCGGCGGAGCCAGAGGAACAGACCGCAGGCCAGAGCCATCACTGCCGGATAGGCCATGGCGCGCCCGAAGCGTCTTGCCACGATGGAAAGGAGCGCGCGCCGCTCGGCGGTGCCCAGATGCTGCGCCAGAATCAACAGCCAACCTGCGAGGACCAGGTGGAACGTGGTCGAGATTGGCCGGTCGAACCAGCCTCCCGGAGCAAGTCCCGAGGCGCCGACCGCGAAACGCCCGGCCATGACCACGAGGTAGAGCGATCCGACGCCCGCCACGACCATCGACAGGCGATCGTTTTGCCGAATCCGATCGAGCCGTGCGATGACCATTGCCATCAGCGCCAGCAGCACAAGCTGTATGCCGAGCAGGGCCGAGTAGGGCACAAGCCCCGCATGCCACATCGGATCGGGCGGCAACCAACTTGGCTGCGCCACGCGCATGATCCCCTGCCCGGCCACCCGGGCCAGGAACAACAGGCTGAACAGGCTAAGAGCCAGCCGGGTGCGCGCCAAGCTGGTCATGATTCCCCCTGCCTCATGGCCGTCAGGATAGCGCAATCTGCGGCGCAAGTCTTCTGCAACGGAATTCTTAGGAATTCCGCCCAAAATTCTATCAAATAACAGTTATTTGCCTGTGACTGCCTGCGCGGCGGTAACGGCGATCAGGTGATAGACATCCTCGGTGCTGCAGCCGCGAGACAGATCGTTGGCGGGCCGCGCCAGGCCTTGGAGGATCGGGCCGATCGCGATCGCGCCGCCAATTCTCTGTGCGATCTTGTAGGCGATATTCGCCGCCTCGAGGCTTGGGAAGACGAACACATTGGCGGCCCCTTCCAGCGGAGAGGCCGGCGCTTTCGAGGTGGCGATCGCGGGAACGAAGGCAGCGTCGAACTGCAATTCCCCGTCGATCATCAGATCCGGCGCCGCTTCGCGGGCCACGCGGGTCGCCTCGGTCACCTTCGAGACGCGGTCATGGGCGGCACTGCCGTGGGTGGAAAAGCTGAGCATCGCAACACGCGGCACCTGACCGGTCAGCCTGGCAAAGGAACGGGCCGAGGCGACGGCGATCTGGGCCAATTCGCCAGCGTCCGGATCGACGAGGAGCCCGCAATCAGCGAATGCAAGCGGGCCTTCGACCGGATGATGATCCGACTCGAGCAGCATCAAAAAGAAACTCGACACCATGGTGCTGCCGGGCGCCGGGCCGATGACCTGCAGAGCCGCGCGCACCGTGTCGCTGGTGGTGGCCACTGCGCCCGCAACCGAGCCGTCCGCATGACCGAGGCGCACCATCATTGCCGCGAAGATCAGCGGATCGCGAACGGCAACCTCGGCCGCGGCCTGGTCGACCCCCTTGTGCCGGCGCAGGTCATGATATGCGACAGCGAATTTCTGAGTCAGTGGCGATGTCTTGGGATCGACGATTGTCACGGCGTCGGGATCGCCCCCTTCCGCGCGGACCCGCTCCGAAACCTCGCCCTCCGAACCGACGAGGATCGGCTCGGCGATCCCATCCGCGGCCGCGCGCAATGCCCCCTGCACGATCCGCGGATCTGCGCCTTCGGCAAGCAC
>CAJICH010000088.1_pt1 | contig 69085 bp, 63 predicted proteins | sample 9199591 | NCBI WGS metagenome assembly CAJICH01 (sample SAMEA7708332, study PRJEB35096) | sediment metagenome | biome: marine neritic benthic zone biome [ENVO:01000025]; feature: sediment [ENVO:00002007]; material: shallow marine sediment [ENVO:03000034] sea grass bed [ENVO_01000059] ...
GCCGGCCATCGCACCTCTGATACCTGATAACCAACACCCAAACCCACCGCGGGGTGGAGCAGTCCGGTAGCTCGTCAGGCTCATAACCTGAAGGTCGTAGGTTCAAATCCTACCCCCGCAACCAAATACCCAAAAACCCCGAAATTGGGGACTCCAGCGGCGCGACATCTGCGCGCGCGCTGGCCTTCAAGCGCGCCGCGATCGCTGGTAGACTGCGTTCGATGAGCATGAACAGACGGCAGTTTTCGCATGCGATCGGTTCGTCCGTCGCTGCCGCCGGTCTGGCGGGCTTGCCGGGCCAGCCGGGTGCCGCCGCGCGTTACAACGGACCGAACGTCATCATCGTGCGCTTCGGCGGCGGCGTCAGGCGGCGTGAGACCATCGAGCCGGGGACAACCTATGCGCCTCGGCTGCTGAATGTGCTGGCCTCGCGCGGCGTTCTGGTCCCCAATATGTCAATCGCACAGCTCGACGGCGTTGACACCAGCCACGCCGAGGGCACAGTGAACGTCCTGACCGGGCGCTACCGCGCTTACCGCCATGCGGGCACCGATGCGGTCGGCGACGATCTCGAGCCGACCGAGCCGACGCTCTTCGAATATTTCCGCCGGGCCTTTGATGTCCCCGCGCATCAGACCCTGCTGATCAACGGCGAGGACCGGCTTCAGGAGGAGTTCCTTTCCTACGGCGTTCATAACAGCCACGGCGTGGCCTATCGCAGCGAGGTCCTCAGTCTCTACCGCTACAAGCTCTGGAAATTGCGCGACCGCCTGGGCAACGCCCGCGGCACCGACGAAGAATTGCAGGCGGCGGCGAAGGAATTGGCCGGGCTCGAGGCCAAGGACCATCGTGGAGCGGCGCAGAGCCAGGCAGGCGAGATCGATGAGATGTGGCGGCGGTGGCAGACATTCTACGGTGACGACGGGTTGAAAAACCCGCGCGGCGACGCCGCCTTGACCGAGCTGGGCCTCTGGGCGCTCCAGCATCTGCGTCCGCGCCTGATGATGATCAACTATCAGGATCCGGACTACGTGCATTGGGGCAATGCCTCGCACTACACAAGGGCGATCGCGGCGATAGACCGCGACCTTCATCGCCTGGTCGCCGCGGTCGATGCCGATCCGGAATATCGTGACGACACGGTCTTTGTCGTGGTTCCCGATTGCGGGCGGGATGCCAATCCCCTGCTGAGCGTGCCGTTTCAGCATCATTTCAACACGCGCTCGGCGCACGAGATCTGGGCGCTGATTTTCGGCCAGGGCATCGCGCGGGGCCGCGTCCTGGACAAACCCACAGACCAGAGCAGCGTTGCCGCGACCGTCGGCGCTGTCATGGGATTCCGGACAGCCCGTGCCGAGGGCCGCGCATTGGAAGAGCTCATTCTGTGACGGATCGGATTGCTTCCGCGGCACCTCCCGATCTTGAGACGCGGGTTCCGATCACCCGCCGGTTCGGATCCCTCCTGCGCCTTGGCGTTGCGGTCCTGCTGTCTCTCAACCCGCTGGGCGCCATTCTGGTGCTGGGCTGGCTGATGCGCATGATGGCGCGCGAGCGCGCGGTCATGGCGCACCGGCTGGCGGAGCCCGGGACCAAATGGCCGCGCCCCAGCCTGCCGAATTGGCTAATCGGGCCGGCGGCCGTGGGCCAATCCCGAGGGCGCCGGTGGATGGGCGGCATGGCCGACAACTTCCGCCTGGGGCTATCTTCGCTGCTGACCCTCGCACTGGGCACATTCCCGTTCACGCTGCTTTGGCTGTTTTCCTGGTGGGGAGGTTGGGAGAATTCGTTCAACAAGGGCTACGAGCAGGCCTGGGTGGGCCCGGCACTTGGCCTCTTGGGCGTCGCGATCGCGCTTCCGCTGCTGACCCGTTTGCCGATGGCGCTGGCGCATCAGGCGGCCGAGGGACGGATCAGCGCATTCTTTGCATTCCGGAAGGTCAGGCGCCTGACCAGGCAAGTTGGCTGGCGTTACGTTTTCTTGTGCTTTCTGATTGTCCTTTCGGCATTCCCGCTGTTTGCCGCGAAGTCCGCGCCTGTCTTCGTCGAGAATTGGAGCCCCGGCTTCCTGTCGCGGAACGAGGCCGGGGTCGAGGCCTTCGCATCGGGCTATCGGCTCGCGGCGACGGCCTATCTGGTGCTGGTCCTCGTCATATGGCGCCGCGCCGCCGCACGGCTGCATGCGCGCGCGTCGCACAGGCTGGATGGGTCCGGCGCCACGGGCCACCGCGCGTCCTGGCTCGGCACGGCGCTGCGCGGATTGTTGCTGGGCGCGATCTGGTTCGTGCTTGTCGCGCAGATATATGTGGGGCAGTTCGTAAGCCATCAGTGGCTTGCTTGGATCAACCACCCGGTGTTGGTTCTGCCGTGGATCCCGCAGCCCGGGTCGGTGCTCTGAAGACGGGCAAGTCAGCCGCTCTTGCGCGATGCTGCACTGCGGCATAGGGTCGGCCCGAGTCTGTGAAAAGGGCCGCCCGCAATGCCAAGCTCCGCGCGTCCGCGCCGTTCTGTCCTCTACATGCCCGGTTCCAAGAGCCGCGCGTTGGAGAAAGCACGCAGCTTGCCCGCCGACGGGCTGATCCTGGACCTGGAAGACGCGGTCGGCCTGGCCGAAAAGGAGACCGCGCGCGCCCTGGTCGCCGAGGCGGTGCGCCAGCGCGGCTATGGTAAGCGCGAGGTGGTGGTCCGGATCAATGGGCTCGACACCCAATGGGGCGACGCTGATCTGGAAATGGCCGCCTTGGCCGGACCGGACGCCATCCTGGTGCCGAAGGTCGAGAGCGCCGGGACCGTGCAGAAGGTCGCCGCCCGCATGGCAACCTTCGGCGCGCCCGAGTGCACCCAGATATGGGCGATGATGGAAACTCCGCTTGCCATGCTGAAGGCGCCCGAGATCGCCGACGCCTCGCCCCGGCTGACCTGCATGGTCATGGGCACCAATGACCTTGTGAAGGAGCTTCATGCGGAGCATACCGAGACCCGGACGCCGGTCGTGGCCGCGCTGGGTCTCTGCGTGCTGGCGGCGCGGGCCTATAATCTCTCGATCCTCGACGGGGTCTACAACGTCATCCAGGATACCGAGCGCCTGCGCGGCAGCTGCGTCCAGGGCCGGCAGATGGGGTTCGATGGCAAGACCCTGATCCACCCCGCCCAGATCGCCGTCACCAACGAGGTCTTCGGTCCGTCACAAGCCGAACTGGACTTGGCGCGGCGTTACGTGGCCGGCTTTGCCGAGGCCGAAGCTCAGGGCAAGGGTGTTGCGGTGGTCGATGGTCAACTGGTCGAGAATCTGCATGTCGAGAATGCCCGGCGGCTGTTGGCCCAGGCGAAAGCAATCGCGGAATTGGAAGCGGCTCTCGAGACGGAGACGGTGCAATGACACTGATGATCATCGGCCTCGCGCTCTGGTGGGCGAGCCATCTGTTCCCGATCTACATGACAGACCGCCGGGCCGCCATCATCGGGCGGCTGGGCGAGAAACCCTATAAGGGCCTTTATGCTCTAATGTCGCTCGCCGCCGTTGCGCTGATGGTGATCGGCTACCGGCAGGCGGATTTCGTCAATCTCTGGACCCCGCCCGCTTGGACGGTGCATCTGAACAACCTATTGATGCTGCTCGCAATCTTCGTCGTGGACGCCAAACACTTTAGCAGTTTCGTGCGGCATCGTCTGCGCCACCCGATGCTAACCGGCGTCAAGGTCTGGGCGCTGGCGCACCTGCTGGTGAATGGTGACCTGGCCAGCGTGATCCTGTTCGGTGGCTTTCTCGTCTGGGCGGTGGTGGCGATGATCGGTTCGAACCGCCGCGACGGTGCTTGGGAGCGGCCGCCGCCGGGCGATCAGGCAGGCCTGATCCGGCACATCATCGTCGCCGCGGTGGTCTTCGGCGTGATCGTCGGCATTCACGGACCGCTCCTCGGCGTCTATCCCTTCCCGCAGTGACCGTGATGACGCCGCGATGACCAAGACCAATCCAGGTAATTTCTTCGAGGACTACCATCTGGGCCAGCACCTGGTGCATTCGACCCCGCGCACGGTGACGACGGGCGACCGGGCGCTTTACGGCGCGCTCTATCCCAGCCGGTTCGCGCTGCACTCCTCAGACGAATTCGCCCGTTCATGTGGTCTATCCGCCAGCCCGCTCGACGATCTCGCGGCCTTCCATGTGGTCTTCGGCAAGACGGTGCCGAATATCTCACTGAACGCGGTCGCCAATCTGGGCTACGCCGAAGGCCGGTTCCTGGCCCAGGTTTGGCCCGGAGATACTCTGAGCGCGGCTTCCGAGGTGATCGGCCTGAAGGAGAACTCCAACGGCAAGACCGGCATCGTCTGGGTGCGCTCGCGCGGGATGAACCAGCGCGGCGAGACGGTGATCGAGTATTGCCGCTGGGTGATGGTGAGGAAGCGCGACCCCGGGACGCCGGCGCCGGACGCCTGTGTCCCGGAGCTCGCCGCCGCGGTCGCGCCCGGCGACCTGGTGGTGCCCGATGGCCTCGATTTCTCGGGCTACGACGACGCCCTCTCGGGCTCACCCCATTTCTGGGACGACTATGCGCCGGGTGAAAAGATCGACCATGTGGACGGCCAGATGCTGGAAGAGGCCGAGCACATGATGGCGACCCGCCTCTGGCAAAACACTGCACGGGTCCATTTCGACCCCGCGGCCCGCGGCGGTGAGCCGCGGCTGATCTATGGCGGCCACATCATCTCGATGGCCCGCGCGCTCAGCTTCAACGGGCTCGGCAACGCGCAGCTGATCGCCGGGATCAACGGCGGCAGCCACGCGGCCCCCTGCTTCGCGGGCGACACCGTCTATGCCTGGTCCGAAGTGCTGGACAAGGCCGAGACCGCCAATCCGACTGTGGGCGCCCTACGCCTGCGGCTTGTCGCGGTCAAGAACGCCCCCTCGGGCGAGATGGCCCTACGTGGCGACGACGGAAAATATGCCCCCGGCGTCGTGCTCGACCTCGACTATTGGGCGCTGATGCCCAGGCGCGCGAACTGCGCCTAGTCCGCGCCGCCATGGCCGATCCCCCGGCGCAAGCGCCGGATCGCCCACCAGACAAGCGCGACCAGCGGGATCACTGAAACCGCCGTCAGCACCGTCTTGTCGGCGCCGAGCCCTTTCGCGAGGGGCGCCAGCAGGTAGCTGATTAGATTGACCGCGTAATAGCTGATCGCCACCACCGAGAAGCCCTCGATCGTGGCCTGCAGGCGCAATTGCAGCGCGGCGCGGCGGTTCATCTTCTCCAGCACTTCCTGATTCTGGGTCTGGACCGCCACGTTGACCCGCGTGCTCAGCAAACTGGCGATCCGGCTCGCCCGCGCCGCGAGCTCTTCCAGGCGGCGTTCGGCCGCATGAACCGTGCGCATTGCCGGGTCGAAGCGGCGCACCATGAACTCCGAGAATTGCTGCCAGCCCTCCAGCCGCGCCTCGCGCAGCATGGCGATCCGCTCGGTGACGATCGCCTCGTAGGCACCGCTGGCGCCAAAGCGGAAAGCCGACCCGGCGGCCAGGGTCTCGATCTCGGCCGACAGGGCCGTCAGGCGGCGAAGAATCTCGGCTTCCGGCTCGGGTTTACCGTCCCGGCCGATCTGCGCGATCAGATCGCCCAGCGCGCTTTCGATCTCGTTCAGCCGGCCGGCGACCTGGCGCGCTGTCGGGAAGGCCAGCATGGCCAGGGTCCGGTAGGTCTCCATCTCGATCAGACGTTGCACCGCGCGTCCGATCCGGCGCGGCCCAGCGGGCCCGTGGACGATCAGCCCGAACCGTGCCAGCCCACCCTCGTGGATCCGAAAATCCCCGATCGCCACCGCATTGTCGTCCAGCAGGCGGGCACAGGCCATGCTTTCATTGGCGAAATGCGGCGCCAGTTCGTCGCGCAATTTCGCCATCGCCGCCTCAACGCCGTCCGCGTCGAGCACCTCGATCTGGATTGCCGAGATGACCTGCCCCGGCGCCTCGGCCAACCAGTCGTCCGGCAGGTGCCCAGCCAGCCCGGCCCGGAATAGGGCGCCCGCCGCGCCGGTCTCGTAAAGCGTGTAGGTCACGATCTCGGTATGCCGCTCCCACTTTAGCTGGAACCGTCCGAAATCGGCAAAGTAGTGGTTCGCCTCCGGGGCTGGATGGGGGCCGCCATGCCGGTCAATGAAGGCGGTCAGATGCGCCAGATCGCCCGCCGGGCTACGCTTGGCCGAGTCCTCGGCGGCCTTCACCGCCAGGAACAGCGCCCGGCCCGGCGCTGCCATCTCGCTGAATGGCCGGGCATGGAGCTCGGCGCTCAGCGGGTATCGCAGCGGATGGTCTGCAAGGCGGCCGTCGATCATGGCTAGGGGTTCCCGGAACTGGCGGAAATGGATTCGTACCATGCAGGCAGGCGCGGGACAAAGCGCCCTAGTGACGCGCCGAGCCAACCAGATGCCGCGTCACCAGTTCACGGGTCTGTGAATTTTCGTTTCACTGGACTCCGATCAGCATCCGTGACCCGAGGGGGAAACGACATTTTTGGAGAAAATGATGCGGATATTATCGACAATGTTTGCGGCGGCGCTGCTAACCGCCGCTGTGACCGCGACCGGCGCTGTTGCCGAGACCTACAGCTTCAATGCCGGCCACACAGAGGTCCGATTCTACTACGATCACGCGGGCGTCGCCGAGCAATCCGGTGAGTGGGGTAAGGTGACGGGTACGGTGAATTTCGACCCGGACAATATCGAGGCCACCACCGTCTCGGTCACGGTCGATGCCGCCAGCGTGAACACAGGCTTCGTGCCGTTGGATGACCATCTGAAGAGCGCCGATTTCTTCGAGGTAGAGAAGTATCGCCAGATCACCTTCACCAGCACGGGCGTCATCAAAACCGGCCCGGAATCGGTTCGGGTGACCGGCGACCTGACGATCAAGGAGACCACAAAGCCGGTCACGCTCGACGTCACGCTGATGCATATGGGCAAGCATCCGATTGGCGAGTTTCTGCCGCAATTCTATGGCGGCGAGTGGCTGGGCATCAAAGCGACCGGAACCCTGATCCGCAGCGACTACGGCGTCAGCTTCGGCGCTCCGTTGACCTCGGATCACATCTGGCTGGAGATCTCGACCGAACTGCAGGCGCAATAGTAGGGCGTAATCGGGTAGGACGGGCTTCAGCCCCGGCAAGCTCAGCGGATCGTGTTCTATGGGGGCGGGGTGAGCCCCCCTATGCAACCAGCCTCACCCTCAGGTCCGGAAACGGAAGCCCACCTATCCGCGTCTCCCAGGTCTGACCCGGCGCCACGTCCAGGGCCCGGGTCAGGCTGCCCGTCGTGACGATCTCGCCAGGTGCCAGGGCCGGATTGTCCGGGTCCTCCGCCAGCAGTTCGACCAGGTGGCGCAGCGCCGTCAGCGGGCCGCCCAGCACGTCTGAGGCGTGGCCGGTCTCGGTCTCCGTCCCATCCTGGAGCAGCGCCTGCGTGAAATCCTCCAGCATGGCGCCGGTCATCGGCTGCTCCGCCAGCGACACCCGGGGACCGAGAAAAAACGCCCCGTGCATCCCGAAGGCCGCGACCGTGTCCGGCGGCTGGAACCGCCAGCCGGGATAGATCGAATGCACGATCTCGAACCCCTGCGCCGCCCAGCCGATGCAGCTCAGAAGCGCGTCCTCGTCCATCCCGGGCTCGGGCGCGGCGGCCAGGCCAAAGGCGATCTCCGGCTCGATCTTCGGCTCGTTGAAGGGGCCGACCGCGATCTCGGCCCCGGTGCCCCCGGGCTCGATGACCGTGCTCTCATACATGTCACCCCAGATTGGCGCACGGACCCCGTATTCGTCCCACAGCACCCGGTTGGTGAAGCCGATCTTGCGCCCCACAGGCCGCTCGCCCCGGGCCATCCGCAGGCGGCGAAGCTCGGCGGTCACCTTGTAAGCCGCGGCAAGATCGAAACCATCGTGGTGCCCGGTCAAGGGCGCGCAAGTTTCCCGAGCGTCAAGCGTGGCGAGCAGCTTTGCCGCGATTTCGCTCGTCTCCATGCCGTCCTCCAGTTCCGACCATATTGTGGCGTCTCGCCTGGCCATCGCCTATCGTCTCCGATCAGGATGAGGATTTCCAGCGGGGCCGCACGTGGCACGCCGACTTGCAGCGATTCTGGCGGCGGATGTCGCGGGCTTCAGCCGCCTGATGAGCGCGGACGAAGCCGCTACCCTCGCGGCGCTCAACCGGTGTCTCGGCAGCGTGGTCGACCCGGTCATCGCCCAGCATGATGGCCGCGTCTTCAAGCGCATGGGCGACGGGTTCCTGTCCGAGTTCCCCAGCGCGGTCCAGGCGGTCGAATGCGCCGCCGCGATCCAGCAGGCCATATCGAAGGCCAGCCTGCCCGGACCGCGGATCGAATTCCGGATCGGCGTGAATGTGGGCGACGTCATCGTTGAGGACGGCGACCTCTTCGGCGATGGCGTGAACATCGCCGCACGCCTCGAGGCGCTTGCCCAACCCGGCGGCGTCTGCATCTCGGGCGCGACCCATGACCATGTGCGCAACAAGGTGACTCTCGCCATGCATAACCTTGGCGAGAGGAGGCTGAAGAACATGCCCGACCCGGTCCATGTCTACGCGGTCGGCGGCCACGCCCCTGCCAAACCCATCATGCCATCGGCCTTTGAGGAGGTCATCGGGCTCGATATCGCAATCCCCGACCACCCTTCCATCGCCGTCCTGCCCTTCACGCCGATGAGCAGTGATCCGGAACAGGAATTCTTCGCCGACGGCATCGCCGAGGACATCATCACCGCGCTCTCCAAGATCAGCCGGCTGCTGGTCGTCGCCCGCAACTCGAGTTTCACCTACAAGCGCAAGCCCGTCGACGTGCGCGCGGTCAGCCGCGAACAGGGTGTGCGCTATGTGCTCGAGGGCAGCGTGCGCAAGGCGGGCAGCCGCATCCGGGTCACGGCCCAGTTGATCGATGCCAAGACCGGGCTGCACCTGTGGGCCGAGCGATACGACCGGGACCTGGAGGACATCTTCGCGGTCCAGGACGAGATCGTGCGCGAGATCGTCACTGCCCTCGACGTGAACCTGCGCGAGGGCGAGCAGCACCGGATCTGGTCGAGCGGGACGAAAAACCTCGAAGCATGGGAATGCGTGCGCCTGGCAACCGACGCCTGTCTGGGCGGCGCGGCCGAGGAACAGCCCCGCGCGCGCGAGCTGATTGACCGGGCATTGGAGCTAGACCCGGACTATGCCATCGCCTGGTCGATGCGTGCCCGGCTCCACTTCACCGAGGCGGATGTCGGCGGCGGAATCGGGGGCCGTGAGGGGTTCGAGCGGGCGCAGACCGCGGCTTTCCGCTGCGGCCACCGCGCGCTAGAACTGGACCCGGCCTGCGCCGACGCCTACGGCATCCTGGCACTGATCCATCTGAACGCTGGCGAACACGACAAGGCCATCGAGATGTCCGAGAAGGCAATCGCGCTGGCGCCGAACAGCGCCGAACTGCTGGGCGGCGTCGCTTCCGCGGTCATGCGCAAATCCGGCCGGCCGGACCGGGGCGTCGAGCTGGTCAAGAAAGCGATGCGCCTCAGCCCCTTTTACCGGCCTGGCCTGTTGCGCGCCTTGGGCAACAATTACCTGACGCTCGGGCGGCTCGAGGAAGCAGTCGCCTGCTATCGTGAATCGCTGAAACGCGAGACCGGCTATCTGGCGCCCTACGTGAACCTTGCCTCCGCTCTGGGGCAACTCGGGTGCGCAGAACAGGCCCAAGAAGCCGCCCGCGACGTGCTGGCCCAGGAACCGAAATTCTCGATCGCAGCCTATACCGCCGGCCTCGCCTACCGGAACCCGTTGGATGTGGAACGCATCGCCGAGGGACTGCACCGGGCGGGATTGCCGGAATAGCGCGGGGTGGCGGGGTGAAGCCCCACCATGCCCTTCACATGTTCGGATAGTTCGGCCCGTCGCCGCCCTGGGGCGTGGTCCAGGTGATATTCTGGCTCGGGTCCTTGATGTCGCAGGTTTTGCAATGCACGCAGTTCTGGAAGTTGATCTGGAACCGTGGGTTCGACCCATCATCGTCGCGCACCACCTCGTAGACCCCGGCCGGGCAATATCGTTGAGCGGGTTCGGCGTAGGCCGGCAGGTTGGTGCCGACCGGGATTTCCGCATCGGTCAGTTTCAGGTGCGCGGGCTGGCTTTCCTCGTGATTGGTGAACGAGAAGGCCACATTCGTCAGCCGGTCGAAGCTCAGCACGCCGTCGGGCTTGGGATAGTCGATCGGCGCATGGGCATCCGCCCGGCCGGTCGCCTGGGCATCTGACTTGCCGTGCTTCATGGTCCCCAGGGGGTTCCAGCCGAAGAGATTGGCTATCCACATGTCGAACCCGCCAAGCCCCAGCGAGGCCAGCATTCCATGCTTGGACCAAAGCGGTTTGACGTTGCGTACCTTCTTCAGGTCCTTGCCGATGGCGCCCTCGCGCACCTCGGCCTCGTAGGCCGTCAATTCGTCCGAGGCACGGCCCGCCTGAATCGCTTCCCAAGCCGCTTCGGCGGCGGCCTTGCCGCTCAGCATCGCGTTGTGGTTGCCCTTGATCCGAGGGACGTTGAGCATCCCGGCCGAGCAGCCCAAAAGCGCGCCACCAGGGAAGGTCAGCTTCGGCATCGACTGCCAGCCGCCTTCGGTGATCGCCCGCGCGCCATAGGCGACGCGTTTACCGCCTTCCAGAACCTTTGCGATCTCCGGGTGATGCTTGAAACGCTGGAACTCCATGTAAGGATAGAGATGTGGGTTGGCGTAGTTCAGGTGCACCACGAAGCCCACATAGACCTGGTTGTTCTCCAGGTGATACATGAAAGACCCGCCACCGGCGTTCCTGCCCAAGGGCCAGCCCATCGTGTGGGTCACCTGGCCCAGCTTGTGGTTCTCCGGTTTGACCTCCCAAAGCTCCTTCATGCCAAGGCCATATTTCTGGACGTCAGAATTGGCATCGAGGGCGTATTTCGCGATTGCTTGCTTTGACAGCGAGCCGCGCACCCCCTCGGCCAGGAAGACGTATTTGCCGTGCAGCTCCATGCCGGGCTCGTAGCCGTCGCCGGGCGTGCCGTCGGCGTTCAGCCCAAACTCGCCCGCGACCACGCCCTTGAGTTCACCACTCTCGCCGTGGACCAGCTGCGAGCAGGCCATACCAGGGAAGAGCTCGACCCCCAGCGCCTCGGCCTGTTCGGCCATCCAGCGGCAGACATTGCCCATCGAGACAATGTAGGTGCCGTGGTTCGACATCAGCGGCGGCATGGCGAAGTTCGGCAAGCGCAGCTGCCCAGCCTCGCCCAGCACAATGAACCGGTCGGACGTCACGGGCGTGTTCAGCGGCGCGCCCTTCTCCTTCCAGTCCGGGATCAGGGCGTCGAGACCGCAGGGATCCAGCACCGCGCCCGACAGGATATGGGCGCCGACCTCGGACCCCTTCTCCAACACGACAACCGAAACATCATCGCCGCCCAGCTGTTTCAGCCGGATCGCCGCCGACAGCCCCGCCGGCCCCGCGCCGACGATGACCACGTCGTATTCCATCGATTCCCGTTCAATCTCGGTCATGACACTCCCCAAACGGCGGCGTTTCCAGCTTGGGCCGAGATGTATCCCGCGCCCTGGACAAGCGTCAACGCATACGCGACGGTCGGCGGAGGAGTTGCGTCACTGCTGCTGCGCCCGAGGAAGACATGCACGAACTGATCAAGATGACTGCCCGCGACCTGATCGCCCTCTTGAACGCAGGCGAGGTGAGCCATGCTGAGGTGCTGGACGTGCTCGAGGCCCGCGTCGCGGAGGTCGACGGCCCAATCAATGCTCTTCCCACGTTGTGCTTTGACCGTGCGCGCGCGCATGCGGCCAGGATCTCCGCAAAACCAGACAACGAGCGCGGCGTCCTGGGCGGCCTGCCGGTGCCGATCAAGGATCTGGAGAACGTCGCCGGAGTGCGCTCGACCCAAGGCTCGCCGATCTTCGCCGATCATGTGCCCGATGCCAGCGATCTCATTGTCGAGCGGATCGAGGACCGCGGCGGCGTGGTCTATGCCAAGTCCAACACGCCAGAATTCGGCGCCGGGGCCTCAACCTTCAACGAGGTCTTCGGCCGGACCCATAACCCCTGGAACCTCAGCCGCTCGGTGGCCGGATCCTCGGGCGGCGCGGGGGCTGCCCTGGTCTCAGGTCAGGCCTGGATCGCCCAAGGGTCAGACATGGGCGGCAGCTTGCGCAACCCGGCCAGCTTTTGCGGCGTGGTGGGACTCCGGCCCGCGCCCGGCCGGGTGCCGAAGGGGCCAGGCGCCTCGGCCTTCTCGCCCCTCTCGGTCAACGGACCGATGGCGCGCAATGTGGGCGATCTGGGCCTCGCGCTCGATGCCATGGCGGGGCCGCACCCGCGCGACGCCCGCGCCCAGCCCAGCAATGCGGGCTTCCGTGCCGCCGCCGAGGCGTCCCGCGTGCCCAAGCGGATCGGCTTTTCCCGCGATTTCGGCATCACGCCGGTCGATCCGGAGGTGGCGGCGATCTGCGAGGCCGCGGCCCGGCGCTTCGAGGCGCTTGGCGCCACGGTCGAGGAAGCCCATCCGGATTTCACCGGAGCACATGAGGCGTTTCAGACGCTGCGCGCCATCGACTTCGCCACCAGCCATGCGGACGACATCGCCCATCACCGGGACAAGCTGAAGCCCGACGTGGTTTGGAATATCGAGAAGGGCATGGCGCTGACCGGCGCGGATGTGGCGCGGGCGAACATCATCACCAGCCGTCTGGTCGCGAACATGACGGCGTTCTTCGAGGATTACGATCTGCTGCTGGCCCCGACCACCATCGTGCCACCCTTCCCGGCCGAGGACCGCACTGTTACCTCCTGCCCGGGGCAAGAATTCGAGACCTATATCGACTGGCTCGCCATCGTCTTCGCCATCACGCTGACCTCGGCGCCGGCCCTGTCGCTGCCCTGCGGCTTCACGCGCGACGGCCTGCCCGTGGGCCTGCAGATGATCGGCCCGTTGCGGGGCGAGGCGCAGATCCTGAGCTTCGCCGCGGCGTTGGAGGCGGAATTGGCGCTAGACCTTGGTCCCATCGACCCGCGCCCGGTTTAGAACAACGGGCAATGTCCTGGGCTTGACCCGGGACCGCGTGATCTCCAAACGACCGTCGTGGCCTCGGATCAAGCCCGGGGCTTTGGGTTATCCCGGCTGCAATCGTCCCATTTCCTTCGCACCACAATCCGCTCTATCATCCGCCCATGACCGCCACTCCAGACCTGCCCGCCGACCTTCTCCACGCCCTGGCATGGCAGGCCGAACTCGGCGCCGACGAGGCTATCGCCGAGGCCCCAATCGACCGGTTCGCTGAATCTGTTGCGGCGTCCGCCACGGGACCGGCATCGGCCGAGCGGCGCGGGACCGTCATGGCCGCAAGTGTGGCGGCCGACGCGCCGCCTGAACCGCCAGCAGCCGAGGCTGACACACCCCAGGCCCTGGCCGCGGCCGCCACGACCCTCGGGGAATTGGCCCAGGCCATGCGCGGCTTTGAGGGCTCGGACCTCAAACAGGGCGCGCGCAGCTTTGTCTTCTGCGACGGGGTGCCGGGCGCCCGGGTCATGGTGATCGGCGAGGCCCCGGGCGGCGACGAAGACCGGATCGGCAAACCCTTTGTCGGCCGCGCCGGGCAGCTCTTGGACCGGATGCTGGCTGCAATCGGCCTCTCGCGCACCGCGCCCGCGCCAGAGGACGCCGTCTACATCACCAACATCCTGCCCTGGCGCCCGCCGGGCAACCGCACCCCAAGCCAGCAGGAGGTCAGCCTGTTCCTGCCCTTCATCGAGCGTCATATCGAACTGGCCAAGCCCGATTTCATCTTCTCGATCGGCAACACGCCGACCAAGACGCTGCTCGACACCGCCACCGGCATCAAACGCATGCGCGGCCGCTGGGTGCGGCACCGGGCGAGCGGACTGCCCCTGTTGCCCAGCTTCCACCCGGCCTATTTGCTGCGCCAACCCGCCGACAAGCGGCTGGCCTGGCGCGATCTGCTGTCGCTGCGCGCAGCACTGGATGGCGAGATGCCCGAAGGACTTTGACAATGCCTGGCCTGAACCCCGACCGCGACTTCGTCCCCGTCAATATCGCCGTCTTGACCGTCTCGGATACGCGCGGCGAGGCAGATGACCGCTCGGGCGACACGCTGGTCGGGCGCTTGGCCGAGGCGGGGCACAGCCTCGCTGCGCGGACCATTGTCCAAGACGACCGGGACAAGATCGCCGCACAGCTCCGCGCTTGGATCACCGATTCAGGGATAGACGTGATCATCTCCACCGGCGGCACCGGGCTGACCGGCCGCGACGTGACGGTCGAGGCGCACCGGGACGTCTACGAGAAGGAGATCGACGCCTTCAGCACCGTCTTCACCCATGTCTCGATGGCCAAGATCGGCACCTCGGCCGTGCAAAGCCGCGCCTGTGCGGGCGTGGCAGGCGGCACCTATCTCTTCGCCCTTCCGGGCTCGCCCGGTGCCTGCAAGGACGGCTGGGACGAGATCCTGAAACACCAACTCGACTACCGCCACATGCCCTGCAACTTCGTCGAGATCATGCCCCGGCTGGAAGAACACAAGCGGCGGAGATAGGGGCGACACGGCATTTTCGATCAGCGCTCTGAACCGCGACATACAGCATCGCGATTGTCCCAGATGCCGTCATGCGCGGACGCCGCAGCGAACACCCGCTTCGAGCCCATACTGAAAGATGCTGCGCCGCGTTCGAAGGGCAGAAATAGGGTGAAACCGGATCACCTGAGATAACGCGCTATGCGTATTCCTGACCCAATGCCGACCGTTGTTGATCCTGTCTGATTCGCCGAACCAGCCGTTTACTCAGCCTTAATCAGCGTCCCCAAATATTGCCGCGTTTCCTGGTCCCAGGAACTGGGGTCTTCGCCATGCGCGACGACCGCGTGTAGCTCCATAAGCTTCCACACTTCGTCTTCAGTCGCGGCGACGACCTTCCCTGGGCATGCCTCCATGCCCTCACAGCCCTTGCATGCATATGAAAACGCGGTTGCCATCTTGCTCTCCTTTTCGCGCGTGTGCTCCTCTGCGTCAGAACTCTTGGAACGTTGGCAAGTTATCAGCCAACTTGATCCATGGCTGCTGATGGGACACGAAGACATGGGTGGTGGGTTTGGCAATCGATGGATCATCTAGCGATACTGCCGAGAACCAGGCATCGGCGCTCCAGTCCTGGCCCTCGATCTCTTGATCTGCCGCGTAGGTAAGCGTCGTTCCGCAGTCGGCACAGAAACCGCGCTTGATGCCTGGCGACTTTTGGCAGAATTTGACTTTGCCTTTTGTGACATCGAAGTCGGTCGCTGCAACTTTCGCCCAAGTGACGAACGCGCCTCCGAGCGCCAACTGACACGAGCGACAGTGACAATGCCCGGCCCAGAGCGGCGAGCCCGAGATCTGATACCGGACTGCACCGCAATAGCATCCGCCTGCGTATCTGTCTTTAGTTCCATCCATGGTTCGCACCGAGTGACACGCTAGGATTTCTGCTGACATTTGATCTGTGTTGCCACGTTGGCTCCACACGTTTCTCTGCTACCATTGCAATTTTCTCACGGAAATGCGACTTAGCAAATTTCAGGAAATATAAGAAATTCTATCCTATGGATTGGCTCAGACTCCCATCATTGAACAGCCTGCGGGCGTTCTCTGCTGTCGCGGCATCAGGTAGTTATTCCCTCGCAGCGGGTCAACTGAACGTGACGCACGCCGCCGTAAGCCAACAAGTAAAGACGCTCGAGAAACGACTTGGGCTCTCGCTTGTCACGCGGGTTGGACGAGGGATCGAACTCACATCTCAAGGCGCACTACTCGCTCGGGAACTCGACGTGGGGTTCGGCGTAATCGCGCGTGGCGTTGAGCGCCTCCGTGAAGACGCTTCGAGCCGTCCAGTTCAGGTTACTATGTCTCCAGCGTTCGCCGTGGAATGGTTGCTTCCGAAAATAGCTGAGTTTCAAAGTGCGAACCCGCACGTCACACTGATGCTCAACCCGACATCAGAGGTTGTCAAATTCAAGCCCGGCGGTCTTGATGTGGCAATCCGCTACCGCGACCGGCGGCGCGTTGGCCTTGATGTGGAAGCTGTTCTGATCTCGGACATGATCGTCATTGGAACCCCTAAACTTGTCGGCGAGCGTCACATCGATAATGCTGCGGAGTTGGCCGATCTTCCTTGGCTCCAGGAGTTCGGGACGAATGAAGCCGCGGATTGGTTCACCTACCATGGGGTCGTTCCAGATCGTCCACTGACAGTGAACCACATGCCAGGAAACCTGATCATGGGCGCGGTGCGCCGAGGCGACGGAATCACTTACACGGCACGCGCATTCTTTAAAGAAGATCTCGCAGCCAAAAGGGTCGTCGAGCTCTTTTCCGAGCCCCTGTTTGGCGTCTACTATATCGAGATATCACCCAATGATTGGCGGCCCGCGGTAAAGTTGTTTGTGGACTGGTTGTTGTCCAAAGCGGAAACGGTAACTGCTTGAGCCGAAATTTATTCAACAAGAGCGCGCCGTCCGTCCGGCGTTTGACGGCTTTTGGCACGAGGCCGACATAGCCCCAAGGGTAACAATTGGGGATTTAACCGGACCTTCGGAACTTTGCACCAAAGTCCGCTTTGTCCGCGTAGCTGCCGTCTCGCATGGTCGGTGCGAATGCTCGCTCTGGGTCAAGAATTCGCATTCGCCCCAGCTCCGCACTCCGTCCAAAATGCGCGCTAGAAACGACATTCTCCACCATTGCAAAAGCGGTGACTCGCGGGATGTGCGCAGAGGCATCCAATGAAGAGTTAACCCGCGCATGCGAGCCTCGCGCCCATGTTCGAACGCACCTGGCCCGCCCGAGCTGGACGAGGATTTCCTCGCCCGGCTGGCCGGACACGTGGGCCAATCGGTCCTGGCCGAGCTGGCCGCTGACGGCCTGATCGAGCTGACCGACCGTCTGAACCGCCTCGCCGAGCTGCAAGTCGCGGGCGACAGCGACGCGATCGCGCGCCTTGGCCACGACCTGGTCGGCATGGCCGGTCATCTGGGCCTCTCGCGGCTCTCGGCGGCCGCCGCGGCGCTGAACCGCGCGGCGCGGGCGGATGATCAGGACGGGCTGGCTGATCAGGTCGAAACCGCAACCCTGCTGGGCGCCGAGGCGGCTGCGGCGCTGCGGCGCTACCTGGATGATCTCACGATGAAGGGCTAACCGGCTTGGCCCCAGTCTGCACAAAGGGTAGTCTGGCCCAGGTCAAGAAAAACAATGGCAGGACAATTCGATCCCGGGCGATCCAGGCCAGACAAAGTAAAGACAAGCACAGGCATTCCGCGAGGCAAAGATGAGCGAAGAGACCGGTGAAACCGGCTCGACCCCGCAAAGCGCGGTCCCGATGAGCAAAATCCCGATCCACCTGGTCGCGCCCGAGACGCTGGACCAGACGCTCGGGGCGTTGACCCCGACCGAGGCCGCATGGGCTAAGGCCAACGACTTTCGCGCCAGCGGGGGCAGCGCGCTGGCTCTGCCCGGTCCCGATGGCGCTCTTTCGGGCGTCTTGGTTGGCCGTGGCGCCGCCAAGAAACGCGCCCGGGAACGCTTCGCGCTCGGCGCGTTCGCCCGCTCTGCCCCGGCCGGGCAATACCGGCTGGACGGCGACCTGAGCGCGCCGGAGGCCGAGGAGGCCGCGCTTGGCTGGATGCTTGGCCGCTACCGGTTCGAGCGCTATAAGAAGGCTCAGAAAACCGGCGAAGCCGAACTCTCCACCCCGGACGGCATTGACGGCTCGCGGCTGGCCCGCATCGCCGAAGGCGTCTTCCTGACCCGCGATTTGATCAACACGCCCGCCAACGATATGGGCCCCGAGGCGCTGGAAGCCGCTTCCCGCAAAATCGCCGAGCGCCATGGGGCCACGATCGAGGTCACTACGGGTGACGCGCTGATCGAGGCCAATCTGCCGCTGATCCACGCGGTCGGGCGCGCCGGGCCGCAGGCGCCCCGGCTGATCGATATGCGCTGGGGCGATGAAAGCCGCCCGACGGTCACCCTGGTCGGCAAGGGCGTCTGCTTCGATACCGGCGGGCTCAATCTCAAGCCCGGCAGCTCGATGGCACTGATGAAAAAGGACATGGGCGGCGGCGCCACTGTGCTCGGCCTCGCTCACATGATCATGGGGCTGGGCTTGCCCGTCCGCCTGCGGGTTCTTGTGCCCGCAGTCGAAAATTCGGTCTCGGCCCCGGCGATGCGCCCGGGCGACGTGCTGACCTCGCGCAAGGGTCTGACCGTCGAGATCAATAACACCGATGCTGAGGGCCGGCTGGTGCTCGCCGACGCGCTGACGCTCGCCGCCGAGGAGGGCCCGGCGCTGATGCTCGACATGGCGACGTTGACAGGCGCCGCCCGCGTGGCGCTCGGTCCCGACCTGCCGCCCTTCTACACCGATGACGAGAACCTGGCCGCCGACCTGGCCCAGGCCTCCTCCGCCGCTGCCGATCCGGTATGGCGGATGCCCCTCTGGCCGGCCTACGAGGGCGACATCGAGCCCGACATCGCCGATCTGGACAACGCGCCCAAGGGCGGTTTCGCCGGTTCGATCACCGCGGCGCTGTTCCTCAAGCGGTTCGCGGGCGAGGGACCATGGGTCCATTTCGACATCTACGGCTGGAACCCCAAGACCCGCCCAGGCCGGCCCAAGGGCGGCGAATGCCAGGCGGCGCGCGCCGTCCTGGCGGTTTTGGAACGCCGCTATGGGAGCGCTTCATGAGCAACGACCCGCGCCTGACCCCCGCCCGCCCGGACCTGGCCGCCGCCCATCTGGAGGGCGAGGTCGAGGCAGAAAGCTTCGCCGAGGCGACGCGCATGACGGTCTCGGTGCCCCTGGCGCCGCAATCGGCTCGGCCGAACGGCGAGGCGCCCTTGACCAACCAGCTCCTCTACGGCGAGGGCTTCGCGGCCTACGAGCTGATGGGCCAGTGGGCCTGGGGGCAGTCGATGACCGACGACTATGTGGGCTATGTGCCGCGCGCCTGCCTCGGCCCGGAAGGCCCTGCGCCGACACACCGGGTCGCGCAGCCGCTCAGCCACGTCTACCCGGAGGCTGTGCTCAAGACGCGACCCATCGGCTGGCTGAGCTATGGATCCCGGGTCGCGGTCACTGGCGGGGAAAACGGCTATGCGGCGCTGGCAACCGGCGGCTTCATCCCGGCGCACCACCTGGCGGCGCTGGATCAGCCGGCCACCGATTGGGTCGCCGAGGCCGAGCGGCTGACCGGCATGCCCTATCTTTGGGGCGGGCGCGCGGCGACTGGGCTCGACTGCTCGGCGCTGATCCAATTGGCGATGCAGGCCGCCGGGATGGACTGCCCGCGCGACTCGGACATGCAGGAGGCCGAGCTTGGAGAGGCCGTCCCTGACGGCGCGGCGCTCACGCGTGGCGACCTGGTCTTCTGGAAGAGCCATGTGGGGGTGATGCTCGACGCCACGCGCCTGCTCGACAGCACCGCCTTCAAGATGGCCGTGATCGTCGAGGATCTAGCGGCGGCCAAGGCCCGCATTCTCGAGGCAGGAGAGGGCCCGGTTATCCGGATTGCGCGGCTCGCCTAACCTGCTCGACGAAAACGCCGGATCGGGGTAGAATCGCACGCAAGAACAAAGCAGTGACCGGCAGGCAAAATGAGACTCGGCACGGATTTCATCCCGCGCGCGGCGCTGGCCGCCGCGCTGATCATCATGGCCGGCTGCGCCGCCACGCCGGGCGGCGCGCAGGCAACATCCTCACCCCTTCCGGCAACCAAACCGGGGACCGCTAAGCCCGTGGAGACGCCCGCGATCAGCTTTGACGCCTGGAAGGCCGGGTTCCGCGGCCGCGCCCTGGCCGCTGGCATCACCGTGTCGGTCTTCGACCGGGCCTTCGCCGGGGTCGAACCTAACGAGAAGGTGCTGGAGCTCGACCGCTTCCAGCCCGAATTCGCCCGCCCGCTTTGGGAATACCTGGACCGCGCGGTCTCGGACAAACGCATTACCGATGGCCGTGCCAAGATCGCCGGGCACCGCAAGACGCTGGACGCGATCGAGACGCGCTTCGGTGTCGATTTCGGCGTCGTCGCCGCGATCTGGGGGATCGAAAGCGCCTACGGCGTCAACTACGGCAATATCCCGGTGATCGAAAGCCTGGCGACGCTGGCCCACGAGGGCCGCCGCCGCGCCTTCGCCGAGCCCGAACTGATCGAGGCCTTGCGCATCCAGCAGGCGGGCGATGTGGTGCCTGATCGCATGGTCGGCTCGTGGGCCGGCGCGATGGGCCACACCCAGTTCATCCCCACCAGCTACCAGGCCTATGCGGTCGATTTCACCGGCGACGGCAAGCGCGATGTCTGGGCCCAGAACCCGGCGGACGCGCTCGCCTCGACCGCGAACTACCTCAAGCGTTTTGGCTGGCAGCACGAGGCGCCTGCCGCCGTCGAAGTGACCCTGCCGAAGGGCTTCGACTACCGTCTGGCTGATGACCGCACCCGCAACAACGCATTTGGGTGGGAGGCGCTGGGGGTCAGCCGACAGGCGGGCGGCGTGCTACCGGCCTCGAACGAGGTCACGATCCTGCTGCCGGCGGGCGCCCAGGGACCGGCCTTCGCCGTCTACCCGAATTTCCGGGCGATCAAGCGCTACAACAACGCGACCTCCTATGCCCTGGCGGTGGCGACGCTGGCGGCCCAGCTCGACCCTTCCATCAATTACGGCCTCGGCCGCGCCATGACCTGGCCCCGCAGCGACCGCCCGCTCAGCCGCGACGAGACGATCGAGCTGCAGGAACGGCTGACGGGCCTTGGCTATGCAACCCAAGGGGCGGACGGGATCATCGGCCCCAATACCCGCGCGGCGATCCGCAACTTCCAGGCCGCCAACGGCATGGTGCCCGACGGCTACGTCTCGGCGGCGCTCTTGGACCGGCTGCGCCAGGGCGGGTGAGGGCCGCGCGCTGACCTTCCGCCGCGAGCGCATCCGCGATGGCTATTGCCTGCATTTCACCGGCTGCGAGGCGAGGGGCGCGCTGATGGACGACATCCTGGACGAGATGGAGCGGAAGTTCGGGGTGGAGTGAGGGTGGGTGCCGTGGACCGGTCGGTTTGCCTTTGATCTGCGCGAAGATTTATCGTCATCCCCGCGCAAGCGGGGATCTCGTTCCGCCCAACGCGATCCTCCGCCTTCGCAGAGGATGACGTTAATGGCGCAACCAACCGCAGTGCGCGGCCGCGGATGTGCGTACGGCCCTCTGAGGTCTTCACTTTTTTGCGCCAAAGCTCCCAACGACCGAACCGCCCGAGAAGCCGCCATAGCGCCTGCCCGAGGGGCGGCCGTGCGCTGCGCCCGGTCTATTCTCTGTGGCGCTACGCGCCTTGATCCCGGGCAACACGGTAATAGAAGCGATTGGTAAGAAAGAGTTCCGAGTGGCCTTTGGCTCCGCTGTCTCAAGACGGTGACTTTTTGGACCGAGCGGGCCTTCACTGCATCAGTGCTGCATCAAAAAACTCAACGATCTTCTGATTGAACGTCTTATGGAATGCGGCCCGATCAAAGCCCTCCGCGTCCACGCACAACCTATTCCAGATCTTAGGCTTGATTTCCTGCAGACGCGGGTCGCATTCGACAAGAAAGGCAAAATGTCCGACATTTTCTACGACGTGAACTTCGGGCGCATTCGGTAGATTGGCGGCAATGTTCGCACCATTCGTGTCATGAGGAACGCTGTCGTCAATGGCGCCGGACCAAATCTGAACTGGCATGGTGACATCGGCCAGTGCCTTCCTGTCGAAGCTGTAGGCAAATCCTGGAGCCGCCACACTCACCGCAGAGACGCGGGCGCCACCTGCGGCAGCGCGCAGTTGCGGTTCGAGTTCGGCCGGGTCAACGTCATCCAACATTCCGATGCGGCAGGTAAATTCTTCCGGCGTGTCAGCGCAGTGCTGCGTAGCCAGAGAAAAGTCCGGCAGAGCGCCGGCGGCGACCAGAGCGGTATAGCCGCCTGCCGAAAAGCCGAAGACGCCGATCCTGCCGGGATCGATACGATCTGCATATGTCCAGTCGGACAACATGTAGCCAATGGTTTTGGATATATCCGCGGGGCGAGATACCAGCCATTCCTTTGGGGACGCGCTTCCATCCTTTCCATTATCATCAGGATGAGTCGGGGCGACCGCAATGTACGCCGCTTCAGCCAACGCCAGGGCCGTGTCCGCGTGACCTCCCATCCAGCCGCCATTCCCATGCGATAACAGAACCAGCGGCAAGCCTTTCCCCTCGACTGCGCCATCAATCGCAAGTGCCTGACGAAATGACGTATTGGCTTCGTCTGGAACAGGAGAGGAAGAAGGATACCAGATCCCAATATCGATGGGCGGCGCGGACGCCATCGTGGCTCGTTCAAAGCCGGCCGCCTGTAAGTGCGCAGGACATAGGGCGGCCACAGTGAATAGGAGCAATCTAAGACGCATCTACTGAATCTCCGCTCAAATCTATGGTGACACTATGAGAAAATCACTCGTCAGCAAACGTTGAAAAGGGCTCGAAGCGGCCATTCGCTGCATCCGCGTAACCAACCGATCTTGCGCACCCAAGTCATCTCAGTCCCGCAATGCGATTTCCGTGCTACTCTCCCCGGGCAACCTTGAGTCGAAAGGTGCTCCATGTCCGAGAAAGCGAAAGAAGCAAGTAGTGCTCCGAGCCAGGCGCACGTGGGTGCTGACAAACCCCCACGCAGTGCTGAAGACTTCGAACATGTGCTGAGAAGACTGATCTCTGAGCGCGATAGAGCCCAGAGCGAAGTGTCCGTGACGGAGCGGCTGTTGGCGTAACACGGGTCATCCATCGCCTAGCTTCCCTCAACCGTGTCCCTGACCAATCGTGCCAACATGTTCACGGCCCGGCGTCGGTTCGTCGCCTCTATCGTGCGCGCACCATGTTTGTAGTTCCCGTGTCCATTGCCTCTCGGAGCGCCGCCACGAGCGCCGTGCATTCGACAGACGGTCCAGCCACGAACCGCCGGAGCGCGGCAGGCAAGTCCGGTGCGTTTGGAACGTGCAGTGCATCTTGGCGCCGCATGGGCTTTGTGCATGGGGTTAACGTCACCTTTTCCCATTGCCCTTCCCCCCGGTCTGAACGCCACCAACTATTGCCTGGCCGCCCTCGTTGACGGTGACATGCTCGACGGTGACCTTTTGCTGGCCACCGGCGCTATGTGACAGTCATCACAGACGCGAGCGTGTTTGCTTGGCTATCTTCGCATCTTATCGATTAGGCGCGGATGGCCCCTGACCAGGTCAGCCCAGAAGCGCGGCGCGTGCGGCGTTCCGTCTTCGTAAACCGACGTATAGTCGCGCCCTGTTACTGCGGAGACGACCATGGTGGCAGCCTGCATCGCCATTGTCTCGCCAGGGACGACGCGGTCACAGACGTAAGCCACCGCATACAATGCACGAAAATATTGCCCAAGATCAGCTTCGGCGAAGCGATCCCTAACTAGAGTGTTCAGTTCCTGAAAACAATCGCTCCGCCCGTCAACACCTGCATATCGCGCCGCAATGTCGTCCGCGACGGCCTCCGCCGAAGTAGCTTCCTTTGTGGCAGGAGTTGCATCGAGTGATGGTCCCGCTCTTGCAGCCGCGCAAGCTGAGAACAACAAGCCAGCCGAAACGGCTATAGCTAAAAGCAAACGGGCATCCATCAAGCAATCGGCTCTCCGATGTTCGATCATTCGTCGCATGATCCGCTCCATTTCTGAAACTGGTGCAATATCAGAGACGCCTGACACAGGCTCAGCGATGAGGAGTTGATCTATCGCAGAGAAAGCTGGCTCTGAAGCGCAGAGCCAACGTCGGGCGTCACAGATCGTGGGTTCAGTTCTGGGGCAATGATGCGATTGATAGTCATGAACAGGTGACAATCTGACCCGGAATTCAGCCTGGAGATGCCCGGTAACGCACCGAGCACTTCGCCCCAACCCGGCTCAACCCGACCGGGGCACCCTCACCTGTCCAGCCCCCATTCTATCGGCCATTTCTGATTAGAGTTTCGGGGACTGGCGGGCACATGCTCAGCGCCCGATGCGGGCGGGTGTGGTTACCGAACATTACCTTGAGCCAAGATAAGTCAACAGGCGAGGCGCGGCAATCTGAGGTTTTCGGCTTCAGTCTGTGGCAACTAGAAGCGCCGCGACAGCCGGTCCCCAGTCACCGTCGAGCTTGTGCGCTGCAACACGGTTGCAGGGAACGTATAACCGGTATGCATTAATCGAAATTGTGCAGCGCACAATATGATCCTATCTAACGCCCTACAGTGGCTGAGACCGCTACCGAAACCCTGAAGACCGGAGATGCTACCATGGTTATCACTGCTGCCGCCCCTGCCCTCCCGCTCGGCGCTGTTGCCGTGCACCGCGCCGTTTCCGCCATCGCGGCGGTCGTCGACGCCTACAACACCTGGCAGGACACCCGCCGCTCAGTCGCCGCCCTGCGCGCCCTGAGCCCGTCGCAGCTCGACGACATCGGCCTGACCACCGCTGACATCGATGATTTCAGCCTCGCGGGCCGCGTCTGAGCCCCTGAGACGACCGAAATCTACCTCCCTGTAGATGAACTGGCCGCCCTCCGGGGCGGTCATTTTTTTGTGGTCGTCTTAGATTGAGCTGTCCGTCGTCAGATAGGGGCTCCGGCCACGACTGCTTTCCTCAAACGCACCGCAGAGTGTTACATAACGGGTGGCTGCGAAGATGGGTGCCGGTCACCCATGACCTGCTCCCCTCTGCCGGAGCCGGTTGGATGTTATGATCGACAGACAGGCCAGACGGCAAAGGCGGCTTCGGGTTCAAAGCTGTAGTTCGCTGCACTGAGCACGAAGGTCTGCACCGCGGGACAAACCTGCCGTTTAAGCAAGATTTCAAATGTCCGGTTCGGTTCCGATTGCGGCAATTGAGGCTATGTCAACAAAGTGCCAAAGGACGACAGCCGAGCGTGTCTCCCAGATCACGAAGAAGGGAGCTGCGACAGTTGCGTGGTCCTGAGGACGACCAGCGAAAATTTAAAGGGAGGATGGTCCCCCGCAAGGATTACGGGGGACAAGATACTGTCACCAGGGCTTCTCGCCCTGGGCTGCCCAGACATCGATGAAATTATCCCGGTTCGGCATTACAACTGCCGGCAACGTCTCTGCAGTCATGGCTGTGTTCGCATCAATGATGCCGTTGCGCTCAAGAATGAATGCGGCAAGCGCATAGGCCTGATCATTCGTCAAAGACTTCGGCGCATCGAGCGGCATCGCGCGTCGGATGTAGTCGAAAATCGTCGTCGCATAAGGCCAGTGCTTGCCAACCGCTTTGGGCCAGATTTCGTTCGGCCATACAGGCGGCATCACCGGGCCCTCAGTGCCGGTTTCTCCATGGCAGCTGGTGCATTGTGCGGCATAGATCTCAGCCCCCTCGGCGGCCGTGCCGCTGCCTTCAGGCAGACCGCGACCGTCTGTCATGACGTAGGTCGCATAAAACGGGATTTCTCCTACTGCCAGGGGTTGTCCCAGACCCGGACCCTCGGCATGGGCGGCCGTGGCGCCAAGGAGCGCAAGGCCAGCAATCAGAACTTTATAGGTAGACATTCTGGACCTCTCCCTCTGCTGTGATCTGCCAGGGCTGGATCGCGTTGTAGTGAAGGAAGTTCGAAGGATCGTATTTCGACTTCCAATCCGAGCGTGTGGGTTGGACAGCACTGGTCTCGTCCATGGCTCGGCTCATGAGCACCAGCGGAGAGCCATCCCAGCGCCAGGGCAACCTGAACCGGGTGAGCGCGCGAGGCAAGACTGGCCCATCCAGCTCAGCATCGGCCCAGCTCTGCCCGCCATCAGCCGAGACCTCAACCTTTTCGACCATTCCGGCCCCCGACCAGGCCAGACCGGAGATCTCGTAGAGGCCCGGCCCATTCATCGACATGGTCGCGGAAGGGTGGGTGATGAACGACTTCACCCCCATGACGAAGGTGAACTTCACGGATGATCCGTCGGCGAGGATCTCGGTGTATTCACCCGACTCGTGCTTGGTGTAGACGGGCGCATCCGTAACCCACAGGCTCGTTAGCCACTTGACGTTCATGTTTCCTTCGAACCCGGGCAAGAGCAGGCGCATTGGATACCCCTGCTCCGGTCTGATCCGCTCACCGTTCTGGTAGAGCGCCAGAATGCCGTCCTTCATGATCTTTTCGATCGGGATCGAACGGGCGAGGCTTGGACCATCACTACCGACAGCAACCACCCAGGTGCCTTCTTGCTGGACACCGGCTTCATCCATCAGGACGGATAGCGGAACGCCGGTCCATTCAGAGTTGGACAGGAGGCCGTGTAGCATGTCGCAGCCCGCCTGCATCGGCTCGGGCATGACCGCGTTGAACAAGCTGTTTCCGGCGCATTCGAGGAAATGTGTCCCCGTGACCATTGGATAGCGCTCAAGCGCGGCGAGATCGAATTTGAGTGGTCGGTCAACAAGACCATGGATCATGAGACGATGTTGCGCCGGATCTACTTCGGGCCGCCCTCCGTGATGGACCTCGAAATGCAGTCCACTCGGCGTTATCGTCCCCCGCAGCCGATGATGTGGTGTGCCGGAGAGGCTGAAGGCCGGCGCGACATCGGCCCAGGGCTCGATGATGGCGCGTGTGACTGAGGCTTCAGCTTCCGCAGGCATCCCATATCCCCGCGCGCGCTCGCCAGAGACTGTGACCCAGTCTGGAACTGCAGCCTCCGCGGTAGCCCGACTTGACGTCGACAGGCCCGCTGCGGCAGCACCTGTCCCGACGACAGCCCCTTTCAGGAGAAGCCGCCGGCTGAGCAGACCGCCCCCCGCGACAACCTCGAGAACTTCACCTTCTCTCGCGTATTGTGTCATATTGCAGGCTCCCAAATTGCTTGCGCACTGCTCGCATGGGGCCTCTGCTGCAGTCTCTCCGACTGCTTGCGAATCACGGGACCTATGCCCCGAATTGACCGCTCATTAACGAAGCTGATCCAATCCGTTTCTGTGACAATCGTCACATTTTCATCGCGTCAGTAGTCAATAGCGGGAGCCGGCAGAAATCTGCGGGGGACCGATTAGGGTCACGCATACGCATAGAGCAAAATTTCAGAGCGTCCGGTTTTCCCTGCATAGCTGCCGTTCGAACGCGGCGCAGCATCCTGCCGTTGGTGGCTAATGTTCGAACGTCTGATTTGATCCTGGTTGCTGCCTTTGAGGCCACGTCGGCTTCGTGCCAAACAACGAACGTACGTTGGATGAAACTTCGTCTCGGTTTCGGCGAAATGAGGTTGGTTTTCTTCCGGTCAGCGCAAAGTGTTAGACGGAGCTGAATCCTATTCGCTTCTGTTTTTTCAGAAAACGCGTCGTGACGAAGGCCGCGGGATTCGGGCGGTGGTCAATCTGGTAGGCCGGCTTCGCGAAGAACATCCATCAGGTGATCGAGCGCCGCCGGGTTTTTATATGGCTGGCTCTTGGCGTAGTTGGCTAGGCGAAACGCCGGATCACTCGCAATAATTTCATCCGCGAAACGTCGGGCTTGGTCATGATTGGCCGAGAGTTGGTAATCGCTACAGAGAATGAGCCGCGCATCGTTGTTCTGCGGATTGAGCCGTAGCGACTCTTTTGCGGCCGGAATTGAAAGCTCGATGTCTCCGCAATCCCGATAGGCAACCGCGAGAATATCGATCAACCACGTTGGGTAGATCTTCTCGAGCTGAAGGGCTTCCTTGACGCTATTGATCGCCGACTTTGCGTCACCGCAATAGTTGAGCACAAGTCCCAGGAGGCCATGCGCCAACGGACAACTCGAACGAAGCTTGGCCCCCGTTCTGCAGGTCGCAAGTGCTTCATCATACTTGCGTTCAAGAAGCTGCAGGTGCCCGAAGACTGCATGCCCGATTCCGTTGTTGTCCTCGTACTCCATGGCCCTCTTCGCCCAATCGGCCGCCTTTTCCATCGATCCGGCCTCGGGATCGGTCCAATCGAAGAATGCATCCATCCAATGCGTCACCGACACATAGCTCGGGCCCACCACCGAGTCCGGTTGAACACGGTGAAGCTGCTCGAAAAAGTCGCGCGCAACCGCGTTGTCGTCTTTGTTCAGTTCATAAAAATGACTGGCACCACGATAGTAGAGTTCCACCGCCTCCGGGTTGGTGAGTTTCCCGAACCAAACTCTGTTTCTTTCGTTCGATGCGAGTTTGATGTTTAGCGACGCGATGACCTCCCTGGTGATCTCGTCTTGAAGCTGGAAGACATCGACAAGAACGCGATCGTAGCGCTCAGCAAGAATGGTCTGCTTCGCATCGACATCGGTCAACTGCACCGTGACCCGGACGCGATTTCCGGCTTGCTGAACGGCACCCTCCAGGACGTACTGCGCATCCAATTCGGCACCCACTGATGAAGCAGACACTTCTTTGCCGCGGTAAGCATTGAGGGCGGGAGCATGGACCAGGAACAACCCGGAAAGCTGGGTCAGCGTCGCCGAAATCCCGAACCTAATTCCATCTGCGATATAATCTTTGTCGGGATCGGCACCTAGACTATTGAAAGGAATTATTGCGATAGACGGCCGTTCAGGGGGGGCGAATTCGAGCGCTGACGAAGCGCTCTCCATCCCTTGCCTCGCCGACGTCGTTCTTTCGATAGAAGCACGATAGGCACGAACCGGTCCCTTGATGTTCTTGAGTGTTTGTTCACCCATGAACTCGAACGATTGTGGAATCTTGCCCGAAACCTGATCGTAAACCGTTCCGCTAATGCAAATGCCGCCGGCATCGGCCAGGCCCTCCAGCCGGGACGCCACGTTGACTCCGTCACCGAGTAGATCATCCCCCTCCACCACAACGTCGCCGAGGTTGATGCCTATGCGAAAGCGCATGACGCGATCGCCGGGTAGGTCGGCGTTGCTGGTCTCGAGATTTTTTTGAATTTCGGTGGCGCAGCGCACCGCCTCCACCGGGCTGGAGAACTCCGCAATCACACTGTCGCCAGCAGAACCAAACACACGACCGTTGTGACTGGTTACCAAGCCATCAATGATCTGGCGATGCGCCTTGAGTGTTCGCAGAGTGGCTTCCTCGTCCGCATCCATGAGCCGGCTATACCCGACCACGTCGGCGGCGAGAATAGCCGCAAGCCTGCGCTGAACACGTTCTTCCATGATCCAACCTGCATCCCGCCGGATACGCTTTAAGGACAGGGATTTTAGGGTCATGAAGGCGCCAAGTCTATTCAGCCCCAAATTTATCGAAGCAAACAACCAGTTTGGGTCAGGAATACGCGTAGCGTAAGCTCGCCCAACGTCCGGCTTGCAACGCATTGCTGCCGTTCAAACGCAGCGCAGCATCTGCTAGTTTGGGCTCGAACCGGTCATTCGCTGCGAGGGCGAAGATTTTCGAAGGGTCGATGTCGGGTCAGCGGGACAAAGCTGCCGCTTGAGCAAAATCTCGAAGGCCCGGTTAGATCTCGATTGCTGCCGTAGGGGCTATTTCTCGAATGTGCCAAAAGGCGACAAAGCCTCCGATGCCTCAAGCCTCGGCCTGACTTCTTTGGCTGCCTGGCTGTGGACTCACCGCAGCAACATATTCAAAATGGAAAGCACACAGAAGACGATCGACAGCTACAATTCGATTGGGAGGAAGATCAACATGACCGCGTGGAAGATAGAAGGCCAATATATGGAGACGTGTAATTGTGCCTATGTTTGCCCGTGCATCACCTCCAACCTTTCGGCGAACCCAACCGAAGGTGATTGCAAGGCAGCAATCGCGATGAAAATCGACAAGGGACACAAGGGCGACGTCAATCTCGATGGGCTTTGCTTTATCGTCGTTTTGTATTCGCCGGGCCCAATGATCGACGGCAATCTCAAAGTTGGCCTGATCGTGGACGAACGCGCGGACGATGCGCAGACCGATGCAATCGCTGCGATTGCAACAGGTGCCGAGGGCGGACCCATGGCCAATTTGGCTCCGCTGGTTGGAGAGGTCGCCGGGATCGAGAAACGCGCGATCGATTTCTCGGGCGAGGGTCTCGCCTTTGCATCGCGGGCCGGAGATTTGATCGACCAGGCGATCGAGGGCGTGCCCAGCATGGCCGATGAAACTGTGGCAGTTCATCTCGACAACACCGGTCATCCTGCCAACAGCCGGCTCGCGCTCGCGAAGGCGGTGCGGAGCGTCATCAATGTCTTTGGCATCTCATGGAACGACAGCACGGGGTCGCGTAACGGTCATTTCGCACCGTTTTCCTGGGCCGCTTGATGTCGCCATGAAACCGACGATTGCATTTTGCCGATCGGTTTTCGACTAGGAGCGTCGTCGGCTACGAAGCCTATTTTGGTGAATATCAGATAGGAATGCGTTGGAAGGCGCAGATTTGGCGAAGAGCGTTGGCCAAGCGTTGCGTTTCTGACTGACGCTCATCCGAGAGGTGTGAAAGGACAGCGTTCCCGTCTCCCTCACACGAGGGCCACGTATAGATACGCCGCACCCCAAATCAGAAAGAGGCTGCCAGTGATATAGCTGAGCTGTCGTCCGATTGGCATCACCTTCTCCAGCAGAACGATTACCGCAAGGCCCACGATCCAATAGAGGTTCATGATCCCGCCGAAGAACAGGATCGCCATCAAACCCCAACAACATCCAAGGCAATAGGCGCCGTGACCCAGACCCATTCGGAAGGCTCCGTCGGCCCCTGTCCGCCAGTGTTGGGTCAGGAACTGGATTGGCCCCCGACAGTGACGTAGGCAGGCCTGTTTGATCGGGGTTAGCTGATAGATCCCGGCGAACAACAGAATCCCTGCAGCGAACACGGCATTGGTGCTGTTCATCATCATGGGCGACAAGATGCCCGCCGTCTCAAAAGCCCATTGTAGTGCCGCAGCGATGACGCTGAACCCGGCCCAGACTACCAGGTAGCCTGCCGTGAAGCTGCCCGTGCTCCACGGTGGCGGATGGTCAGCCTTTCCCTCAGCGCCTTTGCGCAGGACCGCAGCATGCAGCAGGACCATGGGCGCAGCGCTGGGTAGCATCATGGCGATCATCATGATCCACCACATGAAGAACATCAGCGTGAAATAGCCGAAGGTCCATTCAGTCGGCATCGCCATGGCCTGCATCGCGCCGCTCATGGTGTTCATTCCAGCCATGCCGCCCATCGTGGATTCAGCCGGCTCGGCTGCGGTGCCCAGCGCCATGGAAAGTGACGATATCTCTGACGCAGGCATTCCCATGCCGGCGCCAGTGAGGACATATGCCCAGCTTGCGAATACAATCACCGCGATCGCGGCAATCACGACCTGACGATCGCGACGCAGGACACTTTCAAGGATGCCGTCTGACATATGGGGTCAGGAGGCTAGGGGGAACTTCTGCCGCGCCTCCTCGAAGCTGTATGTGAGTCCATTCGGATCCCACGCAATGTAGGCCAGCGAACTGTGGCGACGATTCAGATCGAACTTTAGCTCACCCACGCTCTTCATGTGTCCCGCGGCCCCCTCCGCTTCATGGAACACCCAGCCGTTTGGCAGGGTAGTCACAATCCGATGTTCCTTGTCGGTAACCGGATTTAGGATCGGTTCGGACCTTGCCCGCACCGAGTTAGGGACCTCGATCTTCGCATGACGCTTCGCTACATCGATCTCCATATCGAGCTTGCCGATCACTGGGTCGTGGTGGTGCTCGACGATGACGCTGAAGATCTGGAACATTGTGCCCACCGGCTGGTCTTCGCCGGACAGGATGTAGAAGATCGCGTCCTTCTGTTCCTCAGTAACTGTGTCTTCCAGGAACGGCTGCATATGGCCATCCCCGTGATGGATAGCGCGTGGGAAGAAGAACGTCGCGGCAACCTTTAATCCATCGAGATTGACCCCGTCGCAATGACCCTTATCGATGATGAAACCGACCACCCCGGTGCAGTGCCCGTCGGTCGGCTCCGCCATGGACTCGCACGGGCAGCCCAGATCGCAACTGCAATACTCGACCCAACGTCCTTCAATCGACCAATCTCTCGCCATCGTCTCCCCCTTCCGGCGTTCCTGGTGTTGCTGTGCTCGGAGTTCGTTCTCCGCGCTAAGCGCTTATTGGTAAATCTGGTCTGCTATGTGTCTGTGACGATCGTCACATGTTGATCAAGTGAGCAATCGGCGGAAGATCAACCGAAGCTGAGCGCGCATCGGGCAACTTTGGGTCAATGGGCGACCCTCGTGACCGTGTCGGATCAGTTCAAGGATGCCATTTAGATCGGACCTTCGGCCTCGCGTCCAACCCGATCTTCAGTAAGCTGCCACGCCAGCGTACCGACGACCACGACCAGGCACCAGAGCCCCTAACCGGAGGGTCACCCTAAACCTCCGGCGTCTTGTAAAGCATCTCACCGCCCACCTTGATTTCCACATCGACCAAGAAACGCCGGATCACATCAGCGTCTGGCCCCACGCCCAGCCCAGGTGTTTCGGGCGCGCAGACCATGCCATCAGCGTCCCGGGCTATTCGGTCCTTGACCAGACTTTCGCCGATTAGCTTACGCTCGACCGGATACTCGCAGATATCGTCCTTTGCATTGCCGGCAAAGGGCTGCAGTGACGCGCTCAGCGCCAGGTCCGAATTGAAGGTGTGATTGACAAAACGCACATCCTTCGCAGTCGCGTATTCTGCCACGCGGCGGGCTTCGCTGATGCCCATCCGTCCTGCGTCGATCTGAACGAAGTCGAGCCCTCCATGGTCGATCATCGCCCGGGCCATGAAGAAATCATGCGCGCCCTCTCCGCCAGCTATGCCGACCAGGCCGGAACGTTCGGACAAAGCCTTGTAGGCGTCGAGCGCGCCGGAAACGAATGGCTCCTCTAGCCAGGTCGCCTCGGTCTCGCGCAGCGCATCAAGCCGCGCCGCCGCCGCCTCCAAATCGTCGACCCAGACCGTGCCGGCGTCGATCAGCAGGATGCCATCGTCACCGAGCCCCTCGCGGGCGGCGGCGAGATGGTCGGCGTCGGCGGCGACGTCACCGTGACCGAACGGCCCCCAGCCAAATTTGACCGCGGCGAAGCCCTCGGCGCGCTGCCTGCGAGCCTTGTCAAGCGTCTCTTGCGCCGTGTCGCCGAAGAGCTGTGATCCGTAGGCCCGCTTCGGCGTCACTCGTTTCTGGCCGAGCAGCTTCCAGACCGGTTCGCCGAGACGCTTGCCGAGCAAATCCCAGAGCGCGGTGTCGACGCCAGCCAACACGTGGTCGGCTTGCAGCAGATCCAGGCTGCGCGACTTGATCCGCTCGTTGATGCGGGCGATGTCGGTCGGTTCGTCGAGAGCCTCGCCCAGCACCGAGTCGTTCACTGGCCGGCATGCGACATGGGACATCGGGCCGACCAGTGCGCTGATCGACGGCAGCGGCGAGGCATCGCACTCGCCCCAACCAACCTCACCGCCGGCCGAGATCCGGATCAGCGTCGCGTCCTGGCTGTTATCGGAAATGTCGAGAATTTCCGGTCCGCGCAGATAGAAGATTTCGACCGCGTCGATCTTGGGCATGGGGTTTTCCTTGTGACTCCTAGCCTCGGGCCGAGCACTGGCCGTGGACTAGCTCACAGTATCCACTATCGATGGTGGACACTGAACGGAACGAGATAAAGTTTCCGATGCGAGGAAAATCATTGGGAGCAGAGACGGGAAGCGAGGGCTGAACGGCGGGGTTCCTGCAGTGACCGCACGCCCGTCAGGCGGCCGAAGCACTTCCGAAGAGTGCCATGGGGCGACGTTCGCTATTTCGGCAAAAGACGCGTAGCTTGATGCGAGATGCTCGGCAAAAGCGTGGGTGGGTGCCAAGGGGGAAAGAGTGCGGATTGCGATTATCGACCTGAGGGCGCTCGCAGGCAAAGAGAGCGCAGTTGCGGATTTCTTGCAGGGCCATTCGGCTCGCTCAAAGTTGCTCGAAGACGGCTGTCTCGATTTTCAGATCGCCCGGGATCCGGATGACGCGGCTAACATTTCGATCATCATGACTTACTCAACACCAGAGACCCAAGCTGCCCATCGCGAGACGGAACATTTCAAACGGTTCGTGGACGAGTGTGTGCCCTTGTTAGAGGACGCACCTGACGGAACGAAGTTCTTTGGCCGCAAGCTTCTGGATCGGATCGCCTAAGAGGTCGACATGGTCTAGAGCAGACGTCGGCCGAAGCATGAGGCGCCGTCGGCTTCGTGCCAATTGCAGTCGTTCTATCAAACAAATCCAAGTTGGACTTGAAGCTTCGACTTGCGAACCTTTCTCGGAGTAAGCCCTTGGCAACCCAGCGGGTTCCGCCGACGGATAGGGAGTAGACGGATGACCGAAGAGTTCAATCTGACGGGAAAATGCATGTGCGGTGCAGTCAAGGTTTCTGCGACTGCCAAGAAGCCTAGTGTAGTCGCTTGTCATTGCGACATGTGCCGCCGATGGTCCGCCGGGCCGTTTATGGCGGTGAATTGTCAAAGGGTGACCTTTGAAGGAGATGAGAATATTGGCCGGATACAATTATCTGACTGGGCCGAACGCGGCTATTGCACCAAATGTGGCTCGAACCTTTTCTATCGCCTCGTCCATAGCAGCGATCATCAAATCTCCGCTGGCCTGTTCGACAATCAATCAATGTTACGCCTGTCGTTGCAGGTCTTCATCGACAGCAAACCCCCATACTACGAGTTTTGCAACGACACCAAGACAATGACTGCTGCGGAGGTCATTGCTGCATTTGCGCCTCGGTCAGATTGAACCAACGGCGGTTCGCTTTGTCGCCGAGACGTCGCGTTGAGATCAGTAGTGGACGTTGGCGCGACCAGATTTCAGCGTCTGCTTCGTGCCAAGACCGAACCTAGGCGAAGAGCATTAGCGCTGCTCTTTGCGATCTGATCTAAGCAATCTCGATGCATATTGGTGCTCGAAGTCGATGTCGCCATTCGTCGATCTTGAACAATAAAGGCGCGTCGCCGATCAAAAGCCCGATTTAAGATCTTTGTGGCGGGTCTGTTTCAGACAGCAACTGGGAGACATCGGGCCAACAAATACTTCAGCTAACTTTTCAGATTGAAACTGCGATCACAGGTGTGGATTGCAGAAGTAGACAGTGCCAAATCACAACCGGTTGCAATCTCACGATTTTTTCAACCTTCGCGAGAGTGTAAGCTATGAATTGCAAGCGAGGGGCAGAGTAATGTTGCCGACCCCGTCGACCTCGACGTCAGGAGAGGTGGCCCCGTTTAACTGAAGCCGCTTCGAGAGATGAGATTTCGGAGCAAGCGTGAGTTGCGTGAATGTCTGATAGCTTAAGAAGCCTTTACCGGCGCCGTGATCAAATGGTTCACGAGGTCGAGCAGATTGACGACTTTCTGCGTCGTTTCGCGAGGATTTCTCAGCGGACGGGAGCCGATCGAAAGTCACGAGAACGGATATTAGAGTCGATGGCTGCCAACGAACCGTGGTTTCAGAGGCGTCGGACGGCCCACGCAATCTAGCATGTCTACGGGCTGACCGCTTATCGCATTCTACGCGATTGGTGGGTTGAGATCCCGTTCGTTCACAGCCGGGCATCGCGCGTAGGTTCGTGAATTCGGCTAGGACTTGGCCTCGGTCGCGACGTAGGCGGATGCATCAATTATTCTATCGGCTGCCGCTTCCGGCTTAAATGGGAATGGCACGCGCGATCCGCAAATCAATACGCGGCCATCCATCTGTAGGCGACAAATCCGATGATTGCCGTGAGTGAAGTGAGAGACATGCCCCAGGCCACGTCGACAATCAGCATCTCCACCTTCCATCCCTTTAAGGTCGCTAGATTGGTTGCCTCGTAGGTTCCAAAGGCGAGGAAGCCAAGAAGCGAACCGTTCAGCGCCGCGGCGTGCCATGTCTCACTAGTCAGGGCTGGGGTGACGGCGAAGTAGAGGATCCCTGCAACATAGAGCACGTAGAAGCCAACAGCGGCAGCGAGCCGAGGTTCTTCGAGTAGGAGCGCGCCGACATTGCGCTCGAAGATTTCACGCATCACTGACTTGATCCAAACCAAGTCAACCGCGAGAAAGAAGATTAGTGCAGCGATGTAGCTCGCGGCATAGTTCACTCGGTAAACCTCCCTCGGAAATTGTCACTGCCCACGCGCTGATCACACTCGGCCATGTGCTTTCCCGGAGACGGCCGAGGGGTTTGGCGACGTCGACCACTCCACTTACCGAAAACTCAGACGCTCGCTAACTTAGTGTAACGCCCTGCCGGTCAGTGCACAGGCAGAGCGTGGCGCGTTGGAGGAGTTGGTCGCGCCGATTGGCACGATCCCGCTCACTCACTGCGGAATGATCACCGTGTCGATCACGTGAATGACGCCGTTAGACGCGTTCACATCGGCCGTAACGACGTTCGCATTGTCGACCATCACGCCGCTCGTCGCATCGATCGAAACGTTTGTTCCCTGAACTGTCGCGGCTTCGAGTTTCTTACCTGCGATATCGCCGGACATTACCTTCCCGGCCACGACGTGGTAGGTAAGGATCGCGACCAGCTTGTCTTTGTTCTCGGGTTCAAGAAGCGACGCAACCGTTCCCTCAGGAAGTTTCGCGAAGGCATCATCGGTGGGTGCGAAGACCGTGAACGGCCCGTCGCTCCGCAAGGTATCTTCGAGCCCGGCAGCTTGGACAGCGGTGACGAGCGTGTTGAAGGACCCCGCCGCGACGGCTGTGTCAACAATATCCGCAGCCGGCTCTTGCTTTGCCATATCGGTCGAACAGGCTGCCACACTCAGGGCAACTGTCGCCGCGGCGATGGTCGTCATAAACGTTCTACGTTTCACTGTTTCCTCCTCGTTCATTATTTAGATGACACTCAAAACGAGTGAGGTGCCGAATTGGATCAGTGGCTGGATCTTCGCCGGCGGCCGGGCATGGGGCGGCGTGAAGTCTGAAGAGGAGATTCGAGAGAGGGAGAGCCTGCCATACGGCACAGAACCAATGCGGTCATTGCGCCAAGAAAGGCCAGGAGCGCGAATAGTCCGAGCCGCTGAACACGCTTCGCTCCAACCAGAACCATGTGACGCAAACCAGGCGTCGGCTTTGGGTCAAATGCACGCATAGCGCAAGCTGACGGAGCGTCCGGTTTTCGCCAGATTGCTACCGTTCGAATGCAGCGCAGCATCGTGCAGAAAGGGCTCAATGTGGCCGTTCGCTGCGAGGGCGAAGCCTTTCGACGGGTCGATGTCGGCTGTGCGGGACAAAGCTGCCATTGGCGCTTATTTCTGAAGGTCCGGATAGCTCTCAATTATTGCCCTTGGGGCTATGTCGGCCTCGTGCCAACACCGGACATTTCCGATGTTCCTCCTTGATGACGTGTCCCGTCCGGACATGTTAAGGTCAGGCGAGGAGGATGCCCGATGGAACGTAGGCTCGCCGCCATTCTCTCCTACGACGTCGTCGGCTACAGCCGGGCGATCGGCCAGGACGAAGCCTCGACACTCGAAGGCCTTAAAATACACCGGCGCGAGGTCATTGAGCCGGGCGTGTCGCAGTTCGGCGGCCGGATCGTCAAATTCACTGGCGACGGCGCTCTGGTCGAGTTTGCCAGTGTGGTCGATGCGGTCTCGTTCGCGCTTCACATGCAAAATGGCGTGACCGCCAGCAACGACGACCTGCCCGAGGCCCAGCGGCTCGCCTATCGCGTCGGTATCAATGTGGGCGATGTGGTGGTCGACGACGATGACGTCTACGGCGACGGCGTAAACGTAGCGGTCCGCATCGAAGCGCTTGCTGAGCCGGGCGAGATCTGCATCGACCGGAGCGTCCGTGATCAGTTGAGCGGCCGGCTCGACCTGACCTTCGAGGATCTCGGCGCGGTCGAGGTCAAGAATATCGAGCGCCCGGTCAACGCCTTCAGAGTGATCCGCGACGAGAAGGCGGGCGCGGCCCTCGCCGCGTCGCCGGCGCCGCGACTGGCCGAACAACCTGCTCAACGCTCCAGGCTACCATGGTTCGCCGCCGTCGCCCTGGCCTTAGTTGTGGTGGGCGCCGCGATCTGGTGGCAGACGTCGCGTCCGGAATTCGACCCAGTCGATCCCGCCGAGATGGCCGAAGCGCTGCCCGACAAACCGTCGATGGCGGTTCTCGCACTCGATGATCTCAGCACCGGAGACGACAAGGGTTATCTCAGCGATGCGATCGCCGAGGGGATCATCACCGAGCTCTCGCGCTTCTCGGAGTTCTTGGTGATCGCCCGCAATTCCAGCTTCAAATACCGCGACACCGCCACTGATGTGCGGACCATCGCGACAGAGCTCGGTGTCCACTACATCGTCGAAGGCAGCCAACAGAAGAGCGGAGACAAGGTGCGGGTCACCGTGCAGTTGATCGACGCGCTGGCGGGTAATCACATCTGGGCAGAGACCTATGACCGCGACTTGGCTGATCTCTTCGCGGTGCAGGACGAGATCGTCCGCGAGGTCGCTTCGGCAATCGGCGCGAAGGTCGCGTTCCGGCCGCCGCCCAGCGGTGGCTTGGCAGCGGTGAGCGCGTTGCACCTGAATTTGCAGGGCCGGCCACACTTGCGGGCGTGGACGAAGGAAGGCACCCAAAAGGGGCTCGAGCTCAATCTGGCAGCGGTCGAGGCCGATCCAACTTCTCCCTTCGGTTACATTGGTCTGTCGTTCGTCTATCCGCGTGCGGAATATGGCTGGCTGGACATGGACGGAGCCGAGGGCTTCGCGCGTGCCGAGCAAGCCGCGGACAAAGCGCTTGAGCTCGATCCCGACAACTATGACGCCCACTATGCTCGTGGCTTTGTGCACAAGCAACGTGGCGAGCACCGACAGGCATTTGAGCGCTACCGCCGGGCGCTCGAACTGAACCCGAACGCGGCGAATGTGATGGCCGATATGGCGGAAACCCACATGTATGGTGGCCGCATTGACGAAGCGCTTGACCTGATGACAAGGGCGATGCGGCTGGATCCGCACCACCCAGATTGGTTCAAGTGGAATTTTGCATGGGCACAGTGGGCCAACGGTGACTGCGACAGCGCTCTCTCGGCGATGCACTCGATGACCAAGATCCCCAATTCGGCACGGCGCATGCTGGCGATCATCCAGGTCTGCCTCGGTCTTCAAGATGAGGCCGAAGCAACGATCAAGGCGTTCCTCGAAAAGGCACCGGACATGACGATCAGCAAGCTCCGCGAGCGGAATGAGAAGCGATACAGTGACACCTCGATACTCGAGCGATCTCTTGATGCCCTTCGGCAGGCTGGCATGCCGGAATGATTGATGGGGCGAAAGGCTTCCCGGGCAAATTGACCGGCTGTCTGCTAGTCCCGCCTAGCTGACATTGTGCCTGGGCGATGTGAAAGCACGTTTCGGGTCAACCCGGGCGCTCCCGGCCACTCCGAGACACGTCTAGAATGCAGCGGAAGAAAGACTTTCAGCCCTGAACGGCGGCAATGCCCTTCAATTCAGACCTTCACGGAGCGCGTGCTGAGCGTCCGGGTCGTGCCATCAACCGACCCTCCGAAAGTCGACCGGGTGGCATTGCTTCCAGATGCGGATTATCGTCCCCGAGGCGCGTGGAGATTCGCAATGGAACGTCGCCTTGCCGCTATACTCGCCGCCGACGTGGTCGGCTATTCGCGCCTAATGAACAAGGACGAGGCCGGGACGTTGATGGCCCTTAAAGCCTTCGAGGCGGAGGTCATCGAGCCGACCGTGGCGAAGCATAATGGGCGGATATTCAAGAGCATGGGCGATGGTTATCTGGCCGAATTCACCAGCGCCGTCAATCTCGTCGAATGCGCGATCTCCTGGCAGCGCCAGGCCCTTGAGCGCGAGGGTCAGACGCTCTCGTTTCGCATCGGGGCGAATGTAGGCGAAGTGCTCGACGAAGGTGGCGATCTTTATGGCGACGACGTCAATATCGCCGCGCGAATGGAAGCGCTGGCGCAGCCAGCCTGCATCGCGCTGACTGAAAGCGCATACAAGCAAGTATGCAACCGCCTCGACGTCGCGTTTCATGACCTTGGCGATCTGGATATCAAGAACATCCCGAACCCAGTCCGCGTCTGGGAATGGCGCGGAAACAGGGCGTTGCCGCAGCGTTTGCGTTCCGCAAAACCGAATGTGCCGGATCAGCCGTCGATCATTGTTCTGCCGGTGCGCAATCTTAGCGGCGACGAGGAACAGGATGTCCTCGCCGAGGGGCTGCGTATCGATATCCATAACGCGCTGACACAGGTATCCGGCGTGTTCCTGATCGCACATGCCGCGGCAAGTGTATTGGACGGGACGAGGCCGACGGATGTGAGCACGAGCACCGGTGCGCGCTACGTGCTGCAATCAAGCCTGCGCACGGCGGGAAACAGGGTCAGGATTGCGGTCGAATTGGTCGACGGCATCGAGGATCGGGTGGTCTGGTCCGAACGCTACGACCGGACGTTGGATGACAGTTTCGAACTCCAGGACGAGATCACCGAGCGGGTCCTGACCGCAATCAATGTGACTCTTCTCGCAGGGGAACAAGCTAGGGTCTGGCACCGGACGCTGAAGCCCCTCCGCGCCCTAGAGCTGTTCTACAAGGGAGTTCACGCGTTCCTGACGATGGAGCAAGCGGAAATCGTGCGGGCCCGGCAGCTTTTCATGAAGGTCGCCGAGATGTGCCCGGATGCGTCGACCGGCCCCACCTGGGTCGCGCTGACCCACTGGTTCGACATTCAGCGAGGCTGGTCGGAGTCACCCGAAGAGTCTAGGGCGCTGGCGCGTAAATTTGCCGAAGCGGCTGACGCCATGGAGTATTCCGATGGGCAGGCGCAGACCGTGCTTAGCCATGTCTACCTGATGGATGGCGATCTCGATGCGGCGCTGGCTGCGGGGCGCCGGGCCGTGAACAATCGCCCAGCCTGCGCCAATGCCAATGGCTTCTATGCCAACGTCCTGCACTATGCAGGCGCTTACGAAGACGCGATCCGACACATGGATTTAGCCATGCGGTTTCAGCCGCTTCACCCGCCATTCTTCCGGAACGTGTTGGCAGCGTCCTATCTCGCGAAAGACCTCGCCGACCGCGCTATCGAAATCGCACAGCGGGTTCTGGAGATCGCACCGAAGGACGTGGTCGCGCGGCTGATTCTGACAAGCGCTTTTATGCGGAGCGGGCGCGTCGATCTGGCGCGTAGGGTGGCCACAGAAATCAGGCAGCTAGACCCAGCGTTCTCGGTGAAGCGTTTTCTGGCGACACAATACTATTGCGACGAACGCTTCCTCAAAGAATTCTCCTCCAATCTGCGGGAAGCGGGCTTGCCAAACTGAGCGAATCTGGGGGCAAAAAGGGTCAGAAATGGGCGCTTACGGATCGTAGAGTGAAGGTCCGGTTTGCCCCGCGTTCCCGACATTCGAATGCAGCGCAACATCCGGTAGATTGGGCTCAATACTGCCGTTCACTGCGAGAGCGAAATCATTCGGCGAGTCGATGTCGGCCCAGCGGACGAAGCGGCCTTCTATCATTCTCCTTCAGGTATCGGCTTCCGCGCTAGGCTCGGACTTTCCTTACCTCCACAGGCGCCGCCAACCCCTTCAGCTTTAGCTCCTCGCCAGGCTCCCAATCAACGTCTTCCTCGACCGCTGTAAACGCCCTTGGGCTGAGCAATATCTCGCCATCGGCCGCCTGGTCGCAAAGCCGCGCTGCGAGGTTTACGGCAGTGCCGCTGGCGGTGTACTCATATCGCCCCTCTGATCCGACCATCCCAACTGTAGCGTAGCCCAACGATATCCCGACCCCGAATCCCAGCCGGTGGCCCGCCTTCCGCCACTCCCGGCAAAGCGCCGCCATCCGCGCCCGCATTTGCACGGCCAGCCGCACCGCCTCACCAGCCGGGTCGTCGCAGGGCACGGGATCGTTGAAAAGCACCATGATCCCGTCACCCATCCGGTGATCGACACCGGCCTTATGCACCGATATCAGCTTGCCCATCTCTTCGTGATAGATCTGCAGAACCTCTATGGTCTCCTCCGGCTCAGCCTGCTCGCAGAACGCGGTGAACCCGCGGATATCGCAAAAGAGGATACCGATCAGCGCCCGATGACTCTCCAGCATCGCCTCTGAGCCCGACGAGACAACCGCGTCCGCCACCGCCGACGGCAGGAACCGCTTCAGCCGCCCCATCCGCTCAATCTCGCCGACTTGGTCTTCGACGCGGGATTCCAGTTGGGCGTTTAGGCTTTCCAGTTCCCGGAACTGGTGAACGTTCTCGATGGCGATCACGGCCTGCGCGGCAAAGGTTTCTACCAGTTCTATATCCTGCTTTGCGAAGGGGCTCCGCTCCCGACGGCTAAGCGCTATGCACCCAAAGGCGTGTCCACCCAGCAGCAACGGGACCGTTAGCAGGGTCCGTATTCCCTCTTTTTCCACAAGCCTGCGAAACAGCGGGTCGTGACCCTTGTAAAGATCAGTCTCAGAGATGTCCTCGATGTGAATGATGCGCGCTTCCAGAATTGAAATCGAGATTGGGTGCCCCTTGTTCATCGGCATCTTCTCGCCGATCGCCAATGCGCGCAGGTCCTCGCCCCAATGCGCTGCAAGTCGGCGGTGTTTCCGGTCATCTTCGATCAGATGGAGCCGCGCCATGGTCGATCGGCACAACCGTGCCGCGTTCTTTAGGATCACGTCGAAGACAGGCTGCTCGTCGTCGCGGCTCTGGCTTATGACCTGCAATACCTCCCGCGCCGCCGCCTCGCGCTGCAGCTGTGTTTCCAGCTCGGTATTCGCCGTCTGGGCGGCCTGGAACTGGCGGACGTTCTCGATGGCGATAACGGCCTGGTCGGCGAAGGTCTGTACGAGGGCGATCTCGTCGTCGGTGAAGGGGCGAACCTCGCGCCGGCTGAGCGCAATGCAGCCGAAGGCCCGATCGCCCTGCATCAGCGGCACCCTGAGGCCGGTCCGCAGGCCCTCTTCGTCCACCATGCGGACGGTCACCGGATCGCCCGAGCGATAGAGTTCGGTCTCGGCCATGTCCTCGACCTGGATTGTCCGTGCCTCGCGAATCGACCGCGGAATCGGGAGCGGATCGTCCATCGACCAGGTTTCGCCGATCTCGAGCGTGTGCATGACCTCGCCCCAATGCGCCGCCAGCAGGTGGTGTGTGCCCGCCTCGTTCAGCAGGTGCAGCCGGGCCATGGTCGACTTGCAGAGGCGTGCAGCATTTTCGAGGATCGCGTCGAAGACCGGCTTCTCGTCGTCGCGCGAGCGCGAGATTACCTGCAGGATCTGCCGCGTTGCCGCCTCGCGCTCCAACGCATCGTTGAGCGCAGTCTGATCACTGTTCCGTGGCTCTGAAACAGTCGTCAACGTGCCGCTCCTGGAGGCATCAAGATTCATGAACTTCATTCAGTCTAGGATGCCCGATGGGATTATTCCACCTTGGCCAGCCATCTTTCCAGCCAGCTGGGACGCGTGTTCGATCGCGTGTCCTCCGAGGTCGCAAAGGGGCCAGAAATACCCATAGCGCACACTCATCGAAGGTCGGGATTGTCCCACATTGCTGTCGTTCGAACGCTGCGCAACATCTGTCAGTTCGGGCTCGAACCGGACCTTTGCCGCGAGGGCAAAGGCCTATTCTCGGTTCGACGTCGGCTACGCGGACAAACCTGCCGTTCGCGCAAAATTCCGAAGGTCCAGTTTGATCCCGAATGCTGCCGTATGGGCTATTTCTCGAATGTGCCAAAGAACGACCTAGACGCCTTTTCACGAGCGTCGTCATTGGTGGCTACTGGGCGATCGGATCGGACGCTCATTTCGGTTCTGGCGGATAGCGGTCATTCGCTGCGACTGCGACCGGCAACTACCGACCGGTGCGAAGCCGACATTCTAAGATTGCATCGTGTTTCCAGACCCTCGAGGTCGGGTACCCGCAGACAAAGCGGTGATACTCGCCTTTGGGCGTCGTTCTGCTAGGGTTGAGTTTCCGCCCCTCGCTCAGCTTGTCTCGTAATGCCAATTACGGGAAAGAAGGATTTGCGCCACAACCGCAGCACGTGATATTCGAAAGGTGCGACGTAAGGTGTCAAATAGGGAGGAAAAAATGAAAAAAACACCTGCTACTTTCTTTTCGGGATTCTTGGCCTCTGCCTTGATTTTCGGAGCGCCATTAACTGCTCAGGCGAACGACCATCAAGGCATGAACGTGCCTAAGATCGCCTCGTCTGTCGTGCTGGATGGGTTGGAGGATCCTTGGGACATGGCATTCCTGCCCGACGGCACGATGTTCTTCACTGAAAAATGCAAAGGTCTCTCCGTCAGAACTCAAGATGGGACTGTTAATGCATTGTATGGAATGGAAGATACAACCGGCTACGCCGATAGCGGCGATGACCTTTTTTGCAGTGGGCAAGCTGGAATGCTCGGTGTGGTTCCAGACAGGCACTTCGCCAAGAACCGCTTCCTTTTTGTCTATTCATCTTCGACGAAGTATCACGGCGATGGCTGCAAGACGAACTTTGAGAAGTGCGACGGCAACATCGTCATGCGGTTCCAGGTCAGCGAAGATCTGAAAAGCGTCTCTGACCGGACTGATATCGTCACCGACATTCAGTATAAGCCGTTTGACTCGGATCAGCCATTTGGCGGCCCCGGTGCCCACAACGGCGGCCGGCTGCGCGTTGGGCCGGGCGGCTATCTCTGGGTGACCGGCGGCGACCGTCACAGAGGGATCTGTCCTCAGGATGGAACGCTTCTGTGCGGAAAAGTGTTGCGCATCAATTCGGACGGTAATGCGCACCCTGACAACAATCCTCCGGAAGGTTTCGACAAGCGCATCTACACCTATGGGCACAGAAACGTTCAAGGCATCGACTTCCGTCCGAGCGACGGCAAAGCGTTCACTGCTGAACATGGCCCGTGGCACAATGATGAAATTACCGCTCTGGTGAATGGTGGGAACGCCGGTTGGGATCCTGCGCAAAACCGAGGTGGTCGAGGTGAATGCCCCGATGAATATTGTGGCTATGAGCCCAACCAACTCGATGCGATGGACCCTGCACTCCGTGCCGCGTACACCCCGATGAGCGACACGCGTTTTGAAGATCTGATGCCGGCTACGTGGAACAACAACGGGTTCTCACAAGGCACTGGCTCTGCCGCGTTCCTCAAGGGTGGCAACTGGGGCATTTATGAGGGCCGTTTGGCGGTGGGCATCATGGGCATCGCTTTTGGCGATACGCCCGAGGGCTCGAGAATTGACATGATCAGCATCACGCCGGATGGCTTGGGCATCAATGGCATCACGCGGATGCCCTTGGGCTTCTCAGCGAGATTCCGTGGATTGGTCATGGGGCCGGACAACGCCCTTTACGTTGCCGTTGATGCAGGCAGCATCTACAGAGTGACCGCGGAAAGCGCCAAATAACTATCCAAGAAAAGTGCCCGCGCCACAGACGCGGCGCGGGCATTTTTTTTCGCATCTTTTTGTCCGCAACCTCGGCTGCGAAAGTTCAGCCAGAACACTTATTGGTCGCACAAGATTTTAGAGAGACGCTCCGGCGCCGAGCCTTTCGCAATTGGACGCTTCGGCTTTTTCTTAGAATCAGTGCTCATTGCAGGCTTCTCCCAATCTTTGTCTGAGAAAAAGGTTCTCTGCAAAGTTCGCTCCGTACGCTCAGAGCAGTCGACTTCCATGAGGCTTTGATAACTTGACGCGCCCATGACTGACGTTTTGTACCTAATTCTGTTCCAAACGGTGCGTACGTCCCCAGTCTTTTTCACTCGTGACGTATCAAAAAAATGGACATCGCCATTCGCTTCTTGGGAGTAGATACGCCATTCGTTATCGCCAGCAGCAGTGCTGTTCGTTACGAGAAACGCCGATACCACAGAACAAATCAAGGATGCCTTGGTCTTATTTCTGATCATCAATGAGCCTCCCCATCTTCAGAAACTGCGGTAGTCAAAGGCGTCGACGCCTTCAGCCGCTTCGGCCATCGCGGCGGCTCTGACCTTGGCATGCCCCGAACTCTTCGAGCACACGGGGTCAGTGGTGCCTGCATCGCCATTCCAGGCGAAGGCTTGGCACCGACATCCACCCCAGTCCTTGGTTTTGCGATCGCATGATGCGCAGGGTTCCGGCATCCAATTAGTGCCGCGATACGCGGTGAAGGCGGGCCCGTTGGACCAGATTTCGGCGAGTGGTCGATCGTGGACAGTTTCAAAATCAAGGCCCGTGATCGTCTCTGCAGCATGGCAGGGTAGGACCGTTCCCCTCGGCGTCACGCAGAGCCCGATACGCCCCCATCCTCCCATGCAGGGCTTGGGAAACTTTGCCAGGTGATCGGGAGTGACGTAGTCAATGACCATTGTCCCAGCGAGGCGTTCGCGTGCCTCGGCGACGATCTGCCCGCCACGTCGGACTTGCTCCTCGGTCGGCATCAGGGCGAAGCGGTTTCGATATGCCCAGCCATGGTACTGGGTATTGGCAACCTCTAGTCTGCGAGCACCAAGCTCAACCGCCATCTCGATCGTCTCCGCCAAGCGATCCAGATTCTGGCGGTGCATGACAGCATTGACCGTAAGAGGTAGCCCTTCGGCGACGACCCAACCGGCGACCTTCATCTTGGTGGAAAACCCACCTTCGTAGCCCCCAATCCGATCCGCCGTCTCGGGATCGACTCCCTGGATCGAAAGCTGAACATGGTCGAGCCCCCGTGCGGCAAGGTCTTTGATACGCGCTTCTGAAAGGCCCACGCCGGAGGTGATAAGGTTTGTATAAAGGCCAGCATCGCGTGCGCCTTCGGTCAAATCCTCAAGGTCGCGGCGCGAGGCCGGCTCTCCTCCAGACAGATGCACATGCAGCGCACCCATTGCGGCGGCCTGACGGAACACATCGATCCAGACCTCGGTCGTGAGTTCCTCGGACCTTCGTATGAGTTCGACCGGATTGGAACAGTAGGGGCATTTCAGCGGGCAACGATGGGTAAGCTCGGCAAGCAACGCCATCGGGATCTGAGGGGCGGTCATGACGTCATCTCGACCATTCGTCGACCGGTCAACTCGGCGAGAAACTTGCCCGCATCCGTTGCCACCCGATCGCGCGGGGCGTCAAAATCTGCTGCAAGCTGGTCGACAATGGCACCGAAAGTCTTATCACCATCCACCGCATTGAGTATCGCAACGCCGATAGCGTCCATCTTCAGAGCCCGTTCTGGTGCGAGCAAAAACCACCCCTCGCGCACATCGCAGTGGTGCAGGCGAACGCCACGCGGCAGCGTGGGCGTCTGGGTCTCGTCGATCGTCAAGCTGCATCCACCATGATTGCTTCGCCTGGCTTCCAGGCGCCGGGACAGGGGTGACCGCTCACATAAACGTGGTAGAGGGCGTCAAGCTGGCTCCAGAGCATCCCACATTTGAAACGCAGTGCGTCCAAGGCGGCTTCCTGTTGCTGCTCCGTCACCGCTTTGCGCTTCACATAATCCAGGGCCCATTCAGCATCGCGGGGTGCCTGGTCGAGGCGATGCCCGAAATAGCGCAGCGTGTCCTCGGTGATGAAATCGTAGTTCGCCAGCATTCCAGAAACCCGCTGGCTGATGATCGCAGGCGAGAACATCTCTGTCAGGCTCGATGCGATTGCTTCGAGTTCACTGCGATCCCTGACGAAGGCGACATACGCGTCGCACGCAAATCGGGTGACAGGCAGAGCACCTTTCATCGACGTGACGTAGGCCCGTTCAAGGCCGAGACCATCTGTGAGCGCAAGCCATCTGCGCAAGCCACCTTCTGGGTGATCCCCTGGTTCTCCATCGTGATCCACAATGCGCCGTCGCCACTCGCGGCGCATCTCCACATCATCGAGCCGCGCGAGCAGCACTGCATCCTTGGTTGGGATAGTCCGCTGATAGCAATACCGGTTCAGTGCCCAAGCGCGCACCTGATCCTTTGTGCAGCCGCCTGAGTGCAGCAGTTCATGGAAGGGGTGCCGGATGTGATAGCGCTCCGCACCGATCTCACGCAGTGCCGCTTCCATCTGTTCGGGGGTCCGGCTCACAGTGTGATCTCCATGCCGTCATATGCGATCTCCCAGCCTGCGGCCTCCGCCTCGGACCGCTCCGGACCATCTCGCCAGACAGGGTTGGTGTTGTTGATATGGATGAAGATCTTGCGGCGCACACCTAGCCCTTTGAAGGCCGCAATCGAACCGTCTTCGCCCGACATCGACATATGGCCCATGCGCTTCCCAGTTTTCCGACCAACCCCCTGAAGGATCATCTCGTCGTCGCGCCAGAGAGTACCATCGAAGAGGACAAGCTCGGCCCCCTCGAGACGCCTCGCCAGGGCTGGCGTCATTGCGGCACAGCCCGGGATATAGAAAATCTTCGAACCGCCCCGCGAGATTTCGACCCCCACAGTTTGTTCACCCATCAATTCAGTGTCGACGCTATCTTTCTCCAGATAAAGCGGCACCTTTCCGGGCACAGCGAACAGTTCCGCCGTAATCTCATCAATCAGGTCCAATGGTTGATCGAGCGCTACGGTACGGCGCCCGACCAGTGCGGGGTCGAGCACTTCGAAAATCGGATTGGCCGCTAACACTTCAGAGATGCCGGTGGTGGCGATCAACTCAAAGGCCTGCTTCTCGCGCAAGGTCAAGAGGCCGGCAATGTGGTCAATGTCTCCATTCGTCAGCAGGACGGCACGGATAGGAGTATCGCGCATGCCATGCGTCGTGGGATCGCGTGGTTGCAGCTGCGGTTGAGCAATGATCTGCTGGCGAATGTCAGGTGATGCGTTCATCAAGATCCAATCATCACCATATGCGGACACGGCCAGTGACGATTGTGTTGCTGGACAAAAGCCTGATCGTCCTCTCCAAAACAGAGAGGAGTTGGGACCATTACAATTCCACTGTGGAAGTCCACCACCAGCGGCTGAACCTACTACTAAGACGCGAAGGCTCACGTTCGCGCCCTCGGCTGTACCTTAGAAAAGGTCGCCTTCGTCCTCAGCAGGAAAGTACATGTTGATTTCCATGCCGCAGGTTTCTTCTTCAATCTTGGGTGCTGTCCAAGCCATTACCATTCCTCCATGATTATTCTTTTTATGTAGACGTGGATGCGGTTTCGGGCAACATCCAATGTTTCCACATCGCAAAAGTAGACAACCTGCGGCGGCAGTTTTCAAGGTCCCCGAGGGATGAGCCGCACGAAAGGGCAGCATTCAAACACAACGTCCACTATGTCCGCCGACCCGATCTTAGTCATTGAGTTAGTTTCGCGCTCGCGGCGAATGTCTGCAAACGGGAACGCGCTTGCAGCATTCGGATGCACTGGTGAACGGCTGGTTCGATCCGATGCTTCCTCCACCTTGCCATATGCATGGGCGTCGGTTTTGGGGCTTCTCCCGACCTAGATGCTAGGTCGGCATTGGGTCAAGAATACGCATAGCGCATGCTGGCAGAGCGTCCGGTCGTCGCCGGAAAGCTGCCGTTCGAATGCGGCGCAACATCTGTCAGTTTGGGCTCAGAGCGGGCATTCGCTGCGAGGGCGAAATCCTTCAACTTGTCGATGTCGGCTGTGCGGGACAAAGCTGCCGTTCGATCAATAATTTCGAATGTCCGGTTTGATCGCGATTGCTGCCATTGAGGCTATGTCGGCCTTGTGCCAAAGGCCGACGATCTATCTGCATTCATGGATTTCATCCCAGCCCTCGGGTAATGTGCCCATGTACGGAAATGGTCCACAGAGCGGCGTTTAAGGAGGATCGACATGATCACTGCAGTCGCTACGTTCAAACTCACTCCGGGCACGTCGCTTGAGGATGCAACCGCGATCTTTCAAAGCACCGCGCCACGGTATCGCGGCATGACAGGTCTGATACGGAAGAATTACTTGTTCGACCCTGAAACCGGCATCGGCGGGGGGTGCTACCTCCTTGAGACCCGTGCAGCCGCAGAGGCGATTTTCGATGACACCTGGAGGGCGCTAATCAAGGAAAAGTACGACGCCGAGCCCGACATTCAGTATTTCGAGACGCCGGTTGTGGTGGACAATGTCAGCGATGAAATCGTGGGCGGCGCTAACGCTGCAGCCTGATTCTCGCGTTAATGTGTCTTAGGCGCAGGTTCGCCGAAATGCATTGTAGGATGGGTCATGGACGTTAGGGCCTGGCTGGATAACCTTGGGTTGTCGGAGTTTGCGGAGTCCTTTGCCGAGAACGGTGTAGACGCCGCAATGCTGGCCGAGCTCACGAACGAGGACCTGAAGGACTTGGGGATTGCCCGGTTGGCTGACCGAAAGCGGCTCCTAAGAGCCGTCGAGGGAATTGCCGCTGCAGCCGAACCATATGTTGAGCCACGCGATGAGCCTGCACTTGGGGGTGAGAGGCGGCAGGTTACCGTCCTGTTCGCAGATCTGACGGGGTTTACCGAGCTCTCGAACGAGCTCGGCGCTGAGCGTACACACACGTTGCTCAATGATTATTTCGAGACCGTGGACGCAATCGTTGAAAATTATGGCGGGCGGATCGACAAGCATATCGGCGACAGCGCAATGGCTGTATTCGGTGCCCCAGTGGCCCATACCGACGATCCCGAGCGCGCGGTGAGGGCAGCGCTTGATGTTCACGAAGCGATGATGCGCCTGGGCTCGAAATGGGAACGTGACCTGAGTGCCCATATTGGGATTGCCAGTGGCCAAGTTGTTGCCAGCGGCACCGGTAGCGATGCCCATCGCGAATATACGGTGACAGGCGCCACCGTGAACCTCGCCTCGCGCCTGGATGATGCGGCCGAACCGGGCGAGACACTGGTCTCGGACGCGATCAGCGATGCGGTTGGCCATCTGGCGCATTGCACGCCCCGAGGAGAAGTGGCCATTAAGGGGTTTTCGGCACCGATCTCAATCTGGGCGGTCACTGAACTCAGAGATGATTCTGGCAATCTGCAGTTGGCGCAATTTGTGGGCCGCAATATCGAGCTGCGCCAGTTCTCCGCCGGGCTTGAGGCCTGTCGCGAGGGCGGCGGCGGCCATACGATCTTGATCCGCGGCGAGCCCGGTATTGGGAAATCACGGCTGTTGCATGAATTTGCCGGCATCGCCGGGGGGCTCGGCTATTCGGTCCATACTGGCCTGATCCTCGATTTCGGCGTCGGCAAGGGTCGCGACGCGATCCGCGCCTTGGTACGAAGCCTGCTTGCCCTGCTGCCCGGCAGCGCAAATGACGTCCGAAGGGCGGCCGCCGACCATGCGGTCGCACAGGGGCAAATTAGGCCGGACGATCTGCTGTTCCTCGATGATCTACTCGATTTGCCGCAGCCCGAGGATCGGCATGCGCTCTACCGGGCGATGGACAACGAGACCCGCAGCCATGGACGCCATGCCGTCGTGTCGAGGCTGGTTGTCGCCCAGGCTGAGCTTAGTCCGTGCCTGATTGTAATCGAAGATATTCACTGGGCCGACGAGGTAACCGCTGCCTATCTTTCGAGCCTACAGGAAGCGGTTTCCGGGTGCAGGGCAGTCCTGATCCTGACCTCGCGTGTAGAGGGCAGGGCAATGGACCCCATGTGGCTAGCAAGCATGCGAGCCTGCCCGATGACCACGATCGATCTGCAATCATTGCGACCAGAAGAATCGATCGAACTTGCGCGATCGTTGGCCCCCGACCGGGCAGCCTTGATCCAGCGCTGCATCGATCGATCCGGGGGCAATCCGCTTTTCTTGGAGCAGTTGATGCGGAATGCGTCGGACCAAGTGGAAGAGGACTTGCCAGATACGCTGCACGCAGTGGTTCTGGCCCGCGTGGACCGGCTCGGCCGGCGCGACCGCGAAGCGTTGCAGGCGGCAGCGGTCCTGGGGCAGCGCTTCACCCTCGACACGTTGCGGAGCCTAATGGAGGAACCGAACTACACTCTCACCGATCTAGTCCAGCACCGCCTAGTGAGGCTGGATGGCGAAGAATGCCAATTCTCACACGCATTGATCCGCGACGGTGTCTATGCATCGCTGCTGGGCGATCGCCGACGCGAGCTTCATGCCAAGGCGGCGGTCGCCTTTGTTGGGTCCGATCCGACTCTGCATGCGGAGCATTTGGACCGGGCCGAGGATCAGAAAGCGGCCGCCGCGTATCTGGCTGCGGCACGGACTCAGACTGCCTTGTTCCATTTCGAGCGGGCGGCGGTCTTGGCAAAGCGTGGGATCGAGGTGGCGAAGGCCCGCGAGGACAAGGTTCAGTTGCTTCTGACCCTTGGTGAAATCCTGCACGACAAGGGTGACAATGCCGGTGGACTGGCCGCATTCCGCGAGGCGCTTGAGCTGGCCGAGGCTCCTCGCGAGCGCTGCACGGCGCTGATCGGCCTTGCCTCGATGATGCGGCTTACCGACGAGTTGCAGGGCGCGCTGGAGTTACTCGAAGAGGCGCAGCCATTGGCCGAGGCGCAGAGTCTCGACTTAGAGCGTGCGCAGATACATCATTTGCGCGGCAATCTTTTTTTCCCGCTTGGGCGCACAGATGATTGTTTCGGCGAGCATGAGCTAGCGCTTTCCTATGCGCGCCGCGCCGGGTCGACCGAAATGGAGGTGCGGGCGCTCGGGGGGCTCGGGGATGGGGAATACGCGCGCGGCCGTATGGCCACTGCACATAAATACGTCACCGAATGCATCAGGTTGAGCCGCGAATACGGTCATGCCAGGACCGAAGCTGCCAATCTGAACATGCTTGGCGGTGGCGGTACGAATTTCTACCTAAACAATCTGAAAGCGGGCCTCAAGGCTTGTCACGCGGGCATCAAGAAGGCGACACAGATCGGGCATATCCGGGCCGCGGTTCTGTCTCATGTGGGCGCGGCGCAGATTTATTCCGACATGGCCGATTGGAAGAGCGCCAGCTATCATGCTGCTGCGATACAGGAACTCTCTGAGCGGATCGGGACCCGACGTTTCATCGCCCGTGCGCTCCATCGGCAGGGGGTCTTGAGGCTTGTGGCTGGAGACAACGGCACCGCCGTCGAGCTTTTCACCGAGGCAATTGCCATCAGCCGTGAGACAGGCATTGGGTATTGTGGGCCTCTGATATTCGCTGCACTGGCGCGCGCGATTTCGGATCCGTCCGAGCGCGAGGCTGCTCTCAGCGAAGGGGAAGCGCTGATGGCAAAGGGATGCGTCTCACACAATTTTTTCGAGTTCTATGAGGACGGCATGGAGCTGATGCTGCAACTCGGCGATCAGAATCGACTTGAGCGCTATGCCAAAGCACTTGAACACTACACCAGAAGTGAGCCTCTTCCGCGGACGGACTTCTTCGTCGCCCGCGCCAGGGCGCTTAGTGCATTTAGTGCAGGAGATCGTGGTCTGGACCTGATGGCCAAGATCAAGCGGCTGCGCGACCAGGCGCAACAATGCGAACTCAATGCTGCCCGCGGCGCTCTCGACGAAGCAATAGCCGCCTTTTAACGGCGGTCCGGATTGGCTTATTCACGGCCATTCATCCATTACGCAGCAAGGGTCCGCTCAGAACCGCAATGATCCCGTAGAAATCTGGAACGGCGCTGATCGCCGTCGCCGCTTCCGTTAACAATGGAGGACCCCTCTTGGATAGGTAGTCTATCCTTCGGTATCCTACATTGAGAGTGCGGTCCTGTCAGGGGAGACCCAATGCGCATTGCGACTGTGGCAACTGGCGGGATCGGGGGATTCCTGGCGGTCAAGCTGGCCAAAAGCGGGCATCAAGTGGCCACGATTGCGCGTGGATCTCACGTTGCAGCGATCGTCGAGAATGGGCTGACGCTTGATGGCCCGTTTGGTGTCGAGCGAATACGCCCGTGGATCGCTACTGATACTCCATCAGAGGTTGGCGTCGTTGACGCAATTATCTTCGGTGTCAAAGGCGATGCCCTGGAAGACGCGGCGCGAACTTGCATACCAATGCTTGGGCCCGACACTGTTGTCGTTCCGTTTCTCAACGGCGTTGAGGCATCAGATCGCTTGGTCGAGATCCTGCCTGAGCAGAATGTTGCAAACGGGATGGCACAGATATCGACCACGATTGCCTCGCCGGGAGTCATAAGACAAACGGGTGAGTTTAATGTGTTCACATTCGCAGAACGCGACAGCAGGTCGTCAGAGCGTATTGATGCATTGAGAAATGCGATAAGCTCGGCGGGGTCATCAGCGCCCCCAACCGATGACATCGAGCGCGACGTCTGGTCCAAGTTTGTTCTGTTTTCGGCCGTCTCTGGTGTCACCGCTGCAGGACGGTGCACAATGAACGATATCGTATCCACCCCGCAACTTAGCGAACTGTTCCGCAAAGTCGTTGCGGAAACGGCATCGGTTGGCCGTGCTCTTGGCGTCGCACTGGACGAGGCGATCGAAGAGAAAACTTGGTCAGCCGCGCTTTCATTGCCGCAAAAGATGAGGGCGTCGACTGCGATAGACCTAGAGAACGGTCGCCCGCTAGAAATCGAATGGATATCTGGTGCGGCGGCGAGGCTTTCAAAAAAGGCTCGCGTCGAGGCCCCGATCAACGCGGCTCTTTACGCACTTCTTTTACCCCACAAGAACGGTCGATGAGCGTCCAAGAGATCTGCATTGCCACCGACCTTCTTTCCCAAAAGTCAATGCTGCCATCGTCAATGAATGCGCGAAGCGAAGGCCGACAGAACGTGTGGATCTCCCCAGATTGCCACCATTCGAACGCTGCGCAGCATCAGTTAGTTTGGGCTCATTGCCGACATTACAAACTGCGCCGATGAGCGCCCGAAATGTGCCGACTTTAACCGAATTAAGTTACAGGCAAGATGGTTTGCGAAGGGCATTCACGGTCGACGTAAAATGGACTCGCTTTGAATGCAAAAGTGATCTGCTAGGGCGTGCCGCGAAGGCCTTCGGGGAGAATTTGCCGTGCATAACGACTCTGATCTCTTGAACATCATCCTCTCAATGAACACCGCAGGCGATGTCGAAGCTGTTCGCGAGAAGATTGTCGCATTCGGCGAGCATGCGTTGCCAGCGATGGTCGAGTGCTATCCGAGACTTACGAAATGGCAGGGACGAAACGCAATCGTCTACACTGCCATCAAGTATGCCCGAAGATCCAAGCCATCAAAGCGACTGGGCTTCATGGGTTTGAAGGACAAGAGCAAGAGGGTGCGTTACCATGCTTGTGCTCTCGCGGCGTTCTCAATCGATCCTGATTTTCTGCCAGACTTGGAAGCACTGCTCTTGAGTCCCGATCCAGACACGGTTGCAGATGCAAGAGCGGCGATGAATGCGATCCAAAATCAGAACCATCACTTGTTCATCGATCGGCGTGGCGTCGGCGTGCGGTGGAACGTAGTAGGATCTGGAATCGAAGATTAAAGCTGTTTCCCGTCAGGCTTTTCGCGCCGTGTTTTTTCTCCAACGGCAGCTCAGCTCAGACAAACCTGCCGTTTGAGTGAGATTTCAAACGTCTGGTTTGACCGCGATTGCAGACTTTGAGGCGATGTCGGCCTCGCGCCAAAAATGCGCGGTCGCATGATCATCCGAGCTCGTGCACCGCCCGCGAATGTGCGCCAGCCATTGACGAATGTGTCTTGGCTAGGTTTGGCGACAGATAATAACTTGATGGAGTGAGAAACTCATCCTTGGATAACGGTGACCGATTTGTGTGGGAAGACTCAGCGAAAGACCCGGATGAATGAAGAGCTTTGGCTTTGATGCAGCAGATATTCGCATACTCAGCGCGATCCAGAAGCACGGGCAACTCAGCAAAAGCAAGTTGGCCGAGCTCGTCAATTTATCGCCAACGCCATGTTGGGCGCGATTAAGCAGGCTGAAAACGGCGGGCTTAATTCGCGGCTATCGTGGCGTCATCGCGCTTGACCGTATCGGTGACTTTACCCAGGTCGTCGTGACGGTCGCACTCACACATCACCGCAAATCGGATTTCGATCGGTTCGAGTCCCATATCCGGGCAATGGACGAGATCACCGAATGCATTGCGACCGGCGGCGGGACGGACTACGTCATGAAGGTCATCTGCCCGACGCTGGCCGCCTTCCAGAACCTGATGGAATCCCTGCTTGCGGCTGAGCTCGGGATCCAGCGTTACATGACCTACATCGTGACGCGCGAGGTCAAGTCCGAGCCGGTCAACCTTGCGGGACTGATCGCCACGACCGACAACTAATGCCACCCGGACGGACGGCCCGCGACACGCCTGACAAAAGTCTGCTCGGTCTTTCATGGGCAGATTTTCAGTCCGAACTCTGTCTGCATCCCTGTTAGAAGATCGCTCGATCCAGGCATTTCACGGCGGATCGTGCTGCTGGTGAGCAAGGGCGAAGACCATGATACAATTCGATGAGTTCGGGTTCGGCACGCAGATCCGCAAATCCCCCTACTTCGATGCGACTATCCGATGGGGCGCCAAGGCGTTTTCCGTTTACAATCACATGTATATCCCGCGCGACTTCGGCGATCCGGAACAGAATTTCTGGAACTTGGTGAACGACGCGACCCTGTGTGACGTGGCAGTTGAACGCCAGGTCGAAATCACCGGGCCGGATGCGGCCAGGTTCACCCAAATGTTGACCCCACGTGATCTGTCGAAAATGGCGGTCGGTCAGTGCAAGTATGTCCTGATCACCAATGCGGACGGCGGCATACTAAACGACCCGATCCTGCTGCGCCTGGCGGAGGACCATTTCTGGATCTCGGCGGCCGACAGCGACGTCCTGCTCTGGGCGCAGGGCGTGGCCGTGCATTCGGGCATGGATGTCATGATCCACGAGCCGGATGTCTCGCCGCTCCAATTGCAGGGCCCGAAATCCGGCGCGGTCATGAGAGCGCTCTTTGGCGAAAGCATCATGGACCTGCGCTACTATTGGCTGCGCGAGGTTGAATTGGACGGAATTCCGATGATCGTGTCGCGCACTGGGTGGTCCAGCGAACTGGGATACGAGCTTTACCTGCGGGACGGGTCGCGCGGCGACGAGCTGTGGGAAAAGATCATGGCAACGGGGGCGCCATTCGGCCTGAAGCCCGGCCACACCTCGTCGATCCGCCGCATCGAAGGTGGGATGCTGTCGTACCATGCCGATGCGGATATCACCACGAATCCTTACGAGCTTAGGCTCGACCGGCTCGTGAACCTCGACATGGAAGCCGACTTCATCGGCAAGGCCGCGTTGCGGCGCATCCGGGGGGAAGGTGTGCGCCGCAAACAGGTGGGGTTGATCATCGACGGAGCGCCGCTGAAAGGGCCCAACACAGAATTCTGGCGGATCCGGAAGGACAGGGCCGCCATTGGCAAGGTCACCTCCGCGATATACTCGCCCCGGCTCAACCAGAACATCGCCTTGGCAATGCTCTCGGCCGAGTTCGCCATTGTCGGTGCGGAGGTCGAGGTCGTCATCGGTTCCGGCCCGTTACGCGCCACGGTCGTGGATCACCCGTTTTACGATCCCAAGAAGAAGCTCGCCGCCGCCTGAGCGTCCCGGCTAAAACAGGGTGATCGAGCGGAGGGAGCGACGCGCAAAGAAAAACAGAGAGCATGGAAAAGACTCACGGGAGGGAAATCAGATGAGCAACGGAGCGTGTTGTGGTCCGGGGTATGCGAGCCCGGCGGAAGCGATCAAGGCGCCACGTGAGAAGCTGCTTTATACCATCGCGATTTACACCGGGACGGGCATACAGAAACCCGATTATCTGGCCACTATGGATGTGGATCCGGAGAGCCCGACCTACTCCCAGGTGATCCACCGGCTGGAGATGCCGGGGATTGGCGATGAACTGCACCATATGGTTGGAACGCCTGCTCCTCGTGCCATGACGATGCGTCGATGTCGCGCAAATACCTGCTTGTGCCTGGTGTCCGATCAAACAACATCCATGTCATAGATACCGCCACTGACCCGCGCGCGCCGCGCCTTCACAAGGTGATCGACGGCGCCGAGATCAAGCGGAAGACCAACCTTTCGGGTCCGCACACTGTCCACTGTCTCGGGTCCGAGATCATCATTTCGTTCCTGGGCGATGCCAAAGGCGAGGCGCCGGGCGGCTATCTGCATCTCAATAAGGATTTCGAGATCGTAGGCCGCTGGGAGAACTCGATGGGCGACGTCCCATTCGGCTACGACTTCTGGTATCAGCCCCGCCACAACGTGATGGTAAGTTCGGAATGGGCAGCTCCCAACACCTTCATGCCGGGCTTCGACCTGGAAGAGGTGGGCCACCTGAAATATGGCCGCCGCCTGCATTTCTGGGATTTCGAGAAGCGTGTGCCTGTCGAGACAAAGTACCTAGGCGAAGACGGGCTGATCCCGCTGGAGGTTAAATTCCACCACAATCCGGACAGCACACACGGCTTCTGTGGCGCGGCGCTCAGCGCCAATGTGATCCATTTCTGGAAGTCCGAGGCCGGGACATGGGAATGGGAAAAGATTATCGATGTCGAGAACGAACCGCATCCCGAATGGCCCATCCCCGTACCCGGCGTGATGTCGGCGATCCTGGTGTCGATGGACGACCGATACCTTTACCTCAACAATTGGCTGCATGGCGACATGCGCCAGTACGACATCACTGACCCGCACAATCCGATATTGACCGGTCAAGTCTGGATGGGCGGGCTGCTCCGCAAGGCGCCGGAGGTGAACGGAGTCAAGGTCGCGGGCGGTCCTCAGATGTTCCAGCTGTCGCTTGACGGCAAGCGCCTCTATGTCACCACGTCGCTCTTTTCGACCTGGGACAATCAGTTCTATCCAGAGATCCGCACGCAAGGCGGCGTGATGGTGATGATCGATTGTGACGTCGAGAACGGCGGCATGAAGATCAACGAAGACTTCATCGTCGACTTTGGCAAGGAACCCAATGGGCCGAGCCGCTGCCATGAAACCCGTTATCCCGGCGGCGATTGCACGAGCGACATCTGGTTGTGAGCGACACCCGAACCATAACGATCGCCAACCGGGGCGGCACGACCTACGCGGTCGACGCCCGGCGCCCGTTGCTCGATACGTTGCGCGAACAAGGGGTCGATCTGCCCTACGGTTGCAAATACGGCGGCTGCATCACCTGTGCGGCCAAACTGACCGCTGGAAAGGTCGATCAGCGCCGGCAGGTGGCGCTGAACAACCGTCAGATCAACAACGGCTATGTGGTGCTCTGTGTTGCGCGGCCTGTGTCGGATTGCACGTTCGAGATTGGCATTGAAAGCCACGACAAGCTCTATCGCAACCCGTTTCTCGATCCGCTTAAACCGCATGAACTGAAAGCGGACATCGCCACACCCAAGGAGGCGTAAATGCCCGAAGCCGAAATTGACCGTCTTTATGATTACCCTCCGGAATTCCTGGCGGACATCCTGCGGTCGGTGAAAACCATCGCCATGATCGGCGCCAGCGGCGATAAAACCAAGTTCAGCTACGGCGTGCTGCGGGTGCTGCATGAGACGGGCTACGACATTATTCCGGTTAACCCAAACCCGGACTTAAAGGAGATCCGTGGCATCCCGGTCTATCACTCGCTGGAAGAGATCGACCGTCCCGTCGATATGGTCGAGGTCTTCCGGCCCAAGGAAGAATTTTACGCCATCGCCGAGCAGGCCATCAACATCGGCGCCAAGGTGCTCTGGGGCCAGATTGGCGTCTATGACGACCGTGCCGCCAGGCTGGCCGAGGATGCAGGGCTGAAAGTGGTTATGAACCGTTGCCCGAAGATCGAGCTGTTCCGTCCGTATTGGAAGCCGCGGCTCGACCTCGCGATATGACGGCTCAGGAATGCGGGTAGCAAACGCCTACAGAGCGTCTGGGCTTTCCCACATTGCCGCCATTCGAACGCGGTGCAGCATCTGATACTTTGGGCTCAGAGCGGGCCTTCGTTGCGAGAGCGAAGCAATTCGACGGGTCGATGTCGGGTTCGCGGGACCTTTCCGCCGTTCGGCTTCCGTACCTGAATGGCCGGTATCTGCGGTTAGCGACCGGGGTCTACATCGTGTCGAGAGGCTTCAGGCAGTTTCTGCAGTTGCAAACAGAACTCGGGGCACCTCAGCTGTATAGGCATTTCGCGCTTGGACAGGCGAGGTCGGCTAACCCGTGTCGCAATCATGTCGCACGGATTCGCCGCGTCCCTTCGTAACCCGTTGAAAAACTCGGCTCTGTTGCAACGCGATGCGACAAGGAAATTCGCTACTGTTACCCGTATATTTACCCCGAAAAGAAAAAGGCTCAGGCGTTTCAACCTAAGCCTTTGATTTATCTGGTAGGCGCACACGGACTCGAACCGTGGACCCGCTGATTAAGAGTCACAGGCAAGTTCGTAGATCGATCTTCCCACAGTTTCCTCGGGTTTCCACAAACTACTGTATTATATGGATTTCATGTTCTTGCAGATTGCCTGACTTTCCTTCATATTCCGGCCATGTGGTGACATAGTGGTGACATAGTGCTCTTGGTGTCACCAATTCCGAGGTCAGAACATGGCACTAACCGAAAGACGAGTGCGCAACGCGCGAGCGGGTGCGGAAAACAGGATTGAATGGGACGGCGTGGTGAAGGGCCTGGGCCTGCGCATCACCAAAGCCGGAGCCAAATCCTATGTCTTGAGCTACCGCGTCGATGAGCGGAAACGCTTAATGACTCTCGGGCGAACTTCGGAGATGAGTCTTGCCAAGGCGCGAGAAATGGCAGGCGAGGCTTTGGTCCGCGTTCGTGGTGGCGCCGACCCGCTGGAGGAAAGGGCTCGGCGCAAGTCGCAGCCGACGGTAGCACAGGGCGTGGCGCAGTTTTTCGCGGACTATGTGCCGAAGCGCCGCGCCATCGGTCGAATGTCGGGGAGGACGGCGAAGGAGTATGCCCGGCAGGCGAACAAATACATTCTTCCCAAACTTGGCCGCAAACGCATTCGCGATATTACCAAAGGCGACGTCGAGCGCATGCTGGCCCCATTGCCACCTATCATGGCCAATCGGGTGCGAGCCCTGGTCTCGCGGCTGTTTACTCTGTTCGAGCATTGGGAATACCGGTCCCAACACACCAACCCGGCACGCGGCATTGAAAAGGCGGCGGAAGAGGCCCGTGATCGGACCCTGACGGAGAGTGAGCTTTCGGCGATAGGGAATGCGCTTGAAGAGCTGGAGGGCAATTCCGGCGCCATCATCGCCATTCGGCTCGCGGCCATCACGGGTTTAAGGATTGGCGAAGTGCAGAATATGCGCTGGGCCGACATCGACTTCGAGGGCGGCGCGGTGGTGTTGCCACAGACCAAGACCGGACGGCGCATCCATACCTTGCCGAGTGCCGCGCTTGCACTTTTGGCCGATGCTCCCCGGATCGGGGCGTGCGTGATACCTGGCCGCAATCCGGACCATGCGCTCGACTACCGCTCGATCCAACGCCATTGGACGCGGGCCTGTGAGGCAGCGGGTGTCTCAGGTGCGCGGCTCCATGACCTTCGCCGCACCATCATGACGGAAGCGGCAGCACTTGGCGTCGGCGCGCACCTGTTGCGTGATATGGTTGGCCACAAAACGACGGCGATGGCCGACCGTTACGCGCGGCGGGCGGGTGCCCCGCTCACCGAACTTAGGGAGCGCATGGGGGCGAGCATGGCGGCGAAGATGGGGGGGCCGGCACCCAGTCGGATTGTAGATTTGAAGGCGGGGCGCTCTCGTAAGTGAGCGGTCGCAGGAACCGTCAAGGCAATTTGAGCAGTCAGGCGGAAGGAATCCAATGGACAAACTAGGCACAACTCAGCACGTTACGGCGGTCCTTAAAAAAATGACGGGGGGAAAATACACACCAATCATGCTCGAGAGATTAGTTGTTGATGCCGAAGTTCTTCATGAATCAAAAGCTCATTTTAAGAGAGATAAAAATAGTATTGACCAAATATTTGAGAACTGCTTGAGCCTTTACCTTAATTTGAGAGGAATGTCTGCGCCCCAAAAAAAGAGATTAACATCTCACTCTCAAAAAATGGCCTTGCAGTCAGAAGAACTTTCAGTCGAAAAAATTGCCGGAGTTGAAGGAATTTGCGACTCTCTTATTGGATTATTGAATTTTTTTTCTACGGCATTCATAGAAGAAAGAAACCGGCTGGAAGACCAAAAAGCTCGATATTGGAGCAGGCAGGGCCGGAGTCCCAATTGGCGAGCACGCCTTTTGGCAAAGTGGGTCGCGGGTGTATACGTCCAATATTTGAAAAAGAAACCTACCTACGGCACCGACCGCAACTACCCGTCAACCCCATATGCAAGAGCATTACAAGAAATATTTGAAATTTATCAAATAGATATGGATATTCGGAAACCCGCTGAATGGGCGATTTCTCAAATAACGGAAGAAGACGTCGAAAGAAGCAAAATATGGTGACTTCCACCATTTGACCCCTGATTGCTGAGGGCGCCTGGAATTTGCTTTGTATTTCCCTTGTCAAGACCGGCTCCGTTGGGGATGCCGGAAGCAATAGGGAGAACGATGAACGTTCCGTGCATCAAGCTCCGCCCTCCCGAGGCGGCAAAATATCTCGGGATTGCCGAAAGCACCTTGGCTAAGCGCCGCATGCGCTGCGAAGCGCCCGCTTTTCACAAGCTGGGTCGCGCTGTCGTCTATGACCGTTCCGACCTGGACGCTTGGCTCGCTGCCCATCGCGTTGAGACGAATGAGGTGGCATGAAGCATGACCCGCAAGCGAAACCCCGGCGCGCTGGCAGGCGCGACCGGGGTTGGGATGACCTTCAAAGCAGGTGAGCTGAATGTCACCCCTCTAGATAGCACTCTCGACCGTGAATTGCACCATGCTTTGCGGTTGGAGCGGCTGCGGGTCCGCCACGGGCTTTCCGGCCCTCTGGCGGCTCGCATCGCTTTCCTGGCCCACGACACGGGGAGGCGGTGATGACGATTTCCGACAAGACTGGAGCCGGGCGCATTGCCCGCTTCCTCCAAGCCGAGCCCCTCACCGACGATGGTGGGCTGAGGCTGATCTTCCGCTGCCGCTATGGCTTCTCGAAGGACGGGCGCTTACGGGGACACATCGCCGAATGCGGCGATATCTCCGTTGGACCCACCTTCCACAGCCCGCTCTGCAAGCTGGCGCGCGCCATCATCGAGGCCGATCCCGCATGCGCCGGTTCGCCATGGCAGCTCGTCCGCGACGGCAAACCCGCAATGGAGGGAAAGCGGCTCGCCAACCTGGCCGGGCTCGATGTCCGGGAGGACCAAGACACGTCTTTCGGAAAGCACAAGGAGCCACCGAGCAAAACACGCTGTCACGACCGGCGGAAGCGACAATCTTGGGGGCATCTCGAAAAGTCAGGCAGTCAGACACCCGAAAAGCATGATGGCGCTCTACGCGCGATCCGCCGGTCCGGAGACGGCCATGGGTAGGAAGCCGAAAGACTTCTACGCCCCGATCCCGGCGCGCGCGATTGGTGACCAGCGTCTGAAAGGTCTGCACCACAAGGTTCTCAGCGCCATCGCGGTCCATGATCGCCGGGCCGGTTCCACGGGCAAGGGTCAGGGTTGCTGGGCCGGGAACAAGCGGCTCGCCGAGATGATCGGCTGCGATTACACCCGGCTATCGACGGCGATCACCGACCTGGCGACCTGGGGATATATCGAGCGCACCCCGCATCCGTTGAACAAGAAACAGCGGGTCCTGCACGTCATCTACACCGGCGATGATGCCAGGTTTGTGGGGGCCGATAGTTTGCCTGTGGGCAAACCTTCGAAGTCCGAACCGACCAACAATAGTTTGCCTACAGGCAAAGGCGGTGCCGAGATAGTTTGCCTGGATTTTCAGGAAGCCCAGAAAGATCAAAGGGATAAGTATGTAGAATATATTCCGCAGAAGCGGGGAATAGAAATAATAGATTCAGCAGAAGCTGCGCCACCTTGCGGTGTCGGACGCGCTCACGCGCTTGCTGAGAATGAAGAAGGCGAACAACCTGACCGCCTGCCCAGCGATGGCAACCGGCTAGGCCAGATACAGACGCTGATCCGGCAAGTTCGAGATCAGGCGCAACTTACGCAAACCGAATTCCGGGAACTGAACGAGGCGGAGGACGAGTGCTTCGAGATCATCGGACGCACCGACGACCGTGAACATAAGGGCTGGGCCGAGCGGTTGGCGGTCGAGGTCTACGCCATCCTGGAGGCTGCAGGATGAGCGTCAAGGAAGTTTATGAGCCTAGCACCGCAAAACGTCGTCGGCGGACCAAGGCCCAGGTTCGACAGCTTGAGAAGCAGATCAGGTCTGTCTTGGCTAACGATCACCCGCAGTCGGTCCGGCATGTGTTTTATCGCATGACTGACCCGCGTCTGCCCGAGCCGGTCGAGAAGTCCGAGAAGGGATACCGCGCCGTCCAGCGTCGGGTGGTCGAGATGCGCCGGTCAGGGATAATCCCCTACGGTTGGATCACAGACGCGACCCGGCAGGGCTACCACGTCAATACCTTTGACGGCGCGGGCGATTTCTTGGCCTCGGTCAATGGTCTCTACCGGGCCGATCTCTGGCGGGATGCCGACTATCGGTGCGAGGTCTGGACCGAGTCCCGATCCATCGCGGGCGTGGTGCGGAAAGACTGCCAGGAGCTGGCTGCCAGCCTATACCCGGCCGGCGGGTTCACCAGCATAACCCTCGCCTTTCAGGCCGCCGAATACATCAACGAGGGCAATGACGGTCGCGAGGTAGTGATCTTCTACATCGGCGATTATGACCCCGCCGGTGTTCTGATCGACGTGTCCCTGGAGAAGGAACTTCGGACGCACCTCCATTCCGACGTCCCACTTCGCTTTGAGCGGATCGCGATCACGCCCGAGCAGATCGAGGCACACAGCCTACCCACCAAGCCCCGCAAGGCCACTGATCGGCGATCCCTGGAGGTCCAACACACAGTCGAAGCCGAGGCAATGCCTGCGGGCCTGCTGCGCTACACGCTCCGGTCCCACATCGAGGCCCTGTTGCCGACCGGCGCATTGGAGATCACCAAGGTCGCCGAGGAATCCGAGCGCGCGCAGATCATGCGCGTGGCCGAGATGCTGGGAGGTGCCGCATGACCTGGGGCCTTGCAATCTCTGCGAGCCGACTGCCGCGGGACCGACGCGACACCCTCGATAAACCGCTTCATCAAACCTCCCCCGTTCGTCGAGAGAGTATACCCCAACCTCGCGCTTCAACACAGCCAGGGTCAGGAACCGACCTACGCGACCCGGTGATGCCATGTCTCGAATCCGCCGGAAGACCGACATTCATACATGAAGGTCAGCAACGCGCCGGATTACAGACCTACACGGCGCGGGCAATGTAGGTCCGTTGTGTGCCAGAGAAAAATATTCGCTCGCAAAATCGGCAATCTTGTCGACGTAAGAAATTGTGGTAGTGTTTGATATGAAGGCCCTGGTCGCTCGGAACGCATCGAATTGTGAACGGGAAGGAGTTTTCAAATGCCCCTCATTGGTAGAATTATCGCCTGGGCGGGAGAAAATTCGGCTAGAAATAGGTCTTTGTTGAAAAGAAAAGGATTTCTTATTTGTGATGGAGAACAGGTTAGTCAAGCTGATTACCATGAGCTTTTTGATATGATTCACGACAATTTTAGTGATGGCAAGACACCCGATCCTGACCATTTCTATCTACCTGATTTTTCGAATCGTGTTCCAGTTGGCGCCACAAATACACACCCTCTTGGTGATTATTTTGGTCATGATACTCACACATTGACTAAGCCTCAGATGCCCAGTCATAAACATAAATACAATAAATTTGAATGGTGGGGTTCTGGCAACAGAAACGATACGTTAATTGAAAGGGTAAATACCGGAAGAAATACTGTTACATCAGGACACCGAGGCCAATTGGACGAATCTGAACCTTCTGGAGGCGGCAAACCCCACAATAATATGCAGCCATCATTGGCGATTCACTACTTGATCCAATTCCGAGAAAACGCCGTCAATTCAGTGAAGGGTAGAGTGGTAGACGCGAACAATCGTGAGAAATTGAGCGGCGTTTTAATTTCTGTAAAAGATGGGCCTTCAGCCACCACAAACAATGGAGGAAATTACACGATTGAGGAGGTTCGCGTAGGGTTGGCAACACTGATTGCAACGAAACGAGGATATTCCCCCATAACGCAAGACGTGCAGGTCAGTGAAGAAGGGCCAGCCAAAGTCAATTTCGAACTTACACCTCAGTAGAGACTATTTTGCTTCGGCGATGCTAGATGCGCAGCACCACAGTTGGCGATGGAGTGATTTACATTATGCAGGTTTCTGTGAGGGGAAAGTCATCATTCTACGATTTCAGGCAATGGCCATATTAGATCAGCTTCGGTCATCTGACCAAACTTGTCGGATGTCTGCTTCGTCTCGCACAGTCGACCTTCGAGGCTCTTAGTGTTTCTGAGATGCCTGAGCAAAGCTGTCAGATGTCAGCTCTGAGCCCAAACTGACAGATGCTGCGCCGCGTTCGAACGGCGGCAATGCGCGGCTGCCGAGGCCCGAGGCCGAGCGGCGCGCCCGGCTGGAGCTGGTCTGGAGCCAGTCCGGCGACGGACCGGAAAACAAGCCTTTAACCGGGCTGTGGCCTCCGAAAAAAGGTAGATGAACCATGCCCGCCCCCGATCCGCACGGGCTCTATATCGAGGAATACGACGACGGCGGTTTCAGCATCATTTGCGAGTTATGGTGGCACGGCAACCGCGCCAATCGGATCAGACGCATGCGAAGCATCGCAGACAATATTAGGTGGGGCGGCTGGCTTTGCGCCCATTGCCGCAAGCCTATCCCGATCTTCCGTCGCTCGGATGCGCTCTATTGCCGGGAGAGGTGCCGAAAGGCCGCGGCCAGGTTGCGTCGCCACGAGCGGGCGAAACGCCACAGATACGCGCGCGGGCGCGTGATGGAGTTTTAGTCGTCATGGCATGGGGGACCCCGAGGATAAAGCTTCCTTCATCCGCGTGTGCAAGATGCTCTGGCGGCGCTCAAAGCACGGGGAGCGATGCGGCGCGAAAACCCGGCAAGGCACGCCCTGCCGCATGCGGCGCCTGCCTTGGTCGAAACGGTGTCGGATGCATGGCGGGCTCAGCACCGGGCCGACGACCGAGGAAGGTCGGAAGCGCGTTGCTGAAGCGCAGCGGAGGCGTGGGCGAGATGGCGGGCTACGAAAGCCTAGGTATGAATGGTCAGCAGGACTTGGCCATTTTCCGTTGACTCTTTTGCTGTTTTGTCAATCGCTCGCCTTCGCCGGTTGCGCGGCACTTTCAAGAGGTTCTAAACTGTGTCTTCAAACGATCCCATAATTCTCACCAATGGCTGGCGACCTAAAAGAGTGCCAGAGCCCCATTATCCATATGTGTTTGCAGTGGGCGTACTACAAAGAATCTGGGTCGCCGCCGAGCGCGATTTCGAAGCCCTTATTTGGCACTACCTGGGAGTTAATTCAGAAGTTGGCGAAGCAATTACAACCGAAATAGGCAGCAGGACGCGAGGTCAAATCTTAAAAAGCCTTGCGACCGAAAAGGAACGTGTTCAATCAACCTTGGAAGTAGTCCGGAATGCTTGTGTTTGTTTCGATGTCCTTCGAACGAACCGCAATCTCCTAGTCCACAGTCGGACAGGCGGAATGAACGACGTAGGAGTTTGGTCGTTCCGGGTGAAGGCTACTGGCACTGTCACCCGCGAGACGCTGGCTATAAGATTGGAACACTTTCAAAACACGGCTGACCAGATCAGTTCGTTCCGCGCGCACTTAGAGGAATTGCTAGCGCACTTTAGGACGGGTGCGCCATTGCCGAGTAAATCTCCAAAACCGAGTGATCTACTGGGCCAGATCCGCAAAGATCAATGAGCCAGATGGTGGGTGCAGGAGAGACCGCACCCTGAAATGTGGGCCTCGCTGTCAGCGACTACTGAAGCGCAGCGCCGGCGCTGGCGAGGTGGAGAAGTCAGAGCAAAGATCGGAACGACTGATTGACGATAGCGGCTCTTCGAGATTGTTCGCTCGAAACGCTCCGATCGTCGGTCAGCGAGCTAGGAATTGGAAGGCTTTCGACACGGACTATTTGTCGACGAAACTCCGCACGGCGGCTCGCCAGCTGCGCGACGTTAAGGAGCGAAACCTCGACTTCATGGTCGGCGTTATGCAGGGCTTAGCGTAGACTGCGCGCGCGCGGATCGCTGAATTGCTGCAACTTCATATGGCGCGTTCCGGTCGCGCGTGTGTTCGTCAGGAAATGCAATCCATCAAACCGGGAGACTTAAAAGATGACAACACCGAATGACCCGTATCACCCGGACAATTACACTCACGAGCCGTGGGTTGGTTATACGGTGCTGTCGGGCGGACACCACAATTTGGGTGAACAGGTTCGCAGGCACATGGAAATTGGCTGGCTACCTCAAGGGGGCGTTACTTTGTTTGGCGAACCCGGCCAAGCAATAATGTATCAAGCCATGTATAACCCAAATTGGCGGGGCGGATCGGATACACGTGCGACCGATCCAAACCTCGATCAAGATTACCCAACCCCTTAACCCCTCTATGACCGCGAGAAAAATGAGCGCACCCGATCCAGACGCAATCCACGATGTCTTCGAAGAAGGTGGCCGTTGGCATGTCTGGTTCACTCACAGGGTGGGACCGTCGCGCTTCTGGCCTTTCTGTTCGAGCGTTGGCGGCAATGAACGCCGTAACAGGTTGAGCCGCGCGAAAGCTATCGCCAAGCGGGTCGCATTTGACGGATGGGTTTGTAAGTTCTGCGGTGAGGAGATTGACTTCCACAAACGGGCGGATGCCAAATATTGCCGTGAGCGGTGTAAGAGGGCAGCGGCGCGGGCCCGGCGTAAATTGTGCGCGTGATGCCTAAGCTCAACGAGTCTTGCTGCACGCAAAACACCCGTTGGAGCAACTCAAATGCGTTCGCCGAACTTCTGCGCACTTCAACGAGTCTTGCTGCACGTAAAGCACCCGTTGGAGCAACTCAAATGCGTTCGCCGAACTTCTGCGCACTTCAACGAGTCTTGCTGCACGTAAAGCACCCGTTGGAGCAACTCAAATGCGTTCGC
>CAJICH010000123.1_pt1 | contig 68805 bp, 61 predicted proteins | sample 9199591 | NCBI WGS metagenome assembly CAJICH01 (sample SAMEA7708332, study PRJEB35096) | sediment metagenome | biome: marine neritic benthic zone biome [ENVO:01000025]; feature: sediment [ENVO:00002007]; material: shallow marine sediment [ENVO:03000034] sea grass bed [ENVO_01000059] ...
CCGAGGCCCAAATCGACCCGGACGGCGCCTGGGTGCTGCGCGGTGATCGGGGTGTCAGCTACGCCGCCGCCCCGCCGCCCGGTGCGGTCATCACCGAAGGCGCGTGGTGGAGGCCGGGCGCTGCGGGCGAGCCCTTGGTCAGCTTCTCGGCCAAGGAGGGGCGCGAATTGGGCCTTGTGATCGGCTCGACGATCACGGTGAACGTGCTCGGCCGTCCGATAACCGCCCGGGTCGCCAGCTTGCGTCAGATAGAATGGCAGGGCTTGGGCATCAACTTCCTGATGATCTTGAACCCGGCCGCTCTGGCCGGCGCGCCGCACAGCCACATCGCCACAGTTCATGCGTCGCCCGGGGCCGAGGCCGGGATCATGCGCGCCGTGGGCCGCGCGCTGCCCAACGTGACCACGATCCGCGTGCGCGATCAGGTGGCCAGGGTTTCCGAGGGGTTGGAGGATCTGAGTGCCGCGACGCGCTGGGCGTCGGCGGCGCTGTTGATGACAGGCCTCGTGGTTCTGATCGGCGCCGCGGGCACCGCGGCCGAGCGGCAGACGGGCGAGGCGGCGATCCTGAAGGTTCTGGGCGCCAACCGCGCGCGAATTCTGGCCAGTTTCGCCGTGCGCGCGCTGATCTTGGGGGCATTGGCCGGGCTGGTGGCACTGGCCTGGGGCTGGGCCGCCGCCTGGGGCGCGACCCGATTCGCGCTGGACGGTCCTTTCGTGTTCCAGCCGGGCACGGCGTTGGCGGTGGTCCTGGGCGGCGCGTTGCTCAATCTGGCCGCGGGGTTGGCATTTTCGCTCTATCCGCTCCGCTTGCGTCCCGCCAGGGTGCTGCGCCGGGCCGCGGGGTGACGGTTGTAGAATTCCGCGCCGCAAGCCGGAATACCTTGAAAACCGCCCTTTGTTCCCCGATATTAGACGGTGAGCGGTCGCCATTCCCGGCGGACGCGCCTGACGTACGACCCAAAACGCTAAGCAGAGGGAAAAAATGGTGAATCCGTCCTATGCGCACAGCCAAACGATCACCCGCACCGCGGAGATCGATGCGGGCCTGCGCGCCTACATGAACAAAGTCTACGCGCTGATGTCCGGCGCTATGATCATCACGGGCCTTGTGTCCTACATGGTGGGCATGGACTTCCGCGCCGTCGTCCAAGGCGAGCCGACGACACTTCTAAGCGCGGCAATGATCGAGACGATGTTCTCGTCGCCGGTCCGCTACATCATCATGTTCGCCCCGCTGGCCTTCGTCTTCTTGTTCGCGGCGACCATCAACCGGATGTCAGCCTCGACGGCGCAGATGGTCTTCTGGGCCTTCGGTGCGGTTATGGGCGTTTCGATTGCGTGGATCTTCGCGGTTTTCACCGGCATGTCGATCGCGCGGACCTTCTTCATCACCGCGATCGCGTTCGGTGGTCTCAGCCTCTATGGTTATACCACCAAGAAGGACCTTTCGGGTTGGGGCACGTTCCTGATCATGGGTGTGATCGGTCTGATCGTGGCGATGATCGTGAACATCTTCCTGGCCAGCACGGCGCTGCATTTCGCCATTTCGGCGATTGGCGTGCTGATCTTTGCCGGTCTGACCGCCTATGACACCCAGACCATCAAGAACGAGTATCTGGCCTATAGGACCACGCCGGGTGGCGAGGCTTGGTTGGAGAAGGGTGCGGTTATGGGTGCGCTGCGCCTATATCTGGACTTTATCAACATGTTCATGTTCCTGTTGCAGTTCCTGGGCAACCGCGAATAGCCGCAAGAATATGTGAACGAATTGAGGGCCGGAGCATCGCTCCGGCCCTTTTCGTTTGATGCGGGGCGGGTGGCAGTTCACCAAAAAGAAAAAGGCGGCACGCTGGCCGCCCTGTCCCTCGGTCGGTCTGGAGAAGGCTTATTTGATTTTGCCTTCCTTGAATTCCACATGCTTGCGCGCGACCGGGTCGTATTTACGCACGCTCATCTTCTCGGTCATGGTGCGCGAGTTCTTCTTGGTGACGTAGAAGAACCCCGTACCCGCGGTCGAGTTGAGGCGGATCTTTACCGTGGTCGGTTTCGCCATCTTGCTGTCCTCCGTTGGGCTGACCTGGGCCGGCCCGAAGAAATCGCCGAAGAAATCTGAGGCCTGTTACCTACTGATCTGATGGCTTCTGTCAAGAGGACCGGCCGCGCCAAATGCGCAGCGAGATGAGCGTCAGATAGGCCGTGGCGAGGACCGCTGCCAAATACATCAACCCGTTCGGCGGAACCAGGTCCATGGCCGACCCGAAGGCAATCGGCGAGGCCAGCGCGCCGATCCCGTAGCCCAGGATCACAGCTGCGTTGGCGACGCTGAGCGCGCTGCCCTGATAGCGCGCTCCGATCTCGGTCAGCGCGACGGAATATAGACCGACCGAGGTCGCGCCCCAGAAGCCGGCCCAGAGGAGCATTCCCAGATAGGATGGCGCCGCCAGCGCCATGCCGATCGGTGCCGCCACCGAGCCCGCCGCCGACACCGCCAAAACCAAGCGCCGATCGAACCGATCCGCGGCCCAGCCAAGCGGCATTTGCAGCACCATGGCGCCAAGGGCGAAAACGGTCAGCAGCAGCGCGGCGTCGGTCTCGCCCAGGCCGCTGCGGACGCCCCAGACCGGCATCAGCGCCGTCGCGCCGAACTCGATGATACCGAACAGCACAACCGCGAAGACCACGCCTGGGTCGGTGGCAAAGATCCGCAAGGCCGCCTTGGGCGATGGGGGTTGGTCTTGGTTCGCGGGCGGCGCCTCTGCGATGCCCCAAATTATTGCGCTTAGCCCCAGCGCAACCACGCATGCAGCCGCCAGGAACGGGCGCATCCCCTCGAGCCCGATTTGGCTGAGCAACGCGGGACCGAGGGCAAATCCCGCCGAGACGCACAGCGCGTAGATCGCGATGATCCGCCCGCGCCGCATCTCGGGCGCGACCGCCACGATCCAGTATTCCGAAGCGAAGAAAAGCGCTGTGCCTGCCAGTCCGTAGAACAGGCGGATCACTGTCCAATACCAAAACCCCTGGTGCAGTGGCGCGATCAGCAAAAGCGCGATCAGCCCCAAGGCCGACCAGACCATCAGCGGTCCGATCCCGACCCGGCGCAGCACCGCGGGCAGGAGCGGCGCCCCGATCACCATCGCGACCGCAGCGGCGGTCGTGTTGGCCCCGATCTCCGCCCCGCTTGCCCCCATCCGTTCCAGCAGCAGGCCGAAAATCGGATAACTCATCGACAACGAGACGCCAAAAAGCGTGATCGCTGCGATCGGCGCGGCGAGGCCTCTGAGGCCAATGGTCCGGTCAGTCGCGGCCATCATTCCTGCTCCGCGTCAAAGCGGATCGATGAACGATTGCCCGTCCGCGTGATGGAAGAACGGCGCAGGGCGGGCCGGACGGCCGGGTTCGGCCAGCCGCAACTCGACTTCGGCCAGAACGACGCCAGTGATAAAGGGCAGATCGAGTGCGCGCGCCTCGGGTAGGGTCAGCCAGCTGAGATAGGATAGCTCGGTGCCCGCGCGCGAAAAGTCATCCAGATCGCCGGCAATCCGCTCCGCATTTGCGAGGAAGAACCGCGCGTCGAACCGGCGTGGCCGTCCCGGTGGGGTGATGGCGCGAAAAATGAACTCCAGCGCGCCCGGCGCGGGCCTGTGGCCTGCCTCGAAGAAGGAGCGCCAATCCTGGGGGATGTCAGCGGGTGACGGGCCGTCCGGCACCGCGAGCGCGAGGCCGGTCTCCTCCCAAAGCTCGCGGATCGCGGCAATGGCCAGGGCTTCCGCGAGTTCGGGCCGGGCGCGCTTGCGGAGGCGCTCGAGACTGTCCGCGGCCAGGGGCCGAGCGGTTGGGATTTGCGCATCTTCCAGGTCAAGCGCACCGCCTGGAAAGACGAACTTAGAGGGCATGAAGGCGGCACCCTTGCCGCGCTGGCCCATCAGCACGCGAGGCGCCTGATCTGGGCCGTCATGGCGCAGCAGGACCACGGTCGCGGCATCGCGGATCGCGTCCTTCGGTGGTTGGCTGTCGGTCATGGCGGGTCCGTCGGCGAGAAGGCCCGGCGACTATGGTCTGCTGCGATCGGGCTTGTCTAGCGCCTGTCTTCGAAGCCGTGCATGCGCTTGGCCCATTGGAAGGCCACCACCATCCCCTTGATATGGGGCAACAGCCAAAGGGTCGCCCCCAGTGTCATGACCGGCCAGACCGCCCAATGGACCCATAGCGGCGGATGGAAGGTGGTCTCGACGGTCAACAGGCCGCTGATCAGGAAATGTCCGACAATCAGAATAGTTGCCCAGGCCGGCATGTCGTCGGCCCGGTGGTGGTGCAGTTCCTCGCCGCATGCGGCGCAGGCGTGGCGTACTTTCAGATAGCTCGACATCATCGGCCCGCCGCCGCAATTTGGGCAGCGTTGTCGCCAACCGCGCAACAGTGCAGGCCCAAGGGGCCTTTCAGTCGCTGTTGCAGGTTCAGAAAATTCGCGGGCCATCACGTCCGGGATCACATTCTCGCTCATTTTGCGAAGATATGGCGGTGGTGGCTTTGGCGCACCTGCGCAGAATGTCTTGCGGCACCATGTCGCTTGATGCGCTGCAGCATAGGCCGAGCGAAGGGCGCGGCCAGGCCCGTTGCAATTTTATCAGCCGGGCGCGACGGAAACGCATCACTGCGGCGTTTGTGAGATTAACATGGGTAAGACGATGAGGCGTATGGTGAAACGTTCGTTGGCAGTGATCTTGGCATGCACCCTGTTTGGTGTGGCCCCCGTTGCGGCTTTGGCGCAAACGGGCGATCGGGCTGACGATCGGGAGTCGCGCATGCTGCAGCGGCTGGATCTGAACAGCGACGGGGTGATCAGCCAGACCGAGGCAAGGGCCGCGGCGGCAATTCGCTTCCTGCGCTGGGATGGTGATGGTGACGGCGCGGTAACCGAGGCGGAGATGCGGGCTGCGGCCGAGCGACGGGTTCGGGAGCGGGCCCAAAGACGTTCGGGACAGTCTGTGGATTCAGGGCGCATCGAGCGCCGACTTGCCAAAAGATTTGCCAGGATGGACGCGAACGGCGATGGTCGGGTTGAGCGCGCCGAGTTTGAGCGGCTTCGCGCACGGCGATTCGCCCGGCTCGATCAGGATGGTGACGGCGGCGTGTCGCGGGACGAGTTCCGCCTGCGGCCACGTGGCCACGGGTGGGGTAGAGACCATGATAGGCGACCGGAGAACTAACGGCCGGCGCCCAGCAGAGCGCCCGGGGGAGGGGCTAGGCAGGACCGATGCCGGCCATGGTGGACAGAGCCGAGGAGCCGTCCGCGCCCGATGCTTCGGGGCCGGACGCGGCGCCTTCCGTGAACCCTGGCGGGGATCAGGCGCGGCGCGACGAGGATGCCCAGCTTTTGGCCCGGTTTGCCGACGGCGATCAGCAGGCGGCGCGGGAGCTGACCGACCGGCTGCTGCCGGGTGCCCTACGTCAGGCCTGGCGGATCCTTGGAGACGAGGCCGAGGCCGAGGATGTGGCGCAAGAGGCGATGCTACGGCTCTGGAAACAGGCCTCGGATTGGCGGGCTGGCGAAGCGCGGGTCTCGACGTGGCTCTACCGGGTGATCCGGAATCTATGCATCGACCGCATCCGCAAACGCCGGCCGTCCACTGCCATCGAGGATGTGGCCGAGCCACCGGATCCAGCGCTCGGCGTGCTCGAGCGGCTTACCTTAAGCGAGGAAAGTCGGATGCTCGCGAGCGAGATCATGGCGCTGCCGGAGCGCCAGCGCCAGGCGTTAGTGCTGCGCCATTTCGAAGGTTTGTCGAACCCCGAGATCGGGGAGCAATTGGACTGTTCTGTCGAGGCGGTAGAGAGCTTGCTAGCCAGGGCCAGGCGGCAACTGGCAGCAGAGGTGACAAGGCAAAGAGAGGTGATCGGCGATGACTGATAAATCTCCATTCGATTTTGAGGCCGGGATGGCCGAGTTGGGCCAGCATCTGCGTGCGCAGGCGCCCCAGGTCAGCGACCGGCTCCGAATGCGGGTTTTGGCGGATGCGGGCGAAATCGTGGCAGCGCGCGAGGCGGCGCGTCCCGCAGCGCCCGCACGAATGCCACGCGCCCGGCGCGGCGCTTGGTTCGGATTGATGGATGCCTGGATTGGCGCGGCGGCGGCCGTGGTCGTGCTGTTCCTGGTTGCCGGGATCGGTCTTGGCTACCAGGCAGGTGACATGATCATGGCGGAAGCCGGTTTCGGCGAGACCGCGATTGCCTCGGTGGCCCGTGATGGCGACGGGCTGTTCATACCCGAGGACGTCCTGTGAGGAGAATGGCGCGATGAGCGGATCGGGGGATAGACCGGGTTGGGCGCTGACGCCTGGCTGGGTGAAGGCACTGCTAATAGCGTCGCTGGCGCTTAATGTGGGGGTTGTTGGCTTAGTCGGCGGCACCGCCATGCGCGGCGAGAAGGAGAATCCATATAGCGGCAAGCCCGAGAACGAGCCCGGGCTCGACCGGAGGCAGTCGCGGATATTGCGAATGGTGCCTGAGGTTCGACGCGAGGCGGCGCGAAATGTGATCCTGTCGCGGACCGAGGAATACGACGCAGCACGTTCGGCACTGCGCCAGGCACAGATGGACTTGGTCGAGGCGATCCGGTCCGAGCCTTACCAGCCGGAACGCGTGCGCGCGGCACTCTCGGCCCGCCGCGCGGCCAGCGGCACGGTCTGGGGCATTGGATACGAGCAGCTCGCCGAGATCGCGGATTCGCTGGACCCGGTCGAACGCAGCGAATTGGCGGCGCAATTGGAAGAGCGCACAAAGCGCTGGATGGAACGCCAGGAAGCCAAACCGCGCTGACGGTCGGTCACGCCGCGGCCCGAGCCAAGGTGACCATATTGCGACCGCTGGTCTTCGAGGCGTAGAGCGCCGCGTCAGCACGGGTCACCAGGGCGCTGCCACTTTACTCCGGGCGATGAATTGCCAAGCCGATCGACACAGTGACCTTCGGCCGCTCCGCCGATCCGGCCAATTTGAATAGGTTGCGCTCAACGGCTTCGCGCACCCGCTCGGCCACCCGTTCGGCGTCCTGTTGCTTTATTTCAGGCATGACCTCCAGAAACTCTTCACCACCAATGCGGCTAACCAGGTCGACCCCTCGCACGGCCTCGCGAAGCCGCCGCGCGAACTCGCGCAGAACGTCGTCGCCGGCGCTATGGCCGTGAGTATCGTTGATCGCCTTGAACAGATCCAAATCCAAGACCATCGCCGCGAGGCCGGCCTCGGACGCGCGGTTCTTGTTGATCATCGAGTCCAGATGGTTGTTGGCATAGCGCCGGTTGTAGAGCCCGGTCAGCGGATCGGTCACCGCCATCACCAGGCTGTCATGCACCGAGCTGCGCAGCCGGTCGGAATAGTGTTTGCGTCTGAGTTGGATCTTCAGCCGGGCCGTCAGTTCGGCGAAGTCCGGCGGGTAGGTCAGGTAGTCCGAGACACCCATTTCCATCGCCAGATGCGCGCGGCTGAGATCCTCTTCCTGGAAAACCATCATCACCGAGGTGTGTCGGCTTTGCGGACGCGAGCGCAGCTGCGAGGCCACACGCATGGCCTCGCCATCCGCCAGGTTGGAACCGATCACGCAGGCGTCGAAATGGTTTGGCTCGATTAACGCACGGGCCGCTGTCTCGCCCTCGGCGGTCTCGATTGCGCATCACAGATGATCGCGAATCTTTCCGACCGTGTGATGCATCATGTCTGTGGGATCGCAAACCAGGAGCACGGTCGAATCCGCGAAATTCAGCCCGGCATCGGCCCGCAGGTCGTCATCGCCCTCCAACCCAAGTTCGCGCGAGGTTTCGAGCCGCAGCCGCAGTTCGTCCACCATCTGCTTCATCCGCACCAGGCTCGAAACCCGCGTGAACAAGGCCATGTCCGGATAGGGTTTGGAAAGGAAATCGTCGGCACCGGCCTCGAGCCCCCGCAGGCGGTCCGCCTGGTCGTCCAAGGCGGTCAGCATCACCACCGGGATGTGCTCGGTCTTGCGCGATTTCTTAAGCTGACTGCAAGCCTCGAACCCGTCGATGCCCGGCATCAGCACGTCCAGCAGGATCAGGTCCGGTTGCTCCTGTTCGGCGAGCGCGATTGCCTTTTCGCCGCAATCGGCCTCGATGACATCGAAGTAGTTGGCGGTCAGCTTGGCCCTGGCGATCGTTCGGTTCGTCGCCACGTCATCGACCACCAAGATTCTACCCGGCATCGGATGCGTCCTTGCTTGCGCTGCGACCGTGGATGTGCGGACGGTCAATTGCCCGCCGGCCACGATTCCATGCCTGCAATCTGCGCTCAAAAGCGTTAACACTTCCTTTCCAGGCCGCGTGCTTTGTGAACAATTCGTCAATGGGACACTGTATCGATGGACCAACAGCCCATGGCCCGCGAACCAGCCGAGACCCTGGCGCTGCGGGCGCTTGGCTGGATCGCCGCCGATGACGAATTGGCTGGCCGTTTCCTGGCCTCGGCTGGTGCGGCACCCGGTGACTTGCGTTCCCGCGCCGGCGATCCGGAGTTCCTGGGTTTCGTTTTGGATTTCCTGCTGGCGGACGAGAAATCGCTGGTCGCCTTCACCGCCAGCGAAAGCGTTTCGCCTGATGCGCCGATGCGCGCCCGCGCTGCATTGCCGGGCGGCGACCTGCCGAACTGGACCTGACCCCATGGATGCGAGCGCGACGGGTTTGGAAACGATCGAGGCCGATCTCGCCCCGAACCTTTTGGCACAACTGCGCGCGGTCCCAATCGCGCCCGGCCAACCATTGGTCGCGGTCGATGCCGATGAGGTTCTGGTCGAGCTGTCGGCGCATTTGAAGCGGTGGTTGCCGACCATCGGTTATCGCCTGGAATTGACCCGCTACCAGCTTGAAGGGTCGATCTTTCCCGTGGACTCGGACATGCCTTTGCCCTTCGACGATTGCCTGATGCTGCTCGACCGGTTTTTCGACGGCGAGGTTCTGCACCAGCGCGCACTGCCGGGCGCTTCCGAGGCCTTGAGCCGGCTTGCTGAGCCATTCCAGGTGGTAGTGCTGACCAATGTGCCAGGCCATGGTGGCGATCTGCGGCGCCGGAACCTGGCGGGATTGGGGATGACGTATCCCGTGGTAGTGAACTCCGGCGGTAAGGGTAGGGCGCTTTCCTGGCTCGCCGCCCGTGCCAAGGCGCCCACGGTTTTCATCGACGATTCCCTCAAACAGCACGAGAGCGCTGCCCGCCGGGCGCCCCATGTCGCGCGCATTCACTTCGTCGGCGCGCCCCATCTGAAGGAACTCCTGCCCGAGAGCCCCGCCGCCGATCATCGAGTCGGGGAATGGGAGGAGTGCGAGACGGTGATCCGGCGCGTTCTGTCGCTTTGATCGCTTGCCGACTCGCGCGGCGCCCGCGATAGTCTTTCTATGTCTCTGCCCCCCGGATTTCTCGATGAATTGCGCAACCGGATAGCGCTCTCCGACGTCGTCGGGCGCAAGGTCATGTGGGACAAGCGCAAATCGAACGCGGCCAAGGGCGACTTTTGGGCGCCGTGCCCTTTTCACCAAGAGAAAACGCCGTCCTTCCACGTCGATGACCGGAAGGGTTTCTACTACTGCTTCGGCTGCCAGGCGAAGGGCGACGCGATCACGTTCGTCAAGGAGAACGATAACGTCTCGTTCATCGAGGCAGTCGAGATCTTGGCGCGCGAAGCCGGGATACCCATGCCCGAGCGTGTCCACGACCCCAAGGCCGCCGAGCGCAAGGACCGTCTGACCCGGCTGGCCGAGGTGATGGAGCAGGCGGTGCAGCTTTTCGGCCTCGGCTTCCGGTCGGGCGCGGGGCAGGGCGCGCGCGACTACACGCGGACGCGTGGCCTGACGGATGCGACGCTGAAGCGTTTCGAGATTGGCTACGCGCCCGACGCCCGCCACCACCAAACCCAACACTTCAAGGAGAAGGGAGTGCTGGACGAGGCCATCGGCGCAGGCCTGATCATCAAGCCCGACGACGGTGGCGCCCCTTATGACCGGTTCCGCGGTCGCCTGATGTTCCCGATCCGCGATCCGCGCGGGCGCTGCATCGCATTCGGGGGCCGGGCGCTGAGCGCGGACGCTCAGGCGAAGTACCTGAACTCGCCCGAGACCGAGCTCTTCCACAAGGGCCGGACCCTCTACAATCACGGGCCTGCGCGCGAGGCCGCAGGCAAGGCGGGAACGTTGATCGTGGCCGAGGGCTATATGGACGTGATCGCGTTGGACGCCGCCGGTTTCGGCCATGCGGTGGCGCCCTTGGGCACGGCGGTCACCGAGGAGCAGCTTGGCCTCATGTGGCGCATCGCGGACGAGCCGGTGATCGCGCTTGATGGCGACGAGGCGGGGTTGCGCGCTGCCAACCGTCTGGTGGATATCGCGCTGCCGATGTTAGCGCCGGGCAAATCGCTTCGTTTCTGCTTAATGCCCGAGGGACGCGACCCGGACGACTTGATCCGCGACGAAGGGCCCGGTGCTATGCAGGCGGCTATCGATGCGGCGCGCCCTCTGATCGACATGCTGTGGCAGCGCGAGGCCGAGGCTGCGCCGCTGGATACGCCCGAGCGCCGCGCAGCCCTGGATCAGCGGTTGCGCGCGGCATTGGGGCGGATCGCTGATCAGTCCGTGCGCAACCACTATGCCGCCGAGATCAAGCAGCGCAGGGCCGAACTGTTCCGTCCGGCGCAGGCCGAGGAAAGACCGGCTTGGCGGCCGCCCGAGCGGCGCGGTCCGGGTCATGCATCGAATCGCGCTCCGGCGCGGCCGAGAGCCGAGACCCGGAAGTCCGAGTTGGCCCGCTCTGGCGCAACCGGCCAGCAGGCCGAGGCGCGCATCCGCGAGGCCGGTATCCTGCTGATCGCTTGCCACAACCCCGCCGCGCTCGCGCCGCTCGAACATCAGCTCGAAGAGATGACCCTGCGCAGCCCGGACCTCGCGGCGATCCGCGATGGGCTGCTCTCGGCCATTGCGGCGAGCGCGGATGTCGCCGAGACCGTGCGGGCACGCACCGGTTCAGATCCCTTCGAAGTGCTGGGCCGAGTTCCCCAGGCCCGGGCCTTGCCGATGGCCCGTCCCGACCGCCCGCCCGAGCGCGTGGTCGAAGTCTTGGACGAGGCGATTGCCAGGCACCAGGCAGCGCTGGCCTTCGAGTCCGAGCTATCGGAGGCCGCGCGCGACCTGCCCGGGGCAGAAGGTGAGGATTGGACCTGGCGTATCCGCCAGGCAGGCCATCAACTCTACCAGGCCGAACGCAGCGCGCTGAAGGATACCGAGACCGAAACCGGTGAAACTGTGAGCGAAATCCAACGGATGCTCGACAATCAGGTCTATCGGGCGAAGAAGACCTGATATTTCCTTCCGAATCAGTGATTCGCTTTCTATTTAACACTACATGCAGGCAACGAATCATCGACTGACCGGTTTCTCGAACGTCGGTGATGCCTTGTTCTAAAGGACTTTGGCCGGCTGGCGATTCGCAGAATCGCTCCTATCTACGGCCCTACAGGCACGAATCGGAACAAAATCGCCGGTTCCATAACGAAAGGCACCTGATGTCTCCGAAAGACGAAGATCAGACGGAAAGCGAGCAGACCGAAAGCCAGGGCGCCGTGCTCGATATGAGCCAGGCAACCGTCAAGAAGATGGTCACCAAGGCGAAGGCTAGGGGATACATCACTTATGACGAACTAAACCGCGTTCTGCCCTCGGATCAATTCTCGTCCGAACAGATCGAGGACGTGATGTCGCTCCTCTCGGAAATGGGTGTCAATGTCGTCGAAGGCGAAGGCGAGGCCGAGGGTGACGACGACGCCAATAAGACCGAGCAGTCGGAAAGCCGCGAGGTAACGACGACTACCTCGACTACGACCGAGGTGGACCGCACCGACGATCCGGTGCGCATGTATCTGCGCGAGATGGGGACGGTGGAGCTTCTCAGCCGCGAGGGCGAGATCGCCATCGCCAAGCGCATCGAGGCGGGCCGCGCGACCATGATTGGCGGGCTCTGTGAAAGCCCGCTGACGTTCCAGGCGATCACCATTTGGCGCGAGGAATTGCTTGAAGAGAAGATTCTGCTGCGCGACGTGATCGACCTCGAAACGACGTTCGGCGAGTCGATCGAAGATGATGAAATGGCCGCGGTGACTCCCGGCGAAACAACCGGCAAGGCCGCCGGTGAGACCGCCGAGCAGAAAGCCGAGCCCGCACCGGCCGAGCCCGAGAAAGCCAAAGCCGAAGCGAAACCGGCGAAGGACGGCGCCAAGGACGACGTTAAGGCCGGCGCCAAGGACGGGGAAGAGGCCGGCGAAGAAGGCGAAACGACGGGTGACGAGGAAGATCAGGACGAGGAGGAGGCACAGGCCAACCTCTCGCTCGCCGCGATGGAAGCGGCACTCAAGCCTGCCGTGCTCGAGACCCTCGATGCCATCGCCCATACCTATGAAAGACTGCGCGACATGCAGAAGCGCCGGATCAATGCGGCGCTGAGCGAGAAGGCAAAGTTCTCGACAGGACAGGAGCGTGACTACCAGCGCGCCCGCAACGAGATCGTCGAGATGGTGAACTCGCTGCATCTGCACAACAATCGTATCGAGGCGCTGGTCGACCAGATCTACGGCATCAACCGCCGCCTGATGACCCTGGAAGGCCAGCTGATGAAGATGGCCGACCACCATCGGGTCAATCGCAGGGAATTCATCGAGGAATACCGCGGCTCCGAACTCGATCCGGTCTGGATCGACCGGGTGGAAAAGCTGTCCGGCAAAGGCTGGTCGCGCATGGTCGAACGCGAGCGCGATCGGATCGAGTCGATCCGGGCCGAGATCGGCGAGATCGGTCACTATGTCGGCGTCGACATCCCGGAATACCGGCGCATCGTCCACACGGTGCAGAAGGGCGAAAAGGAAGCCCGGATCGCGAAGACCGAAATGGTCGAGGCGAACCTGCGCCTGGTGATCTCGATCGCTAAGAAGTACACAAATCGCGGCCTGCAATTCCTGGACCTGATCCAGGAGGGCAATATTGGCCTGATGAAGGCGGTTGATAAGTTTGAATACCGCCGGGGCTACAAGTTCTCGACCTACGCCACTTGGTGGATCCGCCAGGCGATCACCCGCTCGATCGCCGATCAGGCACGTACGATCCGAATTCCGGTCCACATGATCGAGACCATCAACAAGATCACCCGGACCGGGCGCCAGATGCTGCACGAAATCGGCCGCGAGCCGACGCACGAGGAATTGGCCGCCAAGCTCCAGATGCCCTTGGAGAAGGTGCGCAAGGTGATGAAGATCGCCAAGGAGCCGATCAGCCTCGAGACGCCGATCGGTGACGAGGAGGATAGCCAGCTCGGCGATTTCATCGAGGATAAGAACGCGGTCCTACCGCTCGACTCGGCGATCCAGGCGAACCTCAAGGACACGACGACCCGTGTTTTGGCCAGCCTCACCCCGCGCGAGGAGCGTGTGCTGCGCATGCGTTTCGGCATAGGCATGAACACCGACCACACGCTCGAGGAAGTCGGCCAGCAGTTCAGCGTCACCCGCGAGCGCATTCGCCAGATCGAGGCGAAGGCGCTGAGAAAGCTGAAGCACCCCAGCCGGTCGCGGAAGCTGAGGTCGTTCCTGGACAACTAATCGGCACTCTGTAGGCCGTCATGCCCCGGCTTGACCGGGGCATCTTACCACGCGTTGGGCTTGCGCAGCCCCGCGACGAAAGCCGGTGGCACGCGCTTGTCATCGTCATGGATTGGTTGATGAGGTATAGTCCCCCCGCTGCTTGAAAGGGAGAACACCCATGACCCACCCAGCCATTGCCCCCGGCAACATCGCCGTCGTCACCGGCGCGGCGCTCGGCATCGGGCGGGCCCTTGCCCAGCGCTTTTCCGCCGAGGGGATGCGGGTCGCGCTGTTGGATGTGGATGTCGAGCATATGAACGCCGCGCGAGACGAGATCGCCGGCGAGACCTTGGCGATCCTCTGCGACGTGGGCGAGATCGAGTCGCTGGAACATGCCCGCGACCGAATTGCCGAGGCCTGGGGTCAGGGGTCATCAGGCGCGCCAACTGTCCTGGTCAACAATGCGGTGACCCGGATCGGGCGCGGTTTTGACGCCTCTCTGGAAGACTGGCACCGGGCCATCGAGATCAACCTCTTCGGCGTCATTAACGGCGTGCGCGCCTTCCTGCCCTCGATGCAAAGCACGGGGCAGCCCGGGTTGATCATAAACACAGGCTCGAAGCAGGGCATCACCAATCCGCCCGGCCACCCCGTCTACAACATGGCCAAGGCGGCGGTGAAATCCTACACTGAGGGGCTCGAGCACAACTTGCGCCAGGACCCGAACCGCAACGTCAGCGCCCACCTGCTGGTTCCCGGCTGGACCACGACTGGTCTCAACGAGCACAAGTCCGGCGCGTGGCTGCCCGGGCAGGTCGTCGATTACATGATGGATGCGCTGGCCGACGACCGATTCTACATTGTTTGCCCCGATGGCGAGACCGACGAGGCCGAAGATCGGACGCGAATCCTTTGGGGCGCGGAGGATATTACCGAGAACCGGCCACCACTTTCGCGCTGGGATCCGGAGTGGGAGGCGGTTTTTGCACGGCAGAAGCGCCGATAGTTCTGGGCGGTGATCGTCGTCCCCAAACCCGGTTTTGCGGAAATATGTCCGAAACCCCAAGTGCTTGATGTTGGGCATTCATCCGCGATGTCGCTGATTTCTCATAGTAAATAGAAACTGACTTAATCTCAGTTCTTGCTTCTGGCGGAAAAAGTGGCAAAAATGTGGATTGCTAGTCGTCTAGGAAACGGGGGATCTTGGGCGCGAACGGTTAGGCTGCGCCAGGGATGCGATTTCCCTGGAAGGTCGAGCGTTGTTATTGGTTTGGATGCGCGGTCACTTCGCCGCGTTATGGGAGGCACGGACTCAACGATGGCGCAGGGTCAAACCGTCAAGACCGATCCGCGGGCGTCGTTTACGGCGACCCTGCCGTTGCGCGTGCCGCCGCGCTTCACCTCCATGGAATTGCTGATGATTGTCTGCGACATGCTCGAAGGGACCGGCGTCACCGCGCAGGTCGAGCCCGACTTGTCGATCATGGAGGCCGAGACCGAGGGTAGCCGGTTCTGGAGCCGCCCGGAAACGCCGCCGCGCGTGGGCCTGACCATCAATGGGATCACGCTGCTCATCGAAGGCCACGACAAACCGGCATTCGGCCCTGGGGACCTTGACCAATTCGATTTTGGTAAATGGGTCAGCGGGAAAGGCCGCCTTCTTCGTGCGCGGGCTCATGTGCGGATCATCGAATACAATTCTGGCCCGACCAGCGATCTGGACTACAATTACGACCGCGCCGCTGCGATGAGCGTTGCGGCCTCGGCAGTCGACCGGCTTATCGGCACGGTTGGTCTTGTCTGGCATACGTCGTCGAAGGTCGTCGCTTCGGACGAGATTGCGGGGATGTTCAAAGGCCTTATGGAGGGCTCGGCGCCGGTTGGCCTCTGGGTTTCCTCTCTGGCGCTGCCAAAAGGCTCTCAGGGCTCGGCGACACGCGGCTTCTTTGGGCTGTTGGGTGCCGAGCTTGCGATTCTCTCGCCCGACATAGCGTCGGACCAGGTCAGCGATGTTGCGTTGGAACTGGCGGCTGAAATCCTTCGGGGCGGAGAGGCGCCAGCGCATGGCGAGCGCCTGCACTATGGCGAAGGAATGCGCTTCAAGGTCGAGCATCGTGCAATAGGCGTCGATGGCGGAGTGCCGATTGTCGTTCTGACCCAGCAGGTTGCTGATACGGACGTCGAAGAGCTGGAAGCCGAGAAACCTCGGGCCGGCGAAATGGAAACCGAGACGGCAGATGCCGCCGCCGAGACCGCTGCCGCTGAGGCCGAGGAAGTGATTCCGGAGACTGCGGAGCCGGCGCCCAATCAGGGCGAGCCGAAGGCGACCGGCACAACCGACAGTGGCGAGGGTGAAGAAACCGCTGATTCCGACGGCGAAAATAGGCGCGACGGACCTGGTTCTATGGCTGCGGCAGGGGCTGCATAGGTTTCAAAAAAGCCCCAAGGTGCTTGCAAAAACTGCGAAAAATTGGCATCAATAGAGGCTCGCTCGGAAACGAGCGGGAAAGATGTGCGTGATTTCGCTCGATCGTTGGGGGCGTGGAGCGATGGGTGATTGCCCGCCCGCCCGCGCCGGTCGGTTTAGCATGGCGCGCGGGGTGGCCTGGGCGGCGTGGGTCGCGGCCCACGGTATAGGAGCAGCGTTCGATGCAGATCGTCCCGCGTTCGCGGCGTGAAAATCAGGAACCGGACGCGGACGAGGTTCTGAGCGCCGAGGAGATCGCTCGGCGCAGTGCCGCAAACAAGGCTGCGGCCAAGGCGCTCGGCACGTCGCTCAAAGATGGACGTCAGCCGGACGATTCCGACCCCGACGAGGGGATGGTCGAGATCCACCCGGCGCTGCCCAAGGTCAATCCAAACCTCGTCTTCGGCGCCACCATGGCGCTATGGCAGCCGCCGCGCTTTACGCCGCAGGAATTGCTGGACACGGTGAACGAGCTTCTCGAGGGCACCGGTGCGGTCGCCGCGTTCGACGAGAAGATGTCGAGTGAAGGCCAGCAACGCTTTAGCCTTCTCAAGCGCCGCCTCAAGGGACCGCCCAGCGCGATGCTGCGGGTGAACGGGCTGTTCACTCTGGTCGGCGGCGGCGACAACCCGGCCTTTGTCGGCAAGGCGCTCAAGGATCGGGTGAATCCAGCACTTTGGAGCGAGGGCGTCCAACGGCTTAGCCAGAGCCGTGGCCATGTGATGATCGCCGACGCCCATCCCGCCGATCCCGATGACGCCGATCTGAACTATGACCGCGCAGTCGCGGTCACGGTCGCCGCCGCGGCGGTCTCGCTTCTGACTGATCCTGTTGGCATCATCTGGCACCCGGCCGGCAATGCGACGCCGCCGGATGTTATCCCGGATTTCATTCAGTCACTGGCCGATGGGCTGGCGCCACTGCCGCTTTGGCTGCGCTGGCTGATGGTGCCTCCCGAGAAAGGACGCAATCCCGGCGCCGCGTCGCGTGGGCTCGAGGCGCTGCTGGGGTTGGAGTTGGAAATCTCGTCGAACGATTTCTCGCTCGAGAAAACTGTTGGCGATCTGTTCCACATCGCCGCGGTCCAGGTGCGTCTGGGCAAGGCGCCGCCACATGGATCGCAGGTGGGGACCAGGGACAAGACCTGGTACCATGTCGTGCATCAGAAACACGGCCGCGTAACCGGAACGCCCGTCGCCCGCCTGACGCCAGTGACTGATTTTAGCGGCGAAAAGAATTAGGCGCGCCGGGCATGAGTGACGTTCGGTTTGATTCAGCAATGTTGACCCCATGGGCGGAACAGATGCCGCTTTGGGGTAAGTCCCGATAGGAGGGCTTGCGATGTCAACATCAAGGGAGAACACGGCACAACAGCGGCTTTATGGCGCTGTGGTTCCGCTTGCCAAGCCGATCAGCCTGAATAGCGAGCTACTGGTCGAACAACTCCAGGCCGTGGCCGACGCGGCGGGCGCGCATATCTGGGTTCATGGTGAAGCGTCGTCGGGCAAGCGCGGCCTGCTGTCTTCGTTGCGCGGCGGATCGACCGGGATCCGGATCGAGATGTCCGGGATCGACCTGCATATCCGATCCGAGTCCAGGCCTCTCTGCAATCCCAAGGCCATGCACAGTTTCGTCAATCCGACCCTGTGGAAATCCGGGACATCCGGGATCACCGGCCACAAGGGCTACATGATGGTCTCGGAGGAAGAGAAGACCGCCAGCGAGACTTCGCGCGACGCAATGTTCGACCGGGCGACCGCCGTGACCCTGGCCACCGCCGCCCTGGCTGACCTGCCGGGCGCCGAGGGGGCGATCTGGCTGCCGGCGCGCAACGCACTTCCGATCAGCGTATTCGGGTCCGAGATGGAGCGCTTCCTCGACGGGCAGGCGCCCCTAATGTTCTGGATCCGGGCGCAGACGATCCCGGCGCCGGTCCAGGCCGAGCGCCAATTGGGCGAACTGAGCGGTGATGTGTTCGAACCTGGTGTTGCCACGATGGGTCTGTCGGCATTCATGGGCTCCGAGATCGTGGCGCCGCCGTCGCATTGCGACCGCGACGTGGTGCTCGACTATCTGTTCGCGCTGGCCAGCGCGGTGATCGACGAGAATGCAAACCTTAAAGACGGTGCGCTGCTTGGGAAGGGTAAGAACCAGATGCGTCTGGTGATGCGCAAGCCGGGAGAGCACTCCGAGCGGCCGTATTGGGAGTTGGAGGCGGTGAACAAGCCGGCGGCGAAGCCGAAACCGGCACGCCCCGCCGTGGAAGAGCCGCTGACATCGCAGCCGCAAGTGCCACAAAGCCCCGCGCACAAGCAAATACCTCCTCAAGCGCCACCTGAAATGCCGCAGCAAGTGCGCCAGCAGCAGGTGCCGCCCGCGATGCCGCAATCACCGGGCCTGGACGCGGGATTGGGTGCCGGATTGAGCGGTGGGGTCGGCCGGCTGCCCTCGACCGACAAGGCCTTGGTCGATCCGGACGACGTCTTGAAAGCGGCGATGAACTCGTCCGATCCGCTGGACGCCCTGCCGGCAGCACTGCGCCCACCCAGGCCGCATCCCGGTATGAGCCCCGGCGGGCCTGGAATGTCTCCGCCGCCACCGGACGCAGCAGGCGGCCTGTCCACCGCGGATGCGGAAGCGGCTTTGCGTGCGGCAATGGAAAATCCACATCGGTCGAATGCCGGCAACGATGCCACGCCGGCTGCGCCGTCGATGTCTGAACCGTCCGCGCCTGCACCGTCGATGTCTGTGCCTTCCATGCCCGCGCCGTCCGAACCGAGCGTGCCCTCCGACGCAACGGCCGACGTCGATCCCGCCGCCGCGCTGCGGCGCGCGATGCTGGGCCCGTCGTCCCCGGATGGCGAGATCGACGATGCTCCCGCCGCGCGCCGGCCAACCCGGAAAGCGGAACCATCGCGCCCGGAGGTCAAGAAGCCGGCGAAGCAAGCCGCGGAGGCACCAGTTCCCCAGCAGCAACTTTCGCCGGAGGATCTGGAGGCTTTGCCTGCGGCGCTGCGGCCAGCCGATCCCACGTTAAAGCCACCACCGCTGGACGGCGGCGGGCTGGGCGAAGCCAGCCGCGAGGACATCGATGCGCTGCCCGCGGCCATGCGCCCATCCGAGTCGGCACAAAAGCCTTCTGAAGTCGGGGAATCCTCTCCCGCGCCCGCCGAGGCGTCCGAGATCGAAGCAATTGTCACGGACGAGGATCTGAAAGCCAAGAAGTCCAAAGCCAAGGCAAAAAAGGCGCCCCAAAAACGGCGGCCGCCGAAGCGTTTGCCTACTTCGGACGACGATAGTGGGTCGCTTGGCACGGATATCCCTCGCCCGAGCGCCGAGGAGCGTTTCGACGAAGACCCGCCCGAGCCGGAAGGCAAACGCAAGGACGACACTTCGTTCTTCGACAAGCACTTGCGTCTGGTCGGCCGGCGCTGATCCACTCCAGGGCCCGCACCGGTTGCGGCAGATCAAAGTCTCCGGCATCGTGATCGGCGATGCTGCGGCATCGGCGTGGATGGCGGAGGCAAAATCATGCGTAAGGCCCTGATCGCGGGAGGCGGGATCGCTGGGATGGCGGCGGCGCTGGCACTTGCGCGAGAAGGCTGGACCGTGACGCTGTGCGAGGCGGCGCCAGCACCCGGCGAGGTCGGAGCCGGTCTGCAGATAAGTCCCAATGCCGCTAAGGTGCTGCGCTGGCTTGGCGTGCTCGATCGCGTCTCGGCTGGGGCCTCGGTGCCCGAAGCCGCCGAATTGCGCGATGGGCTGACTGGCGCGAGGGTTTATCGCGCGGCGTTGGGCAAGGCCGCCGAGGCGCGCTGGGGCGCGCCCTACCTGCATGTCCACCGCGCTGATCTATTGGCTGCACTGACCGATGCGGCGCACGAGGCCGGGGCCGAGATCCGCGGCGGTGCCCGTGTCGATAGTTACGTGATACGGCCCGAGGGCCCCGCGCTGAAGCTCGAAGACGGGTCCAGTCTTGGCGGCGATCTGGTGATTGGAGCGGATGGAATCCGTTCATCCCTGCGAGCCCAGATCAATGGCGCCGAGGCGCCCGATTTCACGGGCCAGGTCGCCTGGCGGGGCACGATACCGGCGGACCGGCTGCCGGATGGGCTGGTCGAGCGCAACGCAACTGTCTGGGCAGGTCCGGGTCGGCACCTCGTGACCTACTATTTGCGCGGCGGTAAAGCCGTAAACTTCGTTGCTGTCGAGGAGCGCGCCGGTTGGGTTGAAGAGGGCTGGTCGGCCGAGGGCAACGCCGAGGATATTCGCGCCGCGTTCGCGGGCTGGCACGAGCGGGTCACCGGCCTTGTCGAGCGAATTGACGACTGCTTCCTTTGGGGCCTGTTCACGCGGCCTGAACAGGTGCGTTGGGTTGATGGCCCTGTCGTGCTGATCGGCGATTCCGCGCATCCAATGCTGCCCTTCATGGCGCAGGGCGCTGCCATGGCGCTCGAGGATGTGGCGGTTCTTGTGCGTGAATTGCAGAGCGGGCAGCCGCTTGCCGAGGCAACATTGGCTCACGAATCCCGGCGCTGGCCGCGGGTCGCCCGCGTCCAGGCCCGTAGCCTGTCAAATTCCAGGTTGTTCCATCAGCTCCCCGGTCTGCGTCGGCGGCTGCGTTGGGGGGCGATGTCGGCTCTGACGAACATTGCGCCGGGCGTCGCGGCGGGGCAACTCGATTGGCTCTACGATTTCGACGCGACGGCTGGGCTTTGACGGGCAGCAACGCCACCCATTGCGAATTCTGCGCGGAAAGCCCGATGTAGGGCGCTCGGTCTAAGCCGGGAGTCCCGCAATGCGGTATCCCTCAAGCACATGCTCTAGGTCTTCGCGGTTCCGGAAGGGCTGCGTGTCCCCCCATGCTGCAGAAGAAAAGTCGGGAAACGCCTGCATGAAGCGTCTTGTAACGTCCTGCGCTTCTTCGATCTGTCCCAGGCGAGCATGCGCCGCAGCCAGGATGCGCAACGGCTCGGCGATTTCGCGTAATTTATTCAACTCCTCGATCGCGCCTGCGTAGTCACGCACACAGTAAAGCGCAAAACCGAGGTGCCATAGATACCAATCGGGAGAATGAGGATTGAGCCGCATGGCATGGCGCACGCTCTCCACACCCTTTTCGGGTTCGCCGTCAAATGTGTACGCGTCCTGAATCAGGCAAAGCGCATCGGCTTCGTTCGGGTTGATGCTGAGGGCGCGGTGCAGGGATTGCAGCGCGCCAGCATGTCTGCCGCCTTTGCGGCGGCGGACACAGCGATCGAGACCGGGCCCGAGAATTCGCTGGCGCATATGGCGCTGGGGTTCGCGATTATAGAGAAACCAATCAGTGTAGTAGTAGACAGCGAGCCAGGCATGAGCATCTGACAAACTCGGATCGAGTTTGATGGCCTGCTCCAAGTATTGTTTGGCTCGATCATGCCCTTGAGCGCTGAGCAGGTTCTGACGGCCCCGGACGACGTATTCGTATGCTTCGAGATTGTCCGGCCAAGCTCTGGATTCCGCACGATCAATTGGAAGACTCAAGGTGTCCGAAAGTGCACCGACGATCTGGTGCACGACATCGTCCTGAACGGCAAAAACATCGGCGAGCTCCCGGTCGTACTTCTGCGCCCAAAGGTGCCGGCCGTTCTTCGTTTCGATCAGCTGTGCGGTGATGCGAAGCCGATTGCCCGACCGGCGAACGCTTCCTTCGACCAGGTTTCGGACCGAAAGGTCCCTGCCGATTTCGCGGGCATCGGCGGAGCGGTTTTTGTATGCAAAACTCGAAAGTCTGGCGATGATGGTCAGCCCGGGGACGAGGGAAAGCTCGGTGATGAGGTCTTCCGTGATACCATCGCAAAAGTATGCCTGATCGGGGTCGCTGCTCATGTCGTCGAATGGCAGCACCGCAATTGATAGCTCGGTCACCGGATCGCGCTCATCTGGCAATTTCGACCTTGCGTGCCGCAGCGCTGTCATCGCTTCGGTCCATTGCCAGGCGCGGATACCGTTCCTGATATTCTTCAGTTGGACTTCGCCAAGGTCGGTGAAGCCCGTTTCGACTTTCCCGACGACGCTCTGATAGACCACATCTGCGACACAGATTCCGCCGGGCTGCGAGACACCCTCGAGCCGCGTCGCGATATTGACTCCGTCGCCGTGAATGTCGTCCTCGTCGATCACGATGTCGCCGAGATTGATCCCGATGCGAAATCTCAAGCCGGCCGAGGCGTCCGTATCCGGCATACCCCGCTGCCAAGCGACTGCCGCAGTGACGGCATCGACCGCGCTCTGAAACTCGATCAGAAAGCCGTCGCCAAGGGTCTTTACGATCCGGCCCCGGTGATCGTTAACCAATGGTTCGATGAAGTTTCGCTGCAACTGCTTGAACGCGCCTAAGGTGCCTTCTTCATCCTCCGCAATCAGGGCGGAATAGCCGACAATGTCGGCGGCAAGAATGGCGGCCAGCCTACGTCTCAATCGCTCTACCCTCCATCTGCGGACAGTATATGCGAGAGGCCGATTTTTCCACGCCGGTCGCCTTGTAACCGGAAGGCCTTGCTCCGGATCAGATGTCCGCTGAGCATGGCCATCCAGATCCCACTTAGCGGGGCGGCGAGAAAACCGCACCCAAATCACACCGCCCTAGGGTGTAATCACCTGGAAATCGCTTATATTCAACTTGAAACCGATGAGGCAGCGGGGTGTGGGGCAAGGCATTTCCCCCTCCTTCTTTCCGCCCATCAGTCGTGTTAGACCACGATCCGGAGATGTTGATGTATCGATTGCCGCTTGCCACCCTTGCCAATGTATTTGTTGTCGTGCCCCTGCTTTTGAACGGTGGGCAGGCCAAGGCGAATGAGACTTCGAACCTCCTCGCGGTCTGTTCCAATCCGGATACGGCGCCCCATGATGCTCTGATGGCCTGCCGGCGCGTCGCCGAGAAGGGCAAGCTTGATCGCAAGCGCGAGGGGTTGGTCTGGATGAACGCCGGCATCGCAGCTTTTGCCCTTGGCCTCTATGGCGACGCGGTGCACGCTCACACCGCCGCGATCAAGGCGGATCCGCGCCTCTCGGCCGCTTTCGAGAACCGCGCGCGCGCTTATGAGCGCCAGAGCCGCATCGACGAGGCCTTGGCCGATTATGCCTCGGCGATTTCGATCAGGCCGCAGCAGCCGGGCGCCTATCTGGGCCGCGGGACGCTGATGCTGAACCGCGGCGCCCCCGAACGGGCGCTGCCCGACTTTGGACGCGCGCTCGAGCTCGACCCGAATTCGATTCCCGCCCGGTTCAACCGTGGGATCGCCTTTCTGCAACTGGGTCAGCACCGGCTGGCCGAGATCGACTTCTCGGACGTGATCGGGCGCAACCCACGTGATGCCGGTGCATATTTGAACCGCGGCCGCGCGCGCGCGGCCATGGACAAGCCGAAGGCGTTCAACGATCTCGACCGCGCTGTCGCTTTGCAGCCCGAATGGGGCCAAGCCTGGTTCATACGCGGGCGCTACCGTGAGGAGCAGGGCGACGTCGAGGCGGCGAATGCCGACTATCTGCGCGCCTATCAGTTGGGCCATTCCGATCCCTGGCTGATCCAACGGGTGCGCGAGCTCTCGGGCCAGTAGAATCGCGCGCCGCGACCGGTTATTGAGGCGCCAACGCGCCCTCAGTCCACAGGCCCAATGACCCGACCGCTCCGCCTTGTGATTTTCGATGTCGACGGCACCCTGATCGACAGCCAGGACCACATTCTGGCGGCAATGCGCCGGGCATTCGGTGCTGCCGGGCTGCCCATGCCGACGGATCAGGCGACGCTGGGGATCGTCGGCTTGTCGCTGCCCCAAACGATGGAAGTGCTGGTCCCCGGGCTGGCCACATCCGAGCGCGACCGGCTGGTCACGCTCTACAAGCAAAGCTTTCTCGCCATCCGTCAGGAGACCGGCGGCGAGGCCCTTTCGCCCTTCTATCCCGGCGCCCGCGATGCGCTCGATCGGCTTGATCGGGCCGGCTACCTGATGTCGATCGCCACGGGCAAAGCGCGCAGGGGCCTGAACCACATGCTGGACAGCCATGGGCTCCAGCCTCTCTTCGTCGGCACCCAGACCGCCGATGACGCACCCTCAAAGCCGCATCCAGGGATGGTTCTGAACTGCTTGGCGGCGACCGGTGTTGCTCCCCACGACGCGGTCGTCGTCGGCGATACCGAGTTCGACATGGCCATGGCGCGCGCGGCGGGCGCCCGGGCGATCGGGGTCTCCTGGGGTTATCATGGGGCCGATCGGCTGGAATCCGGCGGCGCCGAGCGCATCCTCGCCCGGTTCGAGGCCCTAGACGAAGCGCTCGGCGAGATGTGGGAGACCGCATGAAAAGATTCTGGAATTCGGTGACGGTCGAGGACGTCGAGAACGGCTACGCGATCCGGCTCGACGACCGTCCGGTGCGGACCCCCGCCAAGGCGCCGTGCGTGCTGCCGACGCGCGCCCTGGCTCAGGCGATGGCCGAGGAATGGGAGGCGCAGGCGGACGCAATCGATCCGGCGGCAATGCCGGTGACGCGGGCCGCCAACTCGGCCATCGACCGGGTGATCCCGGAGGCGGGCACGGTCGCCGCGATGATCGCCGCCTTTGGCGAGAGCGATTTGATTTGCTACCGGGCCAGTCATCCAGAGGGGCTGGTCGATAGGCAGGCCGAATCCTGGGATCCTCTGGTTGCGTGGGCCGAGACTTCACTCGGTGCCCGTCTGACTCTGTCCGAGGGCATAATGTTCGTCGCTCAGCCTACTGAAAGCCTGGCCCGGCTCACCGACGCTGTCGGCGCGCATTCGGCCTGGGAGCTGACCGCGCTCCACGACCTGGTGACGCTCTCCGGCTCGCTGGTCATCGGCCTCGCGGTCAGCAGCGGTCACCTAACGCCAGACCAAGCCTGGCCGATCAGTCGTATTGACGAGGACTGGAACGTCGAGGAATGGGGCGAGGACGCGGAAGCGGTCCAGGTGGCCGAACGGCGCCGGTCTGACTTCATGAACGCCGCCCGCCTTCTGACGCTGGTCCGGTCGTGAATCTCACCGCCGCGAATAGTGCGACAGAGGCGGCAGCGCGGCGCGCTGCTTCAACTGGCTGAAGGCAAAGCTCGACTCGATCGACGCAATGCCGGGCAGGGCGGACAGCACCTCGCGCACGAACCGCTCGTAGGATTTCAGGCTGTCGCTGACGACTCGCAGCAGGTAGTCGCGGCTGCCGGTCATCAGGTAGCACTCCATTACCTCGTCCAGCCCCTCGACTCCACGCTCGAACGCTTTCAGCGCTGCGTCTGTCTGGCGTTCCAGCCGGATCGACACGAAGACATTGATCGGCAGGCCGTAGCGCTCCTGATCGATATTGGCATTGTAGCCTTTGATCACCCCGGCCTTCTCGAGATTGCGCACCCTGCGCAGGCAGGGCGAGGGTGACAGCCCGACACGCTCGGAAAGCTCCTGGTTTTTCAGGCGCCCGTCGCGCTGCAATTCAGCGATGATCGTCTGATCTATGGCGTCCACGAGCCAAATCCTAGCAGAACCTGCTAATCTTATACGGAAAAGGCGTAGGATTCGCAATTTCATGCTGTCCGATTCGTGTGAAAATGCGGATAGGCAGTCACCCACGGATCCGATATGACCGAGCTTTCCCCCACCGATCTCACCCATTTGAAAGCACTGGAGCGCCGGCTTCTCTGGCTCTCGTGCTGGACCATCCACAATGCCAATCACCTGCGCGAAACCGGCGACGGAGTGAAGGTTGGCGGACACCAGGCGTCCTGCGCTTCGATGGTCTCGATCTTGACCGCGCTCTACTACCGGACGCTCAAGCCCCAGGATCGGGTGGCGGTTAAGCCGCACGCGGCGCCGCTATTTCATGCCATGCAATATCTCGCCGGCAATCAGACCCGCGAGAAGCTGGAGAAGTTCCGCGGTTTCGGCGGTGCGCAGTCTTATCCCAGCCGCACCAAGGACATCGACGACGTGGACTTCTCCACCGGCTCGGTGGGATTGGGGGTCGGGATCACCGCCTTCGCCTCGATGATCCAGGACTATCTGGCGGCGAAACCTTGGGCCGAAAAGCGGACGCAAGGCCGGATGATCGCGCTGGTCGGCGATGCCGAGCTCGACGAGGGGAACGTGTACGAGTGCCTGCAAGAGGGCTGGAAGCACGACCTTAGAAACTGCTGGTGGATCATCGACTACAACCGCCAATCACTCGACGGCGTGGTGCGCGAGGGGCTGTGGGAGCGGATCGAGGCGATCTTCGGCGCCTTTGGCTGGGACGTGGTGCGGCTGAAATTCGGTGCCAAGCAGCGCGCCGCCTTCGCCGAGCCCGGCGGCGACAAGCTGCGCGATTGGATCGATACCTGCCCGAACCAGCTATATTCGGCGCTGACCTTTCAGGGCGGTGCTGCCTGGCGCAAGCGGCTGATGGACGAGATCGGCGATCAGGGGCCGGTGACCGCTCTCATCGACCGGCGCTCGGATGACGAGCTGCAGGAGCTGATGACCAATCTAGCCGGTCACTGCATCGAGAGCCTGGCGGATGCCTTCGATGCCGTTGACCACGACCGGCCAACCGCGTTCCTAGCCTATACGATCAAGGGCTGGTCGACGCCGCTGGCCGGGCACAAGGACAACCATGCGGGCCTGATGACCAAGGCGCAAATGGCCGAGTTTCAAGCTGCAATGGGCGTGGAAGAGGGCGAGGAATGGGAGCCGTTCGCGGGCGTCGCCGATCCTGGCAGTCTCACGCGCTTCATTGCCGAAGCGCCGTTCTTCGCCGGTGGCACGCGGCGGTACACGGCGGCAACGGTCAAGACGCCCGGTCCGATATGGTTGGAAGATGCCACTCTCTCGACCCAAGCCGGGTTCGGCAAGATCCTGGACGGGCTCGCAACCTCGGGCCATCCGCTGGCCGAGCGCATTCTGACCACTTCGCCCGACGTCACCGTCTCGACGAATCTCGGCGCTTGGGTCAACCGGCGCGGTCTTTTCGCCCGCGACGAGCTGGCTGATACATTCCGGGACGAGCGCATCCCCTCGGCCCAAAAGTGGCGGTTCTCGCGCGACGGCCAGCATATCGAGCTCGGCATCGCCGAGATGAACTTGTTCCTATTGCTGGGCGCGGCTGGGCTGAGCCATTCGCTGTTTGGAGAGCGATTGCTACCCGTCGGCACGCTCTATGACCCCTTCATTGCCCGGGGCCTGGATGCGTTGAACTACGCCTGTTACCAGGACGCGCGCTTCCTGCTGGCGGGCACGCCGTCTGGCGTCACTCTGGCACCCGAAGGTGGCGCACACCAATCGGTCGGCACGCCGCTGATCGGCATCAGCCAGGACGGGTTGGCCTCGTTCGAGCCGGCCTTCCTTGACGAACTGTCGGTCATCATGGACTGGGCCTTCGATTATATGCAGCGCGACGGCGAAAATGACGGTAGGGGTGACCGGGCCGAGACCCATTGGCTGCGCGACGAGACCGGCGGATCGGTCTATCTGCGCCTGTCGACCCGACCGGTGGAGCAGCTGGCGCAGCGCCGCGACGCCGCCTTCAGAGAGAACGTCATCGACGGCGCATATTGGTGGCGCGAGCCCGGGCCGAATGCCGACGTGGTGATCGCCTATCAGGGATGCGTGGCGCCCGAAGCCATCGCCGCGGCGGGCCGGATCGGCGAGGACCGGCGCGATATCGGTGTCCTGGCCGTCACCTCAGCCGACCGGTTGAACGCGGGTTGGAGCGCGGCACAACGGGCACGCAAGCGTGGCGATTCGGCGGCATTGGCACCGGTCGAGCGCCTGTTGGAGGGATTGCCCCGTCACTGCACGATTATCTCCGTCATCGATGGCCATCCCGCGACGCTCGCCTGGCTTGGATCGGTTTGTGGCCACCGAACGGTGCCTCTGGGCGTCGAGCATTTCGGCCAGACCGGAGCGATCGACGATCTTTACCGGCATTTCGGCATTGATGCCGATGCAATCGTTGCCGCCGCCGATGGTTTGGCACCTGGGCGCCCGTTGCGCAATCTGGGTGCGGTGGCCTGAGGTCAATCGCGCTCGATGTGCTGGTCCAATGGCGCGGGCGTGCGCAGGAACAGGGCCGCGACGACGGCTGCCACCAGCGGGTAGATCGCCGCCAACCGCAACGGCGTCTCGAACCCCCCGGACGCTTCGGCCCAAAAGCCGATAAGCGGCGGCCCTATCGAGGCACCGATCACCAGGATGGTCTGGCCGGTGCCCTGGATCGACCCCAGATGCTTGCGCCCGAAATAGCGCGGGAAGATGTAACCGAACAGGGTCATCGAGCAGGCATTGTTTAGCCCGAAGACGACCGCGTAGGCGATTGCCGACGTCAGGTCCGTGACCGCGCTTGCCATCAGCAGTGATGCCGACTGGACGCAGAGCGCCAAAGCATAGGCGAAGCGTGTGCGGATGCGGTCCAGAAGCCGCCCCACCAGCGGCATGGTCAGCACCATGACCGCCGCCGAGACCGGGAAGACATTCGCCGCCGCCGCCGCATCCATCCCGCGCGCTGTGAAGATCGTGACCTGGTAGAAATGCAGCGCGGTCACCAGCATCGAAATCGAGAACATGCCAAAGACCACCAGGTAGAAGGCGGAGGTGTGAAGCGTCTCGGAAAGGGTCAGTCCGATGCCGGCACCTACCGGCTTTGGCCCCAATTGCAGCCCCGCATCACCGGTCTCGCCACTACCCGTCCCGCCATCGGGTTCCAACCCTTTCTCCTCGGGCTTGTCATGGACCAGGAGCAGCACCGGCGGCAGCAGGATCACCCAGGTCAGGACACCCAGCACCACCCATGCCCAGCGCCAGCCGTAGGCCTCGATCAGCGCTTGACCCAGCGGCGGGTGCACCGCCATCGAGGCGGCGAAGCCCAGCGCCATCAGACCCATGGCGAAGCCGCGCTTCGCGTTGAACCATTGCGAGACCAGGTTGGCGCAATTCAGCAGCATCGATCCTTGGCCCATGAACCGGAGCGCCGCGAAGCCCAGCCCCAGCCAGATCAGGTTCGCCGCCGCGCCGAAGAAAAAGCAGGCCAGCCCCAGCACCAGCGTGACGATCAGGGTCATGCGCCGTGGCCCGTGCCGGTCGACCAGCCGTCCCATGAACGGCAGGCCGAAGGCCGCCGCCATGGTCGCCGCCGCATAGGCCGTCGCGATGGCTGCGGGCGAAACGCCCAGATCGGCGGATATGGGTTCGACGAAGACCGAGAAGGTGTGCGACTGCCCCGGCCCCGAGGCAAACAGCCCCAGCGCCGCAACGCCCAGGATCCACCACCCGTAAAAGACCCGTCCGCTCAGCGCCGCGAAGGCGCCGTCCCTGGCCCGATCCAACATCCACTCTTGCCCATCTTTGAGACCCGCAATCTCACTCTTGATAGATTGCCCTTGAAAGGGCAAGGTCTGCCCCGGACGGATAGCACAGTTACCGTATCCGTGAAGGGCGCCTCAGATGCCCCGACACAAACAATCAAAAGGGGAGACACTCGATGAAACGCACAATTCTGGCCGCAATTCTTGGCTCGGCCATTGCCGCGACGCCTGCGCTGGCGGCCGAAAAGGTCAATATCGGCGCCCCCAACTGGACCGGCGCCCAGGCCATCGCATATCTGATCAAGGAAGTGGTCGAAAGCCGGATCGGCGGCGAAGCGGCCCTGGTGCCCGGCAACAACGCCAACATCTTTCAGGCCATGGACCAGGGCAAGGGCGATATCGACGTCCATCCGGATGTCTGGCTGCCGAACCAGGAGAGCTTCACCAGGGAATATGTCGACGGCAAGGGCACTGTTGTCCTCAGCGACAAGCCCTATGCGGGCAAGCAGGGCTTCTGTGTTTCGAAAGTCTTTTCCGAGAAGCACAAGGTCACCTCGATCTTCGATCTGACCCGCCCCGATGTCGCCGCGGCGATGGACAGCGACGGCAACGGCAAAGGCGAGATCTGGATTGGTGCCCCCGGCTGGGCCTCGGCAAACGTCAACGAGGTCAAGGTTCGCGACTACGGCCTGATGACCTTCATGGAACCGGTCCGCGCCGAGCAGAGCGTGATGGTTGCCCGGGTCGGCGACTCGATCTCCAAGGAAGAGGGCTATGCCTTCTACTGCTACGCCCCCCACGCCATCTGGTTCATGCATGATGTGGTCCGGCTCGAGGAACCGGCGAACGAACCCGAGAAATACAAAATGGTCCAGCCCTCGGACGACCCGGACTGGTTCACCAAGTCTTTTGTCGCCTCGGAAGATGCGCCGAAGAACGTGCAGGTCGCCTTCTCGAAGAGCCTGCAGGACCGCTCGCCGGCGATCACCGAGTTCCTGGCCAACATGCAGCTCGACACCGAGACGGTCTCGAACTTCGCCTACGAGATCGCCGCGAAGGAGCGTGATCCCGCCGAGGTCGCCAAGGAATGGGTCGCCGCGAATTCCGATCGCGTCGACGGCTGGCTCGGCCTCTGAACAAGTTCCGGCGGCGCTCCCGGCGGGGCGCCGCCTTTTCATCCAGCGCCGATCGATCGTAGGGTGCGTGCTTGCACGCACCTTTTTTGATTTTGGTGCGGGCTTCGGGGGATGGGCCGATGCAGGACAAGACCGCTTTCAGCGCCGAGGCCGAGACCGCAATCCAGATAACGGGTGTCTGGAAGATCTTTGGCGACCGGGCCAAGGAGGCACTGGCTGACATCCAGTCAACCGGCATCGGCAAGACGGAGGTGCTGGAGAAATACAACTGCGTCATCGGTGTCGCCGATGCCAGTTTCGAGGTCGGACGCGGCGAGATCTTCTGCGTGATGGGTCTCTCGGGCTCAGGCAAATCCACCCTCGTGCGCCACATCAACCGGCTGTTGGAGCCGACCTCTGGTCAGATCTTCGTCGGCGGCCAGGACGTGATGGCAATCCCCGAGACCGGACTGCGCCGTTTCCGCAACGAGCAGATCGCGATGGTCTTCCAGAACTTCGCGCTGATGCCGCACCGCTCGGTCTTGGACAACATCGCCCTGCCGCTCGAGATCCGCGGCGTCAACAAGAACCAGCGCATGGAAGTGGCCGAGCGCTGCCTGGCGATGGTCGAGTTGAGCGGCTGGGGCAACAAATTCGCGCACGAGCTTTCCGGCGGCATGCAACAGCGCGTTGGCCTGGCCCGGTCGCTGGCCGCCGATCCGGAAGTGCTGCTGATGGACGAGCCCTTCTCCGCGCTCGATCCGCTGATCCGGCGGCAGTTGCAGACCGAGTTCATGAAGCTCGCGGCTCAGATGCGCAAGACCACCGTCTTCATTACCCATGACCTGGACGAAGCGGTCCGCATTGGCGATCGGATCGCAATCATGCGTGACGGCCGCGTAGTGCAGATCGGCACGCCCGAGGAGATCGTGATGCACCCGGCGGACGACTACGTGGCCGACTTCGTCGCCGGCATCTCGCGGCTGAAGGTCGTGCGCGCGCACGCGGTGATGAAGCCCGTCGCCGAATTCGTAAGCGCCTACGGGCCGCTGTCCGATGCTGCCCCCAGCTTCGGTGAGGACGTCAATCTCAGCGTGCTAATCACCGCCGCCATCGAGGCCGACACGCCGCTTGCGATAACTGATCCGGCAGGCACCCGGATCGGCGTAATCACCCGCGCCGATCTGCTGCAAACCGTCATCGAAGGGACGGAGACGTCATGACCGACATGAGCCTGCACGGGCCCGCCCCGGGCCTCAACGAAAGCCGCGCCGACTTAGTGACTAAATTCGTGGTCACCAATCCCGAATACTACAGAAGTCAGTTCACCAAGATCGGCGGGCGGGCGGGGTTCACCTGGACCTTCAACTGGATCGCGGCGCTACTGGGGCCGATCTGGCTCGGGATGCGGGGACTCTGGAACTGGGCACTTCCGTTCGTTGTGCTGGAAGGCTTTGCGATCATTCAGATCGCCCGGGGCTTTTTCGGCGATCTCGGGATCGAGGCGCGGGAGCGCATCGGCTCTGTCGAGGGCACGCTGAATTTGCGCCGCGAACAGTTGGAAGCTGCGATCAGCAAAAACGCAGCCAACGTGGATGTGTTCCGACGCAACGTGGAGTCACTGGAAGCGGCGATCGACGGCTACCGGCAAGAAGTGTTGGTGGCCGAGGCATCAGCGATCTGGGTTGCGGCGTTTGGTATTGCCTTGCTCGCCGCCGCGAAGCTGGTGCAGGGCGCAGTTGCCAATCAGGTCCTGGAGAAGCGCTTCTCCGACTGGCTTTCGGACCGCGCGATCGCATCCGGACTGACGCCGTTCAGAACCGGGCTCAGCATCCTTTTCATGGCCATCGTCGCCGGTGTCGGCGCTGTGCATTTCAGTGCACCGGGGGCTATTCCGTATCTTGCGGAGTTCCCAACCGACCCAAATTACAGATTGAAAGCAATCGAGATTGTCGAAGAGTTCATAGATTGGTTGAAGTTAGCCTCGGTATGGTTCTTCGACAACGTGACTTTTGTCATTCGCATTGTCCTCGACTCTCTGGAACTGATCTTCGTTGAGACACCCTGGATGATCATTGGCAGCTTCATCGTCCTGTTGACGGGGCTGACTGCCGGGCCGCGCACCGCTGTCTGGTCGGGCGCGTTTCTCGCCTATATGGGTCTGCTCGGCTTTTGGGAGAAGGCAATGACCACGCTGGCGCTGCTTGGCACAGCAGCGCTGATCTCGATCGCGCTCGGCATACCGCTTGGCATGTATTGCGCGCGCAGGCCACGCTTCTATGCGGTCGTGCGCCCGATTATGGACTTTATGCAGACTATGCCCGCTTTCGTTTTCATGATCCCGGTGATCGCATTTTTTGGCGTCGGCAAACCGGCGGCTATCGTCATCACCATGATCTTCGGAGGTACGCCGGTGGTGCGTCTAACCGTATTGGGCCTGCGGGGCGTGCCCGAGACCATCCGCGAGGCCGCGATCGCCTATGGCGCCTCGAAATGGTACCTGCTGACCAAGGTCGACCTGCCGCTGGCCGCACCGTCGATCCTGGCGGGCGTCAACCAGACCATCATGCTGTCGCTGGCGATGGTCGTGGTGGCCTCGCTGATCGGTGCGAAGGGCTTGGGCGAGGACGTGCTCGAAGCGCTGACCTATGCCTCGGTCGGGCACGGCATACTGGCCGGTTTCGCGATCCTCTTCTGCGCGATGATTCTCGACCGGGTGGTGCAGGGCAAGCAGGCCTGACGTCCGATGGCACGGATCGGTCTCTTCGACGGCAGTGACCGGGACCGCCCAGGCATGGCCGCGGGGCTGATGGCAGTCAGTCTCTTCGTCCTGGGGCTCCAGGACGGCCTGGTCCGATTGGCAGGCGCCGAGACCTCGCTCTGGCAGTTCCAGCTCATGCGCTCGGCGGGCAATCTCTGCTTTCTGTTGGTTCTGGCCAGGGCGGTTTGGGGAACATTGCCCAAGCGTCCTCAGAAGTTTTGGGCGGTCACGGTCCGCAGCGTGCTTCTGCTGATCACGGCACTCTTTTTCTTCGGAGGCCTGCCGCAGGTGACGCTCGCCCAGATGGGGGCGGGGCTCTACACCTATCCGATCTTCGTTACGCTTCTCTCGGGTGTTGTACTGGGCGAGAAGGTGGGTATCCAGCGGATCGGCGCGGTGTTGGCGGGGGCCACGGGCGCGCTCCTTATCCTGCAGCCCGGCAGCGAGGACTTTTCGTGGATCAAGGTTCTGCCGGTCGGGGCAGGGTTCAGCTATGCCTGTATGGTCATCGTCACCCGGCGCTCCTGCCGCCAGGAATCGCCGCTGACCCTGGCGACAGGCGTCGCGCTCGCCTATTTCACGGCCTCGGTCCTTGGGCTGATCGTCCTCTCTGCTTTTCCGCCCAGCGAAGCAGTGCAGCAGACGGTGCCCTATATCGCCCGCGCCTGGCTGCCGCTGACCGGAGTTCTCGTTGCTACGGCGCTGATTTGTTCGATGCTGAACGTGCTGGCCAATCTGGGCCTAACCGTCGCCTATCAGAATGCCGAATCGAGCTGGCTCGCACCGATCGACTACTGCTACCTGATTTTTGCGACGCTTTGGGGATTGGCCCTGTTCGGCGATTTCCCCGACGGGCTGACACTGCTGGGCATGGCGCTGATCGCCGGCGCCGGCGCCTTCACTGCCTGGCGCGAACGCCAATTGGGCCGCATGGCAGTGAAACCTTCGGCACGGTAGCCCCGGCGCGCGTCGCGCCGCCGGGATGTTGACGCCGCCTTAGCTTGGGTCCATGCCTCGAAGACCAGGAGGTGAATACCATGTCCCATGCCCTGATCGCCGATATTCAGGCCCAGCTCGACACGCTTGAGGCCGAGGGTCTGGCCAAGCACGAGCGCGAGATTGTCACCCCCCAATCCGCTCATATCGGCGTGGCAACGCCCCAGGGCCGCGCCGAGGTTCTGAACATGTGCGCCAACAATTACCTAGGTCTCGCCAACCATCCCCGACTGACCACGACGGCGAAGGAGGCGATGGACGCGCACGGCTTCGGCATGGCCTCGGTCCGCTTCATCTGCGGCACCCAGGACATCCACCGGGCGTTGGAGCGCGAGCTGGCCGAGTTCCTGGCACTTGAGGAGTCGATCCTGTTCTCCTCCTGCTTCGACGCCAATGGCGGGGTTTTCGAGGCGCTGCTGGGGGTCGAGGACGCGGTCATCTCGGATTCTCTCAACCATGCCTCGATCATCGACGGCATTCGCCTCTGCAAGGCCCGGCGCCTGCGCTACGCGAACAATGACATGGCCGATCTAGAAGCCCGGTTGCAGGAGGCCCAGGACGCACGCCACCGACTGATCGTCACGGACGGGGTCTTCTCGATGGACGGGATCGTCGCCAACCTGCCCGGCATCTGCGATCTAGCTGAGAAATACGATGCGCTCGTGATGGTCGACGACAGCCACGCCACCGGGTTTATGGGCCCCCAGGGTGGAGGCACCCCGGACCATTGGGGCTTGCGCGACCGGGTGGACCTGATCTCCACGACCTTCGGCAAGGCGCTGGGCGGCGCCTCGGGCGGTTGCGTTGCCGGACCTGGGTCACTGATCGAGATGTTGCGAAACAAGGCCCGGCCCTACCTTTTCTCGAACGCTCTGGCGCCCGCCATCGTCGAGGCGACCCGCGAGGCACTGCGCATGATCGGCGAGAGCGGCGACCTGCGCGAACGGCTTGAAGCGAACGCCGCCCGCTTCCGTGCGGCGATGACGGATGCCGGATTTGCGCTTGGAGGCGAGGGCCACCCGATCATCCCGATCATGCTGGGCGACGCGCTGCTGGCTCAGGACTTCGCGGCGCGGATGATGGAGCACAAAGTCTACGTGACCGCCTTCTCGTTCCCAGTCGTCCCGCGCGGCCAGGCACGAATTCGCATCCAGATGTCTGCAGCGCAAAACGCGCGAGACATTGACCAAGCGGTTGAGGCGTTCATTGCAGTCGGCCACGAGCTGGAGGTCATCGAGTGAACGCCTTGGAGAGTTTCCGCCGCCGCGAGGGCGCGCTGACCTCGGTCACCGAGGCGATGGCGGCGACGCCTTTGGTGGCGCTTGACCGGCTGACGGCCGGCGTCGATGGGCGAATTCTTGCCAAGCTCGACTACCTGCTGCCCGGGTTCTCGAAGAAGGACCGGGCCGCGCTCAGAATCGTCGAGAATGCCGAGCAGGAAGGCGAACTAACGCTGGGCCAGACCGTCGTGGAACTGACGTCCGGCAATATGGGCACCGGACTTGCCATCGTCTGCGGGGTCAAGGGCTACCCCTTCGTCGCGGTGATGTCGCGGGGCAACTCGGCCGAGCGCGCTCGGATGATGCAAGCGCTAGGGGCCGAGGTGGTGCTGGTCGATCAGGCACCGGGCTCGCGCCCGGGCGAGGTCTCGGGGACCGATCTTGCACTCGTCGAAGAAGCAGCTCAACGAATTACCGTCAAACGCGGCGCCTTCCGCGCCGACCAGTTCCAGCGCCCCGGCAACCCGGAATCCCACCGCGACGGGACCGGCCCGGAGATCTGGCTGCAATCGGGCGGTCAGCTCGACGCGTTCTGCGATTTCGCGGGGTCAGCGGGTACACTGGCAGGCTGCGCCACCTTCTTTCGTGAGACCGCTCCGGCCGTCAAATGCTATGCGGTCGAGCCGGAGGGTGCTGAGGCGCTTGCCGGATCTGAGGTCACGAAGCCGGACCACCCGATCCAGGGCGGCGGTTACTCGATGCCTGAACTTGCCCATCTCAATGACGTGGCGCTGGACGGCTATCTGACGGTGAGCGGTGAGGAGGCGCGCGATTTCACCCGTCGGCTGGCCCGCGAGGAAGGAATCTTCGCGGGCTTCTCAGCTGGCGCCAACGTGGCCGCGGCGTTCAGTCTTCTCGAAGGCCCACATCGGGGTGGGACCGTGGCTGTGATAATCTGCGACTCGGGACTGAAATACCTTAGCACCGATCTCTGGATGGATGATACGCCATGAAAGCTCTGGTCAAAGCCGAATCTGCTCCCGGCTTGGTCCTCCAAGACGTGCCGAAGCCCGAAATCGGGCCCGAGGACGTGCTGATCAATGTCCGCATGGCCTCGATCTGCGGCACCGACCTGCACATCTGGAAGTGGGATGACTGGGCGCAGAAGACGGTGCCCGTGCCCTTGGTGGTTGGGCACGAATATGTCGGCGTGGTCGAAGCGGTGGGCGAAGACGTCGAAGACGTCAAACCTGGCGAGCGTGTGTCAGGCGAGGGTCATCTGCCCTGCGGCCATTGCCGAAACTGCCTAAGCGGTCGCGCCCATATATGCGCCAGCACGAAGGGCGTTGGCGTTAACCGCCCTGGCGCCTTCGCGCAATACGTCGTGATCCCCGAGGCCAATGTGCGGCCGGTCCCCGACCAGATTCCGGACGAGATCGGGGCGATCCTCGATCCGCTCGGCAACGCGGTCCATACGGCACTCGCCTTCGATCTGGTCGGCGAGGACGTGCTGATTACGGGCGCGGGGCCAATTGGCTTGATGGCGGCGGCTGTCTGCCGCCACGCGGGGGCGCGGCACATTGTCGTGACCGACCTGAACGACGAACGCCTGGCCCTGGCCGAGCGCATGGGCGCAACACGGGGCGTGCGCGCCGATCAGGTGAGCCTGGACGAGGTGATGCGCGATCTCGGCATGAAGGAGGGGTTCGATGTCGGGCTCGAAATGTCAGGGGCCGGCCCGGCGCTGGATTCAATGATCCACGCGGTCATTTGCGGCGCCAAGGTCGCGCTGCTTGGCCTTTTCGGCAAAAAGCCCGAGGTCGACCTGAACACCGCGATTTTCAAGGGCATCACCTTCGAAGGTATCTACGGCCGCAAGATGTACGAGACCTGGCACAAGATGCTGGCGATGCTGGAATCGGGCCTCGACGTGAGCCCGGTCATTTCGCATGTCCTACCATTCGAGGAGTACACGAAGGGATTCGAGGCGGTGGCCGAGGGGCACGCCTGCAAAGTGGTGCTGGACCTGCGCGGCTAGCGGCCTAGGCGTCCGCCAGGGCGCGCAGTTCTTGCAGACGGTCTTCGGCGATCTCAATCCCCTGCTCGGCGATCCGCGCACGGCGCGCGGCGCGACCTTGGCCGGGCAGGCGAGCGCCCTCCTGACCGGCGATCGCCGCGAACAGCCTCTCCGCGTGCCGCGCCCAATCGGTCGAGCCGCGTGCAGATTCCGGGTCGATCGCCAAGATGAATTCGCCGCCGCGCGGCGGGCCGCCATCCGCTTGGTCAGTCTCGGCGGCCTCCAGGCTGAGGTTCTCGCCGATCAATGGACCGGCGAGCAGCTCGATCATCATTGCCAGAGAGGCGCCCTTGTAGCCGCCGAACGGCAAGAGCGCGCCCTTAAGGACCTCGGCCGGGTCGGTCGATGGCTGGCCATCCGCGCCGATGCCGGCGCCTGGCGGCAATTCGTGCCCGTCGCGCGCGGCGATCATTACCTCCCCCCGCGCCACCACCGAACTTGCCTGGTCGAAGACCACGGGATCGTGGCCGGGCCGTGGCCAGGCGAATGCCATTGGATTGGTGCCATAAAGTGGCGCTGTGCCACCGGCCGGGGGCAGGGCGGGTTTGAACGACACGCAGGCCATCGCGGCGACACCGCGTTCGGACAAGAGTTCGACCTCGGCCCAGAGGGCGCTGAAGTGATGGGTATTGGTGACCGCCGCCAACGCCAGCCCTTCCGTCTTCGCCGCCGCCGCCAGTGGTCCAGCCAGAGCTTGGTGCGCGACTGGCGCATATCCGCGATCACCGTCCACATGCAGGACCGCCGGTGCCCGGTTGGTGATCTTGGGCCGGCTGGCACCGTTGACCTTGCCACTCTTGAGCGAGGCGACATAGCCGGGCAAGCGAAACAGCCCATGCGAGGCGGCGCCGTCGCGCTCGGCACGCGCGATGGTGTCGGCGACCGCATCCGCATTGGCGGCGTCGCAGCCATGGGCAACCAGCGCCGCGCGGGCGAGGGCGCGGGCCTCCTCAGTGGTGATCGTTGGCATCGGCTAAGCGTCCTCCTTCAAGGTGAGGTCGCGGTCGATCAGCGCGGCCATGTCAGGTGACATATCGAGAGCCATCAAAGCACTGAAGGCTCGCTCGGCGCGCGCCCGGCCCAGAACCGGAGTCGCGCAATCGAAAAACTTGTCACCGAGTTCCGTCTGGCTCATCGCGTTCGTGCCGCTGCGCCCGACCATGTTCTCGATCCGGCGCGTAGCGCGGCGCCCATCCGTCAGAGTCACGCAAACCTCGGCGTCCCAGGGTCCCAAATCCGCCACCACCGCCTTAGTGCATGCCAGCAAGCGCCGGATGGGCGGTTCGACGTAAGCGCCATCATCGAAATCCTGCAATCGCACCGTCCCATCCAACAATGCGCGAGCTACGGCATATTGAACGCTGAACTTGGCTTGCAGAGGGGTCTCTGGCAATGGCGTGTCTGTATGGCGCAATCTCCGCGCGTGCACCGCAATCTCGATCGCTTGAATCTGCGCCGGATCGACCGCCTCGTCGTTGCGCAAGCGCAGCGCGGCGGCGATCGCGTGATGGGTGCTGCCGCAGCAGGGGAATTGCTTGATCCCCAGGCTGGGCAAATCGAGGTGCAAAGGGTCGCGCCACGCTTCGGTCAATGGGCCGGTGTCGTACGCATCCGGCCCATTGAAGACGCGCAGGAACCCTTGATCATGGTCCGCCGTGCCCGGGTTGGCGGTGAAGCCGCGCTCGGCAAGCAGCACCGCCATCAGACCACTGCGCGCCGAATGCCCCACGTGCAACGGCTTGGCCATCGTGCCGAAATTACTCTTCAGGCCGCTCGCCATCGAGGCGGCCAAGGCGAGCGCTATCGTCGTTTGGTTCGGCGCCAATCGCCGAGCATGCGCCACAGCCGCGACGGTGCCGAAGATGCCCAGCGTTGCGGTCGGGTGCCAACCCTTGTCGTAGTGGGTCGGGTGAACCGCGCGGGCGAAACGGTGCTCGACTTCCAAACCGACGGCGTAGGCGGCGATCAAATCGGCGCCGGCCAATTCCCGCTCGCTTGCCATGGCCAACAAAGGTGCCACCAGGGGCACCGATTGGTGCCCGCCCAGTACGTCGCCGAAATCGTCGAAATCCAGCGCGTGCGAGGCCGTACCGTTGATCAGGGCCGCGTCCAACAGGCTGGTCCGCCGCGCGGTGCCCAGGATCGCGGCCCGGCCTGGCCCGTCCCCGATACCAGGCGTCGCCAAAAGGATCTGGACGCAGGGTTCGCTCAGCCCCGCCAGCGTCACGCCGATCGTGTCAGCGATCGCCGCCTTCGCGGTCGCAAGAGCATGGTTTGTGATCCGGTCCGGGTCGAACTGGGCAATCTCGCAGGCGAGGTTCTTCAGGATCGCGGTGGTTTTCGGCTCGGCTCCGTCCATGGGTTGAGCCTAAGGGATCGGGGGCGGCGGGACCATGCCGAATACCAGTTCTCGCGCGGCGCTGCAGCCGTTAGAACGGCGGGACAGTGGCAAAGCGAGGTGGACCATGGCTCCACTGACAGGCATCAGGGTCTTGGATTTGACGAATGTGTTGGCCGGTCCCTTCTGTGGCCACCAGCTCGCGCATATGGGCGCCGAAGTGATCAAGGTCGAGGCGCCGGGCCGCGGCGATCTGGCGCGCGATTTGGGCCCCGATCCCGAGCTGAATTCACGCGGCATGGGCACGTCGTTCCTGGCTCAGAACGCCGGTAAGAAGTCTGTCACGATCAACCTGAAACACCCCAAGGGAAAGGATCTGCTAAAGCGGATGGCCGCCAGGTCTGATGTGTTGATCGAGAATTTCCGGCCTGGGGTGATGGACCGGCTGGACCTGGGATGGGATGTGCTGCACGAGGTCAACCAGCGGCTTGTCTACGCGGCAATTTCTGGGTTTGGCCAGGACGGGCCCTGGCGCGACCGGCCGGCCTATGACCAAATCATTCAAGGGGCCTCCGGGGTCATGTCGATCACAGGTGATGAGGACAGCGCGCCCTTGCGCGTGGGTTATCCGATCGCCGATACGATCGGCGGACTGACGGCCGCATTCGCCGTTGCGGCGGCGCTGAATGCTCGCGACACGAAGGGTGGTACCTTCATCGACGTTTCCATGCTGGAAGCCGTGCTGGCGACCATGGGCTGGGCGGTTTCGAACTGGCTGATCTCTGGCGTCGCGCCCGAGCCGAAGGGCAACGAGAACGTGACCGCCTCGCCCTCGGCAACCTTCAAGACCGCCGAGGGCCTGCTCAATATCTCGGCCAACAAGAAAGAGCAGTGGGAGCTTCTATGCGGCCATCTGGGGTGCCCGGACCTGGTCGAGCAGCCCGAGTTTGTGACCCGCGATGATCGGATCGCCAACCGGTATGCATTGCGCTCGGCCCTGGAGCGGCACCTTGCGGCCAAGACCGCCACCGTCTGGGCTGACGAGCTGAGCGCGCTGGGCGTGCCTGCTGGCGCCGTGATGACGGTTCCCGAGGTGCTGGCGCATCCGCAGATCGCCGATCGCGGGTTCCTCGAGACATTCAGTGAAGTGCCGGGCGTCGATCAGGAAGTGAAGATCGTGCGCACCGGCGTCAAGCTTGACGGTGTGTCGCCACGCGTCGAGACACCGCCGCCCATGCTCGGTCAGCACACCAACGAGGTCTTGGCTGAACTGGAGCTGACCGAGGCCGAGATCGCCGCCCTCGCCGAGGACGGCGCGATCTGAACTGGATCAGTTTATGACCAACACATCTTCCAGATCCTCGGGGAAGTCGCGCCCACGCTCTTCCTCGACCCGCCGCCGCCGGGTCTCCGGCTGCACTAGGAACTCGGTTCCGTGGGTGCCCGGGTCGTCTTCGCGATGCCGCCGGATCAACGATTTCGGCCCGCCGAAGTAGAACCTGATCCCGGCGAAGGCCTGCCAACGGTCGCTGTCGTGGTAACGACCTTCGGCGAAGAACGCCCCGCCTGATCCCTGGGAGAACTGAATCTCGGTGCCCGCTGCGCCATGCAGATCTTCGGCCAGATAACGCGCACCGCCGAAGATGCGGAAATCGTCGGTCGCGTAGAAAGCGATGTTGCCCAGCGCCACGACATCGTCATCGATCCGCTCGCCGGTTCCATAACCGATCAGCGTCTCGATCGACACCTGGCCCATGTAGAATTCGCCTTCACCGGCCAGGACGTATTGCGTGAAGTCGCGCGAAATATCGACATGGGTCACGCCGCCGTAGAGCCCCAACAGAGCCACCGACGGATCGCGCCAGAACAAATGCCCGGCTGCGCCGTAGAGCTCTCCGTCATCCGCCAAGCCGACTAGGCCATCCGCCTGAAATCCGAAATTCTGTGACAACGGCGTGGTGAATGACCCCTCGGCGAAACCGAACGCGTTGTCGTCGAACGCGCCGCCGCCGATCGCAGCCTTTCCGTTGATGGCCGAGACTGCCGGAGCGCTCTGCGCATTGGCGTCAGCGGTCGTGATCGCGCCGATAACCGCCGCCAAAAACAGCGAAAGCGCCGTCGATTTAAGGATGTGCAAGTGTTTCATGCTCTGCCCCGCTCAATCATTAGAATCCCCATGAAATCTATAGAAAATTCGTCTTTAGTCGTCGAGGTGTCTGTGGGGCGTTTCGCCGATCGGATGCAAGCTGTGACAAATTCACAATGCGCTTTGAAGCACCAGAAAAACACCCGAAACGAGCAACAGCAAAAGCACCACTCGCCGGAAAAGTGTGTCGTCGACGGCGGAGTAGAGCCGAACCCCGAGCCAGGCGCCCCCAAGAGTTGCCGGCAGACAGAGCAGGGCGATCGTAGCCACCTGGCGGTCCAAGCTGCCGGTCGCCGCCATGCCAAGACTCGCAAGCGCCAGCACGATCAGATTGAACGGCTGATAGGTCGCGCGCTGCTGAGCGGCGGGGCCGCCTCGCATTTGCAGCCAAACCAGGGGCAGGGCGCCGGACAGGCCCGCGAAACCACCCAACCAGCCGCCCGCCACCCCGATCGCGCCATCGGCGGTCCGACCGCCCCAATTGTCGATGCTTATCCGCGCCAGCCCCAACAGGTGACCCGCCGCGTAGACCGCGAGAAACGCGCCGACCGTGAGTTTCAAAAGCGCTGGGCTTGCAAGGCCAAGCGCCAACACGCCGAACGGCAACCCGATCACGCCGCCGATCAGAAAGGGTTGAGCCCGGCGCCATTCGAACGAGCGACGTATCGCGACCAGACCCACAAGCTGCGCGGCCACGGATGCAAGCGCCACCAGGGGCGGCACCATCGGTGCGGGCAGTGCGTGGAACCAAAGTCCGGAAGCAACGAGCCCAGTTCCAAATCCAGCGAACCCGGTCGTGAAGCCAGCAACCAACGCCCCGACCAAGACAAACGCCAAGGCGGCCGGATCGGGCAGAGTGGCGATCATGTCTAGCGGAACAGCCCCCGGATCAGGTTGCGCACGACGGTGCGGCCGAGTTGCGACCCGGCAGATCGCAGGACGGACTTCATTACCGCCTCGCCCATCGTGTCGGACCGCGATGATCGCCGGCGGCCCGAGCCGCGGGTCTTTCGGCTGCGCTCGCGTTCCAGCTCTTCGCGCTCAGCGGCGGCTTCATGCTCGCGGGCACGCCGCTCGGCGCGTTCACGCAGCATTTCGAACGCGGATTCGCGATCGACCGTCTTGTCATAGAGCCCCCCAACGGGTGAGCGCCGCATGGCTTGGTCCCGAACGTTTTCATCGCACGGGCCGAGGCGTGATGAGGGCGGGCGGATCAGGGTGCGCTCGACCACCGAGGGCGTGCCCTTTTTGACGAGGGTCGAGACCAGAGCCTCGCCGACGCCGACCTCGGTGATTGCGGTTTCAGTCTTGAAGCGAGGGTTCGGCCGGAACGTCTCGGCCGCCAGTTTCAGTGCCTTTCGGTCGCGCGGGGTGAACGCGCGCAGCGCATGCTGAACCCGGTTGCCGAGCTGGGCCAGGATGTCCTGGGGCACGTCGTCGGGCTGTTGGGTGATGAAGAAGACGCCGACGCCCTTGGACCGGATCAGGCGCGCCACCTGCTCAACCTTATCGACCAGCGCCTTTGGCGCGTCTTCGAACAGCAAATGCGCCTCGTCGAAGAAGAAGACGAACTTCGGGCGGTCCGGGTCGCCTACCTCGGGCAGGGTTTCGAAAAGCTCGCTCAAAAGCCAAAGCAGGAAGGTCGAATAGAGCCGCGGATTGTGCATCAGCCGGTCTGCGGCCAGAATATTGACCCGCCCGCGCCCGTCCGGCGTCGTTGCGATCATGTCTGACAGTTCCAGTGCCGGCTCGCCAAAGAACTGGGTGGCGCCCTGATTGTCCAGCACCAGCAGCCGGCGCTGAATCGCCCCAATACTTGCCTTCGAGACATTGCCGTATGTCAGCGACAATTCCTTGGCCTGCTCGCCCACATGCACCAGCAGCGCGCGCAAGTCCTTGAGATCGAGCAATGCCAGACCCTCGTCCTCAGCCAGCCGGAACGCGATATTCAGGACGCCCTCTTGAGTGTCATTGAGCTCGAGGAGCCGGGCCAGCAGAAGCGGCCCCATCTCGGTCACCGTGGTGCGGATTGGATGACCCTTTTCACCGAATAGATCCCAGAAGACGACCGGAAAATCCTCGTAGCCGTAATCCGCGAAACCGATCTTCTCTGCCCGCTCGATCAGCTTGTCGTGCAGCTTGTGCTCGGGCGAGCCGGGCTGTGCCAGGCCGGATAGATCGCCCTTAACATCCGACAAGAAAACCGGCGTGCCGGCGTTCGAAAAACTTTCGGCCAAAATCTGAAGGCTGACGGTCTTGCCGGTGCCGGTCGCGCCGGCAATCAGGCCGTGGCGGTTGGCGTATTTGAGCTGCAAGAATTGCGGTTCGGCATAGTCGACGCCGCCACCGCCCAGAAATAACTGAGTCGCATCCGTCGTCATCTTGCGGTCGTCCCCCGTTCCCCATTTCGATCCCGCACCCGATCGCGCGCAGGTATCGAGTTGTTTACCTTTTGCCCTTACCTTAACGGTGCGGCGATTGGTAATCTATGCTGGTTGTCGTGATTTACTTCCTCCCTGTTGAACTGGCCGTGCCTTCTGGGCGCGGTCTTTTTTTGCATGTGCTTACATGATGTTGCAGTGCGAGATAGGCCTGTTGACGCGCAACTCGGCAGAAGTAGGATGGCGCCCGTAATCGGCCCGGCCGGTTTGACAGGGAACAAGACAATATATCGGATCACCGATCTTCGAGGGGGCGCCATGGGCGCCCCCTCTGGATTCTGCTAGATTGGCCGGTGATCTCGGTGTGCCTTGATTCCAAAGCTTCCCCTTGGCATCACTGCGCGCAACGATCGCGGAAGACCCTGAAGTGGGCGAACTTGAAACAGGCGAATCAGAGTAGGATCGAGACGTTGAACCGCAACATTTGGCAAGGCTTCATCGCCGCAGGCACTGCATTGGTCCTGGCGGCATTCTCGGGCGCGGCCTCGGCGCAGGATCAGGAAGCGCCACCCGAATCCGTCAAATCGACACATGGTGATTGGGAGGTCGTTTGCCTGGCCGAGAAACCCGATCAGTGCCGAATGCGCCAGATTGGCCAGACCGCCGACGGCAAGCGGGCCTTGGTGGTCCATATCGGCAAACTGAAAGACGCCAAGACTTCGGACGGCCAGGCGATTCCGGCGGCGATCCGGATCACGACACCGCTCGGCACCTTGCTGCGCGAGGGCCTGCGCCTGAAGATCGACAGCGGCAAGGAACAGACCGGACTGTTCAATGTCTGCGTCCCCAGTGGCTGTATCGTCAGCGAGCCGATCTCAGGGCCATTTCTGGATCAGTTGAAAGGCGGTAAGATTGCCACGATGTCTTTCAACATTCTTCAGCAGGGTGCGCTGAACGTCGAAATCTCTCTCAAGGGCTTCACCAAGGCGTTCAAGGCGCTCTGAGCGCCAACCTAGCGCGTCAAGCGCCCATCGGTCAGACACTCTTCCGCGAACTCGAAGACCACACTTCGGTCGGGTGTTTCGGCGTATTCGTGCCGCTCGGGCGACTCGATGCGTGCCAGCATGTCGCGGATGATGTTCAGCCGCGCAGTCTTCTTGTCGTCCGTGCGCACGATCGTCCAAGGGGTCAGCTCGTTGTGGGTGCCAACGAACATCGCGTCGCGGGCCGCGGAATAAGCATCGAACTTCTCGAGCGCGACGGCATCGATTGGGCTGATCTTCCATTGTTTTAGCGGATTGATTCTCCGGTCTTCCAATCGCTCGGCCTGCTCGTCACGCGAAATGTCGAGATAGTATTTCAAAACCTGGATCCCGGCGCGGACCAGATTGTGCTCGAACGGCACGACACCGCGCAAGAAGGCCTGATATTCGAGTTCATTGCAGAACCCCATCACCCGTTCGACACCGGCGCGATTGTACCAGGACCGGTTCATCAGCACCATTTCCTGCTCGGCGGGAAGATGCGCCACATGGCGCTGGAAATACCACGAAGCTTGTTCGCGGTCCGAGGGCTTGCCCAGCGCCACGATGCGCGTCTCGCGGGGGCTCAAGTGCTGGGTGATGCGCTTGATCACCCCATCCTTGCCCGCGGCATCGCGGCCCTCGAAGATCACCAAGACCTGGAGATCGTGCTCGATCAGATGCTTTTGGAGGGTCACCAGCTTGATCTGCAGATCCAGCAGGGCCTGCTTGTAGACTTTCTTCTTGTCAGGATTCTTGTCGGCAGTCGCATCGGCATCCGCCTCCTGACCTTTCTGGCCAAAGGTCTTGGCTAGGTCGGCGCTCCAATCGGTCATTGTGCGGCCTCCGTTTGGCGCGCGGCGAGCCGTGCGGTCTGGATATCATTACGCATGGCATTCTCCCTGAAATACACTGTCAGCCGCAGCGCGATTATGCTCGCATGCCGCCCTGTCAGGCAACCACGCCTCTGAAATCAAGCGCCAAATGCAAAGAAGGCCGCGCGGACGCGGCCTTCCGTGAGCTTGAGATGGCCGGGCGGTAGGGCGTTGCCCTTCATGCGGTCCGGCCGGAAAGGAGGCTGCTCCCTAGCGGCAGATCCCCCGCAAACCCATCACCACCATCTCCAAGGTCTCACTCGACATTGGATCACCTCCTTTCTCTGGTTGAACTCGGAGGCAAAGATGGCGCCGTTTGAGGGCGATTGCAAGTGTATGCGTTCAGCTGCCGGGGGAAACTTATCGTAGTTCAACTGGACCTTTTGTCGCCACATTCGATCCGTAACATGCCAGCTTAAACAAACAGAAATCGCGTTCTTTTAAGGGAGGACGTTATGAGACGCGTAGAGTGTCAGACCCGTGTTGGGACTGCCTGACAATTCCGTCTCCGGCGGTTCCACGCGAAAAGCGGTGGGGGCCGTCATGTTGAAACGTTTTCTTAGCATATCTGCGCTTGCAGTGGGTGTCGTCACGCTCACGAGCATTGGAGCCGACGCCCAAGTTGCCTGTGGGCAGCGCGATGCGGTGGTCGAAAAGCTAGGCGAGAAATACGGCGAGGTGCGCCGTGGTGGGGGGCTTACCGGATCGACAGCGATCTTCGAGGTCTGGGCCTCGGATTCGACCGGCACCTGGACCATCCTCAAGACCACTCCCGACGGATTGAGCTGCGTCATGGCCGTCGGCGATGGCTGGCAGGACGATGGCGGCGAGCTTTCGAACGTCGGAAGCCCGGCCTGAACAATCACGGGTCCGTCATTCCCATTCGCTGCTGCTTGCGGAATGACGGCGCCCAATCAAGGGCCCTTTCGCCTGCTCCCTTTGCGACTCAGGCCTTTGCCCCGGTAGGTCCGCGTCCCGGGCCTGCCCGAGGACGATCGCGCTCCAGGTGCGGAACGCTCCTCGATCGCTGATTGACGTGCCAGCGGGTCGTCGGCGACAGCCAGGTCTACCGCCTCCAGCCGCTTGACCTCGTCGCGGATCCGCGCCGCTTCCTCGAATTCCAGGTTTTCAGCCGCCTTCAGCATGTCCTTTCGCAGGCCCTCGAGATGGGCTTGCAGGTTGGCGCCGATCTGAGCCTTGTCGACCTTGGCGGTGACCCGGGACATGTCGGTATCGCCCCCGTATGTCCCCTCCAGGATATCGGCCACGTTCTTGCGGATGGTTGCGGGCGTGATGCCGTTGGCCTCGTTATAGGCGTTTTGCCGGGTGCGGCGGCGGTTGGTCTCGCCGATTGAACGCTCCATCGAGCCGGTAATCGAGTCCGCATACATAATAACGCGGCCGTTAACATTGCGGGCGGCACGGCCAATGGTCTGGATCAGCGATGTCTCGGAGCGAAGGAACCCTTCTTTGTCCGCATCCAGAATTGCCACCAAGGCACATTCTGGGATGTCGAGGCCTTCGCGCAGCAGGTTGATCCCGACCAGCACGTCGAAGGCGCCGAGCCTGAGATCGCGCAGGATCTCGATCCGTTCAAGCGTGTCGATGTCGGAGTGCATATAGCGCACGCGAATGCCCTGCTCGTGCATGTATTCGGTAAGATCCTCGGCCATCCGCTTGGTCAGGGTTGTGACCAATGCCCGGTTACCCGCCTGCGCGACCTGACGGCATTCGTCGATCAGATCATCGACCTGGCTGGACACTGGCCTGATCTCGACCGGCGGGTCGATCAGACCGGTGGGGCGGATCACCTGCTCAACGAAGACACCACCAGTGCGCTCGAGTTCCCATGATCCCGGCGTCGCCGAGACGAAAACCGATTGCGGTCGCATTGCGTCCCATTCCTCGAACTTCAAGGGCCGGTTGTCCATGCAGGAGGGCAGGCGGAACCCGTGTTCGGCCAATGTGAACTTGCGCCGGTAGTCGCCACGATACATGCCGCCCAATTGCGGCACCGAGACGTGGCTTTCGTCGGCGAAAACGATGGCATTGTCGGGAATGTATTCGAATAGGGTCGGCGGCGGTTCGCCCGGTTTGCGGCCCGTCAGGTAGCGGGAGTAGTTCTCGATTCCGTTGCAGGAGCCGGTTGCCTCGATCATCTCCAGATCGAAATTCGTCCGCTGCTCCAGCCGCTGTGCTTCCAGCAGGCGACCTTCCTTCAGCAGCTGGTCGAGGCGCACGGTAAGCTCGTCCTTGATTCCCTTGACTGCCTGATTGAGCGTTGGACGCGGCGTCACATAGTGGGAGTTTGCGTAGATGCGCACGTGCTCCAGCGTATCCGTGCGCTCGCCGGTCAATGGATCGAATTCGTGAATCGATTCGATCTCCTCGCCGAAGAACGACATGCGCCATGCCCGGTCTTCCAGGTGGGCCGGCCAGATCTCGAGACTGTCGCCCCGCACCCGGAAACAACCCCGCATGAAGGCGCTGTCGTTACGACGGTATTGCTGGGTGACTAGTTCGCGCATTACCGCCTGCTGGCTATACTCCCGGCCCACGATCAGGTCCTGGGCCATTGCCGAGTACGTCTCGGCCGCGCCGATGCCGTAGATACAGCTGACCGAGGCGACGATCACCACATCGTCACGCTCTAGAAGTGCCCGGGTGGCCGAGTGGCGCATCCGGTCGATCTGTTCGTTGATCTGGGCTTCTTTCTCAATATAGGTGTCCGAGCGCGGCACATAGGCCTCGGGCTGGTAGTAGTCGTAGTAAGAGACAAAATACTCGACCGCGTTTTTCGGAAAGAAGCTTTTGAACTCGCCGTAGAGCTGGGCGGCAAGCGTTTTGTTGGGCGCCAGGATGATGGCGGGGCGTTGGGTCGCCTCGATAACCTTCGCCATTGTGAAGGTCTTGCCAGTGCCTGTGGCACCCAAAAGGACTTGATCGCGCTCGCCTGATTGCACGCCTTCGGTCAGCTCGGCGATCGCCTGAGGCTGATCGCCGGCCGATTCGAACTCGGTCTTCATGACCAGCCGATGGCCGCCCTCGAGCTTCTCGTGACCGGCGCGCGCGCCGGGCCGAATCGCGGTCATGGTGGAATCATTCATCTGGAGCTCCGGTCGAAGCGGTCTCATATATGAGTCGTGCTCCCAATGGGCGCGACTTAAGGAAGCACATTAAGTGAACATTAACCAATAAAGAGTCAAAATCGCTGAGAAAAGTAGAGTTCGATTGACCCGACTCGCCTTAAGGGTGTATTAATTGTCGTGCAAGCAGCAGATCGCCGTCAGCTTGGTGCAACATCCACCCCACCCTCGCTCCCTGCACCGAGCTGGCGGCGTGACTTTTGTACGGTTTCCGAGCATAATGATCTAAACCACTCGGCTTGCGGGATAAACGTGAATCGGCTGAATCAATCTTCTGCACCCGTCGGGTGCACGAATGACCGTCCAGCGGCGGTGATGGTGGCTGCGCCTTTCATTGGGCTTGCCCTCGTGGTGGCGCTTTACCTCTTGCTCCGTTAGTCTCAATTTTAAACGAAAATTAACGCTCGCGCTGTGCTCTTGCCTTGGCGCGGATTTCTGAGCGATATGAGTCTGGGACAGACGCGGAATATGACGCGGAATATGACCGGGGGTTCGAGCCCCGAGATCAGGTTGGAGTAGGAACCGATGCAGGCGCGAATCTACCAGCCGTCGAGAAGTGCGATGACCTCCGGCATGGGGAATTCCAAGGTTTGGATTTTGGAATTCGCGCCCAGCGAGGCACGCCGGATCGATCCGCTAATGGGATGGACCGGATCGGGGGACATGAACCGCCAGATCCGCCTTCGATTCGAGACACGGGAAGCGGCCGAGGAATATGCGCGCGCTCACGGCCTGGCCTACATGGTCGAGACGCCGAAAAAGCGCCGCGCGAATATTCGGCCGGCGGGCTATGGCGGCAATTTTGCCCATAACCGACGGGGCGTCTGGACCCACTGATGGGTCGGGTGGCGCCGCCGCGCCGGGCCGGGCCGGTTGACTGAAACGGCACAAATCTTTCCCGTGATCTTATGCGGGGGTGCCGGCACGCGGCTTTGGCCACTCTCGCGCAAGTCCTATCCGAAACAGTTCGGCCCGCTCTTGCCCGGGGGCAGCCTGTTCCAACGTACGCTTGAACGCGTTCGCGCCGCGCCGTTCGCGCCACCCCTGTTGCTGACGACCAGCGATTTCAGGTTCCTTGCCGCCGAGCAGCTTTCCGATGTCGGAATGGAAGCCACCCGGATCGTGATCGAGCCGGAGATGCGCAACACCGCGCCCGCGGTCTGTTTGGCAGCTATGATTGTGTCCCAGATCGATGCCAATGGCCTGATGCTTGTCTTGCCGTCGGATCATATGATTCGCGACGTCACGGCGTTTCATGACGCAGTTGGGCAAGGGGCGCAGGCGGCAAGCGCCGGGCATGTGGTCACTTTCGGCGTGTCGCCGACGCGGCCCGAAACAGGCTATGGCTATCTCGAGCTTTCGGCGCCACCTGGGACCAGCTCGGGCGCTGTTCCGTTTGAGCGATTCGTTGAAAAGCCCGATCTCGTAAGCGCCGAGCGGATGCTGTCGTCCGGGCGCTATCTGTGGAACTCGGGCATGTTCCTGTTCCGCGCAAGCGATATTCTGGCCGCGTTCGAGGCTCATGCGCCCGAGGTGCAGGCCACCTGTGCCGAGGCGCTGGTGACCGGTCGCGAGGATCTATGCTTCTTCCGCCCGGGCGGGGAGGCATATGCGGCAAACCCCGCCATATCGCTCGACTACGCGATCATGGAAAGATTGGGCGGCGGGATGGTGGTGCCGGTCGATTGCGGTTGGAATGACCTGGGATCGTGGCGCACGGTTTGGCAAGAGGCCGACCACGACCAGGCCGGGCTGGCGGTCATGGGCGCGGCGCAGGGCATCGATTGTGCCAACAGCCTTCTGATCTCGGCCGAACCGGGGCTCGAGCTTGTCGGGTTGGGTCTGAACGATACGATCGTCGTGGCAATGCGCGACGCGGTTTTGGTTGGCGCGATGGACCGGGCGCAAGAGGTCGGCCAGGCGGTCGCGCTATTGCGCGACAAGGGTGTCACCCAGGCCGACGAGCATCCACGATTCCATCGCCCTTGGGGCTGGTATGAGTCGCTCGCCAAGGCGCCGGGATTTCAGGTCAAGCGGATCATGGTGCGCCCAGGCGGCAAGCTGTCCCTGCAATCGCACCGCCACCGGGCAGAGCATTGGGTGGTCGTCAGCGGCGCGGCGCAGGTAACGATAGGAGACACGGTGCGGCCGCTCGGGGTCAACCAATCATGTTATGTGCCACCGGGTGAACGCCACCGCTTGGAGAACCCGGGGGAAAGCGATTTGCATCTGATCGAGGTTCAAAGCGGCGACTATCTGGGTGAAGACGACATCACGCGCTATGACGACGTTTATGCGCGAGACGCCGCCGCCGAGTGACGCCGCCGCCGAGTGAGGGGGCGGCGAGCGATGGGGGCGGTGCCTCCCTTTCCATTGATCGGCTTCGGCGCTATGTCGGCGGAAGGAACCTTTCGGGAGCAATTCTATGTCTCTGCCTGTCACCGCGCTCTTTGCGGGTTTGATGGCGCTTTGGGTGCTTTTTCTCGGCTTCGCCGTTGTCCGACTTCGGCGGCGCTATGATCTCTCGACCGGTGATGGCGGACGAGGCGACTTGGAATGTGCGATCCGTGCCCACGGCAACGCCTGTGAATACCTGCCGATCGCGCTCATCTTGATGGGTTTGGCCGAGGGGTTGGGAATGCCTGTTTGGCTGCTGGTGGTCTTCGGCCTGGCCCTCGTTGCGGGACGGCTGATGCATGGCTGGTATTTCTTGAATGGTGCGCGCGTCCTGCGCGCACGCGTTATTGGTATGATGTTGACAGTCACCGTCATCGCGGTCTTGGCGCTGGGTGTCGTCTTCCACGGATTGGGAGGGATGGCTTGAATGGAAGACGACCTAACCCTGGCCGATGACTTGCTTGCGGCAGCAAAACGCGCTGGCGCTGAAGCCGCCGACGTGCTGGTGATCTCCGCGATCAGCAACGCGGTCGGGGTCACGGGCGGCCAATTCGAGGAAGCCGAACGTGCCGAAGGAACAGATCTGGGACTGCGGGTTCTGATGGGACGGCGCCAAGCCTGCGTCTCGACCTCGGACCGGCGGCCTCAATCGCTCGACGAAATGGCGGTTCGTGCGGTCGCGATGGCGAACGCGGCGCCCGAGGATCCCTGGTGTGGCCTGGCGGACGATCCAGACGCCGCGCCCGATACCGGCCCCCTGGACTTAGCGGACCCCGCTGAGCCGCCAACTCCCTCCACGCTCGAATCCACTGCGCTGGCCGCCGAAGCGGCGGCGCTCGAAATCGATGGCGTCACTCAGGTTGAACAGGCGAGCGCCAGCTGGGGCCAGGACCGGATCACGCTCGCGGCCAGCAACGGTTTCTGCGGCTCCTATGCGCGAACGCGCTCGGGCGTTTGGGTCTCTGCGATCGCTGGTGAGGGACTTGGCCGCGAACGCGACTATGCGGGCGAGTCGCGGGCCTATTGGTCGGACCTGCCGCCCGTGACCGAGATTGGAACCAGGGCCGCGCGACGGGCGGTCGAACGATTGAGCCCGCGCAAACCGCCAGGCGGCAAGGTTCCGGTGCTTTTCGACGAACGGGTGGCCTCGAGCCTGATCGGCCATGTGCTAAGCGCAATCAATGGGAGTTCGATCGCCCGCGGTTCGAGCTGGTTGCGCGACCGGATGGACGCGCAGATTTTCCCAGAAGGGTTCGGCGTGAACGAAGATCCGCTGATCCGGCGTGGATCCGCGAGCCGCCCCTTCGACGCCGAGGGTTTTGCCGCCGAAGGAAAGGCGCTGGTCCTGGATGGTGTCCTGCAGTCCTGGGTTCTCGATCTGGCCACTGCCCGGCAATTGGGGTTGAAGACGACTGGAAATGCCCGCCGCGGTGTGGCGGCTCCGCCCAGTCCAGGCACCACGAATATCAGGGTGACCGAGGGCACCGCGACCCGGGACGACCTGATCCGGCAAATGGACACGGGTCTTTTGATCACTTCGATGATCGGCGCGTCGATCAGCCCGACGACCGGCGCTTACAGCCGCGGGGCGTCGGGATTTTGGGTCGAAGGGGGCGAGATCGCCTATTCCGTGAACGAGATCACTGTCGCCGGCAGCCTTCCCGAGATGATCGCGAGCGTGACGCCGGCAAACGACGCTGATCCGCACCGTGCCGTCTCGGTTCCGTCGATGCTGGTCGAGGGGCTGACTGTTGGCGCCTGATCCGGCCGACGACCTGGCGCTGCTGATCGACGTTGCCAAAGCGGCAGGCCCGCTTGCCATGGCGCGCTTCAAATCCGATGTCGAAATCTGGGAGAAGCCGGGCCAAGGCCCGGTCAGCGAGGCCGACCTGGCCGTCGACGACATGGCGCGGGAAAAGCTCTGCACCGCGCGACCTGGCTATGGCTGGATTTCGGAGGAAAGCACCGACGCCGCCGGGCACGCGGATCGCGAGCGGGTCTTCATCGTCGATCCGATCGACGGCACGCGGGCCTTTCTGGCGGGCGAGGAGGGCTGGGGCACGGCGCTTGCCGTCGCCGACCGGGGGCGGATCGTCGCGGCGGCGATGCATTTACCGGCCCGGGGAGAGACTTATGCTGCAGCCCTGGGCCGAGGGGCGGCGCTGAACGGCGCGCCGATCCGATCCTCGATCCGGACCGAGCTGACCGGCGCGACCGCGCTTGCGGCCAAGGCGCAGCTCAAGCCGGAGCTCTGGCCGGGTGGCGCGCCGCTGGTCGACCGCCATTACCGCCCCTCGCTTGCATGGCGCATGTGCCTCGTCGCGCGAGGGCGTTTTGATCTGATGGTGACGCTTAGGCCCGCCTATGAATGGGACATCGCCGCGGGCAGCTTGATCGCCACCGAGGCCGGCGCTGCAGTGACTGACGGTGACGGCGTTCCCCTGCTGTTCAATCGCCATCCGAGTCGCGCCACCGGCGTGATCGTGGCGCCGGAGCCGCTGCATAGGGCGCTTTTGGCGCTGCGCGCGGCGCCTGGAAGCAATTGACTGGCAATACCTTCCCGGTATTTTCTCTCCAACCCGCAGCTTTATGGGGCATTCATGGCCATGCTATTGCATCTCGTCTTCGGCGGCGAGCTTGTCGACCCGCAACGCAACGAGTTCAAAGACGTGGACGAGATCGATATCGTCGGACTTTTTCCTGACTATGCAAGCGCTTACGCGGCATGGAAGGGTAAGGCGCAGGCCACTGTCGATGACGCGCATACACGCTATTTCATCGCCCATTTGCACCGCCTGCGCGACGAGCAGAACGAGGACAGCGCCGAGCACGAAGCGCAGACGCGCTGATCGGCTTTTGGCGCCTGTCCAGGCGCCCGGAAATCATGTTTCCGCCCAACTTTAGGTTGAAATGCCTTAATCCCCGCCGGTTTGGCGCCATGTTTCGGTGACAAGACTCGTTCATGTCCCTTAGCGACATGCAAGAGCTGGAGCCAACTGCGGGGCCCTCGGGTCCCGCTTTTTTTTGGCCTCACGCACGATTCTAAGACTGCTTCAATCCTGCAAAATCTCGATGCGATAGCGCTCGGGCGGGAAAAACATGGCGTCGAATTGGTCGATCGTCGCGGCGTGGCAATCGTGGCAGAATTCCAAACTCGAGCTGCCTGGACCCAGTGTCCGCTGAATGCGCCCATCGGCAAAGATCCGCGTGTAGATCCAATCATCAGTGTCCGGCGCGGTCCCGGCTGTGGCCTTCTCCATCAGGAATAATGGGCCCGGCGTCGTGTTGCCCTCGGCATCGATCATTAAGGATTCCTTGGCAAGGATCGTGCCGGGTGGAAATTTCTTCCCGGACATCTTTTCCCATTGCTTGTAGAGCGCGGCAGCCTCGGGGCTGACGATGTGGTTGACCAGCATCGAACCGTGAGTTGCCGAGGGCAGGGGGGCGGTCGAGACGACCTCCCAATCCCGATAGTCGGGCACCCCTGGAATATTTGTCACGTTCTCTGGCAGGACTGCGAGCCGATCTGCCAGGCAATCATAGAGCTGGTTGGCCTCGTCCTGGCTGATCGCGTAGGCGGTGTTGGTGGCTTTGCACTCCTGGGCGCTGCTGGAACGCGGCGCCAGCACCATGGAAAGTGCGAGACATCCGATGAACGATGGGGATTTGATCATGGGCCGTCCAATACCTTTGCTGAACGGCCGCCACGGCGGCGCGCGGAGGCATGTCACCCTGGCGGCCGCGGTCACGGAGGGTGCAACCGGGCTAGTATACTATGAACACACCGCCGGATCGCCGTTCGCGCGGATCAAGCATGAACACAAGCCTGTGCGGCGAGCGTGACCAATCCCGCGCTCGTCAGGAAACAGATTCAGCAATCTGATTAGATTTGGTACCGCCTCCCCGGCTCGAACGGGGGACCTCTAGATCCACAATCTAGCGCTCTAACCTACTGAGCTAAGGCGGCCCAGGAAACGACACAGAATGCGGCGCGGGAATGCGCCGCCGACGGTGTGGCTTGTTCGTCTACAAGCGGTTGCCGGGTTTTTCAAGCATCAGGTGTCCATAAATCCGGCCAAGGGGTTCCGCCGTTTCCTTGACGGCGCAGATGGCAGTCGTGTTTCATGGCAGATCTCGGCCGAAGTAGTGCTTTTCTTGTTTTTGCGTTCCGGGCCGCGTCCTCGGGGGAGAAACGCATTGGGGATCGATAGCGAGAGCGATCGGGCAGCCAGTTTGGTGGTCGGGCCAACCTCGCTTGGCATGGTGCGGATTTTCATCGAGTCGGACGGTCTGGAGCTTCCGATGGATTTCGAGCCCGGCGAGGCATTGGAAATCGCGAGTGAACTAAAGGCTGCGGCCGAACGGGCACAGGCCCTCGCCCAAGCCTCCAACGGCACCTCCAAGAAATCGAACCACAAGAAAGGCGGCGGAGGCAGTGGCTGACGCGCCACCAGCAATCCAGCCGGGTGTTGCCCAGCCCGAGCTCTCGACGAGTGATCAGATGACGTCGGATCAGGAATCCGAATCTTTGCCGGCTTTGCCGTTGGCGCTAGCGGCAATCGATGTAGCTGGCCAAATCCGCGAGCGCAGCCCGGCCGACAGCGCGATCTTTGGTGCCGAAGCGGTGCGGCTGACGGATCGCTTCATCGATCCGAGGATCGGTCAGGAGTTGCTGACCCGGGCCGGGACCGATGGAAGTGCGGAAACGACGGCATGGTTGATCACGTCGTCCGGTCAGCAGCAGTTCCAAGTCAGCCTTTGGCGCCAGCGCGGTGGCGAGCGTATTCGTCTGACCGCGGCGTTTGCCGCCATTCAATCCAGGCCTGACCTGGGCGATGCCGACCTGACGCTTGCCCGGCTTAGCCAGGATCTGCGTTCGCCCTTGGCGGCCGCAATGGGGTTTGCTGAACTGATATGCGGCACATGCAGCGGCGGTGATCGTGCCGAGGACTGCACGCCCGGAACAGTGTCTGGCCATGCGGCGAGCGTCATCGCCGCAGCTTGGCGCATCGCTGGGATCGCGGACGATCTAGAAGCCGCCGCGCGCAGTGGCGGGCGATCGCCCGCGCCTCGGTTAAGCGAAGTTCCGATCGCGAGGATGCTCCGCCGGATCGCGCGTTTGGCCGAGCCCGTGGCGCGAGCCGCCGGCGTCACTGTCGAGTTCGATGATCGCGAAGTGACGAACGCATCGGTGCTGGGCGATGACGGCATGCTATGGAGTGTAGTTGATACCCTCGTGCAAACGGCCCTGCGCCATGCGGGGTCTGGCGCGAAAGTGCATCTGACCTTGCGCGACGACGACGAAGGGATGGCCGTTGAGGTTGCCGATACCGGGCCGGGGATGGCACCAGAGGTGTTGGCCCAGGCGCTTCTGGACGACGCGCCGGGTCGTGGCCTTAGGTTTTGCCGGCAGATGGCACGCGCCAACGGCGCCGAGCTCGAGGTCCGGTCGGACCAGGGCGGCGGTGTGACGGCGCGGCTCTGCTTTGCGCGTAGCCGGGTTCTGAGATTACCCTAACGGCTAAAGCGTTCGATCAACTTTCGGATCGGTGATCCACGCTCCCAATCGCCATCACGGATTGCGGCGGTCAGTGCGCTAGGCGAGCGGACGCGTGCGTCAAAGGGTGTGACCAGGCTACCCTCCGAGAGATGTCGTTCGACGAGCGGAAGGTGTGCAATCAGGATGCCGGCGCCGTGGACAGCCTCCTCGACCGCGAGGCTGTAGAGAGAGAACGTCGGTCCCGAGGCAGTGTCAATTCCGCGGATATTCTGATCGGCAAGCCAGACCGCCCAGTCGTCGCGCCACGCCGCATCGTGCAGCAAGGTTGCCTGCGCCAAGGAGGCTGGCCCGGTCAGGCGGCCGGCGAGCCCAGGCGCGCAAGCAGGTGTCAGATCGTCCTCGGCAAGCGGTATGGTTCGGATGTCGTCATCCGCGTCCAGGCCAAAGAAAACCGCGATGTCATAGGGTTCGCGCGCAAGATTTGGTGGCGTTTCCAATGCGGTGATCGAGATCGTTAGGGACGGATCGATCGCGCGAATTTTCGGAAGCCGGGGTGAAAGCCAAAGCTGCGCCACACTCGGGAGAGCGGCAATCCGGATCTGTGTTGGTGCCGCCATCCGCCGCAATGCGTGCACCGCCCCTGCGAGATCGTCGAATGCCGCGCCTAAGAGCGGTGCGACTGCGTGGCCAATGAGAGTTAGGGCAACGCCACGGGGATGGCGTTCGAACAGCGGTGCGCCCGCCCAATCCTCCAAGGCCCGAATATGCTGCGCGACGGCGCCTGGCGTTACGCAAAGCTCGTCGGCGGCATGCGAAAAGCTGCCAAGGCGCGCTGCGGTTTCGAACGCGCGCAGCGCGTTCAGGGGCGGGCCTTTAGGTCTGGGAGGTTGTACGGGCATACTAACTAGTAGAAAAACTACCCCTAGAATATAAGAATTCTGGTTTGTCTTGGCCACCACTATTTGCCAATCATCTGTGGTGAACAGAGGTTCATTCCGGAGGATTCGAGATGCATCTCGCGCGCCGCGATTGGGTTCCCGAGGCCTGTGAGAGCTACGTTCAGCGGATTGCGAATGACGCCGCGTCGGCCGGAAGCGACGCTGTCGCCGATCGCGTCGAGGCCTTGATCCAAGAGAATGCCGCAATCCACGACCGCGACTGCATCAACTTGAACCCGGCCACCAATGTGATGAACCCGAAAGCCGAGGCGGTGCTGGCTGCGGGGCTTGGGTCGCGGCCCTCGCTTGGCTATCCGGGCGACAAATACGAGATGGGTCTGGAGGCGATCGAGCAGATCGAGGTTATTGCCGCCGAACTGGCGGCCGAGATCTTTCAGGCCCAGTATGCGGAAATCCGAGTGCCCTCCGGCGCGATCGGGAACCTCTATGCGTTCATGGCATGTTGCCGGCCCGGAGATGCGGTGATCGTGCCGCCGCCGGCCCTGGGCGGGCATGTGACGCACCACACGGCGGGGGCGGCCGGACTTTACGGGCTAAATATCCATCACGCACCCATCGCACCTGACGGCTATACGGTCGACGTGGCTGAACTCGCGGCATTGGCCCGCGGCGTGCGCCCCAGACTGATCACCATCGGCGGAAGCCTGAATTTGACCCCGCATCCCGTTGCCGAGATCCGCGAGATCGCTGACGGCGCTGGAGCGAAGGTTCTCTTCGATGCCGCTCATCTATGCGGGATGATTGCCGGGCGGGTTTGGCCCAACCCGCTGGCCGAAGGTGCACATCTAATGACCATGAGCACATACAAGAGCCTGGGCGGCCCAGCCGGCGGGCTGGTCGTGAGCAATGACGCGGAAATGGCCGAGCTGCTCGACAAGATTGCGTTTCCGGGCCTGACCGCAAACTTTGACGCCGCAAAGTCCGCGGCGCTGGCGCTGACGTTGCTGGATTGGCGTGAGGATGGGCAGGCCTATGCAGCCGAGATGGCCGCGTCAGCCCGTGCGCTGGCAGAAGCCCTGATCGAGGAGAGCGTTCCGGTCTTCCGGGCGGGAAACGTGTTGACCGCCTCACATCAGTTCGCGATCGAGGCCAGCGCCTATGGCGGCGGGCAGGCGGCGGCGAAGCATCTGCGGCGGGCCAACCTGTTGACCTGTGGAATCGGTCTTCCGATCGACCCGGTCGAGGGCGACATGAATGGACTGCGGATCGGCACGCCCGAGATCGTCCGGCGCGGCATGACGGCAACGGACATGCCCGAACTCGCGCGGCTCATCGCGTCCGCGCTGGGGCCCGACCCCGCGGCGGTGGCGGGCGAGGTGACTACGTTCAGACAACGGTTCCAAGGCCTGCGTTTCGTGCGGGCGTGAGAGCGGGTGGGTGGGATCGGCGATTGCCTCCCTAATCAGTTGACATATTCCCGAACGACCGTACGCAATTGCTCCAGATCGACCGGCTTGCTCAGGAAGCCGTCGAACCCCGCCGCCTCGCATTCCCGACGTTGTTGACTGGTCGCGTTCGCGGTGACCGCCACGATCGGAACGCGCCGCGATGTCATTTCGGTCCGGATCTTCCGCGCCGCCTCGACGCCGTCCATCTTTGGCATGCTGATATCCATCAGGATCAGCTTTGGCGGCTCCTCGAGGGCCATTTGAACCGCCTGCTCGCCGTCTCCAGCCGAGACGATCACGCAGCCATGAGTCTCGAGCAGCGTTTGGATCACGAACAGATTGGTTGGGTCATCTTCGGCCACCAGGATATCCGGTGTCGGTGTCATGTCGGGTTTTCCGGGGCTGAGAAGGGGTTAGGGGCGGGTCACGCGGCCTCGTCTATCTTTTGGCGTGGCAGTTCGAGTGCCAGGCGTACCGTGAAGGTCGCACCTTGATCCGGCGAGCTTTTCACCTCGATCGTGCCGCCCATCATTTCGACCAGCGCCCTCGAAATCGACAAGCCGAGGCCCGAGCCGCCCTTATGTCGCGACTTGCTTGAATCGACCTGCGCGAAGCGCTCGAAGATCAAATGCTGCTGCTCCATCGCAATTCCGGGCCCGGTGTCGCTGACCGAGAGTCTCAGCAGTGCTTCATCGCCGCGCGCCGAGCCATCGAGGCGCACCGTAACCTCCCCGGTCTCTGTGAATTTGATCGCATTTCCGATCAGGTTCGTCGCGATTTGCCGGAATGCGTTGGGATCGCCCAGGACCAGATCGATCGCCTCGATCTCGGGCTTAAAGGCGAAACTCAGATTCTTCTTGTCCGCATCCAAGCGAAGCAAATCGACCACGTTCCGAAGCTCCTCATCCGGGCGGAATGGCACAAGATCAAGCGACGCGGTTCCGGATTCGATGCGTGAAATATCGACCAGATCCTCGATGATCCGCATCTGTGCCTCGGCGGACGTCGTGACCAGCTGAACCATCTGATGTTGCTTCTCGCTGAGATCCGTCGTTTTCAGGATACCCATGACGCCAATGACGCCGTTCATCGGCGTGCGCAGCTCGTGGCTGATATTGGCCAGAAAGTCGGTTTTTGCCTGGTCTGCCGCCCGGGCCATAACCAATGCACGTTCCAGCCGCGTGGCGGACCGGACCATCATGCGTCCGGCCATGGCGGTCGCCAGCGCCAACAGCGCAATCACCGTGATCAGAGGGATGGAAATCCTTTCCAGCGTCGCGGTTCCCGGACGCGGCGCCTGCCAGGTCACATAAGCTACGGGTGCACCGTCATGGGCGTCGAGCGCGAGGTTGCCACTGCCCTCGATCGGCTCGCGTGACAGGCTGACGCCTTCGACCAAGAACTGATCACCCAGAGCCGAGATCCGTTCGTCGGACATGCGCAGGCCAAAGACGTGCCGCGCGGTCTGGTCGTCGGCAACCGGCACCGAGCCGTCCGTCAGCACAATGCGCGTCGTCGCCAGGAGCCAGATCTCGCCGCGCGCGGTCGCGTATGCATGCGTCACGCTGTTGCCGTTGACCGGAGTTCGTTCCAACAGCGCCGCAATCTGCGCCATGATCTCAGCATCTAGCAGATCGGGTTGCGGTTTCTCGTCGCCGTTGTAGACCCAGCCGTAATTTGCCTTTCCGCCTGGTTCGACTACGAGATTTAGGTCCAGGTAGTCCTCGTTGGTCGCCGAACTGCCCGAATTCTCATAGACCCATTCGTAGTCCCGGTCGCGCACTGCATCGTAGATCGCGGTCCAGTTCGAATAGTCGCGGATCAGGATCCGCAACTGATCCTCAGCCCCGTGCACCGCGGTTGCTATCAGTTCGCGCGTTTTCTCGGCCGCCACGCGGTCTTGCTCTGACGCCATTACGTAGGATGTCGCCGCGACGACCACCGCAACCAGGATGAAACCGCCAAATAGGAAGAGCGAAAGATAGTAAGACAAATGCAGGTTCGACAGACCCTGCTTCGAAGTTCTCTCGGAAGACATGTGCCGCCCCCTGCTGCGCACTCGAGCCATGGGAGCGTATCGGCAAACTGGTTAAGGGAAGGTATCGGTGGCGGTTCCCAGCATTGCGCGGTTAGGCGTTGATCGGTCCCTTGGGGCGTGGGTCGGTTAGAACCAGAACCCTTTGAGCAGCGTTGCGCGCGAATTGTAGGGTCATTGCCTTGCGGCGCGCGCCGGCGAGTTTGTCCTCTGGTCCCCAGCGCAGAATGTCGGCGCCGTAGGCGTCGGCGCGGATCAGCCCGTGCTCGGGCGGCAGGATTTCATCCGGGAAGCTTTCGGGCACCGCAAAGAAGAACCGGTCGCACCAGCCCAGATAGCCCTCCCACTTCCGGTCGGTCATGAAATCCTGGCGCGAGGACTTGACCTCGATGCACCAGACCTCGCCTTTGGCGCCCAGCGCACAGACATCCATGCGCAGGCCGTCGCGGGTGGAAAACTCGGTTAGGCTAGCAAATCCGCGCTGGGCCAGCATCCGGCAGACGCCGCGCGCCAGGATCACGCCCGGTTGCTCGTCAGTCAGCGACACCGGTCAGGGCTTTCATGTCGAAGGCAGCGGCGATCAGTGCCCGGGCATAGTCGGTGCGCGGTGCGTTGAAGACTTGATCCGCTTCGCCGACCTCGACCACGTCGCCATTCCGCATAACGATGATCTTGTGCGACATGGCGCGCACGACGCGTAGGTCGTGACTGATGAAGAGATAGGCCAGTTCATGCCGTGCCTGCAAATCGCGCAGAAGGTCTACGATCTGTGTCTGCACGGTCATATCGAGGGCAGAGGTCGGCTCGTCCAGGACTACGAATTTCGGCTTCAGTATCATTGCCCGCGCGATCGCGATCCGCTGGCGCTGGCCGCCGGAGAATTCGTGCGGATAGCGGTCCATGGTGTTCGGATCGAGCCCTACCTCGGTGAGGGCTTCGGCCACCGCGTCCCGTTTCGAGAGCGTGGTTGAACCCGTCACCTCCTCCAGTGGGTGCACGCCCAGGCCCTCGGCGACGATCTCCGCCACCGACATGCGCGGGCTCAGCGAGCCATAGGGGTCTTGGAAGACGACCTGCATGTGACGCCTCAGCGCGCGCAGTTCACGCTTGGGCAGCGCGTGGATGTCGCGGCCCTCGAAGGTGATCCGGCCCTTGGACGAAATCAGGCGCATCAGGGCCAGGGCAAGCGTTGTCTTACCGGAGCCTGATTCACCAACCACGCCCAGCGTCTCACCGGTCGCCAGGTCCACGTCGATATCGGTGCAGGCCTTGATGTGCCCGACGGTGCGTTTGAAGAAGCCACGCTTGATCGGGAACCAGACCCTCACGTCCTCGCCGTTTAGCAGGGGCTTCGAGCCGGATGGTATCGGCTCGGCATGGCCCGTCGGCTCGGCGGCCAGCAGCGTTTTCGTATAGTCATGCCGCGGATTGTCGAAGACTTCGGCAGTAGGCCCGGTTTCGACGATCTTACCTTCCTTCATCACCGCGACCCGTTGGGCAACCTTGCGCACGATGCCCAGGTCATGCGTGATGAAGAGCATCGAGAGCCCCTCGGCCTTCTGCAACTCGGCCAGCAGCTCCAGGATCTGAGCCTGGATCGTCACATCCAGCGCCGTCGTCGGTTCGTCGGCAATTAGCAACTCGGGCTTGTTGGCCAGCGCCATTGCGATCATCACCCGCTGGCGCTGCCCGCCCGAGAGCTGGTGCGGCCAGGCGCCCAAACGTTCCTCCGGATCGCGCAGGCCTACATGGTGCAGAAGCTCGATGATGCGCCCGCGCGCCGCCTCGCCTGTGACCCCCTGATGCAGCGCCAGGCTCTCGCCGATCTGGCGCTCGATCGTGTGGAGCGGGTTGAGCGAGGTCATCGGTTCTTGAAAGATGAAGCTGATGTCGTTGCCGCGCACATGCATCAACTCACGCGGATCGGCGCCGGTCATCTGGGTGCCGTGATAGTCGACCGATCCGTTGACGAAGGCGGAATCGGGCAACAGACCCACGGTCGAGAGTGCTGTGACGGATTTTCCCGATCCTGACTCACCCACCAGCGCCAGGGTCTCGCCACGGCCGATCTCGAACGAGACGCCGTCGACCGCGGTTACGGTGCGTTCCTCGCCCGGAAACTGGACCGTGAGGTTGTCGACGCGGAGCAGCGCTTCGGTCATCTACGCCCCACCCGTCAACGAAAAGTCTTGCGGGGATCGAAGGCGTCGCGAATGCCCTCAAAGACGAAGACCATCAGCGACAGCATGATCGCGAAGGTGAAGAAGGCAGTGATCGCCAGATGCGGGTCTTGCAGATACTTCTTGCCCTGGAGCGCCAATTCGCCAAGCGACGGGTAGCCCTGTTCCAGCCCGAAGCCCAAAAAGTCGAGCCCGGCCAGCAAGCTGATCGAGCCGGTCAGGAGGAACGGCAAGAACGTGAGGGTTGCGACCATCGCGTTCGGCAGCACGTGGCGGAACATGATGGTCCAATCGCCGACACCTAGCGCCCGTGCCGCGCGCACATATTCGAAGTTTCGCGCACGAAGGAACTCCGCACGCACCACGCCGATCAGTCCGGTCCAGGAGAAAGCGATGAAGATGAAGAACATGACCCAGAGGTTCGGCGTCAGAACCGCCGAGATGATCAGGATCACGTAGAGCAGGTTCATCGAAGACCAGACCTCTTCGATCCGCTGGAAGAAGAGGTCGACCCAGCCACCGAAGAAACCTTGCGCGGCGCCTGCGGTGATTCCGATCAGCGCCGAGCAGATCGTGACGCCGAAGCCGAAAAGGACGCTGAGGCGGAACCCATAGATCACCCTCGCCGTCACATCGCGGGCCTGGTCGTCGGTGCCGAGCAAATGGGTGGCGTCGGGCGCGGATGGCGCGGTGGCGACATCGTAGTCAACGGTGTCGAAGCTGAAAGGGATCAGCGGCCACAGGATCCAGCCGGGGCTCTCGTCCGGATCAAGCTGCTCGTCGCCGTTGCTGCGGATCAGATCCTGGACAAAGGGGTCTTTGTAGTCTGCGGGCGTCATGAAATCGCCGCCGAAATGTGTCTCGGGGTAGTCGCTCAGCAGCGGCGAGATATAGCTGCCCTGGAACTTAACCAGGAACGGTTTGTCATTCGCAACCAGCTCGGCGCAGAGGCAGACGAGGAAGAGGACCGTGAAGATCCTCAGCGACCAGACCGCCCGCCGGTTGGCGCGGAAGTTCTGCAGCCGGCGCTGGTTGAGGTGCGAGAGGCGGATCAAAGTGTCGTCCTCGCCGTCATCCCCGCGCGGGCGGGGATCTCAATACCTAGGCCAGGGATTCCCGCCTTCGCGGGAATGACGTGCTCGGGCGATCGAGGCAATTTCTTCACCTCACCCCTCGCGCCGTTCGAAGTCGATCCGGGGGTCGATCCAGACATACATCAGGTCCGAGATCAGCTTCACGACCAGGCCCATCAGACCGAAAATGTAGAGCGTGCCCAGCACCACCGGGTAATCACGGTTCACGACTGACTCGAAGCCTAACAATCCCAGCCCGTCGAGCGAGAAGACCGTCTCCACGATCAGTGCGCCAGCGAAGAAAGCGGCCAGGAACGTGCCCGGAAATCCCGCGATCACAATCAGCATCGCATTGCGGAAGACATGGCCGTAGAGCACACCCCGCTCGCTTAGCCCCTTCGCGCGCGCAGTCATTACGTATTGCTTGCGGATCTCGTCGAGAAACGAGTTCCGCGTCAGCAGCGTCAGCGTGGCAAAGCCGGAGATCATCATCGCCGAGACGGGTAAGGCGATATGCCAGAGATAATCGACGATCTTGCCAAAAACGGAGAGCTCATCCCAATTCTCGGACGTCAGACCTCTCAGCGGGAACCAATCCAGATAGCTGCCGCCCGCGAAGACCACCAACAAGACGACGGCGAAAAGAAAGCTGGGGATCGCATAGGCCGCGACGATGATGCCCGAGGTGATCGCATCGAACCGGGTGCCGTCCCGCACCGCTTTGGCGACGCCGAGAGGAATTGACACTAGATAGGCGATGAGCGTGGTCCATAGACCTAGCGAGATGGAGACATCCATTTTTTCGATGATCAGATCGATTACGCTGACCGAGCGGAAAAAGCTCTCGCCAAAGTCGAAACGGGCATAATTCCAGAGCATTAACAGAAATCGTTCATGCGCTGGTTTATCAAGGCCGAATTGCCGAGTCAGTTCGTCTTTGAGCTCCTGTTCCAACCCCTGCGAGCCGCGATAACTGCTGGATTGGCCGCTATCTCCTGGCGTGGCCGGCGCTTGCACCCCGTCGCCGGCGCCGGTGAAGCGGTCGGTCGCGCCTGCGCCAGTACTTTCGAGTTGATGGATGATTTGCTCGACCGGACCGCCCGGGGCAAATTGGATGATGATGAAGTTCAGCAGCATGATCCCGAGCAGGGTCGGGATGATCAGCAGCAGGCGGCGGAGAATATAGGCACCCATGGATCAGCCGCCCACCTGGTCCTTTAGCCGGGCATGTTTTTCCGGGTCGATCCACCATTGGGCGATGACGCCCCGGTCATATTCGGGCTTGATCGGAGGCCGGGCGTAGATATCCCAATAGGCGATTGTGTGCGAGCCCTTGTTCCACTGAGGCACCCAGATATGCATCGCGCGCAGCACCCGGTCGAGCGCCTTGACGGCTGCGGTCAACTCGGCGCGTGAGGTTGCCCGTTCGATCACTTCGATCAGGGCGTCGACCGCTGGGTCGGCAACACCGGCAGTGTTTTGCGAGCCTTGGGAGTTAGCCGAGGAGGAGTGGAAGTAGTTCCGAAGCTCGACCCCCGGGGTCAGCGACATACCCTTGCGGCTGACGGTGATGTCAAAGTCGTACTCGTCCATCCGGCGCCGGTATTGCGCCGGGTCTATGGTACGGACGGTGCCTTTGACACCAATACGTTCCAGATTCTTGATGTAGGGAACCGTGATCCGCTCAAATCCTTCGCCGACCAGCAGGAACTCGAACTCCAGAACCTCTCCGTCCTTTTGGCGTACTCCATTCGTTACCGTCCATCCCGCTTCGTCCAGTAGTTTCGCGGCCGTGCGCAACGCCCTGCGATTGCGGCCCGATCCGTCGGTCTTCGCAGGTGAATAGGCATCATTGTCCAAGACGCTGGGAGGGAGCTTGTCCGCCAAGGGTTCGAGCAGAACGAGCTCGTCCGGTCCCGGCTTTCCTTCGGCCTGCATTGGTCCGCCTTCGAAGAAGCTGTCGGTCCGGTTGTAAAGCTCGAAGAACAGCGTCTTGTTTGACCATTCGAAATCGAAGGCCATCGAAACCGCTTGGCGCACCATTGGATCCTGGAATTTCTTTCGCCGCAGATTGAACCAATAACCTTGGGCGCCGCTGGGGTTGTTGTCCGGGATCACCTCGTTGATCACGTCGCCGCGCTGGATCGCGGGAAAGTCATAGCCGGTGGCCCAAAGCTTCGACCAGAACTCCTCGTTAAAGGTATAGGTGGCAGCCTTGAACGCCTCGAACGAGGCCGACCGGTCGCGGAAATATTCGAAGCGCAAGCGCTCGAAGTTCCACCGGTTGCGGTTCACCGGCAAATCCCAGGCCCAGTAGTCATCGCGGCGGCCGTAGACGATCGTGCGCCCCGCTTCCAAGCTCGCTTTCTCGACCGCATAGGGTCCGGACGAAAGCGGGGGCGCGAGGGTTGAGTCGGAGAAATCCACCTCGTCATAGTAGGCCTTCGATAGGATCGAGAGGCTTGCCACCAACATCGGCAGGTCGCGGCGCGGCGCGTTCGGGTCGAATTCATAACGCACCCGCATTGGCCTTTCGGCTTCGACGCCGATAACCGAGGCGAGCACCACGCGGTAGCTCGGATGCCCCTTCTCACGCAGCGTGTTGAATGTGAAGACCAAGTCCTCGGCGGTGATGGGCGAGCCATCCGCGAACCGGGCGTCCTGACGCAGCTCGAAGGCGGCCCACATTCGATCTTCCGGGTACTCGACCGACTCGGCCACTAAGCCATACATGGCATCGGCCTCGTCCTCGGCCCGGATCATCAACGAGTCATAGAGCAACCCCAGCCCGGTGGCCGCGTTGCCCTTCAGGATGAACTGATTGAGACTATCGAACGTGCCGCCGCCGACCCCGGTCGAGAATGTGCCACCCACCAACGCATCCGGCGAGGTATAGTCAAAACGTTCGAAACCGGCGGCATATTTCAGATCGCCGAAGGCCGAGACGCCGTGAGATATGGTCGTCGCAGCGCGAGCGGTCCCAGGCGGCAATAGCGCCAGCGCACCGGCCCCCGCGGCCAGCCCGCCCAGGTCGCGCCTTGTCCAGCCCATGCCCTGCCTCCAGTTTCTTCTTCTCCTACGGTTAGGGCGTCGGTAGGCGGGTTTCAAGCGTGGCCGTCGCGCGGGCCAACAAAAAAGGGGCCGCACGATGGGCGCGGCCCCTATGAACTGGATAATTCGCCTCTTAGTCGAGTGGGTCGGGCGAGCCATCCGCTTCGTTCAGGAAAACGATCACGTTGACCCGGTCCTCGGGCTTCTTCAGCCCTGGGAAACTCATGCGGTTGCCCGGGATGAACGCTTTCGGGCTCTCCAAATAGGCATTCAAGTCCGATGCAGTCCAGTCGCCTTCGGCGCCCAGCATCGCGTCAGAGTATTTGAACCCATCGATCGAGCCCTTGTCGCGCCCAATCACCCCGAAAAGGCTGGGCCCGACGCCGTTCTTGCCTTCCTCGACCTTGTGGCAGGCGCGGCACTTGCGGAAGATCTTCTTGCCGGCCTCGGCGTCACCTGCCGAGAAATCGGCGTCGCTGGAGACCGCGGCGACCTGGGTGTCCGAGCTGCTTTCCGTGGTGCCCTCGCTGCTACCCGACTGGCTACCCTCGGTGGTTGCGGCCGCAGTCTCGGTGGTGCTTGCTGCCTCCGCGCCTTCGCCGCCGGCCGGGTCGTTCAGATAGGCAATCACATTCGCGCGATCCTCGGCGTCCTTCAGGCCCGGGAAGGTCATACGGTTCCCTGGGATCGTGCCCTTCGGATTACCCAGGAACGCGTCCATCTCGGCCACGGTCC
>CAJICH010000081.1_pt1 | contig 61127 bp, 56 predicted proteins | sample 9199591 | NCBI WGS metagenome assembly CAJICH01 (sample SAMEA7708332, study PRJEB35096) | sediment metagenome | biome: marine neritic benthic zone biome [ENVO:01000025]; feature: sediment [ENVO:00002007]; material: shallow marine sediment [ENVO:03000034] sea grass bed [ENVO_01000059] ...
GTGGTGCAGACCGGGGTGAAATCCTTCGGATGACTGAACAGCACCGCGTAGCCGTCACCGACCCAATCGTGGAAGCTGATCGGGCCGCCGGTGGTGTCGGCGCTGAAATCGGGAGCGGTATCGTTGATGCGGAGACTCATGGGGTTCCTCCTGGCAAGGGTTTGTCGGAATGCGAGGTTGCGTGTCGGAGCGGTTTATGCACGTCGCCAGCAGCGCTGCAGTGATCTTTATCACATCCCGCAAAACGTCTTCCAGCGGCCGGATTGCCTCCAATGACCGCTTGCCTTTCACAATCCCGCGATTGCACGATGAAGACGCAACCAGGAGCCAGATTCGACCGTGATCCCCGGCCTGACAAACCGCCGCCGATTCTCCGACCTCAGCGAGCAGGAAGTGCTGGCGCTGGCGATTTCGTCGGAAGAGGACGACGCGCGGATCTACGAGACCTATGCCGAGCGGTTGCGCGGCGACTTTCCAGAGTCGGCCAAGATGTTCGATGGCATGGCGGCGGAGGAGCATCAGCACCGGCGCCGCCTGATCGAGCTGCACCAGACGCGGTTCGGGGATGTCATCCCGCTGATCCGGCGCGAGCATGTGGCGGGATACTACGCCCGCAAGCCCGTTTGGCTGGTCGAAAATCTGGGCATAGAGCGCATCCGCGAAGAAGCGGCCGGGATGGAGCGCCAGGCGCACAACTTCTACATGGCGGCGGCAAAACGGACCCAGGATGCCGATACCCGCAAGCTGCTTGGTGACCTGGCCGCCGCCGAGATCGGCCATATCCGCACCGCCGAGCGCTTGGAGGAGCATCTCCTGACCGAGGAGGCGCGCGAGGAGGAGGGAGCGGCGGCCCACCGCCAGTTTATCCTGACCTGGGTTCAGCCGGGGCTGGCAGGGCTGATGGACGGCTCGGTCTCGACGCTGGCGCCGATCTTTGCCACAGCCTTCGCGACCCAGGACACGTGGACCACCTTCTTGGTGGGACTGGCCGCATCCGTGGGCGCCGGCATTTCGATGGGCCTGACTGAGGCGTTGGCGGACGATGGAGTGCTGTCGGGGCGCGGATCGCCCACGAAACGCGGCTTCGCTTGCGGGATCATGACCACGATCGGGGGATTGGGCCACGCGTTGCCCTACCTGATTCCGGATTTCTGGACCGCGACCACCATCGCGATCATCGTCGTCTTCATCGAGCTTTGGGCGATCGCATGGATCCAGAACAGGTACATGGATACCCCGTTCCTGCGCGCCAGCCTGCAGGTCGTCTTGGGCGGCGCCTTGGTCTTTGGCGCGGGTGTGCTGATCGGTGTAGGTTAGGAGGGACCGATGACGGATATCGCAGAGCAACGGAGCCGCGACGTGGCGGCGCTGATCGCCGATACTCGGGCGATCATGGCTGCGGGCACGTTCGATCGGACGGCGCTGGGGCGGGTGCGCGAGCGCGTGCTCGGTATTGCTGCGCGCGGCGATTTCTGGAGCGAGGCTGAATTTCCCTCGCCGCCGGAGGGTGAAGACCAGGACCGCTATCTGGTGGGGCAGGAGGGGGACGACGGCATCTCGCTCTATCTCAACATCATGAAGGTGGGAAAGCGGATCCCCCCGCACAATCACACCACCTGGGCCTGCATCGCGGGGATCGAGGGCGTCGAGCACAACACGCTATACGATCGGCTTGACGACGGGTCCGAGCCCGGCAAGGCCCGGATCGAGCCGCGCGAGACCATTGCGGTCGAGCCCGGATCGGCGCTGGCAATGATGGGCGACGACATTCATTCGGTCGAGATCAAGGGCGACCAGGTGATCCGGCATCTGCATTTCTATGGCCGGCCGCTGGAGAAACTGGACGAGCGCGTGACCTTCGACATCGAGGCCGGTACCTGCAAGGTCATGACCATGGCCGTCAAGACCAAGACCTGAGCGCTGTTTTGCGCCTGATCTCCGCCGCCGAGTTGAAGCCCCTTCTGACGGGGCCGGGCGAGATCGCCCTTCTGGACGTGCGCGAATACGGGCAATATGGCGAGGGACACCCATTTTTCGCGGTCAACCTGCCGTATAGCCAGTTGGAGGCACGCGCGCCTGTTCTGGTGCCACGGCTCTCGGCGCCCTTGGTGCTGATCGACGACGGTGACGGCGTGGCGGAGAGGGCGGAGGGCCGTTTGGCGGCGATCGGCTATTCGGACATCCGGATCGTCGAGGGCGGTGCGCCGGCCTGGGCCGCTGCCGGGTTTACGCTGTTCCAAGGGGTCAACCTGCCATCGAAGACCTTTGGCGAACTGGTCGAACATGGGATGGGCACGCCGTCGATCTCGGTCAGTGAGCTGGTTGCGATGCAGGCGGCGGCGGAGGACTTCATAATGCTCGACGGGCGGACGGCCGACGAGCATAGCCGGATGACCCTGCCGGGCGCGCGGCATTGCCCGAATGCAGAAATGGCTTATCGCCTGCCCGCGCTGGGTTTGGATCCCGCGACGCGGATCGTTGTCCATTGCGCCGGGCGGACGCGGTCGATCATCGGCGCGCAGACCCTGCGCAATATGGGCGTCGCCCATGACGTCGTCGCGCTGGAGAACGGCACGCAAGGGTGGGAACTGGCGGGCCTGACGCTGACCCGTGGGCAGGAAGCCGAGGCATTGCCGGGTCTTTCGCCGGCGGAGCGCGAAGCGCAGCGGGAAGCGGCGCGGGCGCTGATGGCGCGAGCTAGGATTACGCGCCTTTCCCCCGGCCAACTGGTGGTCGAGCGGCGGGATGCGTCGCGGACCCACTACCTATTCGACGTGCGCACCGGGGCGGAGTTCGCCGCCGGTCACATTCCCGGCGCCGTCCACGCGCCGGGTGGGCAGCTGGTCCAGGCGACTGATCACTGGATCGCGGTGCGGTGCGCCCGCGTGGTGCTCTGCGACGATGTGGGCTTGCGCGCGGCGACCACCGCGCTTTGGCTGCGCGGCATGGGCCATGACGTGGCGGTGCTGGATGCTGACGCCGGGGCGGCGCCGCTGGAGGCAATGGGCGCCCCGACTGTGCCAGTTCCCGAGGTTCCGGCGATCACTCCGGCGGAGGCCCGTGATCGGATGGCACAGGGCGCCGCGTTGCTCGACCTGCGGGCGTCGGCCAAATTCCGTGCCGGGCATCCCGAGGGTGCCCGATGGGCAATTCGGCCGCGGATCGGGACGATCGATCTGACTGGCGCGACGGAGGTTTTATTGATCGCCGATGATCCAAGGATCGCAGCCGCTGCCGCGCTGGACATCACTGACCAGCACGGCCTCTCCTCGGCCCATGTCATGGGCACGCTGGGGGATTGGAATTTCGCTGGCACCCAGATCAGTGAGACGCCCAACGACCCGTCCGATGCGGGCCGCATTGATTATCTATTCTTCACCCATGACCGGCATTCAGGCAACTTGGCCGCTGCCCAGCAATATCTGGATTGGGAAATCGGGTTGATCGGTCAGCTCGACGAACAGGAACGCGGGGCGTTGCGGCCGGAACTGTCGATGCCGGGTTGAGGCGGATAAATTTCCGACCACTAGCCTACACTGGGTCGGCCCAAGCACGATTGAGGTAACGGGTGCCCTGGTGCTCGGTGAAGGATAGGTGGCTGCGCCGGCCTGCCTTACTGTCCGAACTTACCGTTCGTGCCTCGGGCGCTCCGTCGCCGGTGCCCTCGGCAAGCGCCTCGCCCAGAACGCGGCCGTCTATCTGATGATCGAGGGCAACGCCCAGCAGCGAGAGAACGGTCGGCAGGATGTCGACATTCGCCGCGGGAGCCTCGACGACCGCGCCGTGCCGGAATGCCCCGCCGCCCATCGCGATGAAATTTTCCAATTCGAACTGGCTGAGGCCGCCATGGCAGCCGCCGTGTTCGGGATAGGGGGAGTTGTCGGCGCTGAGCCCCGCGCGGCCCCAATCGTTCACGCCGTCATGATGATCGAGTGCGAGTACAATGTCGGCCGATCTGGGGTGATCGGCGCAAAGCTCGGATTGGGCAAGCGTCCCCTCGGCGCCATCCTTGGTGAAGAGGGGGCCGCACCAGGGCTGGTCGCGCAGCCAGTGGATTAGCCGACCGGTTAGCTCGGCGTCTTGGTCGCGCACCCAAATCCCTCCGCCATTGTGGACCACGATTGTGCAATCGGTTCCCGGATGGTCGGAGGCGCCGAACCCGGCCTCGGCCAGGCGTTCGGACAGGCGCAGCTTGCCGCCGGCCAGGCTGATCTGGCCGTGATCCGACATGGCGACGATTTGCAGCTCACCCGCTTCGATCGCCGCGCTTTGGCGGGCCAGAATGCGGCCAAAAAGGCGGTCCATCTGGGTGATGGCCTCGAGCGCCTTGGCCGATCCGATGCCGTGCCAATGGAAGCTCTCGTCCGGTTCGCAAAGCCAGAGCAGCATCACGTCCGGGGCGAAATTCGGCACGACGTAGTCCAGATAGGCTTCGGCCGCGTAGCCGTTCCAGGCGAGCGCCGGGCGTTCGTAGTCGGGCAAGGGCCCGAGTTGCGCTTCGATCTTGGCGAAGACGCCCTCTGGCGTTGCGGCTTCCGGGCGCTTCATCGCCAGGCGGAATCCGCCGGTCTGCTCGGCCATCAGGTTGATCAGGCGCCCGCCCCCCGAGGTGCCGGCGCTGATGGAGGCATAAGTCCTGCCGGCGTCGCGCAGGATTTCGCCAAGCGTCGGCACCTCGATCAGGCGCCCAGGCAGGCGGTTCAGGGTTGCTTCGAAGGTTTCGTCCTTGCCGGTGTCGAGCACCACGCCGGGCGCGGCCTCGGGCAGCGGAAACCGGTTGGCGACGACCCCGTGGCGGCGAGGATAGCACCCGGTGATGACCGCCGACTGATTGACCCGGGTCTCGGTCGGAAAGGTCGAGCGGCTGTTGGCGAAGCGCACCCCGCGCGCCGCGAAGCCGTGCAAGTTCGGCATCAGCGAATGGGTTACGAATTCTGGGCGAAGCGCGTCGAAGACAAGGATCAGGGCACGGGTCACGAGATTTGCTCAATCCGCCGCTTCAACGGCGCCGCCCGCTTCGGTCCAGGCCTTGAAGCCGCCTGGCATGTGCGAAAGACCCTCGCACCCCATCTCAGCGGCCATCTCGACCGCAAGCGTCGAGCGCTCGCCGACGGCGCAGTAGAGCAGAATCCGGCCCTGCTTCGCCATCCCGGCAAGCGGACCGGACCTGCAGCAATACTCGTCGAACCGAGCATAGGGTGCGTGGATCGAGCCTGGGATGGTTCCGGCGCGCTGGCGTTCGCCCTCCTCGCGGATATCGACCAGCAGGCAATCCGGCTCCGGCCATTTGGCCAGCAGTTCCTCGACCTCGATGGTCGCGACCCGGTGCTGGTCGCGGTCCTGTAATCCCAGCTTCAGGTTCGAGGGCACGGCGACGTCCATCATCGCGGGGTTCGGCAGGTTCAGATTGTTCATGATCTCGGCATATTCCTCGGCCGACGAGACCTGCAGGCGCGGGTTGAAGGTCTTTTCCTCGCCGATGGTCGAGACCGTGTCGCCTTTGTAATCATGCGCCGGGAATACATAGGTCGCCTCCGGCAGCTTCAAAAGTCGGTCGAACAGCGAGTGGTATTGGTCGTATGGATCGCCGTTCTGGAAATCCGTGCGGCCCGTACCACGGATCAAGAGCGTGTCGCCGGTGAAGACCCGGTCGTCCATCAGGAAGCTGTAGCTCTCGGACGTATGGCCGGGCGTATGCAGGGCGGTCAGCGAGATGCCCTCGATCTTCACCGCCTCGCTGTCACGGACCCTCAGCGAGACGACATCCGCGGGCGAATGCTCGCCCATCACAGTGGTGCAGCGAGTGGCGTCACGCAGCGATCCCATGGCGGAGACGTGATCGGCATGGATGTGGGTGTCGACCACCTTGACCAACTTGAGGTCCAATTCCTCCAGCAATTTCAGGTAACGGTTGGTCTGTTCGTAGACCGGGTCGATCAGCAGCGCCTCGCCGCCTGCGCGGCTGGCCAAGAGGTAGGTATAGGTGGACGACGTCTTGTCGAAAAGCTGACGGAAAAGCATGTGCGGCTGCCTATCGGTTCCGGCACGCTCGGGTGGCGCGCTGCCGGGGGACGCTAGCAGAGCGCCCGGGCTTTGTCATGACGGCCAGACCGGCGCCTGGCCATCGCGGGTGATTGCGCCGAGACCATCGCGATCACGCGCTGTCACGCAAATGCTGACCAGCGTGCGCTCCTCCTCGTAGGGCCACGGCCGGCCACGGTGGAGCGTCGCGCGTTCGTCCCAGACCAGCACATCGCCTGGATGCCAGTGGTGGGTATAGATCGCCTCGGGCGGGGTCATCGCGGCGAGCAATTCGTCGATGAATTCGGCGCCCTCGGTCCGGCCCATGCCCTCGGCGGCGAAGGCGTGCGAGGCGACATAGGCTGCCTCGGCGCCGTTGATCGGGTTGCGCCAGACCGCGCGCCAGCATTCGTCTTTCCACTTGGTGATCTCGGGTTGGAGGGCGAGCTGTGGGTCGATCCGGGCGCGGGAATGCGAGAAGCGGTGCCAGAGGAATGCGTTGCGCGCGCGATCCTGCTGGGCGGGGCTCAGCCGGCGCCAGCCCGCGCGGGTCGAGACGAACTCGGTCTCGCCGCCGGTCGAGGTGACGGTGCGGGCTTGCAGCACGTTGGCCAGCGCCGGTACCGGCAGGAACGTGCTGTCCGTGTGCCAAAGCTGGTTTGCCTTGAGGCTGAGCGTTTTCATGTCGTTGGCGCCGGCGACCGAGCCATCATCCTTGCGGTTGCTCAGCGGCGCGATCTTCGGCTCGGGCCGCTCGATCCGGTCTTCCAGAGGACCGAAGAGGCGGGCGAAGGCCAGTTGTGCCTCGTCGTCCAGATGCTGCCCGGGGAACAACAGTAGCGAGTGTTCCTCGAAGGCCGCGCGGAGCTCCGGAAAGCCGGCATTTGCGGTGACGGCATTGAGGTCAATCCCGGTGATCGAGACTCCGAAATCCGGGTGCAAGGGGGTCATCTGCATCGGTCGCATCCTCCGCGCCGGAGCCTAGCAGCAATACGGCCCGGGTCGAGCGGGAATGCGCTTAGCTGGGCTGCGCGGCCAGGCGCGGCGCTTCGGCCCGCAGACGCTTGGCGGTCATGTCGATGAAGGCACGGATCTTGGCGGCCGGCCGCCGGCCCTCGGAATGGACGAGGTGGATGGGCATCGCCCGGTTCTCATGCTCGGTCAAGAGTTCGATCAGGTCGCCCTGCGCGATGGCGTCGCTGGCCTGGTAGGAGAGGACGCGGGTGATCCCGAACCCGGCGAGCGCCGCATCGATCGCGCCTTGGATCGTGCTGACGGCGAGCGCGGGGTCCAGCCGCACAGTTTGCCGGTCGCGGCCCGCAACAAACTCCCAGTTCAGGCCAAGGTCCTGCGACGTCGAGACGACGAGACGGTGATCGTCCAGCGCCTCGGGCGTTTGCGGCGTGCCGTGCCGCGCCAAGTAGTCAGGCGTCGCGACCGTGACCCTGCGGACAGCGCCAACCCGCGTGGCACTAAGCGTGCTATCCGGCAGTTCGCCGATGCGGAGCGCCACATCCAATCCCTCGCCGATGAGGTCGACAATCCGGTCGACGAACAGTGCCTCGGCCTTGACCGTCGGATAGGCGTCGAGGAAGGCGCGGAGCGCGGGTCCAATGAACCGCTGTCCGAACTGGACCGGCGCGGTGATTCGCAGCACGCCCTGCGGCGCATCGTGGGCACCGGTGGCCGAAGCCTCTGCTGCTGTGAGGTCGCCCAGGATGCGCTCGGCGTCGGCAAACAACCGGGCACCCGCTTCGGTCAGGGCCACCTGGCGCGTCGTGCGCGTGAAGAGCTGGACGCCGAGCCTGGCTTCGAGCCCATTGATCAGCCTGGTCACGGCCGGCGGCGAGGCGTTCAGCTTGCGGGCCGCCGCGTTGAAGGCCCCGGCCTCGGCGACGGTCACGAAAGCGGTCAATTCGCGGAACCGGTCCATTTGTTTCCGTATGCGGAATAATTGATTCCAAAGTTTGCATATTCCGCTGAATCGTAAAAGTGCCCAGCGTTGGGGGCGTCAGAGATTGCCGTATCAGAACCTCATTCGCGTTCACTCGGTCCCGTCCAATTTCAGGAGCAAGAAATGTCGACCGCAATCCTTTCGACCCCTCAGGAAGCACGCATCCCAGTGCCCGCAACGTCTGGTGCCGCGCCCCAGAAGCATGGCGCGTTCTTCACCAGATATGACGATATCCGCGCCTTCGTCTTGCGCGAACGGGAGCGCGAATTGGACTATCGCCTGAAGCAAGAGCTTTGGACTTATGATGGCGACCGGATCTCGGTCAGTTTCGAATACGAATGGCATGACGAGGTAGCCGGCCGCTGGATGCGTTCGCGCGGCTCCGAGCAATGGGTGATCGGCGGCGACGGCCTGATCCGATGCCTCGACAAGCAGATCAGCGACGATCCGATCGAGACGGCGGAGGCCTGAGCGCTGACCCGGTGACCCCGTTTTCCTCCCCCTGCCGCAGCGTTCCGCCCCTCTCTCCTCCCCCGGGAACGTTGCGGCTTCTTTTTTGTAGGTTTGATTCCATTAATTGGAATAAAGACTTTTCAAATTCCATTATTCAAAATCTTTTCGGAAGAGATAGCTTCTAGGCAACAGACAAACGAAGGAGCCCATCCATGGCCCGCGCCTTTTCCGAGATCGCCTTCACCCCCGCCGTGCGCGCCGCACAGGAGCGCCAGGGCTCGGCGAAGGTCTATCAGAAGTTCCTGGCGCCCGAGGCCGAGCGGGGCGACCGGCTTGGGCCCGACGAGGCGGCCTTCATCGAGGTACGCGACGGGTTCTACCAGGCGACCGTTTCCGAGACTGGCTGGCCCTATGTTCAGTTCCGGGGTGGCCCGGCGGGCTTCCTCAACGTGCTGGACGACCAGACCATCGCCTATGCGGATTACCGTGGAAACCGCCAATACGTCTCGACCGGGAACCTGGCCGGCGACGACCGGATCTCGCTGATCCTGATGGACTATCCTAACCGGCGCCGGCTGAAGCTTTTCGGCCGGGCACGGCTGGTCGAGGGTGACGACGATCCCGATCTGATCGAGCGCCTGCATGTGGAGGGCTACAAGGCCCGTCCCGAGCGCGCGGTCATCATCACCGTCGAGGGGCTGGACTGGAACTGCCCCTCGCATATCCCCGCGCGTCTGACGCGCGAAGAGCTGGAGCCGCATCTGGCCCCGCTCAAGCAAGAACTTGGCCGCCTGAAGGCCGAGAATGCGGCGCTGAAGCAGATGCTGGGCGCCGCCAGCTAGCCCCCCAACCCGAAACGGAGCAAGCCAATGAAAATCGCGAAACTTCTCTCCGAGGCGGCGATTGCGCTGTCGCTGACTCTCCCGCTCACCCTGACAACGCCGGCCCCGGCGGTAGATGTTGGCATTGGCGCGATCCCCGAAGTTGCTTTCCGCAAAGCCGTCGTCGACGGCGTCGAGATCGCTTACCGCGAGGCCGGTGACCCGGCGCGCCCGACAATGCTGTTGCTGCATGGGTTTCCCACCTCGTCGCATATGTTCCGCAACCTGATCCCGGCGCTGGCCGGGCGCTATCACGTGATCGCGCCGGACTATCCGGGGTACGGTGCTTCGGCGATGCCGGCGGTCGGTGAATTCGACTACAGCTTCGCCAATATCGCGCGACTGATGACCGCTCTGTTGGACCAAAAGGGCGTCGGGCGCTACGCCGCCTATGTGATGGATTACGGGGCGCCGCTCGGCTATCGCATGTTCGCCGAGAACCCCGAGCGCGTGACCGGCTTCGTGATCCAGAACGGCAATGCCTATGCCGAGGGCCTGCGCGAGTTCTGGGATCCGATCAAGGCCTATTGGGCAGACGCGTCCAAGGCCAATGGCGACGCATTGCGCGCGTTTTTGACCCTGGACGCGACCAAGTGGCAGTTCACACATGGGACGCGGAATCCGGATGCGATCAGCCCGGACAATTATTGGCACGTCCAATACCTGCTGGACCGCCCGGGCAATCAGGAAATCCAGCTTGCGCTGTTCCTGGACTACGGCACCAACCTTGCCGAATACCCGAAATGGCAGGCGCTGTTCCGCGAGCACCAGCCTCCGGCGCTGCTGATGTGGGGCACGGGCGATCCGATCTTCCCGGCCGAGGGCGCACACCCTTACAAGCGCGACCTGACGGACCTGGAGTTCCATCTGCTCGATACCGGCCACTTTGCGCTTGAGGAGGATGGGGCGCTGATCGCCAAGCGGATGCTGGCCTTCCTCGACCGTATCCACGATTGAGCCTAGGCTCAGGGTGGCGCGGGCACAGCCCTGCGCTGCCCCGATTTTCCGAACCAAGGGAGATTTCGTAATGACCGACCGTTTCGACATCGTGATCATTGGAGGCGGGAACGCCGGGTTCGGCGTCTCCGCTGTTGCGTCGGAAGCGGGGAAGACGATCGCCTTCATCGAGGAGCGCGACTTCGGCGGGACCTGCCCAAACCGGGGCTGCACGCCGAAGAAGGTGCTGGTTGCGGCGGCCCATGCACTGCACGAGATCGAGACCGCTGGCGCGCATGGGATCGAGACCGGGCCGGCGAAATTGGATTGGGCCAAGCTGATCGACCGCGAGAAGGATCTGATCAGCGGCATTCCGGGCGGCATGGTCGGCCTGGCCGAAAAGCGCGGCACGGTTTTCCGTGGCACTGCGCGGTTTGTCGGCCCGAACGCGGTCGAGGTCGACGGCCAGCGGATCGAGGCCGACAACATTGTGATCGCCACGGGCTCGACTCCGCGCCCGCTGCCGATCCCGGGCGCTGAGCTGATGATCACCTCAGACGAGGTTTTGTCCGAGCGCGCTCTGCCTGGCGAAGTGGTGTTCATCGGCGGCGGCGTGATCGCCATGGAGTTCAGCCATGTCTATGCCCGCGCCGGGACGAAGGTGACGATCCTCGAGGCGCTTCCGCGGCTACTGGGCAACATGGACCAGGACGCAGTCGGTGCAATCCGGGGCGAGAGCGCGCGGCTTGGGATCGACATCAAGACCGAGGTCAAGGTCAGCCGGATCGAGGAGGCGAATGGCCGCCTGCGCGTGATCTTCGAGCATGACGGCGCCGAGCACAGCCTCGAGGCCGACCGGGTGGTGAACGGCGCCGGGCGGATCGCCAATGTGGCGGACCTGGACCTGGAAGCGGCGAACGTCACGCATGACCGGATCCGGATCGAGGTCGACGAGCATCTGCGCTCGGTCTCCAATCCGGCGGTTTGGGTATGCGGCGACGCGCTGGTCGGCTCGGCGCAGCTTTCGCCCATCGCAACCTACGAGGGACGGATCGTCGGCCAGAACATCGTCGAGGGGCCAAAGCAAAAGCCGGACTATTCGGTGGTGCCCTCCGCGGTCTATACGGTGCCCGCGCTTGCCAGCGTCGGCCTGACCGAGGAACAGGCGGCCGACCAGGGCCTCGACGTCGAGGTCAAGCTCAACGACATGTCTGGCTGGTTCGCGACCAAGACCTATGCCGAGACAACCGCGTGGGTGAAGACCCTGGTCGAGAAGGGCACGGGCCGGATCGCCGGCGCCCATATCATCGGCCATTCGGGTGAGGAGTTGATCCATCTTTTCGCCATGGCGATGAAGCACGGGATCGCGGCCGAGGCGATCAAGGACCAGCTATTCGCGTTCCCGACATTTTCGGCGGACCTGAAGAGCATGATCTGAGCCGAGAGGCCCTGGACCCACGGGCGGCGATCGACCAGATTGGCCGCGCCGCAACCGGGGGCCGCCATGATCGCAGACGCCTTGATCGAGGAATACCAGCAGCAGGGATGCGCCGTGCTGCGCGGGATATTCGCGCCGTGGATCGAGGGGCTGCGCGCGGGCATCGAAGATAACATGGCGGCGCCCAGCTTTCGTGAACGCACCTACCAGCCCGGCGATGACCAGGCGCCGTTCTTCCAGGATTTCTGCAACTGGGACAGGATCGCGGGGTTCCGCGCGCTGGTGCGCGAGTCGCCGATGGCCGAGATTGCGGCCGAGCTGATGCGCTCGAAGACCGCGCGGATCTTCCATGATCACGTGCTGGTCAAGGAGCCTGGCACCTCGGTCGCCACGCCCTGGCACCAGGATGCGCCCTACTATCTGGTGCGCGGCGCCCAGTCGGTCTCGTTCTGGGTGCCCTTGGACCCGGTGCCGCGCGACCGCACGATCGAATTCGTCGCCGGCTCGCACCTGGCGGGAAAGGAATACCGCCCGGACCGGTTCGACGGAACGCGGCTCTACGATGGTGACATGTCTGAGCCGGTGCCCGATATCGACGCCAATCGCGGCGACTACCGGATCGAGGGATGGGCGGTGGAGCCGGGGGATGCGGTCGCTTTCAACTTCAGGACACTGCATGGCGCGCCCGCCAACCGCTCGGACCAGCGGCGCCGGGTGATCTCGGTTCGCTGGGTCGGCGACGATGCCCGCTTTGTGCGCAGGCTGGGGCGCAGCTCGCCGCCGTTCCCGGAATTGGAATTCGAGGATGGGGCGGCGTTCGCCGCGCCCGAATTTCCGGCGCTCTATCCCTGAATTGCCCGATGGCGCGGTTGCCCGGAGCGCGGTCCCTACCTATGGTCCGCGCCGAACGGGAATCACCACTCAGAGCAGGATCAACGCAATGAACGACGACACCGTCTCCAGCACCACCGTCGCGGCCGGACAGCTGCGTGCGATCATCGAGCGGATCGAGCGGTTGGAGGAGGAGAAGAAGGAAGTCGCCGAGCAGATCAAGGAAGTTTTCGCCGAGGCCAAGGCCAGCGGATACGATACCCGCACCATCCGCAAGGTGATCGGGCTGCGCAAAAAACCGACAGAAGAGCGTCAGGAGGAAGAGGCGCTTTTGGACCTATATATGTCCGCGCTCGGGATGCTGCCGGGCTAAGCGGCGATCGCGATGCCTCCGCTCCGACTCGCGTGCTATAACATCGCCTGGTTCACGCGGCTTTTCGATCACCGGAGCCAGCTGATCCTCGACGGCAAACCGTCTGCGATCCGTCGCGTCGACCGGACCCGCCAGGCGGAGGCAATCGCCCATGTGCTGCGCGCGGTGGATGCCGATTGCGTCGCGGTGATCGAGGCGCCAAATACGGGTCGGCGCAAGTCCTGCGTCGCTCAGCTTCAGAACTTCGCCAGCCATTTCGGCCTGCGCCAGTCCGCTGCCTTGGCGGGGTTCGAGAGCCATACGCGTCAGGAGATAGCGCTTCTGTTCGACCCGGCGCGACTGACCGCCGAGCATTCCCCGGTTGATGGCGGTGCAGACGCCCCGAGATTTGACCGTCCCTTCGTTGCCGATCTCGACCGTGACGGCGAAGAGGGCAATTACCTTTTCTCGAAGCCGCCACTGGAAGCGATGGTCGCCGACCACGAAACCGGCCTGTCGTTCCGGATGATCGCGGTGCACCTGAAATCCAAAGGCCCGGAGAAGCGCGGGACCGAGGCTGAGAAGCGCCAGCGCGGGCTCGCCAACCGCGCCAAGCAATACGCGCAGGCCACTTGGCTGCGCGCGCGGCTGAAAGACCACTTGGCCGCGGGCGAGCCGGTCGTGACGCTGGGGGACTTCAACGACGGCCCGGGGATGGATCCGCTGGAGCGGGTCAGCGGGCGTTCAAGCGTCGAGGTGGTGGCGGGCGATCCGGCGCGGCCCGAGGCGATGCTGCGCCATCCCTTCAACGGATCGAAGATTGATCAGGCCCTGCCGCGGGCGACCGCCCGGTTCTACAAGTCCCGCAATCGCCGCCATTTGGATGCGCTGCTCGATTTCGTGATGCTGAGTCCGGATTTTGCGGCGCGGACACGGCCGGCGTGGCGGATCTGGCATCCGGAACAGGACGCCGGGCTGGCGCATGACGACCCACTGCGCCAAGCCCTGCTTGACGCCTCGGATCATTTCCCGGTGTCGGTCGATCTGGATTTTGGTGAGGTTGACGGACGGAAGTCTAACTAATCAGACCTTCGAGCCGCGCGCGTCTCGGCCGGACTTGTCGAGCTGGTAATCCTCGATCTTGCGATAGAGGGTCGAGCGGCCGATGCCGAGCCGCCGCGCCGTCTCGGCCATCTGCCCCCGGTAGAGGGTCAGCGCCTGGGCGATGACATCGGCCTCGATTTCGGTCAGGCGGCGGATATCGCCGCCGACGTCCAGGAATGGGCTTTGATCGAGCATTCGGTTGCATTGCGCGCCAGCGCGTTCGATGACCGCTGGCCGGTTCTCGATCGTGACCCCGGCGCTGGGGCCATTCAGGTCGCCCGGCTGGATCGTCATTCCGTCAGCCAGGATCACCGCGCGTTGGATGGTATTCTCCAGTTGTCGGACATTGCCGGGCCAGGCACCCTGGGTCAGCGTCTCCATCGCCGTGGTGGAGAAACCCTCGATCGAGCGGCCCTCGGCGGCGGTGGCGCGTGCCAGGAACATGCGCGCCAGTCCGGGAATGTCCCGACGCCGCTCGCGCAGCGGCGGCAGCGTCATCGGAAATACGCCGATCCGGTAGTAGAGGTCCTCGCGGAACCCTCCCTCGGCGGTCATCGCGGTCAGGTCGCGATTGGTGGCCGAGACCAGGCGGATTTCCACCTGGACCGGGCCCTTGCCGCCCACCGGGTCGACCTCACCGGACTGGATCGCGCGCAGCAGCTTGACCTGGGCGTCGAGTGGCAGCTCACCGACCTCGTCGAGGAATAAAGTGCCGCCGGACGCCTCCTGAAACTTTTCCTTGCGGCGTTCCGAGGCGCCGGTGAACGATCCCTTTTCGTGCCCGAACAGGATCGACTCGACAAAGGCCGCCGGCAGCGCGCCGCAATTGACCGCCACGAACGGCGCGCCGGCGCGGTCGCTTTCGCCACGGATCGCCCGGGCGAAGACCTCCTTGCCAGTGCCCGATTCCCCCTCGATCAGCACCGGCATGTCCGAGCGCGCCACGCGGCGCGCCAAGGCGATCGCCTCACGCGTGACCGGGCTGACGGCGATCAGGTCGGCGAATGAAAGCCGGTTCTCGGCGTGCCGGCTGAGCCTCTCGACCTCGCGAGAGAGGTTCGAGAGCGCGAGTGCGTTGCGGATCGAGACATCCAGCCGTTCGGGCGAAGCCGGCTTGACGATGAAGTCTGTCGCGCCGGCACGCATTGCATCGACCGCGCGGGCGACCGACCCGTCCGATGTGAGCACCAGGATCGGCAGCGTCACACCGTCGCGGCGCGCGTGCTCGAGAACCTGAATTCCGTCGAGATCGGGCATGTGCAGGTCGAGCAAGGCGAGTTGAATCCCGGTTTTTGTTGCGGTGCGCAATTGTGTCAGTGCATCCGCCCCGCCTTCGGCCATTTCTGTCGAATAGCCTTGAGCGCCCATGATTGCGGCCAAATGGCGCCGCTGCATCGAATCGTCGTCCGCGATCAGTAACTTATGATCCAACGAGGTATCCTCAATGACCGATTCCTGTGCAAACGCGGCGGTTTCCGGATTGATCTTAATCAATCGCCGCCAAACACCCGGATTACCCTCAGATATCTCGTTCGACTGTTGTTAAAGTGTTACTGCGCGTATAAAGTATGGTTCCGGTGCGCGAATAGTCCGTAAGTCCGTTGTGCTTTAAGATCATTCGTGCCACATGGGGGATATGAGTCGGCGGGGAATGCCGTATCACAAAGATTTATTGGGCCAGCGGATTTGCGGCCCTGAATGAACGGAGAGAGGGATGAGGACTGCTACGTGTCTGATGTTGGGTGTCTCGGCGCTGGCCATTGCTGGTTGCACGAACTTGCCCGGATCATCGCTGGGCGAGACATTCACTGCCGAGCGTTATCTTAACGGGACCCATGGCGGCTCCGACTTCAACGGTCATCTTGCCGCTGAATACACCGAGGTTGCCCGGCGCGCAGCCTTCAAGGACGTGCTGTGGATGAACTCGACGGCCTACATCGCCAAGGCGAAGCAGGCTGAAGCCGGCGTCACTCCGGCGCCCTGGACCCCGGACGAGATCGGCGTGAACGGCGAGGCGTCCGAGCTTTACGACAATGTCGTTGCAGCGATCGCGGCCAACAAGGACACGCGTCCGGCCGAATGCGCCCGTCTGCAGGCGATGTGGGATCAGTATCTGGAAGCCCTGCGTGGCGGCCCGAACTTCTGCATCACGCCGGAAGACGCCCGCGCGCTGCTTGACGAAGCGTTGACGGCTTGCGGCGGCGTTGGCCCCGCAAACTTCATCGTTTACTTCGGCTTCGACCGCACCAACCTGACCGACGCCGCAATCTCGACCATCGATGAAGTCGTGTCGGCCGTCTCGTCGACCGGCACCAGCGCTCTGTCGCTGGTTGGACACGCGGATACGGTGGGTTCGGTTGGCTACAACCAGGGCCTCTCGGAGCGTCGTGCCAACCGCGTCGCCAAGGCGCTGGCCGATCGTGGCGTGCCGATGGGCGCTATGACCCTGGCGGGGCGTTCGGAGAACGACCTGGCCGTCCAGACTGGCGACAATGTGCGCGAGCCGCTGAACCGCCGCGTCGAGATCACGCTGTCGAACTAAGCTTCGCAGCATACGGCCCGGGTGACCGGGCCGGTTGAACAACGCCGCCCCGCACACCATCTGTGCGGGGCGGCTTTCTTTTTGGGGGCCGTTTGGGCGTAACCCTGGGGGAGGGGAAAACGGAGGTGACGTCATGCGCGTGGCGCAAATCCTGCTGATCTCGTGCCTGGCCTTTACGCCGGCAAGTATCGCGTCGCCGGCGTTGGCGCAGTCCGACGAACTGGATCCCGAGGTGCCGCTGTCAGAAAACATCGAGCGCATGTTCCGCGAACTGATGGACGAAGTGGGGCCGGCCATCGACGAGTTGAGCGAGGCCTTGAGCATCTTCGACGAGATCGACGGCATCGAGAACTACCAGCGTCCAGAGATCATGCCGAACGGCGATATCATCATTCGCCGCCGCGAGGACGCCCCGCCCTATATCCCAAAATCCGACGACCCGGGCGTCCGGACCTGAACTGGTCCCGATAGCCTGCCCGCGCGGGCTTTCCGTCGGCGCGGCCATGCCCTATCTCTGGAGTCCCGAAAATGAGAGGACTCCAATTGATGCTGCTGCCTCACCCAAGCGCCTCGTCGCTGCGCGTTCACGATACCGCCACGGAATCTTCTGGCGACGATCGCGCCGCCTTGCTGGGCGACATGCCGCAATGGGATCTGAGTGATCTTTATCCAGGGATCGAGAGCCCGGAACTGAAGGCCGATCTGGAGCGGGTCGAGGCGGCCTGCAAAGAATTCGCCGCGGCCTATGAGGGCAAGCTTGCCACGTTCGATGGCGCGGCGCTGGCCAAGGCGATTGCGGATTACGAGGCGATCGACCGGACGCTGGGACGGGTGATGTCCTTTGCTGGCCTGCTCTACTACCAAAACACCGCCGATCCGGCGCGCGCCAAGTTCATGGGCGACATGCAGGGCCAGGTGACGGTGATCACCCAGCCTCTGGTCTTCTTCACGCTCGAGCTGAACCGGCTGGAGGAGGAAAGGTTGGAGGCGGGCCTGGCCCAGAGCGCCGAACTCCGCACATACCATCCATGGCTCAAGCGGTTACGGGCCTTGCGGCCGCACCAATTGTCGGACGAGTTGGAGAAGTTCCTGCACGACCAGTCGCAGGTCGGCGCCACCGCCTGGAACCGTTTGTTCGACGAGACCATGGCGGGGTTGAGTTTCGAGGTCGAGGGCGAAGACGAGCGCTTGGGCCTGGAGGCCACGTTGAACCTGCTATCTGACCCAGATCGCGAACGCCGCCGCGCCGGCGGGCAGGCGCTGGCTAAGGTGCTGGCCGAGAACCTGCGCCTCTTCACCCTGCTTACCAACACGCTGTCCAAGGAAAAGGAGATCGAGGACACCTGGCGCAAGATGCCGAGCCCGGAGCATGGGCGGCACTTGGCCAACGACGTCGAGCCCGAGGTGGTCGACGCGCTGCGCCAGGCGGTGCAGGCGGCCTGTCCGCGCATCTCGCACCGCTACTATGCAATGAAGGCCAAGTGGCTGGGGCTCGAGAAGCTGGAATACTGGGACCGCAATGCGCCGTTGCCCGAGACCGACGACCGTGTCGTGCCCTGGACGGAAGCGCGCGCGACGGTGTTGGATGCTTATACCGGATTCTCACCGAAGATGGCGGAGTTGGCTGAGCCGTTCTTCGACAAGGGCTGGATCGACGCCGCGGTCAAATCCGGCAAGGCGCCAGGGGCTTTTGCCCATCCGACCGTCACCGATGTGCACCCGTATGTGATGCTGAACTATCTGGGAAAGACCCGGGACGTGATGACGCTCGCGCACGAGCTGGGTCACGGGGTCCATCAGCGCCTTGCCGCGGGGCAGGGCGAGCTCCTCAGCCGCACGCCGCTGACGCTGGCCGAGACCGCGAGCGTCTTCGGCGAGATGCTGACCTTCCGCAAGCTGCTGGCCGCCGAGGCGGATCCGGCCAAGCGCAAGTCGCTATTGGCGGCCAAGACCGAGGACATGATCAATACGGTGATCCGCCAGATCGCCTTCTATGAATTCGAGCGCCGGGTCCATGCCGCGCGCCGCGAGGGCGAGTTGACCGCCGAGCAACTGGGCGAAATCTGGATGGCGGTGCAGACCGAAAGCCTGGGGCCGGCTGTCAATCTGGGCGAAGGCTACGAGACGTTTTGGGCCTATATCCCTCACTTCATCCACTCGCCCTTCTACGTCTATGCCTATGCTTTCGGCGATGGCCTGGTGAACGCGCTTTACGCGGTCTACGAACAGGGTGGCGAGGGCTTCCAGGAAAAGTACTTCGAGATGCTGGCCGCCGGCGGCTCGAAGCACCACAAGGAGCTTCTGGCGCCCTTCGGTCTCGACGCCTCGGACCCGGCCTTCTGGGACAAGGGGTTGAGCCTGATGGAAAGCTTCATCGACGAGTTGGAGGCGATGGGCTAGGGCGCGAGCCGGGGACCCAGGGGGGAACATGGACTTCGGTTTGCCGCCAGGCGAATTGGCTCTCCTGGTCGCCATGCTGCTCGCCGGGGGCTTGGTCATGGGGCTGCTGGCGGGGCTGCTGGGGGTCGGCGGCGGCGGCATCATGGTGCCGATCCTCTACGAGCTTTTCTCTGCCATCGGGGTCGGCGAGGCGGTGCTGATGCATCTTTGTGTCGGCACGACGCTGGCGGTGATGGTGCCGACCTCGCTGCGCTCGTTCTTCTCGCACAAGGCCAAGGGTGCCGTCGATCAGGGCATCCTCGGTTCGATGGTGGTGCCCGTCGTGGCGGGCGTCGTGATCGGCACCCTGGTGGCGCGCTTCTCGGATAAGACGGTGCTGACGGCGATTTGGGCCGGGGCCGCCGCGCTGTTGTCGCTGAAGATGTATCTCGGGCGCGCGAGTTGGCGGCTGGGCGATGAAATCCCGGGCCATCCCTGGCGCGGGCTCTACGGGGTTTTCATTGGATCGATCTCAACCTTGATGAGCATCGGCGGCGGGGCCTTCGTGACCATGATGATGACGCTATACGGCCGGCCTATCCATCAGGCGGTTGCCACCTCGTCGGGCTTTGGTCCGATGATCGCGATCCCGGGCACGATCGGGTTCATCTGGGCTGGCTGGGGCGCGGGCGGGTTGCCGCCGGGGTCGCTCGGCTATGTCTCGCTCTTGAGCGCCGTAATTATCGTGCCGGCCAGCGTGCTGGCCGCGCCCTGGGGCGTGCGGTTGGCCCATGGCATCTCGCGCCGGACGCTGGAGCTTGCCTTCGCAACCTTCCTGGCCGTCGTGGCGGCGCGGTTCCTGGCAACGCTGCTCTGACGGCGGCGGCTTGCATTTCGGGACCTGGCTGAGTACCACCGCGCCGGAGATCGAGCCCGAGGGACACGCCTATGCAAGACCTGGACCCCGTCCGCGCCAAATTCCTGGCCGAGGTGGCCGCCGCCGGTGACGAGGCGGCGATCGAGGCCGTGCGCGTGACGGCGCTTGGCAAAAAAGGTGAGATCAGCCTGATGATGCGCGAACTGGGCAAGATGAGCCCGGAGGAGCGCCAGCAGGCCGGACCACAACTGAATGCCCTGAAGGACGAGATCAACGCCGCCGTTACGGCCCGCAGGGTGGCCTTGACCGATGAGGCGCTGGCCGAGCGGCTGGAAACTGAATGGCTGGACGCGACCCTGGCGCCACGGCCGCGCCAGCAAGGCACGATCCACCCGGTCAGCCAGGTCACCGACGAGGTCACGGCGATCTTCGCGGACCTCGGATTTTCGGTGGCGGAGGGGCCCCAGGTCGAGACCGATTGGTACAACTTCGATGCGCTGAACATTCCGCCCGAGCACCCGGCGCGCCAGGAGATGGACACCTTCTACATGACGCGCGCCGAAGGCGATAACCGTCCGCCCAATGTGCTGCGCACCCATACCTCGCCGGTGCAGATCCGGCATATGGAGGCCCATGGCGCCCCCTGCCGGGTGATCGCGCCTGGCCGGGTCTATCGCTGCGACTACGACCAGACACACACGCCGATGTTCCACCAGGTCGAGGGGCTGGCGATCGACACCGACATCTCGATGGCGAACCTGAAATGGGTGCTGGAAGAGTTCTGCCGCGCGTTCTTCGAGGTCGAGGGGGTGGAATTACGCTTCCGCGCATCGCATTTCCCGTTCACCGAGCCCTCGGCCGAGGTGGATATCCGCTGCTCGTGGACTGGCGGACAGTTGAAGATCGGCGAGGGCGACGATTGGATGGAGATCTTGGGCAGCGGCATGGTGCACCCGAAGGTTCTGGCCGCCGCGGGCGTCGATCCAGAGGTCTATCAGGGCTTCGCCTTCGGTCTGGGCATCGACCGAATCGCGATGCTGAAATACGGCATCCCGGACCTGCGCGCCTTTTTTGATTCAGACCTGCGCTGGCTGAAGCACTACGGCTTCGCCGCCTTGGACATGCCGGCATTGCATGGAGGCTTGAGCGCCTGACCGAGCCGCTACTCGGATCCCGTCGGCACCCCGGCGCCCGGATTGGCGCGTTCGGACGGCTTTGCCGCGCGCGACCGGTTTCGGATCGCGGCGGTCGAGGCCGCCTCGCGGGCCGCGCCTGATGCGCTTACCGGCGGTGGGGCGGTCTCGATGGCCGTCTCGATGATCGGTCCGTTATCGTCCTCGTCCCCGGCTTCGGCCGCCGCGCTTGCGGCGCCGATCGAGACCCCGGTGGTGTTCGCGGCACCAAGGCTGATCGCCGCGTCCATCGCCGCGGCGGCATTGGCGGCGGCCGCGCTGGATTCGTCACCGGGGGCGGAACTGAGCCGCAGCGCCTCGCTGTCCTGAGCAAAGCGGTCGTTAAGATCATCAAATTCGGACATCAAATAACCGGCTGAATTGTTCATGACCGAGAAGGCGACCATGATCCCAAGCAGCACTATTCCCGCCGACAGAGTAATCCAGTCGGCGGTCACGGCTCCCCGTTCATCCTGGACCAAGTGTCGCGTCATACGCATCCTACATTTAACAACCACCCGGTGGCGCGACATTGGGCCACCAAGCGGCTCTTCCCCCGGTTGAGTGGATGTAGCCACATGTTTGTGTTGAAAAAAAGACAATAATTCGCCCTATGCGGGTAAGTTTACGTAGGATTAAGTAGCGAGTTGAGGGGCTTTCGGGGATCTGAATTTTCCCTTATTCAGCGGTTCAAACCGGCCGACCAAGCCGATTACAGGCATAGATCGAGGCGTCGCGATGAAATTCACATTGTCTTGGCTCAAGGACCATTTGGAGACCGGGGCCACCATCGGCGAAATCGCCGAGGCGCTTACCGATCTGGGGCTGGAGGTCGAAGGGATCGAGGATCCGGCCGAGCGGCTTAGCGAGTTCACGATCTGCCGGGTGATCGAGGCGGCCCAGCACCCTGACGCGGACAAGCTGAAGCTTTGCCGCGTCGAGGCGTGGACGAAGGGACCGGATGGCCCGTCCGAGGAGGTCCAGGTCGTTTGCGGCGCGCCGAATGCGCGCACCGGACTGGTCGGTGTCTTCGCGGCGCCAGGGATGCACATTCCGGGCACCGGGATCGATCTGAAGCCTGGTGTGATCCGGGGCGTCGAGTCGAATGGGATGCTGTGCTCGGAACGCGAACTGATGATCTCGGACGACCATGAGGGGATCATCGAGTTGCCCGAGGACGCGCCCATGGGCGCGCGGTATATCGACTATGCCGGGCTGAACGATCCGATGGTCGAGATCGCGATTACGCCGAACCGGCCAGACGCGCTGGGGATCGGCGGCATTGCCCGCGATCTGGCGGCGCGCAGATTGGGCAAGTTGATCACGCCGTCGATCGAGCCGGTCCCGGGCACGTTCAAGAGCCCGATAAACGTCACACTGAAGGAGGATGTGTCGGATCAGGCTTGCCCGCTATTCGTTGGGCGGTTTTTCCGAGGCGTCTCGAATGGCCCGTCACCATCCTGGCTGCAGGGGCGTCTTCGGGCGATTGGGCTGCGGCCAATCTCGGCCTTGGTCGATATCACCAACTACATCACCTATGACCGGAGTCGGCCGCTGCACGTCTTCGACGCGGACAAGGTCACCGGCGACATTCACGTGCGGCTTGCGTGCCAGGGCGAGACCATTGTGGCGCTCGATGACGAGACCTATGAGCTTGACGGCGAGATGACGATGATCTGCGATGACGCGGGCGCGGCGGCGATTGGCGGCGTCATGGGAGGGCTCCATTCGGGCTGTACCGGGGCAACCGTCAACGTCTTTGTCGAGGCGGCACTGTTCGATTCCGTGCGCACCGCCGCCACGGGGCGCAAGCTTAGGATCAATTCCGACGCCCGCTACCGGTTCGAGCGCGGGGTCGATCCGGCGTTCACGCCGGCTGGCATGGAATTGGCGACCAAAATGATCCTGGACCTTTGCGGCGGCGAAGCGTCCGAGCCGGTGATTGCCGGCGAAATTCCCGATACGACAAGGGTTTATGCGCTGAACCCGGCCCGGGTGGTGAGCTTGGTAGGGATGGACATCGCGCGCGACGAGCAGGTGCGGATCCTGCGCGATCTGGGCTTCGAGGTCTCGGATCAGATCGACGCACTGGCCGCTGCGGCCACATTGAGCATGGGCGCGGTGCCCGAGATGTCTTCAGACCTGTTGGCCGTCTCGCCACCTGCCTGGCGTCCCGACATCCAGGGCGAGGCGGATCTGGTTGAGGAGATCGCCCGGGTCGCCTCGCTGACCAAGCTGCAATCCCAGCCGCTGCCCAGGCCAACGACCGGGGTGACGGCCAAGACCCTGACGCCGATGCAAAAGCGCGAGAGTGTGATCCGGCGCCAGCTCGCCGCGTTGGGGCTGAACGAGATCGTCAGCTACTCCTTCGTCTCGGACTCCGAGGCCGCGCTCTTTGGCGGCGGCGATGGTGTGCTGAAGCTTGAGAACCCGATTTCCAGCGAGATGTCCGACATGCGGCCCTCGCTGCTGCCGGGTCTCTTGGCGGCGGCGGCGCGCAACCAGGCGCGGGGCTTCACGGATTTCGGGTTGTTCGAGGTCGGTCCCGTCTTCCATGGCGGCGAACCGGGTGAGCAATCCATCCAGGCGGCGGCCATCCGCGTGGGCGCCACCGCGCCGCGCGACTGGTCGGGCGAACGCCGGCCGGTCGATCTTTACGATGCCAAGGCGGATGCCGAGGCCGTGCTGGCGGCCCTGGGTGCGCCTGTGGCCAAGATGACCGCGATGCGCGAAGTGCCCGATTGGTTCCACCCGGGCCGCGCCGCCGCGCTGACGCTGGGACCGAAAACGACCCTTGCGGTCTTCGGCGAGTTGCACCCACGGGTGTTGCGCGCGCTGGACCTGAAGGGCCCTGCCGTCGCGGTGACGCTGGCGCCCGAGAGCCTGCCGCCGCGCAAGGCAAAATCCACCGCGCGCGCGGCGCTATTGGCATCGGACTTCCAGGCGGTCGAGCGTGATTTCGCCTTTGTCGTCGACGAGCGGGTCGAGGCGGCGGCAATGCTGCGCGCGGCTCAGGGCTCCGACAAGAAGCTGATCGACCAAGTTACGGTGTTCGACGTATTCGAAGGCCCCCAGGCCGCGGAGCAATTTGGTGCGGGCAAAAAGTCGGTTGCCATCTCGGTGCGGCTGCAGCCTGCCGACCGGACCTTGACCGAGGCCGAGATAGACGCGGTTGGAAGCCGGATCATTGAAGCGGTTGCGAAGGCAACCGGCGGTATGTTGCGCGGTTGAATGCCTTTCGGAAGCGGATAAATAACCCAAAATGGATCATTTTCCTTGCGAAAGAGCCGCTTCCGTTGTTCTTTGCAACCATAACGAGATGGAAAGGGGAAGACCATGCTCAAGGAATTCAAAGAATTTGCCGTCAAGGGCAATGTCGTCGACATGGGTGTCGGCATCGTCATCGGCGCCGCTTTCACATCCATCGTCACAAGTTTCGTCAAAGATATCGTCAACCCAATCATCGGCGTTATTACCGGCGGAGTGGATTTCTCGAATTTGTTCATCAATCTCGGCGATGGTGATTTCGACAGCCTGGCCGCGGCCCAGGAGGCCGGTGCGCCGACGATCAACTATGGCCTGTTCATCAATGCGATCATCGCGTTCGTTATCGTTGCCTGGGTGCTGTTCATGGTAATCAAAGGCGTCAACCAGATGAAGCGCGAGGAGGAGGCCGAGCCGGAGGCCCCGCCAGAGCCGCCGAAATCCGAGGTTCTGCTTGGTGAGATCCGGGATTTGCTGGCGAAGCAGTCCTAGGAACTTTAGCCGCAAAGGCTTGACCTTAAGGGGCGGGCGCGCATTGTCTGCCCCATGGCGGCTGATATGCAGACCGAAGGCGTCGTCCTGATCCACGGATTGGGACGCACGCGTCTATCCATGTGGCCGATGGCCCGGCGGTTGCGCGCCGCCGGTTGGCAGGTCGCGATTGCTTCCTATCCGTCCCGGCGTCTGACGATCGAGGCGGCGGCTGAACGGGTTGCCGATCAAGTGGCCAGCCATGCGGTCGAACACGGCTGGCGTTGCGTCAATCTGGTCGGGCATTCGCTGGGCGGGCTCATCGCGCGGCATCTGTTCTTGCACCGGCCCGATCTGAATATTGACCGCGTCGTTCAAATGGGAACGCCGAATGGAGGCACGGCCGCGGCGCGCAGATTGCAGCCTTGGGCGGTGCCGAGAGCGGTCCTTGGCCCGGTGTTGGGTCAGGTCGCAGGCATGCCGCCCGAGGTTGCGACAATGACGCCAATTGGATCGATCGCCGGAACGCGCACGCCGAGATGGCTGAGCCGGGCGTTTGCGTTGGATGGACCAAACGATGGATTGGTGACCGCGCGTTCGGCCTGGGCCGGGTCGGGGGATAGGGCTGCGCTGGGCGAATTGCATACGTTTCTGCCTGTCAGCGCCCGCGCCGCTCGACTTGTCTCGCGGTTCCTCTCCACCGGCAGTTTTGCCGAGGAGGGCGGTCCGTGAACGAGTTCCTGATCGCCCCTGATCCCGATCATCCCCGCCTGACCCGGCCCGTGACCGGCATCGACCAGACCGGAGCGGAAGCGGCAATCCGCGTGGTCGAGGAGCGGGCGCTAACGATCTTCTTGAACAGCCAGGAGATCGTGACGGCGATGACCATCGGCGACTATCCAGAATTCCTGGCGGTCGGTTATCTGCTGAACCAGGGGATGCTGAGCCGCGACGACGTGATCACGGCGGTCGACTACGACGAGGACCTGGAGGTCGTGGTGGTCCGCACCGAGCGCCAGACCGACTACGAGGAGAAGCTGAAGAAGAAAACCCGGACCAGCGGCTGCGCCGTCGGCACGGTCTTTGGTGACGTGATGGAGCAGTTGGAGGGGGTGAAGCTGCCGGACGCGGAACTGCGCACCTCGTGGCTCTACGCGCTGGCGAAGAAGATCAACACGGCGCCAAGCCTCTATCTTGAGGCGGGCGCCATTCACGGCACGGTGCTTTGTCACCAAGACCGGCCGCTGGTCTTCATGGAGGATGTGGGCCGCCACAACGCGGTCGACAAGATCGCCGGCTGGATGCTGAGGGAAGACGTCGGCGGGGCCGACAAGATCCTCTACACGACCGGAAGGCTGACCTCGGAGATGGTGATCAAGACCGCCCTGATGGGCATTCCGATCCTTGCCTCACGCTCCGGCTTCACTGCCTGGGGGGTAGAATTGGCCGGGCAGGTGGGCCTGACGCTGATCGGAAGGATGCGGGGTCAGCGGTTCCATTGCCTCTCAGGCGCCGAGCGCTTGGTCTTCGACGCCGACCCAGCGGCGGTGGGCGAAGAGGAGCGAAAGCACCGGCGGAAGGGGGCGGCAACGTGAAGATCGCCGGCGTCATCCTGGCGGGCGGCCTCGCCCGGCGCATGGGCGGGGGCGACAAGGCGCTGCTCCAGGTCGGTGGGCGTTCTCTTCTGGCGCAGGTGATCGAGCGTCTGCGGCCGCAGGTCGACGAGATTGTTCTGAACGCCAATGGCGATCCGGACCGGTTCGCCGAATTCGACCTGCCCGTGGTGGCTGACACCGTCGAGGGGTTCGCGGGCCCTCTGGCAGGCGTTCTGGCTGGCATGCGCTGGGCCGCCGAACGTGGCTATACCCATGTGGCCAGTGCCGCCGGGGACACGCCGTTTTTTCCGGAGAATCTGGTATCGGCACTGAAACGTGCAATCGAGGCCGAAGGCCAGCCCATCGCAATGGCCGCCACCCATGATCCGAAACGCGGGTTGACCGAGCATCCTACATTCGGCCTCTGGCCCGTGGATCTGGCCGACAATCTGGAGGAGGCGCTGACCGTTGGTCATATGCGCAAGGTCATCGTCTGGACCTCGCACCATGGCTGCGCCCGCGCGGTCTTCGAGGAGGGCGAGAAGTTTCCCTTCTTCAACGTCAACACGCCAGAGGATATCACGCAAGCCGAACGCATCCTGAAGGAGCAGGCATGAACGTATATGGCGTCGTCGGCTGGAAGAACGCGGGCAAGACCACCCTGGTCGAACGCCTGGTCGCCGAGATCGCCGGGCGCGGGTTCACGGTTTCCACCGTCAAGCACACCCACCACAAAGTGGACGTGGACCAGAAGGGCAAGGATAGCTGGCGCCACCGTCGGGCGGGCGCGAAGCAGGTGATCCTAGCCTCCTCGGCGCGCTGGGCGGTCATGACCGAATTAAAGGGCGCGCCCGAGGCGCCCTTGTCTGAGCTTCTGGGCCATCTCGCCCCTGTCGATCTGGTCATCGTCGAGGGCTACAAGCGTGACGACCATCCCAAGATCGAGGCTTGGCGGGCCGAGACCGGACAGCCGCTGATCGCCCGCGACGACCCAACCGTGCGCGCGATAGCGACGAAAGATGCCCCGGGCGAGGTGACTCAGAAGGTGATCGATCAGGACGACATCCCCGCGATCGCCGATTTCCTGCTCTCGGACCTGGGGCTGGAATTGAGGAAAAGCGCGTGACCGGCGCGTCCATTCCCGATGCCTGACCGCCTGCCAGACGATTGCTTCGCGCTGCCGCCTGGGATCGACTGGACACCAGTTGACGAGGCTTTGGATCTGCTGCGCCAGCGCCTCACCTGCGTGACTGGCACCGAGACGGTACCGCTGGCCGCGGGTTCCGGGCGCGTCCTCGCCACGCCTCTGACTGCCCGGCGCGCAAATCCGCCCCACGCCAATTCCGCCATCGACGGTTACGCCTTCGCCTGGTCTTCGTTGGCAGGCGCGGCGACTGGCGATCTGACCTTGATTGAGGGCCGCGCCGCCGCGGGACATCCATTCGTGGGTTCCGTGCCCGAGGGCGCAGCAATCCGGATCCTGACCGGGGCGGAGATGCCAGAAGGAACTGATACCATCGTGTTGCAGGAGGATGCCTATGCCTCGGACGGCCGCGTCCGCTTCCCCGCACCCAGGAAGGCCGGCGCCAATGCTCGCAACGCGGGCGAGGACGCACTGGCCGCCACCGAGATTCTGCCGGCAGGCCGAGTGATCACCCCCGCCGATCTGGCGCGGGCGGCCGCTGTGGGCATCGCCGATTTGCCGGTGCGCAAGCGCCTGAGGATTGCGGTGCTCTCAACGGGCGATGAACTGATCCAGCCAGGCGTCGATCCCGCGGCGCCAGGTATCTTCGATGCGAACCGGCCGATGCTCTCGGCACTGGCCGCATCCCAGGGTTTCGAGGTGGTGGATTTGGGCGCCATGCAAGACGCTGGCGACGCAATAGCTGGCGCTCTTGATCGAGGGGCCGCCGATGCGGATGCGATCCTGACGTCGGGAGGCGCTTCGTCCGGCGACGAGGACCACCTCTCGCGGCTGTTGACCGGTGCGGGCAACCTGGTGACATGGCGGATCGCGGTCAAACCGGGCAGGCCGTTGGCTTTGGGTTTCTGGAACGGGGTGCCGGTCTTCGGACTGCCAGGCAATCCGGTTGCCGCCTTCGTCTGCTTCCTGATCTTCGCGCGGCCCGCGCTAAGCGCGATGGCGGGCGCCGGTTGGCGCGAGCCGCACGCCTTTAGTGTGCCAGCGGCTTTCGAGAAATCGAAGAAGCCCGGCCGGCGGGAATATCTGCGCGCTCGTCTCAATGTGGAGGGCGCGGCCGAAGTCTTCCACTCGGAGGGATCGGGGCTGATCGGCGGCCTTTCGTGGTCGGACGGCCTTGTGGAATTGCCGGATGGCGCCATGGAGGTCCGGCCGGGCGACCCTGTTCGATATCTTCCCTACGCCTCCTTCGGCATAAGCCCATGACCCCAGTCCTCGCCACGCGCGAGGGCCGGCTCACCTGCGCCTGGTACGGAGCGCTCTTCTTCGCATTCGGCGCGCATTTGCCCTACTGGCCGGTCTGGCTGGCAGATTGGGGGTTGAGCGAGGCCGAGATCGCGACGTATTTGGGCCTGGCGCTGATCGTTCGGGTGATTGGCTCGGTGGCGCTGCCCACGCTCGCCGATCGGTTCGCGGCCCGTCGGATCATCATCGCGCTGACGGCATTGCTGGCCGCCGTCGCTTTCATCGCTCATCTGGCAATTGAAAGCCGCGCAGTTCTGATGGTTGCGACGCTGGTCACCGCGTTCGCAGCCTCGCCGATGATCCCGCTGGGCGAGGCGCTGGGCGTGCGCGCGGCAACGCGCCATGGGTTCGCCTACGCCCATGCACGGGCCGCCGGATCACTGGCGTTTTTGGGAATGAACTTAGGATTGGGCGCGTTGATCTCGCTTGCTGGGCCTGGCGTGGTGCTTTGGGCTGTGGCGCTGAATTTCCTGGGGGTCGCGGCGCTTGGCTTGGTCCATCCGGGCGGCGGTGCCCCGCCCGGCACGCTCGACCAATCGCGGCTCCGCGAGGCAGTGGGCCTGCTGGGCAATCCGGTCTTCCTGACCTTCGCGCTGGCTGCCAGCATCGGTCAGGCGAGCCATGCGGTATACTATGTGTATGCGACGCTGAACTGGACCGCGCAGGGGATCGATGCAGCGGTGATCGGCGCCCTTTGGGCAACCGGCGTTGCGGCGGAGATCCTGCTGATGCTGGGTCCCGGGCGGCACTGGGTGACACGGCTCGGCCCGGCACGGGCGCTGGGACTGGCAGGCTTTGCGGGCATCCTGCGCTGGGCGGTGATGAGTTTCGAGCCCAGACTGCTGGCGCTCTGGCCGGTTCAGGCGCTTCATGCCTTCACCTTCGGCCTCGCGCATCTGGGCGCCATGGCGTTCGTTGCGGCGGCCGTCCCGCCGAGGTTGCAGGCAAGCGCACAGGGGCTCTATGGCGGCGGGATGGGCGGCACGGCGATCGCACTCGCGACCTTGGGCGCGGGTGCGATCAGCGCCGCCGCGGGGCCAGCGGCCGCCTATTGGCTCGCGGCGGGGATGTCGGCTGTTGCGCTCGCCGCCGCGGTTCGTCTGGGACAGGTCTGGGACCATGGGAGGATCCTGGACGATCCGTGAGGCGGAAAACTCTTCCGCCCATCACACGTAACGGATCGAGAGCACCTCGTAAGAGCGGGTCCCGCCGGGCGTCACAACCTCGACCGAGTCCCCTTCTTCCTTGCCGATCAGCGCGCGTGCCAAGGGCGAGCGCATGTTGAGTTTCCCGTTGGCGATGTCCGCTTCCGGCTCACCGACGATTTGAAAGTTGCGCTCTTCGTCAGTCTCCTCGTCAACCAGATCGACGGTCGCTCCGAACTTGATCGTGTCGCCGGTCATCTTCGCGGGCTCGATCACGTCCGCCCGGCTTATGAGCGACTCAAGCTCGTTGATCCGGCCTTCGATGAAGCCCTGACGCTCCTTGGCCGAGTGGTATTCCGCGTTCTCGGACAGGTCCCCATGCTCGCGCGCCTCCGAGATCGCCTTGATGATCCCCGGGCGTTCCACGTCCTTCATGGTTTTCAGCTCGGCATTCAGCGCGTCATAGCCGGCCTTGGTGATCGGAACCTTTTCCATCGGTCCACCTCGTCGTTGGCGAAGCACTACAAACATCGCGCCGCGCCTCGGGGAGGCGCGGCGGCGACGTCTCAACTCACTTCAGCATAAGACTCACCCAAACGCTCTGCAAGAGAGGCTAAAGCACCGCGTCCAGATCGCGAATCAGATCAGCCGGATCCTCGAGTCCGACCGAGAACCGGAAGATTCCGGGACCTGCCCAATCGCGATAGGCCTGCGCTTGCGCCCCTTCCAGGTTGAAGGAATTGGCGATCATCGCGTCGCTCGGCATCCAGCAAATAAGGCTGCGGTGGTGGCCGAGCGAGACCGCATAGTGGATCACGCCCAGATCGCGCCCCATCCGCTCGGCCGCCGCGTGGCCGTCTGCCTCGGTGCCTTTCAGTTGGAACGACATCATGCCGGAAAAGTTCGACATCTGGCGCCGCGCCAGTTCGTTCTGGGGGTGGCTCTGCAGCCCCGGATAATTGACCTGCGCGACCCGCGGATCGCCTTCCAGCCAACGCGCGACGGCCAGCGCGGTTTCCTCGTGCGCCTTCATGCGGATCGGCAAGGTGGCGGCGCCGCGCGCGATCAGCCAGGCGTTGAAGGGGCTCATGACCCCGCCGTAATGGACGATCGCTTCGGAGACGAGCGAGCGGATCAGATCGGCCTTGCCGCAGACGAGTCCGCCCACTGCGTCGCCGTGACCGCCGATATATTTGGTGGCCGAATGCATCACGTAGTCGGCGCCGAGTGCCAGCGGTTTGGACCCGATGGGGCTGGCGAATGTGCTGTCGACTGCCAACAGGGCACCGGCGCCGTGGGCGATCTTCGCAGCCGCTTCGATATCGGTCAGCCGCAGTAACGGATTGCAGGGCGTGTCGATGAAGATCAGCCTGGTCTCGTCCCGAACCGCCTCGGCCAAGGCGTCCAGGTCCGACGTGTCGACCTTGCCGACAAGGATACCCATGCGGGGCAGGGTGTCCCGGGCCAACTCGGCAATGCCCGCATAGGCGACGTCCGAGAGGATGACATGATCGCCCGCCGAGAGTTCGGCAAACAGGATCGCGCTGGCCGCCGCCATGCCCGAGGCAAACGCGGAGCATGCCTCGGCGCTTTCAAGGATTGCGATCTTCTGCTCCAACTGCCGCACCGTCGGGTTGGCCCAGCGGGTATAGACGAAGGGGCTCTCGTCGGTCAGCTCGTAGGCCGAGAAGCCCTCGGGCTTGTCGGTGACGAAGGTCGACGACATGACGATGTTCGGGCCTGAGGCGCCGGTCTGAGGATCGGGCGCCTCGCCCCCATGGATCGCGAGCGTGCTAGGCCCGGCCAGTGATGTGTCCAGTTTGCGCGCCATGGCTGCCTCCGCTGCCCGCCGATTCGAGCGGACGAGCCTGACGGGATCGGCGGCGGCGTCAAGGGAGTGAGGATTAGCCAGGGTTAGGTGGGGTTCGAGACTTCCACCAAGTTCCCGTCCGGGTCACGGAAATAGATCGAGGTGATCGGACCGGTGGCGCCTGTGCGTACGACCGGGCCTTCGAAGACGTCGATCCCATCGGCTTCAAGGTGTCTGGCGATTTGCGTGACGGGCACGTCGCTCAGCAAGCAAAAATCACCCGAACCTGCCGTCGCGACGCGGGCGTTCGGCTTCAGCTCGGCGCCGGCCTTGTGGAGGTTGATTTTCTGGTCACCGAACGTCAGAGCCCGGCGTCCGTCGCCGAAGGTCTCGGCCTCCATGCCCAGCGCGCGTTGATAGAAGGCGACCGTTGCCTCCACGTTCGCGCAGGTCAGGACAAAATGGTCGATGCTGCGCACGAGGGGGCCGGCCATGCCTTAGCTGTCCGGCGCGTCCAACAGGCCGGTATGGACCGGCGCCACATAGTCGGCCGGGGTCTCGCGGCTGGAGGCATCGTGCTTGAATTCGTAGCCCACCAGCCCGTCGCGCGCCCAGGCAAAAACCACCAGGCGCCGCGCGATTCGCTCGTCGCCCAGCATGATTTCGACGAAGCCGCGCAGATGCGGCACGTTGCCCTCATCGTCATCGGCGGCGATGACGAAGCCAGTATCCGTCAATTCCAAGATGCGGTGTTGCCGTTCCCGCGCGACCACAAGATGTCGTGTCGCTGCGCGGCGGCTCTTGCGCCGATCCTTCGCGATGGCGCTCAGAATATCTCCCGGCAGAATACTTTCCATGGCACACAACTCCTACAAGGTCCGGGATTCTTCAAACGCTTAACAGTGAAATGAAAGACTCGGGACGATGAAGTTTCAATGATCGATTTGCCACGAACAGTGAAGTGATACGGCGCTGTGGCTTTCGTGCCAAAGTTGAATTCGCACGCCATTTCAGCCTGTGATCACCCAGTTTCCGATCCGCCGACGGCATGCCTCAAACGCCGCGGCCCACGCCGAACCATCCCTTCCTTGCCCTTGTCCGCAGGATCGCTATAACCCGCTCCGGGCCTACCTGACGCTGGCCCTGCGCGCGCCCCGGAAAGAGCCAAATGCCGAAACGCACCGACATCGCCTCGATCATGATAATCGGAGCGGGGCCAATCGTTATCGGCCAGGCCTGCGAGTTCGACTATTCCGGCGCTCAGGCCTGCAAGGCGCTGCGCGAGGAGGGTTACCGGGTCGTCCTGGTGAACTCGAACCCGGCCACCATCATGACCGATCCGGAGATGGCCGATGCGACTTACATCGAGCCGATCACGCCCGATGTGGTGGCCCGGATCATCGAGCGCGAGCGGCCCGATGCCCTGCTGCCCACGATGGGCGGGCAAACGGGATTGAACACCGCCATGGCGCTGGCGGATATGGGGGTCTTGGAGAAATTCGGTGTCGAGCTGATCGGCGCCAACCGTGCCGCGATCGAGATGGCCGAAGACCGGAAATTGTTTCGCGAGGCGATGACCCGGATCGGGCTCGAGAACCCGCGCGCGACCATCATTTCGGCCCCCAAGGGACCGGACGGCAAACCAGACATCTTGTCCGGCGTCCGGGACGCGGTGGACGCCCTCGCCGAGGTCGGCTTGCCGGCGATAATCCGGCCCGCCTTCACGCTGGGCGGCACCGGCGGTGGCGTCGCTTATAACCGCGAGGATTACGAGCATATCTGCCGCACCGGGCTGGAAGCCTCGCCGGTCGGCCAGATCCTGGTCGATGAGAGCCTGCTCGGCTGGAAGGAATTCGAGATGGAGGTGGTTCGCGACAAGGCGGACAACGCCATCATCATCTGCTCGATCGAGAATGTGGATCCGATGGGGGTGCATACGGGGGACTCGATTACCGTTGCTCCGGCCCTGACGCTGACCGACCGGGAATATCAGATCCTGCGCAACGCCTCGATCGCATGCTTGCGCGAAATCGGCGTCGAGACCGGTGGCTCGAATGTGCAGTTCGCGGTGCACCCAGAGACGGGGCGGGTGGTTGTGATCGAGATGAACCCGCGGGTTAGCCGTTCCTCGGCGTTGGCGTCCAAGGCCACGGGCTTCCCCATCGCTAAGATCGCGGCGAAGCTGGCGGTTGGATACACGCTGGACGAACTCGACAACGACATCACCGGGGTCACGCCGGCCAGCTTCGAGCCGACCATCGACTACGTGGTCACCAAGATCCCGCGTTTTGCCTTCGAGAAGTTCCCGGGCTCGAAGGCCGAACTGACCACCGCGATGAAATCGGTCGGCGAGGCGATGGCGATTGGGCGCAGTTTTCATGAATCGGTGCAAAAAGCACTCGCGTCGATGGAAACGGGCCTGACCGGATTTGACGAGGTTGAAATCGAGGGGGTGCCGGCGCTGGATAAGCTGGACGTCCGCGATGGTGCCGAGCTTGGCCTGCGTCGATACTTGGTCGGCACGAATGCTTCGCAGCAGGAGGCGATCGACAAGGGGCTGACCAAGGCGCTGTCGCAGCAGCGGCCGGACCGGATCAGGATCATCGCGCACGCCATGCGTTTCGGCTTCTCGGATGACGAGATCCGCGAGATCACCGCCTTCGACCCCTGGTTCCTGTCGCGTATCCGCGAGATTGTCGCGGCCGAAGAGGTTGTCCGGGCCGATGGGCTGCCCGAGGATACGGCCGGGCTGCGCCGGCTGAAGCAGATGGGTTTCACCGATGCCCGCCTCGCGGCGCTATCCGGCCTGACCGAGGAGGGCGTGCGCCGCATCCGAAATGCCCTGGGGTTGGCGGCGGTCTTCAAGCGGATCGATACCTGTGCGGCCGAGTTCGAGGCCCAGACGCCCTACATGTATTCGACCTACGAGGCCGATGCGATGGGTCTGGTCGAGTGCGAGGCCAGGCCGAGCCCCGCGAAAAAGGTCGTGATCCTGGGTGGCGGGCCGAACCGTATCGGACAGGGGATCGAGTTCGACTATTGCTGTTGCCATGCCTGCTATGCCCTGACCGAGGCGGGCTACGAGACGGTGATGATCAACTGCAATCCGGAGACTGTGTCGACCGACTACGACACCTCCGACCGGCTATATTTCGAGCCGCTGACGCAGGAGCATGTGCTCGAGATCCTGCGGGTCGAGCAGGAGAAGGGTGTGCTGCATGGCGTGATCGTCCAGTTCGGTGGCCAGACCCCCCTGAAGCTCGCGCGCGGCCTTGAAGCGGCTGGCATCCCGATCCTCGGCACCACGCCGGACGCGATCGACTTGGCCGAAGACCGCGAGCGATTCCAGAGATTGCTGCACGATCTCGATCTCAAACAACCGGTCAACGGCATCGCCCATTCGGGCGACGAGGCCTTCGATATCGCCAACCGCGTTGGCTACCCGGTGGTGATCCGTCCCTCATATGTATTGGGCGGCCGGGCCATGGAAATCGTGAGGAACGACGCCGAATTAAAGCGCTATATCAGCGAAGCGGTCGTGGTCTCGGGCAGCTCCCCGGTCTTGATCGACAGCTATCTGTCAGGGGCCGTCGAGGTCGATGTAGATGCGCTGGCCGATGGCGAAACCGTCCATGTGGCCGGGATCATGGAACATATCGAGGAGGCAGGGGTCCATTCAGGCGACAGTGCTTGCGCCCTGCCGCCGCATTCGCTGGACCCCGGGATGATTGCCGAGCTTAAGCGCCAAACCCAGGCGTTGGCCTTGGGGCTGGAAGTTCGCGGGCTGATGAACGTTCAGTTCGCGGTGAAGGGCGGTGAGATCTACGTGCTCGAGGTTAACCCCCGCGCCTCGCGCACGGTGCCGTTCGTTGCCAAGGCGGTTGGCTCACCCATTGCGTCGATTGCCGCACGGGTCATGGCTGGGGAGAAATTGACAGCCTTCGACCTGGTCGATCCGTCGACCGCGCATATGGCGGTCAAGGAAGCGGTGCTGCCGTTCGCCAGGTTCCCTGGCGTCGATACGCTGCTCGGCCCAGAGATGCGCTCGACCGGCGAGGTTATGGGGCTCGATCGGAACTTTGCGCGCGCGTTCCTCAAGAGCCAGCTCGGCGCGGGAACGCCGCTGCCCGAGGGCGGGACGGCCTTCGTCTCGGTCAAGGACGGCGACAAGGCGGTGACCGTCCAAGCGGCGCAGATCCTCGACCGGCTGGGCTTCGACATCATCGCGACCGGCGGTACATGTACATTCCTGCGCGAGCACGGCGTCAAGGCCGAGCGGATCAACAAGGTCTACGAGGGCCGGCCCCATATCGTCGACCGAATGAAGGACGGGCACATCACGCTGGTCTTCAACACCACCGAGGGCGCGCAAGCAGTGCGCGACAGTTTCGACATCCGGGCGACGGCGCTGGCCATGCGGACGCCCTATTACACGACCGCCGCCGGCGCGCTGGCTGCGGCGCGCGCCATCGAGACCCTGAAGGAGGGCACGCTGGAAGTGGCGCCCTTGCAGGATTACGCGCGGCACGCTGGGAAAGCCGAGCGCGCCTCTGCTTAGGTGCCCGCGCCGAAGCGCAGAAGGCCGACGATCAGGTTGATCGGCGAGAAAACCCCGAAACCGATGGTGATCAGGAAGGTCACGCCAGTGATCAGCCACATTGCGGTCAGACCGATGCGCGGCATTCCGCTGCCGCGCGCCCAGCGCGTCAGGTAGACGTTCACGCCAAGGATCGTGACCGCGCCGGCAATCGACAGCAGGATCGATACCAACCGCAGATTCTCGTTGTTCCAGAGCAGCATGAAGTGCCAGATGATCCGGCCGCCGACCGGTGCCACCAGCAGGTTGAAAAGGGCGAACCAGGTCGCCGGGGATTTCCATTCCTGCGGATTTGGATCGGTCATGGGTTCCCTCGGGTTGCGGCCACGGCGCTTCTAGCAGACTGACCGCCGGTGGAGAATTCCTTGATTCAACTTCTCTGATGACGCTTGTGAAAAAATCGCCTATTTTTTCACTGAAATGCCCTGGGGAGGGATTCGCGGCCATGCAGGACGCGGCGGCCATCGCAACTCCGGAGCGCCGGGCAAGCGGCGTCGGCGCAGACCTGCGCGCGCTGCGAAAGGCGCGCGGGATGACGCTGAGCGAGCTGGCCCTGAAGGTTGGCCGCTCGGTCGGCTGGCTCAGTCAGGTCGAGCGCAACCTAGCCGAACCGGCTATCGTCGATCTGCGGCGCCTTGCCGAGGCATTGGACCAGCCGCTGTCTTTGTTCTTTGGCCCCGAGAATGCACCTGAGGACGAGCGCGGCTATGTGGTGCGCTGGAATTCGCGCCGTGCATTGGGCTCGGCTGAACAGGGGCACGTCGAGCAACTGCTTTCGCCCGATCTTTCCGGATCCTTCGAGATCGTGCGCTCGGTTTTCGACCCGGGCGCGGAATTGCCCGAGTTCAATCAGCGGGCCACGGAGGAGGCTGGTTATCTGATTGCCGGCGAATTGGAGATGTGGATTGGCGAGCGCCGCTTCTATCTGAATCCCGGCGACAGCTTCCGCTTCAAGGCCGAGCCCTACCGGTGGCGCAACCCTGGCACCGAGCCCGCCATTGCGATCTGGGTGATCGCGCCACCTGTTTACTGAGGAGACGACCATGGCTGACTTCCCTTCCACCGCGCGCGTCGTGATCATCGGCGGTGGCGCCGTCGGGGCCTCTTGCCTCTATCACCTGGCGCTGAAGGGCTGGACCGATTGCGTGCTGTTGGAGAAGAACGAGCTGACTAGTGGCAGCACTTGGCACGCGGCCGGGAACGTGCCGACGTTCAGCGCCTCGTGGTCGATCATGAACATGCAGCGCTATTCGACCGAGCTTTACCGGGGCCTGGCCGACGCGGTGGACTACCCGATGAACTACCACGTGACCGGTTCTGTCCGGCTCGCCCATTCCAAGGAGCGGATGCAGGAGTTTGAACGCGCTGCAGGGATGGGCCGCTACCAAGGCATGGGCATCGAGGTTTGCGGTCCGAATGAGCTGAAATCGCACTATCCCTATCTGGAACTGCACGATCTGGAGGGCGGGCTCTACGACCCTTATGACGGCGACATCGATCCGGCGCAGTTGACCCAGGCGCTGGCCAAGGGTGCACGCAACCACGGCGCACAGATCATCCGCTTCTGCCCTGTGACCGGTGCGCGGCGTGAGGGCGGCGAATGGGTGGTCGAGACTGAAAAGGGCGATATTCGCTGCGAATACGTGGTCAACGCGGCCGGCTACCGGGCCAAGGAGATCGGAGCCATGTTCGGCCGCGACGTCCCGATGGCGACCATGAGCCACCAGTATATCCTGTTCGAGGAAGTGCCCGAGTTGAAAGCGCGCTCCGAGGAGACCGGGCGAAAGCTGCCTCTGCTGCGTGATGTGGACATCTCCTACTATCTGCGCCAGGAGAAGAACGGCTTCAATCTGGGCCCCTATGAGCGGGGGTGCAAGGCGCACTGGGTGACGTCGGATGATCCCATGCCCAAGGATTTCTCGTTCCAGCTCTGGCCCGACGATCTCGAGCGCCTGGAATGGTATCTCGAGGATGCTCTGGCCCGCGTGCCCCTGATGGCCGAGGCGGGGTTGAGCAAAATCGTCAACGGGCCGATCCCTTACGCCCCCGACGGCAATCCGCTGATCGGACCGATGCCGGGCGTGCCAAACGCCTTCGAGGCTTGCGTCTTCACCTTCGGCATTGCCCAGGGAGGCGGCGCGGGCAAGGTGTTGGCCGAATGGGTAGTCGATGGAGGCACCGAATGGGACATGTGGTCGGTCGACCCGCGCCGCTACGGCAAATGGGCGGATCACGACTACTGTGTCGCCAAGGCCAAGGAGATCTACGGCCACGAATACGCCATGCACTTCCCGCGCCACGCATGGCCGGCGGGGCGCAACAAACGCCTTAGCCCGATCCACGACAAAATCGCGACGTTGGGTGCGCAGTTCGGTGCATATGGGGGATGGGAGCGGGCCAATTGGTTTGCTCAACCAAGCGACGACACGTCTGAGGAGTCAACCCAGACCTGGGCGCGCTCCGGTCCCTGGGAGCAACGCATCCGCGAGGAATGCGAGGCGGTGCGCGATGCAGCTGGTATTCTCGATCTTTGCGGCTTCTCGCGCTTCGCGGTCGAGGGCGATGGGGCCGATGAATGGCTGCGCGGCCTGGCGACCGGCGCGCTGCCGAAGATCGGACGTCTGGGGCTGGTCTATTTCGCCGATCAGCGAGGCCGGATCGTCACCGAGATGTCGATCACTCGGATCGCCGAGAACAAATACTACCTGATCACCGCCGCTACCGCCCAGGACCACGACCGCGAGTGGCTGGAGCGCCATCTGCCCGAGGAAAGCCCGATCACCATCACCGACAAGACAGACAAGATGTCTACCCTGATCCTGGCCGGGCCGAAGTCGCGCGATATCCTGTCGGCACTCTGCGATGCAGATTTGATGCAACCTTGGCTCACCCATCAGGAGGCAGAGATTGCTGGAAAATGGATCGCGCTGCTGCGCGTTTCGTTCACCGGCGAGCTGGGGTGGGAGGTCCATTGTGCCGCCGAAAACCTGCCGACGGTCTTCGACGCGATCTGGGAGACCGGGCAGCCGCATGGGCTGAAACCCTTCGGAATGTTCGCCCTCGACAGTCTGCGGCTGGAAAAGGGGTATCGTACCTGGAAGGGCGATCTTTCGACCGACTACTCGATGTTCATCGGCGGGCTCGACCGTTTCGTGCGGCTCGACAAGCCCCAGGATTTCCCCGGCAAGACTGCGCTGATGAACGAGAAGCAGCAGGGGGTCGCGCGAACCTGCCGTCCGCTGGTCGTCGATGCGGGCGAGCATGACGCGCCCTATATGTCGACGCTTTGGAAGAACGGCGAGGTCGTGGGCGAGACCACATCGGGCGCCTGGGGCTACCGGGTCGGCGCCTCGATTGCGCTGGGTGTCATGCGGGCCGATTGTGCCGAGCCGGGCACCGAGCTTGAGGTCGAGATCTATGGCCAGCGCTATAAGGCGACTGTGCAGCCGGACCAGCCGCTTTGGGATCCGGGGAACGAGAGGTTGCGGGCATGACGCTCGACGCCTGGCTGTTGTTCGCGGCGATTTGGTTCGCCGCAGGAATTCCGCTGGGACCGAATGCGGCGAACTGCATCGCCGTTTCCGCCTCGCACGGTTTCGGCCGTGCGCTGTGGGCCGTTGCCGGCATCCTGGCCGCGGGTTTGGTTTATATGGGCGCAGTCGTCTTGGGGCTGGGCGCGGTGCTCGCGGCAAACGAAGTGCTGTTCTCGGCACTGAAACTGCTTGGCGCGGCCTATTTGATCTGGATGGGGATCAAGATGATCCGCAGCAAGCCCGGGAGATCGGGCGTGACGCCGGTTCCGGTGGGCCGCCGGCAGGTCTTGGTCAAGGCAATGCTGGTCTCCTTCAGCAATCCTAAGGCGATGCTGTCATACGGTGCTGTCTTCAGCCAGTTCGTGAACCCCGAGGTCGGTTTCGCGGCGCAGCTCTTGATCATTGTGCCGACCGCACTGGCGATCAATGCGGGCATCTATTCTGGATATGCGCTGCTCGGGCGCGGCGTTGATCGTTTGATCGGGACGGCAACACGCCAGGCATGGTTCGACCGTGGCATCGGTGGCTTCTATATGTTCGCCGGAGCGGCACTGGCCGCGGGCGAGATGTCGGATGTCAGGCGGAGGATACTCGCATGACCAAGGTCACTCTTCTCGACGGAGGCATGGGGCAGGAACTGATCAAGCGGGCCTCGGGTCCGCCAACGCCCCTGTGGTCGGCACAGGTGATGATGGACGAGCCCGATCTGGTGCGCGACGTACATCTGGACAACATCCGCGCGGGTGCCCGGGTCATCACGCTGAACACCTATTCGGTGACCAGGACACGTCTCGAGCCGCATGGGCTGGCGCAGCAGTTCAAGGTGTTGCAGCGCCGCGCCATCGACCTGGCCCAAGCTGCCCGCGACGCCAGCGGTGAGGATGTCGCCATAGCCGGCTGTTTGCCGCCCTATCTGTGGAGCTACCGGCCCGAGATGAACCCGGGCGCGGCCGAGATGATCCCCCATTACAACGAGATCGCCAGCCTTCAGGCACCCCATGTGGATCTCTTGCTCTGCGAGACCATGGGCTCGGCCGAGGAGGCGTTCGCTTCGGTCTCGGCCGCGGCGGCGACCGGCAGGCCGGTCTGGGTTTCATGGACGCTGGCTGATGACCGGGCCGGTCGCTTGCGCAGTGGCGAAACCCTGGCCGAGGCGAATGCGGCGCTGGACGGCCTGCCGGTGGCGGCGCGGCTGGTCAATTGCTCGAAGCCCGAAACGGTTGACCTGGCCTTCGATGACCTGAAGGCGCTGGGCGGTATGGTCGGTGCCTATGCCAACGGCTTTACTGGCATCCGGAACTACTTCACCACCGGGACAACGGTCGCCGGCCTTTCGGCGCGGGCAGATTTGGGGCCCGAACAATATGCCGATTTCGCGATGGGCTGGGTCGAACGCGGCGCCGATATCATCGGCGGCTGCTGCGAAGTGGGTCCTGAGCATATCGCGGAACTGGCCCGGCGGTTGGCCGAGGCCGGACACGAGATCGTGGGTGGCTGAGATGGGTGTCCCTGACACCATGTCCGGGGTGCAGCTCACGGGCCATGGCGGTCCGGAAAAGCTCGTCTGGAACGACGCGATCCCGGTGCCCCGGCCTGGCCCGGGCGAGGTGCTGGTGCGCGTGCTGGCGGCGGGCGTCAACAACACCGACATCAATACTCGGATCGGTTGGTATTCGAAGGAAGTGACGGACAGCACCGAGGCGACCGGCACCGATGTTGTGATCGAGAGCGGCGGCTGGGCTGGGGCGCTGCCCTTCCCGTTGATCCAGGGTGGCGATCTGTGTGGACGCGTCGTTGCACTGGGCGATGGGGTCGAGGGCCTGGACGAGGGCATGCGCGTGACTTGCGCCACCAATCAGCCCGAGCCGAGTGCCGTGAACCCGGTTGGCATCCGCGTGATCGGATCGGAATACGATGGTGCCTTCGCGCAGTTCTGCGCGGTTCCCGCGCATCAGCTTTATGACGTAACGCGCTCATCTCTATCGGATTTCGAGATCGGCGCCATGCCTTGCGCCTTCGGCACGGCTCAGAATCTGCTGACCCGGTCTGGCGTGGCCAAGGGCGATGACGTGCTGGTCACTGGCGCCTCGGGCGGGGTTGGCCTGGCGGCGGTGCAACTGGCGCGGCTGCGCGATGCGCGAGTGATCGGGCAAAGCAGTGCCACTAAGCGGACGGCAGTCATGGAGGCCGGCGCGGCGGAAGTGTTGGACCGGGGTGCCACCCCCGACGCACGCGGTTTCGACGTCGTGGTCGACGTGGTCGGCGGTCCTAGTTGGGGCGCGCTGATCGAGGCGCTGAGGCCTGGTGGCCGCTACGCGGTCTCAGGTGCCATCGCGGGCCCGGTCGTCGAGGCGGACCTGCGCACGATCTATCTGAACGACCTGACCATCCATGGCTGCACATTTACGTCGCCCGAGGTCTTTGCCGGTCTGGTCGAGCATATCAACGCCGGCCGGCTGCGCCCACTGGTTTCGCAAACCTATCCGCTTCAGGAGATCGCCAAGGCGCAAGAAGACTTCGCCGCCAAGCGTTATCCCGGCAAGCTGGTTCTGATCCCTCCGGAGGTTCCATGATGTCTGACGTCCCCTCGAAAGCCCGCGCGGTCATCATCGGCGGCGGCGTGATCGGCTGCTCGGTCGCCTATCATCTGACCAAGCTCGGTTGGACCGATGTCGTGCTGCTCGAGCGCAGGCAACTGACCTGCGGGACGACTTGGCACGCGGCCGGGCTGATCGCGCAGCTTCGCGCCTCGTCGAACATGACCAAACTGGCGAAATACACCCAGGAACTTTACTTCGGGCTGGAAGCCGAAACCGGGATCTCGACGGGGATCAAGCGCAATGGCTCGGTCAGCCTTGCGCTGAGCGAAGAGCGCAAGGAGGAGCTATATCGCGGTGCATCGATGGCGCGTTCTTTCGGCGTCGAGGTCGAGAAAATCGATATGGACCGGGTTAAGGAGCTTTACCCCCATGTGAACGTCGATGACGTGAAGGGTGCGATCTTTCTGCCAAAGGATGGCCAGGGCGACCCCGCCAACGTGGCGCTGGCCATGGCCAAGGGTGCGCGCAACCGCGGTGCCAAGGTCATCGAGGGCGTCAAGGTCACCGCGATCCACCAAAAGGACGGCCGGGTGACCGGGGTCGATTGGGCAAAAGGGTCGGAAAGCGGCACGACGGATGCGGATTTCGTGGTGAACTGTGCCGGCATGTGGGGCCGCGACGTGGGGCAGATGGCCGGGGTGAACGTGCCGCTGCAGGCCTGCGAGCACTTCTACATCGTCACCGAGCCGATCGAGGGTCTGACCGAACTGCCGGTCCTGCGCGTCCCCGACGAATGCGCTTACTACAAGGAGGACGCCGGCAAGATCCTGCTGGGCGCCTTCGAGCCGAGCGCCAAGCCCTGGGGCATGAACGGCATTCCGGAGGATTTCTGCTTCGACCAACTGCCCGAGGATTTCGACCAATTCGAGATGATCCTCGAGAAAGCGGTCGAGCGCATGCCGATGCTGGCTGAGGCCGGCATCCACACGTTCTTCAACGGGCCGGAAAGCTTTACACCCGACAACATGTACTACCTGGGCGAGGCGCCGAACCTGCGCAATTTCTTCGTCGCCGCCGGGTTCAACTCGATCGGTATCCAGTCGGGCGGCGGCGTGGGTATGGCGCTGGCCCAGTGGATGGAGGATGGCCAGAAGCCCTTCGACCTGGGCGACGTAGACATCGCGCGGGTGCAGGACTTTCAGAAGAACAAGCACTACCTGGTGACCCGCTCGGTCGAGGCGCTGGGGCTGCTTTACGCGGACCACTTCCCGTTCCGTCAGAAGGAAACCGCGCGCGGTATCCGCCGCACGCCTTTCCACGAGCACCTGAAGGCGAGGGGCGCTGTCTTTGGCGAGATCGCAGGATGGGAGCGCGCCAACTGGTTCGCCGAGCCGGGTCAGAAGGCTTCCTACGAATACACCTGGAAGCGACCCAATTGGTTCGGCAATGCGGCCGCAGAGCACAACGCGATCCGCACCAATATCGGCATGTATGACATGTCCTCGTTCGGAAAGCTGCGCATTGAAGGCCGCGACGCCGAGGCGGTGCTGAACCGGATCTGCGGCGCCGACATGTCGGTGCCAGTGGGCAAGATCGTCTACACCCAGTTCCTGAACAGCCGTGGTGGGATCGAGGCCGACGTCACCGTCACCCGCCTGTCGGAGACCTGCTATCTGGTGGTCACCCCCGCCGCTACGCGCCCCGCAGATGAAGCCTGGTTGAAGCGCCATGCGGGTGACGCCAATGTGGTCATCACCGATGTGACGGCGGGCGAGGCAGTGCTGGCGGTCATGGGACCAAATGCCCGCAACCTGATGAAGGTGGTCAGCCCCAACGATTTCTCCGGCAACTACAACCCTTTCGGCACCGCGCAGGAGATCGAGATCGGCATGGGAACGGCCCGGGTCCATCGGGTCAGCTATGTGGGTGAACTCGGCTGGGAGATCTACATTCCGGCCGACCAGGCTGCCCATGTCTTCGAGACGCTGGACGAAGCGGGCCAGGATTTGGGCCTCAAGCTCTGCGGCATGCATGTGATGGACAGCTGCCGAATCGAGAAGGCATTTCGTCATTTCGGCCACGACATCTCGTCCGAGGACCATGTGCTGGAAGCGGGGCTCGGTTTCGCGGTCAAGACCTCGAAGCCTGACTTCATCGGACGCGAAGCGGTGCTCGAGAAGAAGGAGAAAGGCCTTGCCAACCGCATGGTTCAGTTCAAGCTGACCGACCCGGAGCCGCTGCTCTACCACAACGAACCGATCCTTCGCGACGGCGAGGTCGTCGGCTACCTGAGTTCCGGCAGCTACGGCCATCATCTCGGCGCCGCAATCGGCATGGGCTACGTCCCCTGCGAAGGCGAGAAGGCGGATCAAGTTCTAGCGTCGGGCTATCAGATCGAGGTCGCGGGCATCCTGGTCGAGGCGCAAGCCAGCCTCAGGCCGATCTATGATCCAAAATCCGAAAGGGTGCGCGCATGACCAGCCAAGCCGCCAAGGCAGAAGTGTTCCAGGCACTGCATGTGCCCGGGAGCCCGTTTGTAATTCCCAACACCTGGGACCGGGGCTCGGCGCGGATGCTGGCGGGGCTGGGGGCCAAGGCGCTGGCTACGACCTCGAGCGGTTACGCGTTCACACTGGGCTTGCCCGATGGTGGCCATGTGAGCCGCGACGCGATGCTGGCCCACTGCGCAGACATCGTCGCCTCGACTGACCTGCCAGTTAGTGCTGACCTGGAGAATTGCTACGGCGAGGCGCCTGATGTGGTGGCCGAGACCGTGCGGCTGGCAGCGGAAGCCGGGCTTGCGGGCTGCTCCGTCGAAGATACCGCCCTTCCTGGGAACCGTGCCTATGACTTCGACCTCTCGGTCGAGCGGGTCGAGGCGGCGGTCGCCGCCGCCCGGGCACTCGGCTTTCCGTTCATGCTCACCGCGCGGGCCGATGGGGTGCTGACCGGTGCTTATGACCCCGCGGAAGGGGCTCAAGCGGCTCGCTGCCTACGCCGAGGTGGGAGCGGATGTCCTATACGCGCCTCTTCTCCCGATGGAGGATCAGGCAAAAGCCGCAGCGTTCGGCAGACCGGTCAACGCCCTGGCCGCCGGCAAGTTTGCGCAAGTGACGCTGACCGAGTTCGCGGCTGTTGGAGTCGCCCGGATCAGTGTCGGCGGCGGGCTGTCGCGGCTTGCCTACACTGCGGTGCGAGACACGGCCCGGGCAATGTTCGGGCCGGGCGAATTCTCTGCGCTCGGCACCGCGATGGGTAGCGGCGAGGCCGAGGAGTTTTTGGCGGCTGGAACACCGGCCTCTGGAACGGGATAGGATCCATGGCAACCACTGAAGACACCACCAAACGCGGGCGCCGGGCAGGCGGCCGCGCGGCACGGCAGGCGTTGCGCGCGGCACCCCTGGCCGAGGAGATCCGCCCGGTGCGTCCCGGCCTGCCGGGGGGCACTTACAATCCGCTCAGCGAGGCCGAGGTCGAGCGCATCCACCAGGCGGCGCTCGATGCCTGCGAGCAGATCGGCTTTGCCGATGCCCCGCCATCGGGCGTCGAGATTCTGACTGGTGCGGGCGCGATTCTGGGCAACGATGGTCGCATCCGTTTCCCGCGCGCTTTTATCGAGGATATGCTAGCGGTGGCGGCACGCGACATCACACTTTCGGCCCGGAACCCCAAATTCGATCTGCACTTGAGCGGTACCAAGGTCCATTACGGCACCGCGGGCGCGGCGGTTCATATCGTCGACGTGGAGAAGAGGGAATACCGCGACTCGATGGTCCAGGATCTCTACGACGCCGCGCGGATCGTGGAGACGCTGGATAATGTGCATTTCCTCCAGCGCCCGATGGTCTGCCGTGACATTCCCGACAATTTGGAGATGGACCTCAACACCATCTATGCCTGCGTGCGCGGCACCACCAAGCACATTGGCACCAGCTTTACCGAGCCCAGCCACATGCCGCCCTGCTTCGCGATGATCCACATGTTGGCGGGCGGCGAGGAGACATGGCGCGAACGTCCGTTCCTCTCGAATTCAAACTGCTTCGTCGTGCCGCCGATGAAATTCGCGACCGAGTCCTGCCAGGTGATGGAGGCCTGTATCCGAGGCGGGATGCCGGTGCTGCTGCTCAGTGCCGGGCAGGCGGGCGCGACGGCGCCCGCGCCAATTGCCGGCGCCATTGTGCAGGCGGTGGCGGAATGCCTGGCGGGGACCGTTTATGTGAACGCCCTGGCGCCTGGCCACCCGGCGATCTTCGGCACCTGGCCGTTTGTCTCGGACCTACGCACCGGCGCTATGTCGGGCGGCTCGGGCGAGCAGGCGCTGCTTTCAGCGGGATGCGCCCAGATGCACCGGTTCTACGGGCTGCCGGGCGGCACCTCCGCCGGTATCGCCGACGCTAAGCTGCCCGACATGCAAGCCGGTTGGGAGCAGGCGATCTCGAACGTGATGGTCGGTCTGTCAGGCGCCAACATGATCTACGAGTCCGTTGGTATGCACGCCTCATTGCTCGGCTTCTGCATGGAATCGCTGATCCTGGGCGACGACATCCTGGGCCAGTGCCAGCGCTGTGTGCGCGGGATCGAGGTGAGCGAGGACAGTGTCTCGCTCGATGTCATGCGCCAGGTCTGCCTCGAGGGGCCGGGGCATTATTTGGGTTCGGACCAGACGCTGAGCTTGATGCAGACCGAGTATGTATATCCGGCGCTCGGCGACCGCACGTCGCCGAAGGAATGGGCCGAGCTTGGACGGCCCGATCTTCTAGAGAAAACCATCGCGAAGAAACGCGAGATTCTGGACGGTTTCTTCCCCAGCCATCTGCCCTACGAGGTCGACCGGGCGGTGCGCGAGAAATTCAAGATCCATCTGCTGCCCCAGGCTGTCGGGATCGGCCGGTGAGGGATGACGACCCCCGGATTCCAGCGGATGCGCTGACCGGGTTTGCCAAGGAATTTCTCTCGGCGATGAATTGCCCCGAGGCAGTGGCATTGGAGGTCGCGGCGCATTTGGTCGAGGCGGACGCGCGCGGCATTTATTCTCATGGGTGCATGCGTTTGCCACAATATCTTGACTGGGCACGCGAGGATTTGTTCGATCCGGCTGGCAACCCGAAGCTACGGCTCCGCGAAACAGGAGCGCCGATTGTCGATGGTTGTCGCGGCTTCGGCATACCCGCGACGCGGATCGCCGCCGAGGAAGGGGCGCGGCGCGCGCGCGAGGCAGGCGTTTCGGTGATCGCGGTTACAAATGTCGGGCATACGGGCCGGATCGGCGCCTTCGCCGAGATGGCCGCCGATCAGGGTTGCCTTGCGATTTTCCTCGGTGGTGGCACGCGCAAATAGTGGCCCCAGGTCGCGCCCTTTGGCGGCGCCAAGGGGAGGCTGCCGACCAATCCCTACGCGATTGCAATTCCAGGCGGAGATCGCGGGCCAGTGGTCCTGGATTTCGCCACCGCCGCCGGGGCCGGTGGCAAAGTCTACGCGGCACACTATGCCGGTCGGTCCGTACCCGAGGGCCTGATCATTGATCGCGACGGCAACCCGACTACCGATCCACAGGACTACTACGACGGCGGGGCGCTGCTGCCAATGGCGGGGCCCAAAGGTTATGGCATGGCATTGATCGCGGAACTGGTCGGCGGCGCGATGCTGGGGGAGGCGATCGTGGGTCTAAACTGGCTCTGCATCTTCATCGACACCAAGGGCTTCGCGGCACCGAATGCATACCGCCTGGCTGCCGAGGCCTGCCTGAATGACCTGCGCACCTGCCCGCCCGCATCCGGCGTTGATGAGGTCGAGGTGCCGGGCGAGCGCGAGCGCCGACTAGAGTCTGAGAACCTGAGCCTCGGGATCCCTCTGCCTCCGGCAACCCTGGCGGTACTGCGTGAGACGGCGGCGACGCACGGTATCGATACGAAGCTCCTTGGTCCGTAGGGTGGGCGACGTTCACTTGACCTGAATGGACCGGCCCATCAATTGTGCGATCGGAAAGAATCCGTTCGAGGCGAAAAACTCACTCGAAGCCTGGTTATGCGCCCAGACATTGGCGCGGATCGAGGTCAGGCCCTGGGCGGCCGCCTGCGACTCGGCAAAGGCGAGCAACGCTCGCGCCACGCCCCGGCGTCGATCCGCCTTGTCCACCGCAATCGAGTGAATCAGCGCGTGACGCCCCTCGAATTGCTCGTAGTCGGTCCATGCGACATAGCCGGTCGTCACTCCGCCAGAGACGAAGACCGCGATGCCCCAATCGTTGCGGAACATGACCTGCCGGTAGAAGTCGGCAATCATCGGACCGCTCATGGGCTGCTGGAAGTCGTCCGGATGCCGGTCGCGATGTGCGCGGAAGACCGGCAGTTCCAGCTCGACGATGTCGGGAATGTCGGCAAGAACCGCCTCGACGACGCCGGCAAAATCTGGATCCATTCGGGTCCTGGCCGGGCGCGGCCCCAGGCCTGTCCCATCTAGCGCTGTCTGAACCCAGCGGCGCAGATGGCTCATCCGGGCAACGCCCCGTTGATCACATAGTCCAGGATCGCAACCACCTGTTCCGGCGTTTCGGCCACCGCTTCCGCCGCCGCGTCAACCTCCTTCAGGGCGTGGGCATGATCGGGCCCGTGCAAGATGATCAGGGGCTTGCCAAGCGCCGCTGCATAGCCCGCGTCGAAGGCCGTGTTCCACTGCTTGTATTTTTCTCCGAAGCGCACCACCACCAGGTCGGCACGCTCGATCAGGGTCCGGGTGCGGACCGCGTTGACGCCTGCGCCCTTGCGGTCGTGCCAGATTTTGTCCGGCTCGGCGCCCAGAATCGCGACCCCGCAATCGTCCGACGCCGCATGGTCGGTTACCGGCCCCGAAAAGACGGCCGGCAGGCCCTTTTCTTGCGCGCCGGCGCGGATCATGTCGCGCCAATCGGTGTGGATTTCTCCACTCAGATAAACGGTCCAATTCATGCCTGTTCTGCCTCCTGCCGGGTCAATGGCTTCAAAATTGCCGCTAACTTGATGTATTATCAAAAAAAGACAACAAGGAACGTCCGCTCGGCGCGATTCGTGTGCTTTCCACGTCGGCAGAGATGTCCAACCCGCCCAGCCTGGCAGAACCGTTAAGCGGCGTGTGCCGATGTGAGTCTGTACAATGATTGGAACGGGACAATGAATTTGAAGAATCTGCACGCGGATCTGGCACCGCGCCAAATGACCGGGGGCATTGCCTGGCGCGAGGCTGGTCATGGCGCGCCGGTCCTTTTTATCCACGGGGTCGGCCTCAATGCAGATGCCTGGGAGCCGCAGATCACCGCATTGGCGCCCCGCAGGCGCGTAATTGCCATGGACATGCCGGGCCACGGGCAGAGCGATCTGTTGCCGGAGGGCGCGGGGCTGGACGAGTTCGTCGACGCTGCCGCACGGCTGATCGATGACCTGGGAATCTCGCCCACGGCGGTTGTCGGGCATTCGATGGGCGCGCTGGTTGCGCTGGGCCTGGCGCTGGATCATCCCGATAAGGTGGCCGCGCTTGTCGCGCTGAACGCCGTCTATTGCCGCGATCCAGTGATACGCGCCGCGGTCGAGGCGCGCGCGGCGCAGTTGAGCGAGGGGGTGGTCGAGACGCTTGGCCCGATCCAGCGTTGGTTCCCCGACGATCCGAATGGCCTGCTTGCCCGCAGATGCAGTGACTGGCTCCGTCAGGACGATCCCACGGGCTACGCCGCCGCCTATCGGGTATTTGCTACCTCAGATCATGCCTATGAGGGGCGGCTCGGCCAGTTGGCCTGCAAAGCGCTGTTCATGACCGGCGTGTCGGACCCGAATTCGACGCCGGTCATGTCCGACCGCATGGCCCGGGAAGCGCCGCATGGGCGCTCGCTGTCATTGCCTGGCGCGCGCCACATGATGAACCTGACCCATCCGGCCGAGACAACCAGCACGATCGCGAATTTCATCAATGCCGCGGAGGCGGGTTCTTGAACGGAACGGGCGTGCAAGTTGCAGTTTAAATGATGGACGGCAACAAAAAAAAGCGCCGGGCTAGCCCGGCGCCTCGGTTACCGCGCGGCGCGCAGAGTTAACTGGCGATTTCGGTCTGCACCAGCGTATTTGGCCCCTCGACCGGCATGGCGGACGTCGCGGTTGGCGCCGGCGTGCTCCTTAAATCATAGCGTTGCAGGATGCGCAGACGCCGCCCACCGCCCGGATCGCCCATCAGCGCGATGTCGGTTAGCCGGCGTGGGACGTCGAGCAAATCTGCGACCAAGGGTTCGATCTCGGCGACCAGCCGAAACGCGTCGTTCACGTCCATCCGATCAGTGAGCGGCACATGGAACCGATGCGCGGCACCGGAGGGCAATTGCACCACATCATCGGCCGCCGGCCCGCCGAAGCCAGGCCGAGCGTGTGCGCGCGTCGACGCCAAGAGGTCGATGGCCTCATCGATCCGGTCGACCACCGTGCCCAGGCGATTGTCGCATTCCTCAGGAACCAGCGAGACGCGACCGCCGATGACCGCCACGTTAAAGCGCGGTATCGGACAACTGAGCGCGCCGTCGATCCGTTGCTGTAGCGCGGTTTCGAGCGCGAAAAGACTGCGCCCCTGCGCTAACGCGAACGGCGCGCGAAGCAGACCGTGCAACCCATGGCGCCGAAGCTTGCGGGTGACGGTCGCCGGTTCGAAGGACAGGTCGCGGAACAAGCCGAGCTTTCGCAATTCGCCCTGATCGGAACACCATCCGGTCCAGGCAACACCAAAATGCGCAAGGGCGTCCGCACGCTTCGGCACCCAATAAACTGCATATCTCTCGAACGCATCCGACATGACCAGTCCCCTAACATTCGGTTAACATGATCAGGCTCACAGAATCGGCGATCCGTAAGCTGTGACGATAGTCACATTCAGAAGGCAATCACGGCCGTGTGATCATCGGGCCACATCGATCACGGCTGGCCAACAGGCTTTCCAGAAATTGGTGCCTGCACTACATGCCTAAAATGCTAGATGTTTGCAACAAGTACAGTGTGGCGAGGCGGGGACGATGGCAGATACGGTCGAGCCTGATCTGGACCTGAATCCGCCGGTTTCGGACGAAGTCCGGCAGACCACGTGCTACATGTGCGCCTGCCGCTGCGGGATCAACGTGCATCTGCGGGACGGACCCGACGGCACAAGGAAGATCCGCTACATCGAAGGCAATCGCGACCATCCGGTGAACCGCGGCGTGCTTTGCGCCAAGGGATCGGCGGGGATCATGCAGCACTATTCGCCTGCGCGGCTGCGCAAGCCGCTCAAGCGCGTAGGCCCGCGTGGTTCGGGTGAGTTCCAGGAAATCGAGTGGGACGAGGCGATGGCGCTGGCCGTCGAGTGGCTTGACCCGATCCGGCGACACAACCCCAGCAAACTCGCCTTCTTCACAGGCCGCGACCAGTCGCAATCGCTGACGTCATGGTGGGCCCAGCAGTTCGGCACGCCGAACTACGCCGCCCATGGGGGCTTTTGTTCCGTCAACATGGCCGCCGCCGGCATCTACACACTGGGCGGCGCGTTCTGGGAGTTCGGGACACCGGACTGGGAGCGCACGAAGCTTTTCATGATCTTCGGGGTCGCCGAGGACCACGACTCGAACCCGATCAAGATCGGCATCGGCAAGCTCAAGAGCCGGGGCGGCCGCGTGATCGGGGTCAACCCGGTGCGCACCGGCTACAACGCGGTTGCCGACGAATGGGTCGGAATCACGCCCGGCACAGACGGTCTTTTCATCATGGCGTTGATCCACGAATTGATCCGGACCGGCCATGTGGATCTCGACTATCTCTGCCGTTGGACCAACGCGGGCTGGCTGGTCGACCAAACGGAAGGCGCGACCAAGGGCCTGTTCCTGCGCGACGCTCAAGGCCGCGCCCTGGTCTGGGACCGGGCCACCGGCCAGGCCCAACCGTTCGACAAGCCGGGGCTCGAACCGGCGCTAAAGGGCAGTTTCAACACTCCGGGCGGAGCCGGCATACCGGTCTTCGAATTGATGGCCCGGCGGTACCTGGCCGACGAGCACAGCCCCGATGCAGTGGCAGACGCCTGCGGCATCGAGGCCGCCACGATCCGCCGAATCGCCGCTCAGCTTGCCGACGTCGCATTCAACGAGGCGATCGAGGTCGATCAGCCCTGGACCGATTTTCGGGGCGAGCGACACGAGCGCTTCACCGGCCGCCCGGTCAGTTTCCACGCCATGCGCGGCATCTCGGCCCATTCCAACGGGTTCCAGACTTGCCGCGCCCTGCACCTGTTGCAGACGCTGCTGGGCGCTGTCGAGTGCCCCGGCGGCTTCCGATTCAAGCCGCCCTATCCCAAACCGGCAGAGGCCCATCCGGTGCCGCACAGCCGATCGATGCCAGATTCGCCCCTGAACGGCCCTCACCTGGGCTTCCCGTCGTCGCCCGACGACCTGGCGCTCGACCAAAACGGCCAGCCAATCCGCATCGACAAGGCCTTCACGTGGGACGCGCCCATGTCGACCCATGGCATGATGCACATGGTGATCTCGAACGCCCATGCGGGTGATCCTTATCCGATCGATGTTCTGTTCATGTACATGGCCAACATGGCCTGGAACTCGAGCATGAACACAGCCAGCGTGATGGAAATGCTGACCGACAAGGACGACAGCGGCGAATACAAGATCCCGAAGATCATCTATTCAGACAGCTATTCCTCCGAGATGGTGGCCTATTCGGACATGGTTCTGCCCGACACCACCTATCTGGAGCGGCACGACTGCATTTCGATGCTCGACCGGCCGGTCTGCGAGCCCGACGCGGCGGCGGACGCAATCCGCTGGCCGGTTGTGGAGCCAGACCGCGACGTCCGCGGCTTCCAATCGGTGCTGATTGAGCTTGGCGAGCGCCTGAAGTTACCGACCTTCGTCGACGAGGCCGGCCAGCCGGTCTACCGCGACTACGCCGATTACATGATCAATCACCAGCGCCGCCCGGGTGTCGGTCCGCTGATGGGCTTCCGGGGCGATGGCAGCCAGGTCGGGCGCGGCGACCCCAATCCGGACCAGATCGAGCGCTATATCGAGAACGGCGGCTTCTTCCTGGCCCATGTGCCAGACGAGGCGCGGTTCATGAAGCCCTTCAACGCCGCCTATCAGGACTGGGCGGTCGAAATGGGCTTCTACAACGAGCCCCAGCCCTTCGTCTTCCAACTTTATGTCGAGCCTTTGCGCCGGTTCCAGCTAGCCGCAGAAGGCCATGGGGCGGACCAGCCACCCGAGCATCTGCGCGCCCAGATTGCCGAGGCATTCGATCCACTGCCGGTCTGGTGGAAGCCATACGAGCAGGTGGCGATCGACGAGGGCGACTATCCGCTCCACGCCATCACCCAGCGCCCGGCGGCGATGTATCATAGCTGGGGCACCCAGAATGCGTGGCTACGGCAGATCCATGGGGTAAACCCGCTTTATGTTCACGGCTCGGTTATGGCGGCCCATGGACTGGAGGACGGCGACTGGGCCTGGGTCACGTCGCATCACGGTCGGATCAAGGTGCCGGTGGCGCGGATGGACGCGCTGAACCCGAAGACCGTCTGGACCTGGAACGCAATCGGAAAGCGCGAGGGAGCCTGGGCATTGGACCCGAAGGTGCCCGAGACGCAGAAGGGCTTCCTGTTGAACCACCTGATCCACGAGCTGTTGCCACCGAAGGGCGATGGCCTACGCTGGTCGAACTCGGACCCGATCACCGGCCAGGCGGCCTGGTACGACCTACGGGTCAAGATCGAAAAAGCGGAGGCGGGCGCCGAGGTCTCGGAGCCGCGTTTCGGCCGCCAAAAGTCGCCCGTAGGGCAGGGGCCGGAGCGCGTGGCCTATGGGGAGGGGTGGGAGTGAGTGACATCTTTGCCCGTGTCCCGGCTTTGACCCGCGACCTCGACGGTCATCGGCAACTTGCAGTGCCGCGGATCAAGTCCGCGGGATTGGGGCGGAGCGCCCCATGACCTCCCTCCCCATCTCCAGCCCACGCAAGATGGGCCTGGTCATCGACCTGGACATCTGTGTCGGCTGCCATGCCTGCGCAGTGAACTGCAAGGAGTGGAACACCGGCGGCTACGGTGCGCCGCTGGCGGACGAGGATGCTTATGGGGTGGAGCCATCGGGTATCTGGCTGAACCGAATTCATACCTACGAGGTGCAACCCCATCAGGGCCCGGCGCAACTGGTGCATTTCCCGAAGTCCTGCCTCCATTGCGAGGACGCGCCCTGCGTTACCGTGTGCCCGACCGGCGCCTCCTACAAACGGGCCGAGGACGGGATCGTGCTGGTCAACGAAGACCATTGCATGGGGTGCGGCCTCTGTGCCTGGGCCTGTCCCTATGGCGCGCGCGAACTCGATCCGGTGGCCGGGGTGATGAAGAAATGCACCCTTTGCGTCGATCGGATCTACAATCAAAACCTGCCGGAAGAGGATCGTGTCCCGGCCTGCGTGCGCGCGTGCCCCGCGGGTGCGCGCCATTTTGGCGATCTGGGCGATCCGGAGAGCGAGGTCAGCGAATTGGTGGCCGAGCGGGGTGGGTTTGACCTAATGCCTGAGCAGGGGACCAAGCCGGTCAACAAATACCTGCCGCCGCGTGCCCGCGACGTGCACGAGGCCGGGCCGGTCGATTTGGCCCAGCTGGCCGAACCGGAAGCCACAGGCTTCCTCGGCTGGCTCGACAAGGCGCTGGAAAGGGTCGGCTGATGCATCCCGCGCCCTCAATCATCCTTTTCACGGTGCTCTCAGGCTTGGGCCTCGGGCAGACGGTGTGGCTCGGCGTTGGGATAGGCCCGGACGCGGGAGCGTTCCGCTGGGTTGCCTGCATCTTGGCTTTCGCACTGACTGCGGGCGGCGGCCTTGCCTCGACGGGCCATTTGGGGCGGCGCGAGAATGCTTGGCGGTCCTTCAGCCAGTGGCGCTCGTCCTGGCTATCGCGCGAGGCCTGTCTGATGGCCGCGGCGATGGCGGTCTTCGGGCTCTATGCCGCGATCTGGTGCCTGGGCGGCGCGCGGGTCGGGATCCTCGGCTGGCTGGCCACAGCGCTGGCGCTGATGACCGTCTACTCGACGGCGATGATCTATGCGCAATTGAAAACCGTGCCGCAGTGGAGCGCGACGCCGACCCCGGTCATGTTCCTGGCCGCCGCCTTAACCGGTGGCCTGATCGCCAACGGCGCAGCCGCCGGGCTGACCGGCACGCCGGCGCCAGTGGGGTGGGCGGCCCTGGCGGTCCTTGTTGCGGCAGGGATCGCGGTCTGGTGGCAGACAACGGCCGCGGGCGCCAACCGGGGCTCGCGAGGTTCGTCACTCGAGACGGCCACGGGCCTGGGGCATATGGGCCGTGTGCGCAGCTTCGAGGCGCCGCATACCGGCACCAACTATTTGCTCAGCGAGATGGCCTACCAAGTTGGTCGCAAGCGCGCGTTCGAGCTGCGCCGCTTGGGCGCGATCATGGGCTATCTTGTGCCGCTGATCTTGGCGCTATTGGCGCTGTGGCTGGGAGCCTGGCTGATGGTCCTCGCACTGGTTGGCCATGTTGCGGGAATACTTGCGCTGCGCTGGCTCTTCTTCGCCGAGGCCGAGCATGTTCAGGCGCTCTACTACGGGCAGCGTTAGGCTCAGCTTGCCCGGCGGTTTCGCGACTTGCTTGCCCGCGTCTGCTCGTGCCGTTGACGCAAGGCCGCGACCTGCTCGCGGGAGCGCATCCGGCTGGCATCTCGCAGGGCCTCGGCGACGAAATCCATATGCACCTCGACCGCCGCGCGGGCGCCCGACTCGTCGCGTGCCAGCACTGCGTCGCGGATCGCCCGGTGTTGATCAAGCAGTTTCGAACGACGCTCCGGCAACGAATAGATGACTGCTCGATTGTAGAAAACGCCTTTAACCAGAAGCTCGTAGAGCGATCGTATCATGTGGAGCATCACCACATTGTGGGCCGCCTCGACAATCGACATGTGGAACTCGGCGTCGATCGCCGCTTCCTCGTCGGGTTTGCGTTTCTGGGAGGCCTCCTCCATCCGGCGGAACACGCTGTCGATCACCGCGTGGTCCGCCTCGGTGCCGTCGCGCGCGGCCCGGGCCGCGGCCAGGCCTTCGAGATCGCGGCGGAACGACACGTAGTCGAAGAGCGCGGTGTCGTGGCTGGCGAAAAGCTCGATCAACGGCGCGGCGAACGCCGACCCCAGCACCTCGGCGATGAACGTGCCACCGCCGGGCCGCGTCGCGATCAAGCCGCGTGCCTCAAGGTCGGCCAGTGCCTCGCGCAGCGTCGGGCGCGAGACGTCCATCGCCTCGGAGAGCTCGCGCTCGGCCGGCAAACGGTCGCCGGGGCGCAGAACGCCCTGCAAGATCAGTTCCTCGATCTGGCGCGTCACCGCGCTGGAAATCTTGCCGGTTTTGATTTTCCGGAATGGCATCAGACGGTCCTGTTTGACGTGTCTATCGATCCTACCCTCAGGATCGGTTTGTATCCAATGTCCGGGGCGCCCGGCCGTCAGTCATCCGACCTCAACTCCGCCATCAGCGACGCCTCGTCTGCCAGGATGGCGTCCTCGGCGCCGCCACCCTTGATTGGCACCTTCCCGGTCTCGAGCAGCATCGGTGCGGCCAACGGTGTCACCCGGTGCGCCGCCACATGGTCAATCCGCCCGGCCGAGCGCGTCAGCATCTGTTCGATCCGGCCGAAATCGACCAGGCCGCGCATCGCCTCGACCCGCGTGATCCGCAACATCAGGTGATCCGGATCGTGACGCCGTAGCGTGTCGTAGAGGATATCCGAGGAGAAGGTCGTTTGGCGGCCGGTTTTGCGCTTCCCGAACTGCTGGCGCTCGATCAGCCCGGCCACGGTGGCGACCGAGCGAAAGGTCCGCTTCATCACCATGTTGCCCGCCAGCCAATCGCCCAGCCCGGCCTGCAATCGCGCGGCGTCCAAGAGCGACGCGGGGCTTGAAACCGGCTCCAGCCCCCAGAGCAGCACGGCGTAGTCTGTCGCGACAAAGCCGAGCGGCGCCAATCCTGCCTCCTCCATGCGCTTCGAGATCAAGAGGCCGAGTGTTTGGTTGGCGTTGCGCCCGGCGAAGGCGTAGATCGCCAGGAAGTGCCGGTCGCCGCGCGGAAATGTTTCGACCAGCAGATGTCCGGGACGGGGCAGGCGTGAATAGCTGCGCTGCAATTCCAGCCATTCGCGGTTCGCATCTGGCAGATCTGCCCACTTCGCCGGATCGGCCAGTATCGCGACTACCCGCTGCGAAAGCTCCGTCGAGGTGGCGAGCTTGGTGCCCGAGAAAACCGCGATCTTGGGCTCGCGCCCCGGCGAGGGGCTAACCTGCAGCGTCAACTCCCGCATTGCATCGAACTGCACCACCTGGCCACCGATCAGGAAACTGTCGCCGGGGGTCAAGGTCGCCGCGAATGCCTCCTCGACTTCTCCGAGTTTTGGACCGCCCCGGCGGCCCATGCGAACCCCGAGCGTCTCGGAGTCGATGATCGTGCCTGCGTTCATGCGAAGCCTTGTGGCCGTGCGTGGGTCGCGCAGCCGCCACCGGCCGACTTCGTCCTGCATCAGCCGTTGCCATTGGTCATAGGCTCGCAGCGCATAGCCGCCGGTGGCGCAGAAATCGAGGCAGGCATCGAAGTCCGCCTGGGTCAGATCACAATATGGCCCGGACCGGCGCACCTCGGCGAAAAACTCGCCGGCGTCGAAAGGACCGGCACAGGCGGTCAGCAGCAGGTGCTGGCATAGGACTTCCAGTCCGCCGGCCGGTAAGCCCTCGCCGTCGAGTTCGCCCGCGCGCACTGCCTCCAGCGCTGCATGGCATTCCAATGTCTCGAACCGGTTGGCCGGGACCAGCACCGCTTTCGATGGCGCGTCGTAGCGATGATTGGCGCGCCCAATCCGCTGCACCAGCCGCTTTACCGCCTTTGGCGCGCCGACCTGCACAACCAGGTCCACATCGCCCCAATCGAGCCCCAGGTCGAGTGAGCTGGTCGCCACCACGGCGCGCAGCTGGCCTTCCGCCATCGCCGCCTCGACCCGCTTGCGCGCCATTAGCGACAACGAACCGTGATGGAGCCCGATGGGCAGGCCCTCTGCGTTCGCTTCCCATAGCGCGCGGAAAAACAGCTCAGCCTGGGCTCGGGTGTTGATGAAGAGAATCGAGGTCCGGTGAGCGCGGATCAGCTCCATGATCGCGCCGGCGGCATAGCGACCACCCATGCCGGCCCAGGGTGGGTCGCCAGCGTCATGGAGAATTGTGATATCGGGATCCGGACCCGGATCTGCCTGCAGAATTTCAGTGCGACCGGGGGCCAGCCAGTCCGCCATGGCGGCCGGGTCCTCGACTGTCGCCGAGAGCGCCGTCAGGCGATGGCCTGGTGCCAGCGTCTCCAACCGCGCCAGGCACAATGCCAATTGATCGCCCCGCTTTGTCCCGGCCAGCGCGTGCACTTCGTCAACGACGATGCGGTTGAGGTCCGCAAAGATCCGGGGCGCATCCTCCCAGCTCAGAATCAGGGCCAGGCTCTCGGGCGTCGTCAGCAGGATATGGGGCGGATCCGCCCGCTGGCGCCGGCGCTGGGATTGCGGCGTGTCTCCGGTGCGATCCTCGATGCGGATCGCAAGACCCATCTCGGCCACGGGGCCGCGCAGGTTACGGCCGATATCGGCGGCCAACGCCTTCAGCGGTGAAACGTAGAGCGTATGAAGCCATGGCTTCGGACCTTCGCCATCTGGCACCGCCAAATCCGCGAGCGTCGGCAGGAAACCCGCAAGCGTTTTGCCAGCCCCTGTCGGCGCGATCAAAAGTTGTGCCTCGGTGCGCGAGGCCAGCAGCGCCAATTGATGCGGATGGGGCGCCCAGTTGCGTGCGGCAAACCAACCCGCGAAAGGCTCGGGCAGCGCGGTCACGGCCGCTTGCTTCCACTTTGTGACGCTTGCGTGAACACGAAATATCACCTATTATTACAATAGTATACGTGCGTAAGGGAGATAGACTGGCATGACGGGCCGCGCAAGATTTGCTCGGGCGGTGGGGGGAGAGTGGCCAACTTGGTTGGCGCTTGCAGGATGCTATATGGCTTGGCTCGGGTCCATCTGGGCCTACAACCATGTCGGGCTTCTGGCCATTGTGCCGATGGCGTTGGCGGTTGGATTCCATTCCTCCCTGCAGCATGAGATCCTTCACGGCCACCCGACCAAAAGCGCAGCTCTGAACGAAGTCCTGGTGTGGCTCCCGATCGGGCTCTACATGCCCTACCGACGGTTCAAGGAAACCCATCTGCGTCACCACAACGATAACCGGCTGACCGATCCATATGACGATCCGGAAAGTTTCTACGTGGCCGAGGGGGACTATTCGCGGAGGGGCGGGCCGATGCGCGCCCTTCTCGCCGTGAATGCCACCTTCGGCGGGCGCCTGCTGATCGGTCCTGCGCTGGCCCTGTTCGGGTTTTGGCGGGCCGAATTGCGCCGGGCCCGCGCCGGCGACGGGCAGGTGATCGAGGCGTGGCTCCATCACATGGCGGGCTTCATGCTGGTCGTGCCGGTGATCTGGGCGATGGACGTGCCGCTATGGCTCTACGCCCTCTTTGCGGCGTATCCGGGATATTCACTGATCATGGTGCGCAGCTTCATCGAGCACCGCGCGGACGAAGACCCAAAGAAACGCAGTGCCGTGGTCGAGACGGGCCCGGTCTTCAGATTATTGTTTCTGAATAACAATCTGCACAGGGTGCATCACGAAAGCCCGGCTGCTTCCTGGCACCGGTTGCCCAAGCTCTACCGGTCCGAACGCGATCGATACTTGACCGAGAATGGCGGCTATCTGGTCCACGGCTATGGCGAAGTCGTGGCGCGCTGGCTGTTCCGGCCACGCGAGCCGGTCGTCCATCCGCTGCAATACCGCAATGGGCCGGAAGCCCCGCAATAGTCCCAAATCGATGATAGCCGATCTGCCGATGTATGACTGGCCCGGGGTCCGGGCCGCGAACGATGCGTTCTGGGCCGAGGTGACACGTCGCCTGGGCGAGGCGGGGATCGACGCTCCCAAAATGCTAGCGCGAGCGGGCGCGCCCAGAGAGACCTGGCGTGATCCGGATCTGCTGCTGTCGCAAACCTGCGGCATGCCCTATGTCGCCGGTCATTGCGGCGCGGCCGTTCTGGTTGGGCGCCCGGATTACGGGCTCGAAGGTGCGACCGCAGGCACGTACCGCTCGGCGATCGTGGTGCGCCGCTGCGACGAAAGCCAGACTCTGCTTCAGATGCAAGGGTGCCGCGTGGCGATCAACGAGCCGGCCTCCTATTCCGGTCACATCGCCCTGCGCGCGCACTTGGCTGACCTGCGTGACCGCGCTTCGGTGCCCTTTTTCGGCGCCGTCGTTCAAAGCGGCGAGCATATCGAGTCCGCTCGCCTGGTCGCCGAGGGCAGTGCAGAACTCGCCGCGCTCGACTGGGTCGCGTGGGAGCTAACGCTGCTCCATGAGCCAGGCGTTGCGGCGCAACTCGCGGTGATCGACCGCACCGCAACAGCACCGGCTTTGCCCTTCGTGACCGCGCCCGGAATGGCCCGCCATCGCACTGCACTGTCCCAAGCACTTGACCAAGCCGCCAGGTGCTTGCCCCCGGTGACGGGCGTGCCCAGTGCCGTGTTCCCTACGGACGATCGCGACTACGACGTAACCCGGGACGCCACGCGCCGGGCCCGCCGCGAACCGTTTGCACCGGATTCCCCGGAAATTCCCGCTCTCGCAGCGAAATAGCTCACGGTGATCGATTCGATTTGTGA